>Ga0156192_1065_pt1 | contig 31559 bp, 32 predicted proteins | sample RifCSPlowO2_12_FD_107845 | JGI IMG/M metagenome (GOLD analysis project Ga0156192, IMG submission 107845) | Deltaproteobacteria bacterium RIFCSPLOWO2_12_FULL_60_19
GTCTGCGGTCATATCAATCTTCTGCCGCTCGCGCTGACGGTCTCGCTGCTGACCGGAAGCCGCGTCGCGCTCTCGGCTCATGGGATCGAAACGTGGTCGCCCAAACCGGTCTCTCGCTGGGCGGCGCGGCGGACGCGGCGAATTTTCTCGGTCAGCCGCTATACGGCGAACAAGATGGTGGAATGGGGGGTGGACCGCGGCCGTATTCAGATACTGCCCGATACGGTGGACGGGGAGGTGTTTCGCCCGACCCTTCACTGCAAACCTGGAAACGGCAGGTCGCTGCTTACGGTGTGCCGTCTGGACCGCTCCGAGGGCTACAAAGGAGTCGAGCAGGTTCTAAGAACTCTAAAAGACGTTCGCAGCCGCTACCCGGACGTCCGTTATGTCATAGCGGGCACAGGTAATGACGCGCCCCGCTTAAAAAGTCTCGCCGACAGCATCGGTGTGGCTGATTGCGTAGAGTTCCGCGGCTATGTTCCGGCGGAGCTCTTGCCGGCGCTCTATGGAGAGTCCGACCTATTCGCGATGCCTTCGCAGAAGGAGGGTTTCGGGATCGTTTTTCTCGAAGCGCTGGCTTGCGGTCTGCCCGTCCTGGCCGGCGACCGCGACGGCTCCGTGGACGCCGTTCTGAACGGCCGCATCGGTCTCCTTGTGGACCCCGAGGACGACAGCCAGATTAAAGCGGGCATATGCCGGTTGTTGGACGGAGAAGTGGATGAAAAGCTGAAGGATCCAAAATACCTTCGAAGCGAGGTTCTTGCTCATTACGGCTTTGATCGGTTTCGCTTGACGGTTCGCGATGTCTTCCTCGACGCGATCCGCGGAAGGCAACCGTAAGAGACGGTAAATCTTGTGTTCTCATGAACGTCCTTCATGTTTCGCCGGCTTTCTTTCCTGCCCACATCTATGGAGGGCCGATCGAGTCGGGTTTTCAGTTGTGCCGGTATCTGGCTCTTAGCGGCTGCAATATTCGGGTTCTGACCACCGACGCTGACGGGCCGGATCATGTCCTGGATGTAGAAAAAAACCGCGAGACCGAGATAACGGGGGGTTTACGCGTTCGATATTGTCCCCGTTTGATGCGTCACTCGGTCTCGCCTACTCTTTTGCGCCTGCTGCCGAGCTATATTCGCTGGGCCGATCTGGTGCATCTAACCGCTGTATACTCCTTCCCGACGATTCCAACCCTCCTGTTCTGTCACTTGTCAGGCAAGCCCGTAGTTTGGTCGCCGCGCGGCGCATTGCAGCGATGGGTAGGCTCAAGACACGTTCGGCCAAAGAGAATATGGGAATGGATGTGTCGGGCGGCGGCGCCGCGGAGGTTGGTCCTCCACGCGACTTCGGAAGAAGAGGCCGTAGAGAGCGTAAAAAGTTTTCCGGGAATGAAGACCGTAGTGATTCCTAATGGTGTCGAGATTCCGGAGAAGGCGAGACACAGCCGCACAAGCGGCCCGCTTCGACTGGCTTTCCTCGGCCGGCTGGATCCCAAAAAAGGGGTAGAGAACCTTCTCGCCGCTTGCAATATCCTGAAAGGTAGCGCGAGCGTAACGTTTTCGCTGATAATTGCGGGGGCCGGCGACCGGGCCTATACCCAAACTCTAAAAGAAAGGATTGCGCGTCTGTCGTTATCAAGCCAAGTCGAGATGGTTGGGGAGGTATCGGGAGAAGAAAAAGAACAGCTCTTTGAAAACGCGGATATCGTTGTCGTACCCTCCTACACGGAGAACTTTGGCATGGTAGTCGTCGAAGCGTTGGCCCATGGCGTCCCTGTGATTGCCAGTAAGGGAACACCGTGGCGGCGGGTCGAAGAAGTAGCGTGTGGTCTGTGGGTGAAGAATGCGTCAGAGAGTTTGGCCATGGCAGTTGAGCAGATGAGCCGGATGCCGCTATTTGACATGGGAAACCGGGGCCGGGAGTGGATGATGAGAGAGTTCTCTTGGAATGGCAGGGCGCGGGAAATGCTAGCTTGCTACAGTGCTTTGCTGGACAGCAACTGAGTTCAGCCAAGGAAAAGACGATGGAGAGAGAAACTGGAATCGACGCTTTTCAGACTCAACCGTGCGCCGTCTGTAACGTCAACCGTTTCAAACGCTGGCGGTGGAACGGTCTGGAGGCCTGTGTCGGCTGCGGACATGTGCGCAAGGTCTCGAATAGAAGAGAGTCACCATTAGAGAAGATTCAGCGGGCTTACTTCGACACTCATTTCGCTCTGCAGGACGACCTCTTTACTCGCTTCTACGAAACCCTGAACAACAAGCGGCGGCTATGGGAGTTGAGGCGGCTCTTACCTGCTGGAAAGCTGCTGGAGATCGGCGTCGGGCGCGGTTCACTGCTCTGCGCTCTCAGCAATGCCGGCTATGACGCGGAGGGGATTGATATTTCCCCTGAGGTATGTGCCGCCGTTCAAGCACGGTTCGGATTAGCCGTGCACTGCCGGACTTTAGAGGCGCATGCCCAAGCGACGCCTCCCGCCACGTATGATTTGGTCATCATGTGTCACGTACTGGAGCATATTGAATCGCTCTCATCGACACTGCGCGCGGTCAAGCGTATGCTCAAGACGGCTGGAATGCTGTACCTAGCAGTCCCCAACCGCTCCGCGTGGGACGCCTACCTGCCGGGATGGACCGGCTATGAGCCCTATCATGTGCACTATTTTGCTTCTTCATGCCTGCGGCAAGCCCTCAGGTCAACAGGTTTTGAGGTCTTGTATGAAAAAACATATGAGCCTCTGTCCGGCTGGTTCAATACGATTGTCAGATCGATTTGTTCTAGCTCGCCAGACTTAGAGGCGGCAGTTCACGATCGCCGCGGGAGAAGCCCTCGTGGCGGTTTTGCTCTGTCGTTGTACAATGTTGCGCGTATTGCGACCGGGACAATGCTATCACCTCTCCGCTGGTTGCAGTCGGCTCTCGGCTACGGCGAGGAGTTGATTCTATTTGCGCAGGCAAACGGACGCTTGTGAAGTTCACCTCATGGGGCATGATAAGAACAGAGGTAAAATTTCTATCGTCTCTTCCTGCGGGGGACACCTGACCGAGGTGCGGACGCTGAAGCCCGCCTACGAAAAAAGAATCCACGCTTTCATGGCGTTGGACGGCTTCCCGCCCTGCGCACGTCGATCATCATGATGGCGCAAAAATGAAGGGGCTAACGATGCCGTCAAATGAAAATCGACCCAAAACATGTGAACCGCAGATCGCCGCGATCATATTGACCTGCAACGAGGAGATCAACTTGCCGCTGTGTCTGGCGAGCCTCAAAGGACTCGATGCCGAGATCTTTGTGGTGGACTCCGGCAGCACGGATCGGACGCGAGAAATCGCCGTAGCGGCAGGAGCTAAAGTTCTTGAACATCCTTTTGAGAATTACGCAGCTCAGCGCAATTGGGCGCAGAATAACCTGCCGATCCGCAGCGAATGGATTTTGCACCTGGACGCCGATGAGCGGCTCACGCCGGACTTAGTAGAGGAAATCCGTGACGTGTTACGCGCGAGGCCTGAAACGTTAGGCGTCGCCAGCGACGCGGACAGGATTGAGGGCTTTTTATTGCGCAAGCGGACGTTTTTCATGGGCCGGTGGATTAGGCATGGAGGCCATTATCCATCGTACCACCTGCGGCTCTTCCGCAAAGGCAAGGGCTTTTGTGAGGAACGGCTTTATGATCAGCACTTCGTCGTTAACGGCAAAATAGCGACGCTCAAGCACGATTACCTCGATGTCCTATGCTCGGACATCAACACTTGGATCGAGCGGCACACGCGCTGGGCGGAGCTGGAAGCCAAACAATTGTTGATGGGCTCCAATGGCAAAGCTCAGGTACGCCCGGCGCTGTTCGGCAGCCCGATTGAGCGGCGCAGGTGGATGAGGAACGGTCTGTATGGCCGATCACCTCTTTACCTTCGCGCGTTCTTGTACTGGGTCTATCGCTATTTTTTCCGCCTTGGCTTTCTTGACGGTAAGGAAGGGTTTGTCTTTCACTTCATGCAGGGTTTCTGGTTTCGGCTCCTGGTGGATATCAAGTTGGATAAGATTAGAAAACAGGAGACGTCAGAGGGCAGCGATCAGAAATCAGAGGTTAGACGTCAGGCTTAAAGGGGCCTTGGCGCGTTGCAACCAGCGCTCTGACAAGAACCTGCGGCTCGTGTCTGAACGACCGCCCTGAAAAAGCAGCGGGCATGAAGCAAAGGGCCGATGTGAAAACTGAATCTCGTAGTAAGCGGGTGTTACGGTATTGCGCTGTTCTGACGGGCGTCGTCGTTCTCCTTGCTCTCGGCTCGGCCCCGCTCCTTCGCCTAATGGGGTCGTTCCTGGTTGTGGAGGATCCGTTGCGGCTGGCTGCGGCGATCGTCGTGCTCGGAGGGCAGCCGCCTTTTCGGGAGATGGAAGCGGCGAGGCTCTTCGCTCAGGGATGGGCGCCTAAGGTGATGGTGATTCCAGGGGCGCTCCGGGAAGAACAGCAAACCCTGTCGAAGCTGGGCATCAGGGTCGCGGAAGGATGGGAAATAAGCCGGGAGGTACTGCTCAAAAGCGGAGTTCCCTCGGCCGCCATCGTCGTTTCCGAGGGCCGCGCGGAAGGAACGTTGGAGGAGCTCCAGGCGGCCTACAAGGCTCTAGCCAGCCAGAGGTCAGACGTCAGCGATCAGAGGTCAGCGGGCATGACGGTCATTCTCGTCTCCTCTAAATACCATACGCGCCGCGTGCGCCTTACCTGGAGCTACGTGACCCGCGGAGAGTCGGTCTCAATCGTCCGCGCGGCCGAGGGCGATCCTTTCGATCCCGCCCGCTGGTGGAGGGAGCGGCGCTTCGCTCTATCCGTCGTCCGCGAATATCTCGGCCTGATCAACTACTACGCGGGGTTTCCGGTGGAGCCGTAAGCCAGAGGTCAGAAGACAGAGGTCGGAGGTCAGAGGTCGGAAGTCGGAGGTCGGATGACAGAGGTCAGAGATCGGAGATCAGCCGTCTGAAAGAGCAGCTATGAGATTGAATTCAGCGAAGGACCTGGAAGTGTACAAGAAGGCGTATGACCTGGCGATGCGAATTTTCATTCTCAGCAAGAAGTTTCCAGATGAAGAACGTTTTGCTCTGACAAGTCAGATCAGACGCTCGTCACGTTCTGTTTGCTTGAATCTAAGAGAAGCGTGGGCGAAGCGAAGATACGAAGCGCACTTCATCAGCAAGCTTACGGATTGCGACGGCGAGAACAGCGAAACGGATTCATCTTTGGACTTCGCAAAAGACTGCGGGTACATCACCGCCGAACAACACGCGCAATTGTGCGGCCTGTGTCGCGAAATCGGTAAAATGCTCGGTAGCATGATTAACAATCCCGGCCCGTTTCTGATCTCTGACGTCTGACTTCTGTTTCTATATGATCTCTGTTGAATTTATTCTGACGTCTGACTTCTGACCTCTGACTTCTATGGTGATTTTAGGCATCAACGCTTACCACGGCGACGCAAGCGCGGCGATCGTCGTCGACGGCCGGCTCGTCGCCGCCGCGGAGGAGGAACGCTTTAACCGGATCAAGCACGCCGCGGGATTCCCCGCGCACGCGACCCGCTACTGCCTGAAAACCGCCGGGATCGAGCCCCGCGAGATCGATCATGTGGCTCTCGCCCGCGATCCGTGGGCGCGAATCTGGCGGAAGGCGCTTTATGCGCTCCGGATGCCGCGTCTGGCGTTGGAGCGCGTCGGCGTTCACGCGAAATTCGCCGGTCTGGACGAAGAACTCGGTGAAGCTCTAGGCGTAAGACGCGAGGAGATCAAAGCGAATTTCCACCGCGTGGAGCATCACAAAGCGCACCTGGCAAGCTCGTTTTTTGTTTCCCCTTTTGAGGAAGCGGCGCTTCTCTCCGTCGACGGTCTGGGAGATTTTGCCAGCACCATGTGGGGCGTGGGAAGAGGGAATAATATAAAAGTGGACGGGGCCATCGCGTTTCCCCATTCACTGGGAATATACTACACCGCGCTGACTCAGTACCTGGGCTTCTGGAAATACGGCGATGAGTACAAGGTCATGGGGCTTGGGTCTTACGGCGAGGCGGAATATCAGGACCGGTTTAAGGAGTTGGTGAAGCTGGACGGGGGTCTCGGGTTCTCATTGGGGCTCGATTACTTTACCCACCATAAAACCGGTCCGGAGATGACCTGGCTGGGCGGCGAGCCGATTCTGGGCAAGCTCTACGGAGAGCTCCTCGTCAAACGGCTCGGCCCTGCGCGGCAAGCCGGGGAGCCGGTCGAGCAGCGCCAACGGAACATAGCCGCGTCACTTCAAGCCAGGCTTGAAGACGCGATGTTTCTCATTCTCAATAAACTCCACGAACTCACCAAACTCAAGAAACTTTGTTTGGCGGGCGGGGTGGCTTACAACTGCGTAGCGAACGGGAAAATTTTCGACAAGACGCCCTTCGAGCTGGTTTACATCCAATCCGCCGCCGGCGATGCCGGCCTCGCGATCGGATCGGCGTTTTACGTGTGGCAGCAGATTTTGGGCCGTCCGCGCTCGTTCGAGATGAAGCATGCCTATTGGGGACCGGAGTTTACGGACAGAGACATTCGTAAGGCGCTAAGCGCAAAGGGGATAGAGCAGGGAGGCCAGTCAGAGATCAGACGTCAGACGTCAGAGATCAGCCGGACGGCGGCAGCGGTCACCGGTCACCGGTCTGTCACGGTCTTGGAATTAGCGGAGGACGAGCTAGTGAAAGCAACGGCGAAAAAGATCGCCGAGGGGAAAGTCGTGGGGTGGTTCCAGGGGCGGATGGAATTTGGACCGAGGGCTCTGGGTAACCGCAGCATCGTCGTAGACCCGAGAAGGCCCGATATGAAAGACCTCCTCAACAGCCGGATAAAGCACCGCGAGCCTTTCCGTCCTTTTGCTCCCTCTATTTTAACGGAGCGGGTCGGGGATTATTTCGAACAAACGCATCCCTCGCCCTTCATGCTCATGGCGTACAAGGTCAAGCGGGAAAAGCGGTCCGTGATTCCGGCGCCGACCCACGTCGACGGCACGGGAAGACTCCAGACCGTCGGCCGCGAAGAAAACCCGCTCTATTGGAAGCTGATCAAGGAGTTCGAGAATCTCACCGGCGTGCCCGTGCTCCTCAACACTTCGTTCAACGAGAACGAACCCGTAGTCTGCCGGCCGGAGGAGGCGCTGGATTGTTTTCTCAGAACGAAGATGGATGTGCTAGTAATAGGACGTTATCTCGTGGAGAAGGTGATGGGTGAGGGGTGAGGGGTCGGGAGGTCGGAGATCAGAGGTCGGAGGTCAGAAGTCGGAGATCAGAGATCAGAAATCAGACCGCTGACCTTTGACGTCTGATGTCTGACTTCTTTAGTCAAGGAGGGACAATGCAAAAGACTGCATTAATCACCGGCATCACTGGACAGGATGGCTCGTATCTTGCCGAGTTGCTGCTCGGCAAGGGGTACCAGGTTGTCGGCATTATTCGTCGCTCCAGCTCCTTCAATACGGCGCGGATAGATCACGTCTACCAGGACCCGCACGACCCTAAACCCCGGATGACGCTGGTCTATGGAGATCTCAACGATGCCAGCTCTCTCAACAAGATCCTTCGCGACACGCAACCCGCGGAAATTTACAATCTGGGGGCGCAGAGCCACGTCAAGGTGAGCTTCGACGTGCCCGAATATACCGGTGAAATAACGGCATTAGGAACCATAAGACTCCTCGAAGCCGTCCGTGACACGGGCGTCAAGACAAAGTTCTACCAGGCTTCTTCCAGCGAGATGTTTGGATTGGTTCAGGAGACGCCGCAAAAGGAGACCACTCCTTTTTATCCGCGCAGCCCGTACGCCTGTGCGAAGGCGTACGCCTTCTATATCGTGCGCAACTATCGCGAGGCCTACAATCTATTTGCCTGTAACGGAATCTTGTTCAATCACGAAAGTCCGAGACGGGGGGAGACATTCGTGAGCCGAAAAATTACCCGGGCGGCGACGCGCATAAAAGTCGGGCTGCAGGACAAGCTCTACCTGGGGAACCTCGAGGCGCGGAGAGACTGGGGCTATGCGCCCGAGTACGTTGAGGCCATGTGGCTCATGCTTCAACAGGGAAAGCCGGACGACTATGTCATTGCTACCGCGGAGAACCATTCCGTAAAGGAGTTTGTCGAGCTGGCTTTTGGGTTGCTGGAGCTGGATTGGAAAAAGCACGTGGAGATCGACCCTCGGTATTTTCGTCCTGCCGAGGCCGATCGGTTCCTGGGCGATTCTTCAAAGGCGCAAAAGGAGCTCGGCTGGAGACCGAAGTGCCGGTTCGAGGACCTTGTGCGGATCATGGTCGAGGCCGACCTCAAGCTGGCGCAGAAGGAAGCCCATATGGAAAACTTTCGGGTGCAAGGTAGCAAAGAGCAAGGGGCAAAGGGCTAAGAGCGGAAAAAAAATAGAGATCAGAGGTCAGAGGTCAGACGTCAGAAATCAGAAATCAGAGGTCGGAGATCAGAGGTCGGAAATCGGACCGCTGACCTTTGACGTCTGATCGCTGACTTCTTGAGTCAAGAAGGCATAAGAGGTGAGGAGCGATATGGCCTTTTGGACCGGCAAACGAGTTGCCGTAACCGGTGGGGCGGGTTTCCTGGGCGCCTACGTCGTCGAGAAGCTTAGGGAGCGAGGGTGTCGGGACATCTTCGTCCCGCGCAGCCGGGAGTACGATCTCGTCGAGTTGGAATCGGTAAGACGTTTTTACCGGGATGCCCGCCCGGACATTGTCATTCACCTCGCAGCCCGCGTCGGTGGAATCGGCGCCAATCGCTCCAACCCGGGAAAATTTTTCTACGACAACCTTCTCATGGGCGCACAACTGATGGAGCAGGCGAGGCTCGCCAAGATAGAAAAATTCGTCGCTATCGGAACCGTTTGCTCTTATCCCAAGTTTACCCCTGTTCCCTTTCGGGAAGAAAACCTTTGGGACGGCTACCCGGAGGAAACGAATGCTCCTTACGGACTGGCAAAGAAAATGCTTCTGGTGCAATCGGCAGCCTATCGCGAACAGTACGGCTTCAATTCGATCTTTCTCATTCCGGTAAATCTGTACGGCCCGGGGGACAACTTCGATCCGGAGCATTCGCACGTCGTTCCCGCAATGATCCGCAAGTGCCTGGAAGCGAAGGCGACCGGGAGACAAGAGATCGTCTGTTGGGGAGACGGCACGCCGACGCGCGAGTTTCTTTACGTCGATGACTGCGCCGAGGCTATCGCCCTTGCAACCGCGAAATATAATAAGTCCGATCCGGTCAACGTCGGTACGGGGAAAGAAATCTCGATCAAAAAGCTCGCCGAGGTTATCGCGGAGTTGACCGGGTTTCGCGGCAATATCGTCTGGGACACGAGCAAGCCCAACGGCCAACCGCGCCGGTGCCTGGATACCAGCCGGGCAAAGGACCTCTTTGGCTTTGTCGCGGGGACTGGCTTTCGCGCCGGGCTGCAGAAGACGATCGAGTGGTACGTGGGGAAGACGGCAGAGATCAGACGTCAGAAGTCAGACATCAGAGGTCAGTCGGACGAGAAGCAATGAGATTAAATTCAGCGAAAGATTTGGACGTGTACAAAAAAGCTTTCGACCTGGCCATGACAATATTCGAGCTGAGTAAAAAGTTTCCCGCTGAAGAGCGTTTTGCTTTAACCGGCCAAATCAGACGCTCATCACGTTCTGTTTGTCTTAACCTCCGGGAAGCTTGGGCCAAAAGACGATACGAAGCGCATTTTGTGAGTAAGCTGACGGACTGCGATGGCGAAAATAGCGAAACCGACTCTTCTCTGGATTTTGCATTGAAGTGCGGCTATATCAACAACGAGCAGCATCGTGACTTGACTGCCGTATGTAAAGAAGTGGGCCGAATGCTGGGCAGCATGATCCGGAATCCCGGCTCTTTTCTGACTTCTGACCTCTGACTTCTGACCTCTTGCCCGATGCACATTGCCTTCTTCAATCGTTCCTTTTACCCGGAGACGGCCGCGACCGGCCAGTTTCTCACGGAATTGTGCGAAGGGTTGTCGCGCGACCACGGCTGCCGGGTCTCCGTCGTGGCGGGTGTTCCTCTGATTGCGGACCAGCAAGGGGCAAAGGCGAAGGAGCCAAGGGAAAGAAGTCAGAGGCCGGAAGTCGGAGGTCAGGAAGAGAAAAGAGGAAACGAGCGGCACGGGCGTATTCTAGAGCATGAGAATCATGCGGGGATAGAGATTCTACGCGCGCGAGGAACGCGGTTTCCGAAGGCCGGATTCGCCGGCCGCTTCTGCAATTACGTGAGCTACTTTCTTTCCGCGTGCTACGCCGGACTGCGGCTGGAGCGTCCGGATGTTATCGTCGCTTTAACGGACCCTCCGATCATCGGTTTAGCCGCCTATCTCGCCGCGCGGCGGTTCGGTGCTCCGTTGGTCATGTCTTATCAGGATATCTTTCCCGAGGCCGGGCGGCTGCTTGACGATTTTCACAGTCGCGTCGTAGATCGTTCCTTAGACGAAGTGAACCGCTTCCTGGTTCGAAGCGCGAGTCGGGTGGTCGCGCTGGGAGAGACGATGAGACAAAAGCTCATCGAGGGAAAGGGCGCCGAGCGAGCCAAGACGCTCGTCATTCCCCTCTGGGCCGACTGTTCCGAGATCACGCCGGGACCGAAACGGACGGAGTTTTCAAAAGCTAACGGCCTCGCGGATAAATTCGTCGTCATGCATTCGGGCAACATAGGCTTGTCCCAAGGACTCGAGGTTCTGCTCGGCGCCGCCAACGAGCTCCGCCACCTGAGCGATCTTGAGGTTGTTTTCGTCGGCGATGGCGTGCGCAAGGCCGCTCTGATGGAACAGGCGAGGATTTTAAGGCTCGGCGATAAGGCGCGTTTTCTGCCGTTCCAACCGAAAGAGAAGTTGACGGAGTCTTTTGCGGCCGCCGATGTTTTTGTCGTTTCTCTCAAGCGCGGGCTGGCAGGCATCGTCGTCCCGAGCAAGCTTTACGGCATTCTGGCGGCGGGCCGTCCTTATGTGGCGGCCGTCGAATCGGACTGCGAGGTGGCCCAGATTACTAGAGAGTACGATTGCGGCCTTGTGGCGGAGCCGGAAAATCCAAAAGATCTGGCGGAAAAGATTCTCCTCTTGTATGAAAATCGAAATCAAGCGCTCCGGCTGGGAGAGAATGCCAGAAAGGCGGCGCTTCATTTCGATCGCAAGGTAGGGGTGCGGGCATACTACGAACTGTTCCGCGAACTGGCAGCCGAGAAGAAGTCAGAGGTCGGAGGTCGGAGGACAGAGGTCAGAGGTCAAAAGTCGGAGGTCGGAGGTAGCCAAAAAACTTCAAGGAAATTTTAGCTGTGAGACGATTTCCCGTAACACAGGCTGTAATGAGATTTGCTCGGTGGCGACAAGCGCACCAGGAAGATGCTTGTGGTGCGGGAACGTGGCGAGGTCTCTTGCTGCCGGATCGTTGGCATTGTCATACCGGAAGACGAGTTGGTCTCCCATTCGATACTGATAACCGTATTTGATCACATGAACTGTGGGGTGGGTGACCAGAAATTCTCTGAAGTCTAGCTGTGAACCGTCGAAAAAACCCACTGTCCCCTTAATGAAGCCGGCGGAAGGAGGCCGGTCTTCATAATACAGGGAGGTGGTCGTGACAAAGGGCGTTTGGGCTATAATCGTTTGAAGTCCGGCTACATATTCGGTTAAGGGCATAGCTTGAGATGTTCCAGGCTCTCTAGTTGCACTTGTAGGTGACGGCGAAGTTCAAGCTCCCCTTCGAGCTCGAGGAGGTCCATATCCTGTTTCTCGGGATGAGGAACTTGTCCAGCCAATAGGCGGTCAGGATTCACGCCTAGCCGGCCAGCTAATTGTTGAATCCTTTCTTCCGTGCAAACGAGGCTTTGTGCAAGTAATCGCTTTTGTCTTGCGATGGCGTCCTCAAGGATGGGCAATACCTTTTCTGGCTCAGGCGTACTCAGCTCAATCTTCTCCATTCTCTCCTCCCATCGATTTAGTTAATCCTACGACTTGTTCTTGTGCCGAGTCAAGGCTGGCGATGGAACTGGCTGGCGATGGAACTGACGGCGGAAGAGGCGAAGAGCGGGGGATGAGATCGGAGGTCGGAGGGCAGAGGCATGAGAATAAATTCAGCCAAGGACCTGGAAGTCTACAAAAAGGCGTATGACTCGGCGATGAAAATCTTTAGGCTCAGTAAGAATTTCCCGGACGAAGAATACGGGACTGCGGATTTATCGCGGTCGAACTACACCACGAATTGGTTCTTATATCTCAAGAGGTGGGGAAGATGCTTGGAAGTGTGATCAAGAATCCAGGCCCGTTTCTGATCTCTGACGTCTGACTTCTGTCCCTATATGGACAAACTTGCCAAGCGCTGTTTCGATATCGTCCTCTCGGCGCTCGGCTTGATTCTGTCGTCGCCGCTCTGGCTTATCTTCTCCGCCGCGATCAAGCTCGCGGACGGCGGGCCGGTCTTTTACGGTCACGAGCGAGTGGGGCGGTATGGAAGGAGATTTAAGAGCTGGAAGTTTCGCTCGATGGTCCCGGACGCGGACCGCCGGCTTCAGGCGGCGGATCGGGACCCGCGCGTCACGAAAATCGGGCGCATGCTGCGGGCCACGGCGTTGGACGAGCTTCCCCAGCTCTGGAACATCTTGACGGGCGACATGAGCTTCGTGGGCCCCAGGGCGCTTGTGCCCGAGGAGATCGAAGTGAAAGGCGGCGGAGAGCTTGTCTCTCTGGAGAAAATTCCCGGTTATGAGATCAGGGGGCGCGTCAGACCCGGGCTGACGGGGCTCGCTCAAATCTATGCGCCCAGAGACATTCCCCGGCGGCAAAAGTTCAGGTATGATGCGCTCTACGTCGCCCGGCAAAGTTTTTGTCTCGATATCAGGCTGATCCTGCTGTCTTTCTGGATCACTTTCCGGGCGAGCTGGGAAGCGAGGGGCGAAAAATTCTAAAGGTTCTTGAGGTTGGCAAGGCGCTTATGCATGACGTCATCGTGGTAGGAGGAGGGCCGCCCGGCTGCTTGACGGCGGCGTTGCTGGCTCGACAAGGATTGGACGTGCAGCTGTTCGAGGAGCACCACGCCATCGGGGAACCCGTCGATTGCACCGGCATCGTCGGAGTCGAAGCTTTCAAAGCGCTGGCCGTTCCAAGCGGGATCAAATTAGGCGAGATCCGCTCTGTAACGTTCGTTTCTCCCGCTAATTTGGAAGTGCGTTTCTCTCCACCGTCGCCGCTGGCATGCGTCATCGATAGATCGGCTTTCGATCGCGTCATCGCCCAGAGGGCGCGAGCGGCCGGCGTGAGTTTTCATCTGGGCGCCAGGGTAAGGGGTCTCGCCGTGCGGGAAGATGGGGTTGAGGTCGTGGTCGCCGACGGGGGCAAAGGTCGCGCGGCTAAAGACAGCGGGCACCGGCGATTAAAGGCGGCGATGGTGATTCTGGCCGGGGGGCCGCATTACCAGTTTCAACAGAAGCTGGGAATGGGGCGGCCGAAAGATTTTCTTAGGACCGCGCAGGCGGAAGCTCGGGTGCGAGCGCTCGACGAGACCAGAATCCTCCTCGGCTCCAGAGTCGCGCCGCAGTCTTTTGCCTGGGTCGTTCCTTTTGAAAAGGGCGGGAAAAAGCTTGCCCGGATCGGCGTCACGACCAAGGGAAGCGGGCGGCCATACCTGCGGGTCATTCTCAAACAGCTTCACGCTGACGGCCACATAGATTCGCCGGACCTTCCCATTCGCTCCTGGCTTATCCCGATATCGCCGCTGCCGCGGACCTATTCGGATCGCGTGCTGGCCGTGGGGGACGCCGCGGGTCAAGTCAAGCCCACTACCGGAGGTGGGATATACTACGGCCTCATCTGCGCCGAGGCGGCGAGCAAAGTAGCCGCTGCGGCGTTTAGCCGGTCGAATTTCAGCGCGGCATTTCTCGCGCGGTATGAGCGCGAGTGGCGAAAAAAATTGGGCGCGGAGCTCAGAATGGGTTCGTTTTTCCGCCATATGGCCGAACAGCTTGACGATCGAGAGATCGACGAGCTTGTTCGCGTGGTGCAGTCGGATGGAATACTGTCGGCCGGTCAGAGCAAGTTCCGTTTCGACTGGCACATGGAGATTATCCGCTTTGCCCTAAGACATCCGATGCTTGGCCGGGTCTTTCGCAAGAAACTCTCCGGTAAGTTGCGGGCAGGACCCGAGATCCTGGAATAATGTACCGCCCCACTTGATTTTGGAAAGGTTATTTCTTGTTTTTGACTATCCATTCCGCATAAAACTCGGCAGGCCAGCGCTTTATATCCTAAGTGGGCCACGACAGACAAGACAGTATCGTGGCACGGTTTAGAGACTTGGGACGACGCTTGTTCACAGGGCAAAAAAGCGGGTAGTCGCGTTGATGGTCAGTCAGACGTTCCGTGGAAACTCCTTGTCGTACAAGCCCTTTCTGAAGCCTGTCCGCGAATTGTCCGTGTCTTTTGGAGGGATACGGACATAGAAAAGCGGAAAATTCACGGGGAACCGACGGAGCATACGGGCGCTGCTACGCTCATTGATTCTGGCCCCAACCGTCGGCCATGATCGCCGTGCTCCCTATCTGGGGCTAGCCCTTCAAAAACCCTAGACGAAAAGCCTTATGGCAAACAACCCAAGACTCACTGGGAAACAGCTCTGGTTGGTCGAGCCAAAATCAGATTTTCAAGCCCGGAACGGCCATGCGCGATTATACAGGTCTTAAGCCACGCCGGTCGTCCGATACGAGCACCAGAGTCCAAATAGTTGTGGCCAGTATCGACTCAATAAACGCAATGTGGACGAAGTCTTTGTAGTTTCTCGGCCGGGTACACTCGGCGAACTCTTCGTTGATTATGGTCATTGGAAGGGCGTCTCGCATCCGGTGGTGCCAGGCAGGAAGGTGGTGCTGTCGGAAGGGGCTGTCGGGTCGGTCCAGGATCACCTCGAGAACCTGCTGGAGCAGCCGGGATACATCGCCCCGCCAACTGTAGGGGAGAGTGTTTCGCTTATCCCAGGCTGAGGCGGCGATGAGGACAGCGACTTGAAGCTCAAGGTTATCCTTGCATTCATACAGGAGCTCGGCAGTGTGGAGCGTGCCTTTACGGGGCCTCCAATAAGCTCCCAGAGAACCGCCCCGGCTTAGCGCGGAACGCCGCCTAGACACCTGCTCCGCGGGCCACCAATCAACGATGCCACTACCAATCTTAAGGTAACCTTCGTGCGATGGAAGCAAGATTTCCGTGAATCGTACACTAGCCGGCACGTAATAGTCGTGTGTCGAGCGTGTTAACGTCCAAGCGAAGAAAAGGTCCTGCCAAGTGAACGGGGGTGACCTGTCGTCCATGTTCATATTATGCCCGTCTTATTCGATATAGGCTCCAAGCGGCCGGGAAAAATTCAAGAACAAATCGTTCGAAAAAACTGGGGCCCGAATCCCCTACTTGTTCCACATAGGCAAAAATCGTGGTTCTACAGGCAGTCTAAGTATCGAATTTTCCACTTCCTTCCAGTTAGTTCCAGGTTGCTTTCAATTTGTTCCCGCTAAGTTGTCTACAAAGAAAGGGGATATGTGAGTGTACCTCCCGCAGACATGAAATCCGATTTCAGATACTCCACTGTCATCGCCCCCCGCGGCCGTATTGAACCGCGAGGTATTTTTCAGCTACCGCTTACGGCTCGTTTTATAGCCGGCGTTGAGCAGGACCGGCCGAAGTTCTTCAAGCAGCGCTCGCGTGATATGTCCCCGAGTCCCTTTCAACTTTTGCCCCGATCCCGAGCTAGGGAGCCTCTGATCACGCTCCTCCGTAAGACTCCTGCCCCACAACTTTCTTGCGGCGAGCGCGACTGTGAGAGGGGACACTCTGAGATTTCGCGCCGCCTTTTGTTCTGCGTCACCCCCAGTGTCCCGTTCCGCGCTAACGAACACCTCGACATCGAGCTTTTTCATCGGCCAGAATCGCCGCCAGAGCTTCTCAGCATCCTCGATTGACGTTTTCTGAGGCGCTGGCGCAAAATCTACTAGCATAGGTGAAGAGGACATGGTTTCACGAGCCGTACCGGCTAAGATCCGTTTAAGCCCGTCGGCCTGTACCCGAAAGTTTGGTAGCAGATCTATCCACCCCTCATTCGGAAGAAGCTGGTCGAGTTCGAGGAACGTATTATCTCGGGTCGGCCGGGCCTCAGGGTAAACGTGAGCAAGCGTCAAAACATATGGAAGGATCAAGAATTCCTCAAGGCTTAATTGCCGTCTCCCGGTTTCGATAGCGGCGACAGTTGCTCGGCTCCATTGCAAGCCAACCTTGCGCGCGAAGAAAGCTATCTCATCCTGGCGCACTTGGTTCCCTTGGCGCAAAGTGCGGACGCGCTGTCCTATTAATCGTGACAGAGACATATTTGTTTTTCGGTAAAAATAGCACGTTCAGAGACGACAGTCAAGAGTTTTTATAAAAACTCTTGACGTTTTCAGGGCGTATGCTATGATACGCTCCATGTCGGCCACAGCCCAAAGCGCCTAGCCGCGTTTCAGCGCAAACAAATCTCCTAAACACGCTGTATAGCGACTGGCCAGGTGGTAACGCACCTCTGTTGGGAGCTTAGGATATAGGGTGAACGGGCACCTCAGGCTCGTGAGTGGGGCTGATTTTTGTGGCTGGGGACAGGGGGCGAGCGGCGGGTCAAATTTCCAGACCGCTCGCCAAACCGAGGCGATTAGATCGTAATCCTGGTTGGGGCGCGCCTCACTGCTAACCGTTAGAACTAGGGACGACGGTTTACGAAACGGTGGGGCTGTTGGTCCGATGGGAACGCTGAGGGAACCTGTGGGAGGGGGGTATAAGATCGGGGTGTGTCTGGCAGAGAAGAAAAAAGCAGTAAGAGACCGGGGAAGAGTCCCTTGCAGGGGAAAGGAGGGGGCGGAAGGAGTTGATGCAATCATTCGGCAAATCCGGGTTCGTGGCGAAAAGGGGGAGCCGCTTTTAAAAACAGTGGCAGTGGAGATCCTGTGTCGCTCAGGTCTTTGTCGTTCTGAGGCCAGAAGAATCATCACGGCGCAAACCGGCAACCTGTGGCGGCAGGAGAAACTTCGCGGCGGAAAAGGAAAGGGAACACCTATCGGCCTCGTCCTCGTGCCGGAGGCGGCACAAAGGGACCAAGTTCAGGAAATCGTCGATCTATGGCGGACAACGTTTAGCCTGAGGTTGGATGCAACCGCGGTAAAAGAGCAGATTAAAAACCTAAGGTCCTGGGAGGCCGAATGGCAAAACAGAAGAGATGCAAGGCTCTACCAGGATCGGTCGAACAGGAAGGAAGCGGGAGAAAGCAAACCTCAGTTTGCGCCGCCTTCACGGCGACAGACGGTCACGGGTACTGTGCTGTCCCCCGGCTTGGGATATCGGAAGGAGATTGGAAAAGAGGGGAAACGGGAGATCGTTCGACGACTAGCGTAACTGAAATCGGATTTCAGAAATGGGGGCCGGAAGTGGACACGTTCAATGCCGGCGCTTTCCCTGAAGACCCTACGACGGGGTCTCAAACAGGCGAGGTATGCTAAACCAGAATCGCGTGTTGTTGTCAGCCATCTTTGTAGAAAGGGCTGTGTGTTTCGAATAAACAGCTGAGGTGGAATTGACGCTCAATGGCCGAGGATTATCTGACTATCACGGAGCTTGCCTGCCGCCTGAAGGTAAAGCCCAAGACTATCCGCAACAAGATGAGCGCCGGCGTGTTTCGGAAGGGCCTCCATTACTTCAGTCCCGGAGGGTTGGGTCCACGGTTCAAGTGGAGCGCGGTTGTCGCATGGCTGGAAGAGCAAGAAGGCCCAGCAAAAGACGAAGAAGATGCAATTCCCATGGCCCGCGGTTATCGTATGGGAGGCTATGGAGAGAAAAAATCAGCATAGCTTCTTGACAGATACAAACAGACCATCTTTAGAATCGTAGTGGCCGGAGATGAGTTCGGAGAACTGCGCCGGTCCATCGGTTATAACCAAGCGCGTTTGTCATTGCGGAGGTGGTTTTGAGGTTGATTACGCTACAGGTGGAAGCTAAGAGAGGGCGATAATGGCTTGCCATGTGAAAACCAACCGCCACGGCTTCCTTGCCTTCCGCCTCTACTGGAACGGGCAGGAGTCTTGGGAAGGAACCGGGCTGAGGGATACGCCCAAAAACCGAAAGCGGGTTGAAGCGAGAGCGGTGCTGATAAACGAAGAGATGGAAGCCGGGTCGTTTCAGTATCTCCGCTGGTTTCCCGCAGGTAACAAGGCCGATGAATTCAGACCAACGAGCGATGCGCAGGCCGATGTTAAGAGCCTGACCGTGGGCGAATACTACCGGGACTGGATCGAGCGCCGGAAACCGCCCTTTGTGCGCCCCGGGCTTCACCATGACTATGTTAGGCAGTTCCGCCGGTATATCTTGCCGAACTTTGAAACTAAGCGCCTTGTCGACGTCAATTTGACGGCGCTTGATGTTTTTCGTGCCAGTCTCAATCAGGTAATGGGTCTTAGCTTGAAGTTATGCCGGAACATCATCGACGGGACCTTCCGTGCCATGATGCGCGATGCGCGGGCGGAAATGCCTAATCTTGGATTGACCGATCACTTCGTCAACCTTCGGTGGAAGCGCCTTCAGACATCGAAGCCCGACCCATTTACGGCTGAAGAGCGCGACGTAATCCTGAATCACTTCCGCGAGAAGCATGGTTTCTATTACCCCTTCGTCGCCACCCTGTTTGGGACCGGCGCACGGCAAAGCGAGGTCATTGCGTTACGGTGGGGTGACATCGAGTTGAGCGCGGGCAGCTTGTCGATTAGCAAGTCTCACTATATGGGCGAAGATGGTCCGACAAAAACGGCGGCAAGTGAGCGGGTGGTCGCGCTGGGAATGCCCGTTATCGCCGCGCTCAAGGCTATTAAGCCCCTGCACGTCACAGAGGTGGACTTTGTATTCAAAAACAGCGAGGGACGGCCTATTAACGAAGATAAGTGGCGAAAGAAATACTGGTACAGGGCGCTAAGAGCTTGCGCAATCAGGCCGAGAAAATTCTACGCCACGCGCCACACGTTCATTTCGATTGGATTGTCCCAGGGGCTTAATATCAAGTGGCTGGCCGAGTATTGCGGAACCTCCGTGGCGATGATCGAGAAACACTACGGCCGCTATATCAAGAGCGATTCCAGAGAGCAGCTAGAACGGCTTTTTGGGGCTCAAACCGAAACCTTTCCCGAAACCCTACGCTACGCAACCGATGACACGATAGCCGATGTGCTTGAAAAGATAGGAAGAGAGAAATGGTCGGGGCGAGTGGATTTGAACCACCGACTTCACGGTCCCGAACCGTGCGCTCTACCAAGCTGAGCCACGCCCCGACATCCCTATCTGTACAACCCCAAGCCGCGCATTGCAATCGGAGGCTTAGGTTTATTGGGTTCTTTGGGTTTGTTGAGTTTTTTGAGTTTGTTGGGATCGTTGGCTTTATTGGGTTTTTTGGGTTCGTTGAGTTCTTTGGGTTTTTGGAGTTTGTTGGGTTTTTTGGGTCAATTGGGTTCGTTGCGTTGTTGAGTTCATTGGGTTCGAAGATAGGTAATCAACCGACTTAACTGGCGAGCGATCAAGTCAGTTTTTTGGTAGAGGGCATCGAATTTCTCCTGGGTCAGGTAATGCTGGTCAAGCGCCGCATATAGCAGGCTCTGCACCTCGGCACAGGAGCCCTTAGCGATAAAAAGAAATTGCACAAACTCCTTGTTCGTCCTCCGGCAAAATCCCTCTGCGATGTTGCTCATGACTGACACCGCGGCAGCGTTGATTTGATCCCTGAACCGGAAGTCCTTCTGAAGCGCACCATTTTCCTTTGCCGCCTCATAGACCATGGACACCAGACCTCTCGCTTCCTTCCAGACCTCCAGATCTTCAAATCTCTGTACTTTCATCGACCCCTCAACGCTCTCAACCCAATCAACTCTTTCAACTCAACAAACCCAATAAACTCAATCAACCCCATGAACCCAATCAACTCAACAAACTCCTCCAGTTCTTATCCCGCCTGCCGCATCTTGCGGATCGTCTCCGCGTAGCTCGGCGTCTTAAAAATCCCCGATCCCGAGACGATTACTTCCGCGCCGGCTGCGAGAACGCGGTGGATGTTGTCGGCCTTGATGCCGCCGTCAACCTCGATCAAAATCGGGAGCTTTCTCTGCGCGATGAGCTTTCTCGCATCTTCGATCTTCGGCAGGACATCTTCGATGAAGGCCTGGCCGGCAAAGCCGGGAAAAACGGTCATCATGAGAATCATATCGAGGTGGCTCAAACAGGCTTCAATCTTGTTGAGCGGCACGTCCGGGTTGACGGCGACGGAGGCCTTGGCGCCAAGCTCGCGGATTTTTTTAAGGCTCGTGACGGGATCTTTGCGCGTGTCCGGATGGATCGAGACCCAGTCCGCGCCCGCCTTGATGAATTCCGGCGCGAATTTGTCGGGATCGGCGATCATCAGATGGACGTCGAGCGGCAGGCGCGTCACTTTGCGGATCGATTCGACGACCACCGGGCCGATCGTGATGTTCGGGACGAAGTGGCCGTCCATGACGTCGACGTGGAGCCAGTCGGCGCCGGCGCTCTCGACCGCCTGAATCTCGTCACGCAGGCGGCAGAAATCGGCCGATAATATCGAAGGAGCGATTTTCATCGTTGCTTTCTCATTCGCGCCGCAAAAAAACCGTCCGTGCCGTGTTTGTGAGGCAGGGCGAGGAAATAGTTTCCGCGCGCCATCGACCGCGCCGGCTCAGGGAGAAAGTCCGCGCCGTTTTCCAAAGCAAAATCGTCGTGATCCCGGAGAAAATCCTCCACCACCTCTTCGTTCTCCTCGCGCGTGAGCGTGCAGGTCGCGTAAACCAGAATTCCCCCGGGCTTAAGATAGCGAGGGAGCTGTTCAAGAATTTTTCTTTGCAACCGGCTGAGACGCCCAATGTCTTTCTCTTCCCTGTGCCACTTCGCCTCCGGATGAGAGCGCAGCGTCCCCAAGCCGCTGCACGGCACGTCCGCCAGAATTCGGTCGTAGGGTGAAGCGAGCTGCCCCTTCAAGCCTTGAGTCACATCCGCAGCAACGGCCTCAACGCACGTGAGACCTAACCTTTGCACATTTTCCTTAAGCTTCTCAAGTCCTCTGGCGGAGATGTCATTGGCTACGAGTTCTCCTCGATCTTCCATCAGCTCGGCAATGTGCGTCGTCTTTCCTCCCGGCGCGGCGCAGGCGTCGAGAACCCGCTCGCCCGGTTTTGGATCGAGCAGGAAAGCGACCAGCTGCGAGGCCTCGCCCTGGACTTGAAAGAGGCCCTCGGCAAAGCCCGGGAGTTTCACGACGGGAGAACCCGTTTTTAAAACTATCGCCTGCGGCGCCCAGGACGAGCGAATCGCCTCGATCCCGGCCGCGGTGAGCTTCTGAAGCAGCGCCTCACGATCCACTTTGAGCCGGTTCGCGCGGAGCACCAGAGGCGACTCCTCGTTGTTCGCTCGGAGTAGAGCTTCGGTCTCCTTTCCACCGAAATAACCCAGCCATTTTTTCACCAGCCACTCCGGGTGAGACCATTGAACGGAGAGCTGCCGCGCCGCGTCTCCTTCCGGCAAATCTGCGAGGTGATCTTTTTCTCTCAGAAGACGGCGCGTCACCGCATTGACAAGCCCGGCCGCCTTTGGGCCGCCACGGCGCTTGGCGAGCTCCACGCCCTCGTTCACCGCGGCGTAATCGGGAACCCGGTCGAGAAAGAAAAGTTGATAGAGCGTCAGGCGCAGGAGATTGCGAAGATAGCCGTTCATGCCGGCGAGCGGGCGTGGAAGGACCCGGCTCAACTGCCAGTCAATTCTACCGCGCCACCTGAGCGCGCCGTAAATCAGTTGGGTAAGAAGCGCCTGGTCTTGGGGCGAGAGGCTGGCGGTTTTCAGCGCGTGGTCGAGGAGAATGTCGGCGTAGGCTTTTCGCTCGTCGACCTTGAGCAGGATCTCGACGGCCAGCTCGCGACAGCTCTTGGCGGTCTCAGATTCAGAGGCGGGCGCCTTTTTCAATTTTCGCCCCTCTGAGAAAGTCGGCGGCCGGGAGCCTCTTTTTATTCTCCAATTGGACTTCGTCCAGGCTCAAGGCCGCTTCGCCCGTGGCGATCCAGAGCGCAAATTTATCCGCGCGCACGACTTCGCCGGGGGTTCTGCCGGGTTCGCTCGTTATCACGGTCGCACGGTGAATCTTGAGCAACTTTCCATCAAGCTGAGTGTAGGCGGACGGCCAGGGAGAGAGGCCGCGCACGCGACGCTCGATGGCCACGGCCGGCAGGCGCCAGTCGATCGAGCCGTCCTCTTTTTTGAGCATCGGCGCGTAGGTCGCTTCCTGCTCGTTTTGCGCGCGCGGCGTAAGGCTTCCCGCTTTGAGCTTCGCGATGGTTTCCATGAGCAGCGCGGCGCCGACCGGCGCGAGCTTCGCTTGCAGAGAGCCGGCGGTCTCGTCCGGGGCTAAGGGAATTTCCCGCTGGAGGAAGACCGGCCCGGCATCCATCTTTTCGACCAGCTGCATCGTCGTTACGCCGCTCTTTTCTTCGCCGTTGACGACCGCCCAGGCGACCGGCGCGGCGCCGCGGTATTTAGGCAACAGCGAGTAGTGGACGTTGAGACAGCCCAGCGGCGGAAGATCGAGGATCTGGCGCGGGAGAATGCGCCCGTAAGCGACAACCACGATCAACTGGGGCGCCCATTGATTCAAAGCGCTGAGAAACGCCGGGTCGCGCATCTTCTCCGGCGTCAATACCGCAATGCCCTGCCGCTCGGCCACTTTCCGCACCGGCGACGGCATCACGGTCTGTCCCCTGCCGGCGGCCCGGTCGGGCTGTGTCACGACGCCGACTACAGGGTCAGACCCCTCCAAGAGCCGCGCCAGCGAGACGGCCGCAACTTCGGGCGTTCCCATGAAGACGATCTGCATAAAAAGGGGAGGGAGTTTTTATATCATCAGGCCGGGGCGCTCGGGCTCCGGCTTGCCGCTGCGCGCCGCTTTCTTTATGCGGCGGGTGTAGAGGTCCCGCTTCAAGCGGCTGACACGGTCGATGATCAGCTTGCCGTCGAGATGGTCGATCTCGTGCTGCAACGCGACGGAGAGCAGCCCTTCGGCAGCGATCGTGATCTCGTTTTCTTTTTCGTCCAGGGCGACGACCTGCACGCGCGCCGCCCGTTTGGTCTCGACGGTAAAATCGACCACGCTGAGACAGCCCTCTTCCCAGACGACTTCGCCTTCGGCGTGACGGATCTCCGGGTTGACGAGCTTCAGGAGATTCTTCCCCGGATTTTCATAATCCACGTCCAGGACGAGAATCCGCTGAAGCACGGCCACCTGCGGCGCCGCTAGGCCTACCCCCGGAGCGGCGTACAGCGTCTCCACCATGTCCTGGATCAGGTGAACGGTCTCGTCGGTGATTTTTCCCACCTCCAGCGACCGCTTTTTCAGCAGGGGATCGGGATATCTGACAATTTTTAAGATCGCCATGACTTATTAAGGTGTTGAAAAACTTTCACTATCGCCCGCCTGGGAGTCTCTCGGAGGGCCGATGCGTGGGACGAGGAGTGCCAATCGTATCTCCTGGCTGCTCTCATCTCATCGGAGCAGCGTAACACCGACGTATCGCATCGGCCCGGAGAGAGATTCTCAGGCGGGCTGACGGTAGATGGGCCTTTTCCAGCGGCCTGTTTTTTCATAGCATATTGTACGGATCTACATCAATGTGAAGGCGCGTGTGGCGCGATGCGGGAAGGGCGGCTCGCGCATCGCTCGCGAGCTGCAACAGCGCTTGCCCTCTTTTTCCTTTGAGCAGGATCTGCCAGCGATAGCGCCCGCGCAGCTTCGATATCGGCGCGGGCGCCGGGCCGAGCACTTCGATGTCCTTAAGCGCGCTCATGCCGCCTTGGCAGCGCGCGCGCAGCCGGTCGCCTAAGATTTTGGCCCTTTCCTCGACCTCGGGCGCCTTGGCGCCCTCCAAGCGCAGGTGGACGAGGCGGCTGAAGGGAGGATAATTCAACGCCCGGCGAAACTCGATCTCCGAGGCGAAAAAACTCTTGTAGTCGTGAGTTATGACGTCGCGCAGGACATAGTGATCGGGCGAGTAGGTCTGGATGATGACCCGGCCCGGCTCATCTCCCCTACCCGCCCTGCCCGCGACCTGGCTAAGCAGCTGGAAAGTCCGCTCGGCCGCGCGAAAATCAGGGAGATTCAAAGAGAGATCCGCCAGGATTGCGCCGACCAGCGTCACGCCCGACACGTCGTGCCCTTTGGTGATCATCTGCGTCCCGACCAGAATGTCGATCTCGCCCTTTTCCCACTGGCGGATCAACCGCTCCTGAGAGCCTCTCCGGCCGGTGGTGTCTCGATCCATGCGCTCGATCCTCGCCTGTGGCAAGAGGCGCCCAAGCTCCTGTTCCAGCTGTTCGGTGCCGAAGCCGACGGGACCGAGAGTCGCGTGGTTGCAGCCCGGGCAGAGATCGCGCGCCGGCTTGCGCAAGGCGCAGTGATGACAGAGGACGCTCTGTAATCGTTGATGAAAAGTCATCGAGACGCTGCAATGGTCGCAGCGCAGCACAAAGCCGCACAAGCGGCATTGAAGAAAATTGGCGAAGCCACGCCGGTTTAAAAATATCAGGCTCTGCCGGCGGCGCGCGAGGTTTTGTTGCAGGGCTTCGGTCAACTGAAGGGAAATCAGGCCGGAGACCGCAGGGCGCTGGCCGTTCGATTGTTCGTTGTCCGCCGTCTGCGGTTCCCGGTCCCGGAGGTCTACGATCTCTACCTGCGGCATCGCCCGCTCTTCCACTCGCTGGGTGAGTTCCAGCAACCGGTAGCGGCCGCCCCGGCAATTTTCGAAACTCTCAATGGCCGGAGTAGCCGAGCCCAAGACCACCGGGCAGCCCAGCATCTTGCCGCGCACCACGGCCACATCGCGCGCATTGTAGCGCAACCCCTCGTCCTGCTTGTAGGAAGGGTCGTGCTCCTCATCGACGACGATCAGGCCGAGAGCCGGGAGCGGCGCGAAGAGCGCCGAGCGCGCGCCGATCACGACATCGACCTCGCCTCTGAGAATCCGCCACCACTGAGCCCAGCGCTCCGACGCGGTCAAGGCGCTGTGCAGGACGCCCACGCGATCGGCGAACCGCCCGTGCAGTCGATCCAGCAACTGCGGCGTGAGCGAAATCTCCGGCACGAGCACCAGGCTCTGCCGTTTGGTCTGGCGCGCGGCCTCGATGGCGCGAAGGTAGATCTCCGTCTTGCCGCTTCCGGTCACTCCATAGAGGAGAAAAGTTTCAAATCCGCCTCCCTGGAGCCTTGCTTCGATCGCGCCCAGCGCCCGCTGCTGTTCGACGTTCAGAGAGAGAGTCGTGGACCCCTGCGCCGGCTCCGGCTGAAGCGGCGGCACGGCGAGATTTTTCTTTCTTTTCTTCGGCAGAGACCCTTCCCTCACCTCCACGGCCCCCACGGCCGCCAGCTCTTCCAGAGTGCGGTAAAAACCGCCGCCCAAAAATTTTCGCGCCAGGCTTTTTACCGCCACGGGCCCTTTTCGCCGGCGGATCTCCTGCAGAATCTTTTGTTGCAGCGCGCCGGTTACGGCGAATTCCCCTTGTCGCGCGATAATCGTCCTTCGGCTTTCAGCTCTTAAGGCGGCCGGGAGGACGGTAGCCAGCGCTTCGCCGATGGTCGCGAGATAGTATTGCGCGATCCACTGGACAAGCTTCAGCAGCGAGCCGTCCATGACGGGACGCTCATCCATCGCTTCGACGATCGGTTTTATCTGCTTTAGATCGGTCTCGGAGGCAAAGCCGGCGACGACGCCGGCGATTTTGCGTTTGCCTAAGGGGACCAAAACCCTCGCGCCGATCTGGAGGATATCCCGGAGCGGCCGTGGGATTTCGTAGGTGAGAGGTTCTTTTAGCGGCGAGGGAATGATGACCTGAGCAAAGCTGCTCTCTTCCCCCGGCATGGTTGGATTTTTATCGGCCACGGGGCGGAAAAGCAACACGACCACGCGCTTGAAAAATGGTCATGCAGGTCCCCCGCCTGGGAATCTCTCTCCGGGCCGACATGTCCTCGCTTCGCTCGGGATCTCAGATTGCACATTTCAGATCTCAGATCTGCCATTTGAGATTTGCGATTTGAGATCCCGAAGGGCTGGCATCGTCCCTCCGAGAGATCCCCAGGCGGGCGGAAGCGATGGTGGCGTTCGGTCGTCTCGCTCTTTGCCCCGGTCACTGACAAAATCTGTCCATTTGTGGCCGGCTGCCGCTTCCGGCAGGTCGAGGTGAGGACAATCCTGGTTCAAGAAAGGGCAGGAAGGACAACCAGGGACATACTGCCGGCTTGCACGCTTCTTGCTCCAGCAAAAGCCTTAGCGGTGGGTAGCTATGTATAGGTGTAGCAGAATAAAGCATAATTATGCGTAACTTCAGTTAATTAGATTGACAAACCCCCCGGACTTGTTAGACAATGGCGAACCAGGGCATGCCCGACCATTAACACCACTGAAGGGGTAGCGGGATGGAAGAGGAAAACAAAGTCAAAGCGGTTCGTGAAGCGCAGATGTTGAGCAAGTCCGAGCTTGCGCGCCTGGCCGGCGTGTCTCCATTGACGATCCACCGCATCGAGAGGGGATACACCTGCCGCATGGCGACCAAGCGGAAGATCCTCTTGGCGCTGGGGGTCAAGCTCACGCAGAAACATCGGGTCTTCAGGCAATAGAGCAAATGGCCGCATTCTGGAACAACCTCGACCTGGGATCGCTTAACCCCTTCGGTAAGGCGGAGGGCTACGTTGCCGTGGATATCGGCTCGAGTTCGGTCAAGATGATCGAGGCGGCGATCGAGAAAGACGGCTACCGGCTGGTCAGCGTCGGTGTCCTGCCCCTGCCCCCGACGGCGATCCAGAACAACATGGTGGCGGATAAAGATGCCGTCGTGAAGGCGATTCAGAGCTTGCTTCAGAACAACGGCGTCAAGGCGACCCGGGCGATCGCCGCGGTTCCGGGCCGAGTCGCGATCATCAAGAAAATCCAGCTACCGGCTCAGGGAGAAGAGGAGCTTGCGGCCAACGTCGAGTTCAAAGCCAGCGAGGTCATCCCGGAGGCGCTGGAAAACGTCAATCTCGATTACCAGGTGCTCGACTACCTGGAAAACGGGGCCAAGATGGATGTCCTGCTCGTCGCGGTAAAAAAGGATATCCTCAACAGCTACACGCAGGTTATCCGCGACGCCGGGCTGACGCCCGCGATCATGGACGTCGACTATTTTGCGATGGAGAACATGTACGAGGTGAGCTACGGAGCGACGTCGGAGGGCGTGGTTGCATTGCTCGACATCGGCGCGCGTTACACGAGCATCAACGTCTTGAAGCAGGGGGTCTCGGCCTTCACCGGCGATCTGCCGGTCGGCGGAGAGGCTTTCACCGAAGCGCTGGTCCAGGCGCTCCAAGTCTCTCCCGAGCAGGCCGAGGCGTTTAAAGTGACGGGAAAGCTGGAGGCTAAGAAGAACGGTGACCTGGAGAAGTTGCTCAAACCAACGGTGGATCATCTCGCCGCCGAGGTGGCGCGGACGCTGAGTCTTTACCGCGCGATGGCGGACGAGGAGGCCATCCATCGGATCTACCTGACGGGAGGGGCCGCAAAGACCACGGGCCTTTCTAAGGCATTGGCGGATCGGCTCGGAGTTTCGGTGGAATTGGCCGAGCCGCTTCGCGGCTTTACCTTGAGCAAGCATCTCGACCGGGAATACCTCGCCGAGTCGGCCCTGGCGCTGGCGGTTGGGGCCGGCCTTTCGATCCGCAGGCTGGGGGACAAATGATCCGGATCAATCTATTGTCGGTCCGCGAGGTGCGGGCGGAGGTCGGAAGGCGGATGGAATTTGTCGTCGCCGGGCTGTCTCTGGCGGTGACTGTTCTCCTGATGCTCGTAGTGTTTCTTTACCAGTTTTATCGCTCGTCGAGCGTGGGCGGCGAGCTGGCGGCGCTGCGAGCGGATATTGCCGGGATGGAAGCTCAAGTGAAGGAGGTCGCGGAGCTGCAGAAAAAGGTGGCTGACCTCACACAGAAAAATAAAGTGATCGAGGATTTGACCAAGAAAAAGGCCGGGCCGGTGCGGGTTATGGAAAGCCTCTCTTCGGCGATGCCGGAGCGATTGTGGCTGACGGAGTTCAAGGAGACCGGAGGCACCCTGGTGGTGACGGGCCAGGCGATCGACAATCAAACGGTGGCAGACCTTCTCCGGGCAATGCAGGCTTCGAGCTATTTCGCCAACGTCGACCTTGTCGAGTCGGTCCAGCCCGATCCGGAAAAAACTCCGTTTAAGAGGTTTTCGGTGAAATCGCAGGTGCTCTATCAAGGCGCTCCGCCCGTCCCGGCGGGCAAGCCGGGGCCTGCCGGCGCGCCGAAGCCGGCTGAGGGCAAGAAACCTTGAAGGACTTGCTCGATCGAATTCTCAATCTCCCCAAGCACCAGAAGATCGGCTTTTTGGCGGTCGCGATTCTGCTCCTGCTGCTGTTCGATTATCTCTTTGTCTACTCGTCCTATTCTTACCAGATCGCCAACCTGGAGCAGAGCGTTGAAGGCGCCCGCAAGGAGCGCGAAAAAAAACGGGCGCTCATCGCGGATAAGCCCAAGCTCCAGGAGCAATTGCAGCTGGCGGATGGAAGGTTTAAGGAGGCGATGGCTCAGCTGCCCGACCGCAAAGAGATTCCCGATCTATTGACCAACATCTCCAACCGGGCGCGGGAGGTGGGGTTGGAGGTGCTGCTGTTTCGTCCGCGGCCGGAGATCATGCAGGAGTTTTATGCGGAAGTTCCGGTTGACATGGTCGTCCGGGGAAAATTTCACGATGCCGTGGGTTTCTTCGATGAGGTCGGCCGGCTGAGCCGGCTGGTAAATCTCAACAATATCGAGATGAAAAATCCCAAGCCGGCAGGCGAGCAGATGAACCTCGATACCTCGACGCTGATGACCGCCTTCCGCTTTCTGGACGACGCCGAGCGCGCCAAGGTCGCGGCCGACAAGGCGGCGAAGGAAAAGGCGGCCAAGAAGTAACATGAGGCGATTTTTCTTAGCATCGTATTTGCTGATCGTACCGGCGCTCGCGGGCAGCAGCGCCGCGCAAGAAAAGAAAGACCTGCCCTCGCAGAAGACGCGGGACGCCCTGGAGCAATTCCAGAAGACCCCGGCGAGTATCGGAAAGGCTATAGAGGGTCTCACGGACGCGCTGAAAGAAAAATTGGGCGTCGGCAGCGAGACCAAGCCGGCGGCAAAGGCAGGGGCCGATTTGACGGTCCCGACAAAGAAGGCGGGTCCGGTCCTACCGCGCTACTCTTTCGCCGGCAGGCGTGATCCGTTTCAGCCGTTTGGTTTGAGGGCAAAAGCGCAACGGCGGCCCCGCGAGAGCCTCTCGCCGCTCGAGCGCTACGAGCTCGGGCAGCTGAAGTTAGTAGGGGTTGTTTCGGACGCGAAGGAGCCGCGGGCCATGGTCGAGGACAGCGCGGGACTGGGCTACATCGTCAAGGTCGGCATGTCGATCGGTCCCGATGAGGGGAAGGTCAGAGCTATCAAAAGCAACGAAGTGGTGATCGAAGAAAATTATATCGACTTTTATGGCGTCAAGAAAGTTCGCCAGGTGAGCATGAGGCTGGCCACGGAGTAGTCGTGAAAGAGCGCGCAAGGAGTTTCTCTATGGGATGTCTACCTCACTTTTTCCGCAAAGCTCTCGCCGGCGGCATCGTCCCGAATCTGCTCTGCGGGATCGGGATCGTGGCGGCGGGGGCGTTGGGCTGCAGTACCCCGCCGTTCATGATGGAGCCCGAGAAGGCGCAGCCGCCGCGCGCGGCAGCGCAGGCATTGGCAAAGGCCGCGGAGCCGGTTGCGCCTCAGCCCGCCGCGCCGCCGCTTAAAGAGACCGCTATCGAGGATCCCTCGCTCAAGCTTCAGGACCTGGCCGTCCTCGAAGGAGGCGGGCAGACCACTATCAAAGTCAAATTTTCCGACGCGGTAAACCAGTATCGTCATTTCGTGCTGACCCAGCCTTCGCGCATCGTGCTCGATATCTTCGGGCCGGCCAAGCGGAATGCCAACGTGGAAAACTTTCGCGCCGAGACTCATTGGTTAAGCATGCTCAGGCTCAGCTCCGGCGAAGGCTACCTCAGGCTTGTCATGGAAGTCGCCGCCGCCGGCGCTCCGCCGTATACGATCGACCCGGAGGACGGGGGACTGAAGATCGTCTTGGGACCGGTGAATCCTCAACATACGGCGAAGAAGGATCTCCAGATAGTTCAGAATGGAAAGCGGGTGGACGTTCTCGGGGTCGAGCCGAAATCCGGCGCACTCTCTGCAGGTTCTAGCCAGGCTACTGAGGCGCAGGCCAAAGCCGAGAAAACCTACAGCGGGCAGAGAATCTCTCTGGATTTCAAAGACGCCGACATCAAAAACGTCTTTCGCCTGTTGGCGGAGGTGAGCGGGCTTAACATCGTCGTCACCGGAGAGGTGCAGCGAAAGGTCACGGTTCGGCTGATCGACGTGCCCTGGGACCAGGCCCTGGACCTCCTCGTCGACACCAACGGGCTGGGCAAAGAGCAGATGGGGAACGTCGTCCGCATCTCTACGTCCATCGCATTGAAGAAAGAGAGAGACGACCTGGCCGCCGCCAAAAAGGCGGAGGACAATCTCGAGCCGCTCCAGACCGCCTATTTGAACGTCAACTATGCCAAGGTAAGTCAGTTAGTCGAGAAGATCAAACCGGTGTTGAGTCCTCGGGGTGTCGTCCTGTCGGACGATCGAAGCAACACCATCATCGTGCGCGACATCAGAAAGGGGGTAGAAGAAGCGAACTCGATCGCCAGCCGGCTCGACACCCGGACTTCTCAGGTCCTGATCGAATCGAATCTGGTCGAGGCAACGCCGACTTTTTCACGCTCGCTCGGAATGAAGCTGGAATTCTCCCGCTCGGCTGACATTAAGAGTTCATTCCCGGCCGGCTCGCCGGCCTCGCCCCTCGCCTCTCCCTTTATAAAGGTTTTCCAGAACAAGTTCGGGCCGCTCAGCGACCTCACGGCTGAGTTGACGGCCGCGGAGAAGGACGGCGATATCCGGATTATCTCTCGGCCATCCGTCGTGACCCTCAACAATGTCTCCTCCACGATCCAGAGCCTTAAGATCCTGAGGATTATACTTCCGTCGGGGACTACCAACATCGCTTCCGGAACAGGCGCGGCGGCAGGCTCATCGGTCGCCACAGAAAAGATCCCGGTTGGCATTATCCTCACCGTCACTCCACAAGTTTCCAGCGATGGCTTTGTGTTGATGAATATCAGTGTTAAATCGAGTTCGATCGCGGACACAGCGACGATATCGGATGGTAAGGGAGGAGTAGTTCCCTTCGACGAGCTAACCCGTGAGGCCATATCTAATGTGCTGGTTCGGGACGGCGAGACCATCGTGATCGGCGGAATTTTAAAAGACACCAAACAGACATCGGAGTCCGGCATTCCCTGGCTCAAAGACGTGCCGGTTATCGGTTGGTTCTTCA
>Ga0156192_1080_pt1 | contig 29938 bp, 25 predicted proteins | sample RifCSPlowO2_12_FD_107845 | JGI IMG/M metagenome (GOLD analysis project Ga0156192, IMG submission 107845) | Deltaproteobacteria bacterium RIFCSPLOWO2_12_FULL_60_19
GATCAAAGGGACGATCGCCAAATGCCAGATGTTCTCTCGCGGCGACGGCGTGTTGGTCGCCGTCTCGGGCGGGCCGGATTCGGTTGCGCTGCTTAACGTCTTGTGCGAGCTAAGAGAAGAGTTCGGCTTGCGGCTGGAAGTGGCGCACGTGCAGCACGGGATTCGCGGCGAGGAGGCGCGGGAGGATGCGCGGTTTGTCGCTCGGATGGCCCGCCAACTCGGCCTTGCCTTTCATCTCAAAGAGCTGAACATTCCAAAACTTAAAGCTGAAAGAGGGAAGGGCAATCTCGAAGCGATGGCGCGTGAGGCGAGATACGGCTTCTTCGCCGAAGTTGCCAAGCAGCAGGGAATTCAAAAGATCGCGTTAGGCCACACGCGCGACGATCAGGTTGAGACGCTTCTCATGTGGCTGTTGCGTGGCAGCGGACGGAAAGGGCTGGGCGGCATGGCGCCGGTTTTGAAGGATGAAGGCGGAAGGATGAAGGCGGAAGTGGTTCGTCCTTTGATCGAAACTTCAAGAGAAGAAATTAAGGCTTACCTTGCGGCCGAGGCGCTCGCCTACCGCACGGATCGAACCAACGCGGACACGGCGCTGCTGCGCAACTGGATTCGCCTGGAGCTTCTTCCGCAGCTCCGAGGAAAATTCGGTTCGGATCTTCATGAACGGCTGGCCCATCTTGCCGATCTCATGCGCGATGAGGAAGAGCTATTGCGCGGCCTCGCCGAAGGTCTGCTGCTGGAGATCGTCAGGCAGGGAGAGTTGCTGCGCGAGGCGTTGGTCGAACAACCCAAGGCGATGCAGCGGCGGCTCGTGCGCTTGTGGCTCGAAGAAAAACTGGGAAGCCTAAAGGGCGTGGAGTTCGAGCACGTCGAGGAGATTCTTCGGTTGATCTCGGATGGCCCGCCTCAGGGACGGGTCGCAATTCCACAAGGCCGGGAAGTCGTGCGGCGCTACGATCGCGTGCGGCTCGAAAAAAAGAGTCCCGGCCGCCGTGCTGTCTGCTACAGCTATACGCTTCCGGTGGCGGGCGAGGTGGCGATCCCCGAGGCCGGCGTGAAGATGGCAAGCGAGCGTTGCGCGATGCCCATCGACCTGCCTTCCGGCGACGGCAAGGAAGCGCTGCTCGATCTTTCTTCGTTGCCGGAGATTCTCACCGTTCGCAATTTTCGCAACGGCGACCGCTTCCGGCCGCTTGGAATGCGGGGGCACAAAAAACTCAAAGATCTCTTCATCGAAAAAAAAGCGCCGCTGGAGGTTCGCGCGGCCTTGCCGCTCCTCCTGGCCGGCGACGAGATTCTCTGGATTCCGGGCTTCGGGCGGAGCGATGTCGCCAAAATCGGGCCGGCGACGAGAGAGGTTGTCCGTGTGCGTCTCAGCACTTTGGTCAAATACAACGAAGTTGTGTAGCTGCGGTAGGCTGCCGAAACAGGACTTCATGCTTCGACTAAGCTCAGCATGAACGGAAATTTTCTACCCGTTTCGAGCTTTTCTCCGTTCGCCCTGAGCCCTTCGATTTCGCTCAGGACAGGCCCGTCGAAGGGTGAACGGACTCTTCGAAACAGCCTTCTTGACAAGGTGGTAGGCAGGCATTAAAGTTGACGTTAACAGAAACGAATTTGATGATGTCGATTCAGTCCCGGAGCGAAGGAACGAGATGACGAACTCCCTAAGAACCGTCTTACTTTTAGGTCTTTTGACCGGCATCGTCATGGGCATTGGGCAGCTCTTCGGCGGCTCCCAGGGCCTGGTGATCGCCTTTTTCTTCGCCGTGGTGATGAACTTTGGGAGCTATTGGTTCTCGGATAAAATCGTCCTGGCGATGTATCGAGCCCGTCCGGTTGACGAGGCTGAAGCGCCGGAATTGTACAACATCGTACACAATCTCGCCCTGAGGGCGCAGATCCCGATGCCCAGAGTCTACATGATGCCCTCGGAATCGCCCAACGCCTTTGCCACCGGCAGGGACCCGGAGCATGCCGTGGTGGCGGTCACCGACGGAATCCTCCGGATCATGAACCGCGAGGAGCTGGAAGGCGTGCTGGCGCACGAGCTCTCTCACGTGAAGAACCGCGATATCTTGATCGGCAGCATCGCCGCTACGCTGGCAGGGGTGATTATGATGTTGGCGACCATGGCCCGCTGGGCGGCGTTTTTCGGAGGCGGCAGGGACAGCGACGAGGAAGGCGGGGGCGGGGCGCTCGGGCTGATCTTGATGTCCATCCTGGCGCCGATTGCGGCCATGCTTATCCAGATGGCGATCTCCCGCTCACGGGAATTCCTGGCCGACTCCACGGGCGCGCGGATCGCCGGGAACCCGCACGGCTTGGCTTCCGCCCTGGAGAAGCTCGGTCGCGCGAGCCGGATCGTCCCCATGGAAGCGCGCCCGGAAACCGCGCACATGTTCATCGTCAATCCGCTATCCGGCGGATCGTTCATCAACCTGTTCAGCACCCACCCGCCGATCGAGGAGCGGATCGCGCGGCTGCGCAGCATGAGTTATTAAAGGAATGCCTTTGAGACATACGGCGAGGATTCGGATACCCGTAAATGCCCGCCTGGCGAATCCCTTTCCTCTTCGGCGTTGCCGGTAGATTGCGCTATGACTGAAGCCGGGGAAAAAGGGGAAGGAAGAGGCTTCAAGGTCGCGGACCGGAGACGCTTCGCGCAAGGTTCCGGCGAGCCGATCGAGGCCGGCGACAAGAGCGAGCCCGCGCCGGAAGAGAGCGCAAGCGAACCCGATTCGGCCACCGGAGAAAAGCCGGCCGCCTCAAGCGACAACCTTGCGGAGATCAACTTCTCCACGTTCGTCATCAGCCTCAGCACGCAGGCCTTGATGCACTTGGGCGAGATTCCCAGCCCGTTGACGGGGAATGTGGAGAGAGACTTCGCGGTGGCGAAACAGATGATCGATATTCTAGGAATGTTGAGAGACAAGAGCCGGGGCAACCTGGACGAGCAGGAAGCGCGCTTGATGGAGGACGTGCTCTATGACCTGCGCATGAGATATGTCGAAGTGATCAAGAAGAAATAGGAGCGTGGAATGGCAGACAAAGGAATCTGGGATCGGCAAGTGGGGATGCGGCAGCTGCTGGTTGTGGCGGCCGTCTCTCTGTTGGTCGGGTTGGGACTGAGCGGCGGGCTCGATTGGTTCGGCGGCCCGCGCGTGGTCAACCTATGGGGCAGCACGGCGGCTCCGGAAAACCAGCCCGCCGTCACGCCGCAGGGGCTGCCGGATTTCATCGCCCTGGCGAAGAAAATGAAGCCGATCGTGGTCAACGTCTCCACGACTCAATCCGCCGACGCGGGGCAGAAGCTCGAAAACCCATTCGGCGAAGACGATCCCTTCAGCGAATTCTGGAAGAAGTTTTTCGGCGGGCCGCTGCCGCGCGGCCCGTTCCGCCAGCAGCGGAGCCTCGGGTCGGGTTTCATCATCGATAAAGACGGCTCGATCCTGACCAACAACCACGTGGTCGAAAACGCGCAGAAGATCACGGTCAAGCTGGCGGACGAGAGAGAATTCGAAGCCAAAGTTATCGGAAAAGACTCCAAGACCGACGTAGCCATCATTAAAATCAACACCAAGGAGGCCTTGCCGGTCGCGCCTCTGGGTGACTCCGACCGCCTTGACGTGGGGGAATGGGTGATGGCGATCGGCAATCCATTCGGCCTCGACAGCACGGTCACCTCCGGCATCGTGAGCGCCAAAGGAAGGCACATCGGCGCCGGGCCGTACGACAACTTCATTCAAACCGACGCCTCGATCAATCCCGGAAACTCGGGCGGGCCGCTGATCAACCTGCGCGGCGAGGTGGTGGGCATCAACACCGCGATCTTCAGCCGATCGGGCGGGAATATCGGAATCGGTTTTGCGATTCCGATCAACCTGGTCAAGGAGCTGTTGCCGCAACTCAAAGGCAAGGGAAAAGTCACCCGGGGCTATCTCGGGGTGCTGATTCAAAAGGTCACTCCGGAAATCGCCGAATCCCTGGGGCTGGAAAAGGCCCGCGGGGCGCTGGTGGCGGACGTGACCAAGGGCGGTCCGGCGGAGAAGGCCGGCGTCAAAGTAGGCGACGTGATCGTGGAGTTCGACGGGAAGGAAGTTAAAGAGAACAACGACCTGCCGATCATGGTGGCGCGCACCGCCGTGACCAAGAAAGCGCGCCTCAAGGTGCTCCGCGACAAAAAAGAGGTGACGCTGACGGTTGAGGTGGGCGAGCTGCCGGAAGAGGAGGTTGTCGCCTCGACGAAGGAAAAAGGAGAGCTTGGGCTGACCGTGCAGCAGGTGACGCCGCAGATCGCCGAGAACCTGGGGCTGGAAAAGGCCGAAGGCATCGTCGTCACAGCGGTGGAGCCGGGGAGCGCCGGGGACGAAGCGGGGCTGCGCCGGGGGGACGTTATTCTCGAGGTGGATCGCAAACCGGTGCGCAAGCTGCCGGATTACCGCAAGGCCCTGGCCGAGACGAAAAAGGGCAAGGGAGTGTTGTTCCTCGTCCGGCGCGGCGAAAGCACGCTGTTTCTGGCGTTAAAGCCTCCTCGTTGATTTTCGCTCGGAGCGCGTGAGCTTGAAGGGGGCCGCGGTAATTTTGCCCGGCCCTCTTTTGTTTCTTTTTGACAGGCAGGGCAGTCGCAGTCAATGTTAGCTTCGATAAAGGGGTTTTCGGCTTGAAAAAGTCCCGCTTTCCGACCCTCAAATTCGCGCTTCTCGTCCTCTTCGTCATTCTCGCCGCCACGGCGCTTTTCGGCGCCTGGTATGTGCAGCGGCTCGAAGTTGCCGTCAAAGAGAGATTCGAAAATCCCAAGTGGATCGCCCCGTCCAAGATTTACTCGGACACCACGCTGCTCTACATCGGGATGAACCTGCGCAAGGAGGATGTTCGGGAGAAGCTCCGTCGCCTGGGTTATCGCGAAACGCGCAGCCGACCGCAAGCCAAGGGAGAATATCGTTTCGGCAAAGGCGATGCGGTGCTGGAGATTTTTCTTCACGACTTCGCCTATCCGCTGGAGACCTTTAAGGGCATCCCGGTCCGCCTCACCATGCAGGGCGGCGCGGTCGCCCGGATGGAGAACATGGAGGACGGGCAGGAGCGGTTCGATATCGAGCTGGAGCCCGAGCTGGTGACGGGACTTTACAATCGCATATGGGAGGAGCGGCGGATCGTGAAGCTGGACGAGGTGCCGCCGATGCTGGCGCGGGCGATCCTGGCGATCGAAGACGAGCGATTCTTCAGCCACCACGGCATCGACCCGATCGCGATCCTGCGCGCCTCGCTTACCAACCTGCGCAGCGGCGGGATCGTCCAGGGCGGGAGCACGGTGACGCAGCAGCTGATCAAGAACTTTTTCCTGAGCGAAGAGCGCACGATGAGGCGGAAGATCAAAGAGGCCTTGATGGCGTTGATCGTGGAGCACAAATATTCCAAGCATGAGATCCTGGAAAACTATCTGAACCAGATCTACCTGGGCCAGAAGGGCGCGCAGGGGATCTTCGGCGTGCACGAAGCGGCGCAGTTTTATTTCTCCAAGGATCTCTCGGAGCTGACGGTGAGCGAGATTGCGGTACTGGCGGGACTGATTAAAGCTCCCAACCGTTATTCGCCGTACCGCAGCGTCGAAGCGGCCACCCAGCGGCGCAACGTCGTGCTGGGGAAGATGCTGGAAGAGCGTTTGATCACCAAGCAACAGTACGACGCCTCCATCAAGGAAGTCATCCCGCGCCGCGAGCTGATCAAGGTGGCGAACGACGCTCCCTATTACGTCGATTTTCTCAAGCGCGAGCTGGCGGACAACTATCCCAGCGAAGTTCTTACGGCGGAAGGGTTCCGCATCTATACGGGCCTGGACTTCCACCTACAGAAGGCGGCCGAGCGCTCGTTGGTGGAGGGGCTCAAAAAGCTTGAGGAGACCTACTCCCAGCTGCGGCGCCGGGGCGAAGAGGATCGCCTGGAAGGCGCCGTCGTCGTGATCAGGCCGCAGACCGGAGAAATCAAGGCGATGGCGGGCGGGAGAGATTACCAGAAGTCCCAGTTCAACAGGATCTTCCAGGCCAAGCGCCAACCCGGCTCGATCTTCAAGCCGTTCGTCTATCTGGCGGCGCTGATGAACGGCGCGGACGCGAGCGGCCACCGCTTCACGCCGGCGACCCAGGTGGAGGACTCGCCGTTTACCTGGAGCTACGAAGGGCAGGAGTGGCACCCCGGCAATTACAAGGATGAATATTTCGGCATCGTGACCTTCCGCACCGCGCTGGAGCGCTCGCTCAATTCCGCCACGGCGCGCATCGCGCGCGACGTGGGGATCAAATATATCCGCGACATCGCCTATCGGCTGGGCATTCAGAGCACGCTCCCCGCTTTCCCGTCCCTGGCCCTGGGGGCCGTCGAAGTCACACCGTTGGAAGTAGCCGTTGCCTTTTCGACGCTGGCGAATAACGGGGTGCGCGCGCAGCCGCTCGCGGTCAAACAGGTCATGGATCAGAGCGGCCGGGTTCTGGAAAGGCGCGACATCAAGGTGGAGAAAGTCATCACGCCGCAGCTGGCGTTCATGATGAACCATTTGATGAAAGGGGTGCTGGACCGCGGGACCGCGCGCGGCGCCAGGGCGCAAGGATTTATGCGGCCGGCGGCGGGCAAGACGGGCACGACAAACGATACGAAGGACGCCTGGTTCGTCGGCTACACGCCCGATCTGCTCGCGGTGGTGTGGGTGGGTTTCGACAACGGGAGCAAGCTCGGATTGTCGGGCTCGCAAGCCGCCCTGCCGATCTGGACCGATTTCATGAAGCGGGCGACCGCCGGAACTCCGGCGACGGATTTTACCATGCCCCCGGGGATCAAGCTCCTGGACGTCGACCCGCTGAGCGGAAAGCTTGCGACGCAAAACTGTCCGCAGGTGGTCCGAGAGGCCTTCCTCGAGGGAGAAGAGCCGGCGGGTTACTGCCCGCTGCACCCCGGACCCGAACCCCGGCTCTCGTCGTCGCCGGGCGGATTCTTCTCGTCGCTGCTGGGAAGATAGAGCAATGATGTTGAGAACCGGCAGGCAGGATCCTGTGAAGATTCTACGCGATATCGCTCGCAGCCTGTTTATCGCATCGCTCCTCGCTCTGCTTTTGCAAGGCTGTACCGTCCCCTGGTCGCGGCCATGGGAAGTCCCTCAACCGGCTCGTCCACCTTCGCGTCCGCCGGCCCCGCAGGCGAAAAGTCCCGCTCCAGGCAGCGCGCCTGCGACCAGGCCGCCGGCAAAGCCTGCTGTGGAATCCGGTCAGGTCATAGAGGAGGATATCCGGGACAAGCGACCGGGGCCGCAGGCGAAGCTGAGAGAGCCAGAGCCGCCGCGACCGTCTCTGTCTCGGCAGGCGCCGCCGATACAGGCGCCGCCGCAATCGCTGTCGGTGCCGGAGACCAAGCTTCCCGGTAGGCCGCCGGTGCCCGAAGAGGGTCCGCTGACGGCCAAGATCGATCCGAAAACGCCGCCGCAGCGCGCCGCTTCCCTGCGGCTCACCGAGGAGGGAAAAAAATTGCTTGCCGCCGGCGATCCCGCCAAGGCGGTCTCCCGCCTCGAAAAGGGGATCGCGGTGGACTCGACGAACCCTTATGGTTACTACTATCTCGCGCAAGCGCACTTCGCTCTGGGTCGCTATCAGGAGTCGCTCAACTTTCTCGATGTCGCCGAGTCGCGATTTTCCGGGGATTCCTATTGGCTCTCGGAGGTTTACACATTGCGCGGGGAGAACCACCGCGCGCTGGGCGATCTGGACCGCGCCGATTTCACCTATACTCAAGCCTTGCGGCTCAATCCGGGCAACCGGCTGGCGGCCGAGGGTCTCAGCCGCGTCCAGGCGGGCAACCAGGCGCCGATCCGCTGACGGCGCGAGAAAAAAAATAACCGGATGCTGGTCCTGGGCATAGAGACCTCGTGCGACGACACGGCGGCGGCGGTGCTGGAAGACGGCCGGAAAGTTCGCGCCAATCTCATTTCTTCGCAGGATGAAATCCACAGCCCTTACGGCGGAGTGGTGCCCGAGCTCGCTTCGCGCCAGCACGTGCGCCAGATTCTGCCGATCATCGACGGCGCGCTCAAGAAAGCCGGCGTCGGATTGAGCGAGATCGGCGGCATCGCCGTGACGCGCGGGCCGGGGCTGGTCGGATCGCTGCTCGTCGGCCTTTCGGTGGCGAAGGGCATTTCCTATCGCTGGGGCATCCCCTGCGTCGGTGTCAACCATCTGGAGGCCCATCTCCTGGCGATCTTTCTCGAGCGCGAGCTGTCGTTCCCTTATCTCTCTCTGCTCGCGTCCGGCGGACATACGCTGCTTTACGTCGTGCGGAATTTCGGCGACTATCGCTATCTCGGCGGCACGCGGGACGACGCCGCGGGCGAGGCTTTCGACAAGGTGGCGAAGATGATGGGGTTGGGCTATCCGGGCGGCAGGGCGATCGACCGGCTCGCCAAAAGCGGCAATCCGGCGGCGATCCGTTTTCCGCGGGCGAGGCTGAAGAAAGGTTCCTACGATTTCAGCTTCAGCGGGCTGAAGACGGCGGTGTGGCACTATCTCAAAGAGTTGAGCGAGAGCCAGCGGGAGGCGCGGCAGGCCGATAACGCGGCGAGTTTTCAAGAAGCTGTCGTGGATATGCTGGTTCAGCCGACGCTGCGCGCGGCGAGGGAGCTGAATGTCAGACAAATCGTCCTTGCCGGAGGAGTGGCGGCCAACAGCCGTCTGCGGCAGAAGATGACGCAAGCGGGCGAGGCCGAGGGGAGCGAAGTCTATTTTCCTTCTCTCGCGCTCTGCACGGACAACGGGGCGATGATCGCCCTGGCCGGTTATCACTCGCTGAAGAGCGGGCGAAAGGACGACATGCGCCTCAACGCGGACGCGGATCTTACGCTTTGACAGGCCGCTGAAAAAGGCCCATCTACCGTCAGCCCGCCAGGGAATCTCTCTCCGGGCCGATGCGATACGTCGATATTGCGCTGCTCCTATGAGATGAGAGTAGCCAGGAGGTACGATTGATACTTCTCGTCCCACGCATCGGCCCTCCGAGAGACCCCCAGGCGGGCGGTAGTGATGGTTGCGCATCGAAACGCGACAATCTTAACGCTTGCCGGTGGCGAGCTATGCGACGTACTGCAAAGAGTACGCCTGCGCTCGGTCATTGATTTTTGCGCGCCTTGTGGCTATCTCAATTTGGACCTTTTTGATCGGCCTGAAAACCAGGCATTTCAACAGCATTCTGAAGAATCGAACGGTTCATGGTTACGCTTTATCAGGAGGCGCGGGCGGCGCTTCGCGATCCGGCCTTTCATGCCCAGAAGCGTCTGGGGCAAAATTTTTTAGTTGAGCAAGGCGTAATCGACGCCATCGTCCGGCTGAGCGATCTTTCCCCGACGGATGAGGTTTTAGAGATCGGACCGGGACTCGGCTTTTTGACGCGCCGGCTGGTCGAGCGGGCGCGCCGGGTTTGGGCGGTGGAGATCGATCCTTTCCTGGTCGATCGGCTGCGCGAAAGCCCGCTCAGCGCTCATCCGGCGTTTCATCTGATCCCTGGCGACATTCTCAAAATTCCGCTCGCGGATTTTCTCCCCGGCCATAAAGTCAAGCTGGTCGCCAATTTGCCCTACAGCATCTCCACGCCGGTGTTGTTTCGTCTCTTCGAATATCGGGAGCGGTTTTCGAGCCTGATCTTGATGTTGCAAAAGGAGGTGGCGGAGCGGATCGCCGCCGCTCCGGGAACGAAATCCTACGGCACGCTGTCGGTCTGGCGCGCGATTCATGGACAGGTGTTGGCGAAATTCCCGGTTTCGCCCGGGGCTTTCGTCCCGCGGCCGAAGGTTTATTCTACAGTCTTGAAGATAGGACTTTATGAAGAGCCTTTGGTCTCCGCCGCGGAGATGCCGCTGCTCCACAAGGTCGTGCGCGCCGCCTTCGGCCAGCGGCGCAAAACTATGACGAACGCGCTGGCGGGTCTTCTCAGCAATGAAAGAAAAAAAGCCGAGCCGCTGCTTCAACAACAGGGCATCGATCCCCGGCGGCGCGGGGAGACTCTCGACGCGGAGGAATTCATCCGGCTGTCCCGCGCGATCAAAGCGGTGAGCGAGGAATCCATCTGAAAGCTGACTGCTGAAAGCTTCTTAGCTTCTTTCTATGCCTGAGCTTCCAGAAGTTGAGACCATCTGCCGCGGGCTGCGCAACTCGGTCAAAGGGGAACGCATCCTGGGCGTCGCCGTCGCCGAGACCCGGCTCCGGGCTCAAGTCGCCAAAGACTTCGCCAAGACGTTGACCGGCCGGACCGTCGTCGATGTCGGGCGGCGGGGAAAATATATTCTCATCCGATTGGACGGCGGCGTGGTGTGGCTGTTGCACCTCGGCATGTCGGGCAAGCTGATCCGGGTGCCGGAGCGGCGCTTGCGGCACCGGCACGATCACATCGTCGTTCGTTTGGAGAGCGGGTACGAGCTGCGCTACAACGACCCGCGCCGCTTCGGCTTTTCCGTCGTGGCGCGCGCGCCGGAGATCGACTCCCTGCCGCAAATCCGCGCTCTCGGATTGGAGCCGTTCGACGCGCGCTTCGACCCCGGTTACCTTTACCGTCTCGCGCGCCGCTCCGGGCGGCGCATCCGCGACCTGCTGATCGATCAGCGGGTTGTGGCAGGGTTGGGAAATATTTACGCCAACGAGATTCTCTACTACGCCGGCGTTCGCCCGACGGCGCGGGCTTCACGGTTGAGCCGGGCACAGATCGCGCGGATTGCTGAACTCACGCCGAAAATCCTGGCCGAGGCGATCCGCTGGTGCGGCACGTCGTTTTCCGACTACCGCGACGCCGAAGACCGGCGCGGAGAGTTTCAAAACCATCTGCGCGTTTACGCCCGTGAGGGCGAGAAGTGCGCGACCTGCGGCAACACTATCAGACGAGTCTCGCCCGGCAATCGGAGCGCGTTCTATTGCCCTGGCTGCCAGAAATAGACAGGCCTCGAACGTACAAGAGTGGAGTACTGGAGTGATGGAGTAATGCGTTTAAGACCCAACACTCCAATACTCCAATACTCCATTCCGCTCCCCGTTTCCTTGCTAAGGGGACAACCCTAGAGTATAAATTTTTCATGGGAGGCATGGGTAGGCTCAAGAGTTACCTCTGGCGTTACTGGCGGCGCTACTTCCTCGGCGCGGTCTGCCTCCTGGGCACGGTGACGGTGGTGATGTGGATCCCCTGGTGGATCCGCGAGGCGGTTCGGATCATCGAGCAGGGCGGCTCGCCGAGGGATGTGACCGGTTATGCGCTGACGATCGTGGCGGCGGGGGTCGTTCAAGGAATCATCCGGACCCTCTCCCGCTCGCTCATTTTCAACGCCGGCCGCGATATCGAGTACGACCTGCGCAACGACCTGTTCGCCCACCTGCAGAAATTGCCCGTCAGTTACTACCATTCGCAAAGAACCGGCGACCTGATGTCGCGCGTGATCAACGACATCTCGGCCGTGCGCGCGCTCTTGGGCCCCGGAATCCTCAATCTCTTCAACACGCCGGTCTATTTTTTCTACGCGGTCATTCTCATGTTGTCGATGGACCTGCGCCTGACGTTGGTGGCCCTGTTGCCTTCGCCGCTGTTGATCTGGGCGGTGCGGCAATTTCGCGGGAAGATCATGAAAAGCTCCCTCGCTGTCCAACGGCAGATGGCCGAACTCAGCAGCCACATTCAAGAGAACTTGAGCGGCATGCACGTCGTGAAAGCCTACACGCAGGAGGACCATCAGATCCGCCAATTCGCAAAGCTCAACGAAGAGTACCAGGAGAAGAACATGGTGCTGGCCACGCTGCGCGGCCTGATCGGTCCCTGCATGCAGGGGCTGAACGGCCTCTCGGTCATGGCGGTGTTGGGCTACGGCGGCCTGCGGGTCATTCGGGGCGAGCTGCTGGTGGCCGATATCGTGGCCTTCATCGCTTACCTGAACGTGCTGGCCTGGCCCACCGCCGCCTTTGGCTGGATGCTGTCGCTGGTGGAGCGAGGACGCGCCGCGATGGAGCGCCTCGAAGAAATCTTCAAAGCCGAACCTGAGATCGCCAATCCGGCCCATCCGGCGTCTTCGATCGAGTCGGACGTTGCGGTCGAGTTTCGCCATGTATGGTTCGCTCACGACGCGAAAACCAACGGCCACGCCGTGTTGAAAGACATTAGCTTCACGCTGCCGAAGGGACGCACTTTGGCGATTGTGGGACGAACGGGCGCGGGCAAAAGCACGCTCGCGCAGCTCCTCCCGCGTCTCTACGATGCCACGGAGGGCGAGATTCTGATCGGGGGACGGGAGATCCGTTCGCTGTCCCTGGCGGAGCTCAGGCGCGGCATCGGCTACGTGCCGCAGGACCCTTTTCTTTTTTCAAATTCGCTCAACCGCAACCTGTCGTTCGGGCGCGACGGGATTTCGGAGCAGGAAATCTTGGCGGCGAACCATTTGACCCGCCTCGATCGCGATGTCGCCATTTTTCCCGAAGGGCTGGCGACGGTCGTCGGCGAGCGCGGCATCACGCTATCGGGCGGGCAGAAGCAGCGGGCGACGCTCGCCCGGGCGCTGCTGACCGAGGCGCCGATGATCGTTCTAGATGACTGCCTGTCGAGCGTGGACGCGCAGACGGAGGACGAGATTCTGCGGGGCTTCCGTTCCGTGCTGAAAGAAAAAACCTGCTTGATTATCTCCCACCGGATCTCGGCGGTGAAAGACGCGGATGAGATTCTGGTGTTGGACGAAGGCCGGATCATCGAGCGCGGGACGCACGCCGAACTCGTAGAGCGGGGCGGGCTTTACGCCGAGCTTCATCATCATCAGCAGCTCTCCGAGGAGCTGGAGCAAATCTAGCCATGGATCGGCCGGATACAACAAACCGTAAGACGACGGAGGACAGGGGACGGAGGACCGGTCTTCGGTCTCCTGTCTCCGGTCATGAGGAAGAAATCTTCGGCAAGGCCTACGATCTCCAGCTGATCAAGCGGCTGTGGCGCTTTCTCGTGCCGTACCGCAAGCTCTTCTGGCTCGCCATGCTGGTGCTCCCCTTGCAGCAGCTTTTCGCGCTCGCGCAGCCCTATATCATGAAAGTTGCGATCGACAGCTATATTGCCGGCGCGCAGCTTTGGGGACTGCAAGGGATGGTTCTGCTCTTTCTCTTCGCGCTGGCGGGAGAAGTCGTCACCGCGTACTTTCACTACTATTTGACCATGCTCGTGGCGCAGCGGTCGCTGGCCGATCTCCGCGTCGCCATCTTTACCCACGTGCAAAAGCTGCCGATGAGCTACTTCGACCGCAACCCGGTGGGGCGGCTGGTCACGCGGATGACGACGGACGTGGATGTTCTCCAGGAGATGTTCGCCGCAGGCGTGATGACGCTGATCTCGGATTTCCTGATGGTGGCGTGGATCGTAGTCATCATGTTCACCCTGCACGTGCAGCTGGCGCTGGTCTCGCTCGCGCTGACGCCGTTCATGCTGTTGGCGATCAACTTTTTTCGCGTCAAGGCGCGCCGGACTTACCGGCTCATTCGGGAGCGGATCGCGCGGATCAACGCCTACCTGGGAGAGGCGATTTCGGGCATGGCCGTCATCCAGCTCTTTGTGCGGGAGCAGAACAGCTACCGCGAGTTCGACGAGCTGAACGCAGCCCATCGGGAAGCCAACCAGCTTTCCAATATCTATGAGGCGGGCTTGTACTCGATGGTCGAGGCGGTGGGTACGGTGAGCATCGGATTGCTCCTCTGGTACGGCGGTGGCGAGGTGTTGCACGGCATCATCGGCATCGGCACGCTGGTGGCGTTTAAGGAATATCTCCACCGCTTCTTTGTCCCGCTGCGCGACTTCAGCCAGAAATACACCGTGATGCAGTCGGCGATGTCCGCGGCCGAGCGCATCGTGCAGCTGCTCGACACCCCGACAGCGATTTCCAGCCCGGCAATGGCAGTGGTCCCGAAGCCGTTCCGCGGCGCAGTGAGCTTCGAAGATGTCTGGTTCAGCTACCAGCAGAACGACCCCGTGCTCAAGGGCGTATCCTTCAAAGTTGCGCCGGGAGAGAAGGTCGCCATCGTCGGAGCGACCGGCTCGGGAAAAACGACGACCATCAAGTTGCTGAGCCGCTTCTATGACATCCAGCGCGGCTCGATCAAGGTCGGCGGCGTGGATGTTAGGGAGTGGGACCTCCAGGCATTGCGCCGCCATATCGGTGTCGTATTGCAGGATGTGTTTCTCTTCTCCGGCGACATCCGCAGCAACCTCTGCCTCGGAAACGGAGCGGTGCCGGAAGAGCGAGTGCTGGAAGCTGTAAAATACACCAACGCGGATCGCTTCGTCTTTCGCCTGGCGGGTGGTCTCGACGCACAGGTAAGAGAGAGAGGGAGCAACTTCTCCACCGGCCAGCGCCAGCTTTTGTCGCTGGCGCGCGTGCTGGTCTTTCAGCCGGAGATTTTGGTGCTCGACGAGGCGACCTCCAGCGTCGATACGGAGACGGAATCGTTGATTCAGGACGCGCTGGAGAAGGTGATGAAAGACCGAACCTGCCTCGTGATTGCCCACCGCCTCTCCACCATCCGTAACGCCGACCGCATCATCGTCCTCCACCACGGCGAAGTCCGCGAAGTCGGCTCCCACGCCGAGCTGATGCAGAAGCAGGGGATTTACTACCGGCTGTACCAGTTGCAGTATGCGATGGAGGAATCCAAGATTGCGCCTGCGACACCCCAGCTTAAGATCGAGCCATGAGCGGGTTGGCCGGAAACTTAAATCGTATCAATCGTGACCGGCAGTAGTCGGCCCTTCCACGCCAGAGCCACATCGTCAGCCGTCTCCGACAAGCACCGTTCAGCTTGGCAAGAGTTGTCCGTTTAGGGTAGAGAGAAAATCATGGCCCAGCCTTTCGACATCACCCTCATCACCCGCGGTGCCCGGATACGCCGTTCTCCTTTCTACGAGGCGACGCAGCGGTATGGCTGCAAGAGCTACACGGTTTACAACCACATGTTGCTTCCCGGCTACTACGACGATCCGGTGAAGGAATACTGGAAGCTGATCGAGGGGGTGACGTTGTGGGACGTGGGTGTCGAGCGGCAGGTGGAGATCACCGGGCCGGACGCTTTTGCTTTTACGAACATGCTCACGCCGCGGGATTTGATCCAGTGCAAAGTCGGGCAGGGGAAATACGTGCTCATCACGGCGGAAGACGGCGGGATTATCAACGACCCGGTGCTGATGCGGCTGGGAGAAAACCGCTTCTGGCTGGCCGTTGCCGACAGCGACGTGCTGCTGTGGGCGAAGGGCGTCGCGCTGAACTCCGGCATGACGGTCGAGCTACAGGAGCCTGATGTTTCTCCGCTGCAGATCCAGGGACCGAAATCGAAGCAGGTTATGGAACGGCTCTTCGGCCGGGAGATTTTAGAGATGCCGTACTATCACTTCGTCGAGACGAAGTTGAATGGTATTCCTCTCGTCGTGACGCGTACCGGCTGGACGGGCGAAGTCGGCTACGAGATTTATCTGCGGGATGGAAGCCGCGGCGTGGAACTGTGGGAGAAAGTCATGGAAGCCGGGAAGCCATACAATATCGCGCCGACCGGCCCGTCGGACATCCGCCGCATCGAAGCGGGCATACTCAACTACGGGATCGACATGACGCTGGCCGATAACCCCTATCAAGTTGGTTTAGGTCGGCTGGTCGATCTCGAAAAGAAGGGCGACTTCATCGGTAAAAACGCGCTTCGGCAAATCAAAGCCCAAGGCGTAAAGCGCAAGCTCGTCGGAGTCGAGATCGACGGCGCGCCGTTGGATCTCAACCTGACGCGCTGGCCTGTGACGCGAGACGGTAAGAGAGTCGGACATGTTATGTCTGCCGTCTACTCGCCGCGTCTCAAGAGAAACATCGGCTACGCGATGGCGCCGGTGGAATGCGGTGAACTGGGGACGAAGCTAAGCGTGACAGTTCCGGATTCGGGGGAAAGAACGGCAACGGTCGTTAAAAAGCCGTTTATTGATCCAACTAAGAACATACCTAAATCCTAGCCCGCTTGGGTCGTTGTCGCTCCCGCGGAAGCGGGAGTCCAGTCACGGGAAGGACTCTGGATTCCCGTTTGCACGGGAATGACGCAAAGAGCGCAAAGCCCGCCAATAGGGATGTGCCAAAAATTCAACCTAGCTCGCCGCGCGCGCTCGGCTGATGAATTTGCAGCTCCAGAGTGAAACAAAAAACATCGCGATTACGGACACCGGGCCGAAGAAAAAGAGCCGCTCGACGCCGGTGAAGGTGGCGATCAAACCGCCGAGGCTCGGGCCGAGGATATTTCCCACGTCGCCGGCCGCGTTGAAGAGACCGGAGGCCACGCCCCGGCTCACTTTCGTCTCGTCCACGTCTTCCACCATGCCGATCGTGTTGCTCACGATCGCCACCGCCCGCATGAATCCCGAGAGAACAAACAGCGTGAGCACCGGCCCAAAGCTGTGAAACACCGGCACGAGGGTCAGAAAGAGCGCCTGCAACGGTAACGTCACGACAGCGAGATTTCTCTGAGTGAAGCGCTTTACCACCATGCCGCTCAACGGGCGGGTGATGGCGTTGCACATCGCGTAGAGACCCTTGATCACGCCGACCTTCGTCAGCGTGATGCCGACGGCCAGGCCGTAGAGCGGCAGGAACACATTGCCCATCTGGTGCATCAGGTTGAGAAATAGCGCCACGACGACGATCCCCGCGAGCTTGGGATTCAACAGATTCTTGAGCGAGCCGAAAAATGTTTGCGGCGTCGTCTCCCGGCGCGAGCCGCTCTTGCCCGCCGCGGAGACCGGGGCTTTCAAGAAAAAAAGCAGCGCTACGCAGGCGAGCGCCAGGAAGCCCGAAAAGTTGAATGTGGCGGCATAACTCAGCCGGTCGGCGATATAACCGGCCAGGAAGCCGCCGGTCGAATAGCCGATGGCGAGGCAGCCGGCGTAGTAGCCCATCGCGTGGTGACGGTCTTCGTCCGGCGGCAAAGCATCGACGTAGAATGCCAGATAAGTTGTCGTCGCTGCGCCATAGGCGAATCCGTTCAGGGCGTGGACGACGGCAAACTCAAACGGTCTCGCGGTGAAACCATAGAGAAAGTTGCACAGCGCCATCGTCGAGATCGCCGCCATGAGCAGCCACCGGGCGCGCTCCCGGTTGTAGGCGATGCCGGACGGGACGCGCGCGCCCAGGGCGAAGATCGGCGCGAGGGAGATCAGCGTGCCGATAGCCGAGACCGGGTATTTCAAGTCGTCCAGAAACGGCGGGATGATAAACTGCGCCGCGTTCTGCTGCGCCGTCATGGCGGCGACGGGAAGACAGAGCTTCAGCGTCGCCATCTTCATGATTGACCCTGCGCGGAATATTTTTTTGCGTGCATTGTCCGTGATTCTTATCCCAAGCCGCCGCGGAGTTCCAGCCGTGATGGACAATGTTGCCGGCTTGCGATAATGAAACTGTCATCGGAGGTCCGTGAATGGAACTGAAGCGCTCGTGGATGTTCGTGCCCGGCCATCGGCAGAAGATGATCGACAAGGCGCTGGGGCTTGGCGCCGACGTCATCATGCTCGATATCGAAGACGGCGTGGCGCCGAATGAGAAAGATACGGCGCGCAAGCTGATCGGCGAGGCGCTCGGCCGTGAGCGTAGCCCCGGAACGCCCGAGCGCTTCGTGCGCGTCAACGCCATCGGCCACGCGCGGATGGACGCGGACCTGGAGGCGGTGCTGCGCCCCGGACTGAGCGGTCTCGTCCTGCCCAAAGTTGAAACGGTAGAAGAGGTTCTCACGGTGGCGTCGATCGTGACCGAGCGCGAACCCAGGCTCAACATCGCCCGTGGAAGCGTCAGGCTTTTGATCGCCATCGAAAGCCCGCGCGGGCTGCTGAACGCGCCGGCGATCGCCGCCTGCTCGCCGCGCGTCATCGGCTTGATGTTCGGCGCCGAGGACTATGGCCGCGAAATGGGTTTGCCGACCAGGCGCGAGGGCGAGGCGCAGGAGCTGCTCTACGCCCGCTCGGCGATGGCGGTCGCCGCGGCTTCCGCTCATGTCCAGGCGGTCGACGGCGTGTGGGTCGATCTCAAAGATATGGACGGGCTCGGCGGTTTCGCCCGCCAGTCGCGCCGCCTGGGATTCTCCGGCATGTCGCTGATCCATCCGTCGCAGATCGATCCGATCAATTCGGTTTTCAGCCCGACGCCGGAGGAGATTGAATACGCCAGGCAGGTTGTTCAAGCCTTCGAGGAGGCGAACGCGCGCGGCGACGGCTCGATCTCTTTCGGCGGCCAGTTAATCGACCGGCCCATCGTCGAGCGCGCCCGGCGAACGTTGGAGATGGCGAAGACTTTGGAAAGGAGATGAAGATGAGACAATTCGTCACCGCTTACGTAGGTTTTCTACTGTTCTGGGCGGCGTTGCCGTCGGCCGTTTTTTCCCAGGAAAAGATGACGCCGGTCAAGGTCGCCGAGGGAGTCTACATGTTCGAGAACTCCCGGGGCTCGGGCAACTCCACCGTCGTCATCACCGACGACGGCGTGTTGGTTCTCGACTTTCACGTCGGCAACGCCGACCAAACGCTCGCGGGGATCCGCAAGCTGACGGACAAAAAAGTGAAGTATCTCATTTCCTCGCATTCCGCCGGCGATCACGCCTCGGGGGCCTGGCACTTCCGCGAGGACAGGCCGATCTACATCGCCGCGAAAAACCAGGTGCAGGACATGTTCATGCAGGAAGGGGCGGAGTTTGACGAGCGGAAGAATTCCAACGAGAAGCGATACGCGGCTTATAAAGGGAAGGAATTGGTCCGGCCGGACATCGGCTTCGACGGGAGCATGACGCTCTATTTCGGCGGTCTCACGTTTCACATCACGGCCGAAGGAAGGGGACACAGCACCGGCGATCTGACCGTTTTTATCCCGCAGAAGCGCCTCATGCTCATGGGCGATCTGCTCGACACCGAGATTCATCCGGGGCAGGGGGAATCGGCGGGCGTCTGGTTCTCGAACGTCAAAGGGTGGATCGAGATTCTCGACAGGATCATGGCGCGCAATTTACCCGTCGAGACTTACGTTCCGGGTCACGGGCCGGTCCATCTTGGGAGAGGCGTCAAGGACCTCGAAGAACAGAAGCGCTATTTTGTCGTCATGCGCGACGAGGTGGCCAAGATGATCGCCGCGGGCAAGACGCTCGAGCAGATCGAAAAGGAATTTAAAATCCCGCAGGAGTTCGCGCACTACAAGCGGCCCGAAAGGCTGAAGCAGTTCTACAAGCTGTTCTATAATCAACTCATCGAAAAAGGGTACTAGCCGCCGCGGAATCATGAGTTCGATGAGCAAGGGACGTGCAGTGTCGAACAGCACCATCCGCTACTTCACCGCGGCCAATCCGGGTTACATGACCCTGGAGGGGACGAATCAGTATCTCCTGGGCAAAGACGAAATCACGGTTATCGACGTCGCGCTCTCTTCGCGCGAAAACATCGATGGGATTATCGAGCAGGCCGAGGCAATGGGCGGCGGGAAGATCGAAAAGATTCTCCTTACCCACATCCACAGCGACCATTGCGGCGGCGCGCTCGCGCTAAAGAAGCGGACCGGCGCGAAGATGGGAATCAGCCGGTTACGCGCCAATGCGCTGAGCGGAATCGACTTCACTTACGCCGACGGCGACGCGATCGCCTACGACGGCGGCGAGTTGAGCGTGGTCCACACGCCGGGCCATGAATCGGGCCATTGCTGCTTCTATGAGGGGAAGCTCAAGACGCTCTTTACCGGCGATCACATCCTCGGCCGGGGCACGACGGTCATCCCGCCGCCCGACGGCGACATGGCGCTTTATATTCACTCGCTGGAAAAACTGCTGGCGCTGGAGCTGCGCCGGCTGCTCCCCGGCCACGGGCCGACGATCGGCGATCCCTACGGCAAGATCCGCGAATACATCGAGCATCGCCTGATGCGCGAGAGACAAGTCCTCAAGTGTCTACAGGACGGCTGCCAAACTATTTCAGAGATCACCGCGCAGATTTACACCGACACGCCGCCCGCGCTCATGTCGATGGCGGAGTTCTCCGTCGAAGCGCACCTCGTCAAGCTCGTTGGGGAACGGAAAGTAAAAAAAAAGAGCGATGGTTATCGCCTGACCGGCGAGCGTTGAAATCCCCGCCGGGTGATTTCATAGGGGACCGGATCGGCGCCGGTTTCGAGATCGCTCCACAGATCCTCGGCGATCTCAACCGAGCGCGGAGGCTCGACGCCGTCTAAGAAAAATACGAACTCGCCTCGGAGCTGCAGCACCAGATGGCGCCGGCTGTCGCGCGGCGTGAGCAGGAAATCGCCGCTTCCCGGCCCTGCGGAGAGTGAAATGCTATGGCGGCGCTCCAAGGCGCGGCGGTAGCTGCGAAAAAATTCCGCCGCCTCTTGGCGATTCTCCCAAGCCGTGATCCATGCCAGGCCGATTCCGTTGTCTTGTCGAAAGGCCAGCAGGCTGTCGCCGGCCCAGCCCTGTGCGGCGTCGGCGGCTTCGTCTCGCGACAGACTTCTACCGAGGAGAACTTGAGTCAGGAATTCTCCCAACGTCTCCTCCATGAGCTTGTTTTCGCCGAGCTGCCTGAGCAGGTTCCACGGAATAATCCTGACCGGCTCCTCCCGCTTTCCGTAGTACTTCTCGGGATGAAGAATCTGTTTGGTCGAGGCGGGAGGATTGGCGTAAAGACTGTTCACGCCCTCCCATCCCCGAGCGGAAAAAGCCCAGGTGACGAAGCGCATGCCCTCCATCGCCGAGAATACCGCCTGCCGGCGAAGGGGCTCCGGGAGATAGGCGAGATCCCTCTCGATCTGGGAGGCGGACCGGGAAGTGGCTTGCGCCGCGTCGAGGATTCTCTGCCTGTGGGTCCCGTAAGGTTCCTGAAGGAGCGCGAGGCTCGCGAGCACCGCGTCTCCCTTCCGGAGCGCGCGGAAGGCCAGTGCGGCGTCTTCCGTGGGCTTGCGCTTGAGTTTTTCGCCTAAGCGAAAATGCTGCTCTTGCAGCAGGCGTATCAAGCCATGCACTTGAACGAGCTGCCGGTTCGTCTCTCCATCCCGGCTTCCGGGAAAGGCGAGCAGCGGAGGTTCCGGTTTTGTTCCTTGCCGGGGCGCAAGCAGTGTTTTCTGTTGAGCATCAGGGAAGGCGCCCATCAGGGCCGTCTCCAGCTCGGCCAATGCCTTGGTAAAATCGGTCCCCTCCGGCAGCAGCCCCAGCCGGGCGAAGAGCGCGCCACGGAGATCGAGGCTCTCTCTTCCCTGTTCTTCGAGGATGGAGTTCTCAACCAGCGCCTGAATCTCCTTCGAGTCGCGCGCCGCTACAGCCACGTCTCGCTGAAAGGAGAGGCCTCGGATACGGGCCACCGCCTGTTTAAGCTCGTCGAATGACAGCGAGCGCGCCGTGGCGATAGAGCGCGGCTCCAGCAGCTGGCAGCCGAAGATGAGCGGCAGCGCGGCGAGCCAAAGCATGCGCGCAATGGATTTGATCCTTCGCGTCATTATTTCTCCATGATGATCACGGGGAATCCCTGCCCCGCCAACCGACGGGCTTCGTCCTCGGCCGCGCTGCGGTCGGAAAACGTTCCGACGCGCACGCGGTAGTAGGTGCCGTTCCGGGTTTCAAATGGAATGACGTTGATCTCCGACCGCTGGCCCACGGCTTTTCCCACCTGCTCCCTTACCTTCCTCGCGTTGTCGATATCCGCGAATGAGCCGAGTTGCAAGGTGTAATCCAGCCGTTCGCGGATGCGGTCCACCCGCTGAGGCCCGCCATCCAATACCTCGATGCGCACCGGGATCGTGCCGGGCCCGATCATGCCCAACGTTGTCGCGGCAGCGTAAGAGAGGTCGAGGATGCGCTCTTTAAGGAACGGGCCGCGGTCGTTGATCGCGACCTCGGTCGATTTGCCGTTTTCCAGGTTGGTCACCATGACTCTCGTACCCAGCGGCAGCGTTTGGTGAGCGGCGGTAAGCTCGTGCTGATCGTAGATGACGCCGCTCGCGGTCGCCCGGCCGTGAAAGCCTGGGCCGTACCATGACGCGATCCCGGCCTGCGTTACGCGCCCTTCGGATGGCGGAGGCAAACCGACTTTGCCGCGCGTCGGCGGAACGGAGCAGGCGATTAAGGAGACCAGGGCAAGAGTGAGCGTTCCCCAGGATAGGGCGGGCGTCTGAGTCATTAAGCACCGCATTATACAGAAACAGCGTGCGTGGGGAAAGGCCGATGGGGCTTCTTGCCCGCCGTTTACCCAAGAAATGGATTGTGGTAGCTTAGGGCAAAGAGAAGAGGGTTGGTTTGTATGTCCGGCCATTCCAAGTGGAGTTCGATCAAACATAAAAAAGCTGCCAAGGACCAGAAGCGTGGCAAGCTGTTCACCAAGCTGATCAAAGAGATCACGGTCGCCGCGCGCATGGGTGGCGGCGACATCAACGGCAATCCGCGCCTGCGGAGCGCGGTGCTGACGGCGAAGGGCGCCAGCATGCCCAACGACAATATCGATCGGGCGATCAAAAAGGGGACGGGCGAGCTTGAAGGGGTGACGTACGAAGAGGTGCAGTACGAAGGATACGGCCCCGGCGGTGCGGCGATCATGGTCCAGGTGCTGACCGACAACAAAAACCGCACCGTTCAAGAGATTCGCCGGCTGTTTGAAAAACATGGCGGAAATTTGGGCCAGACCGGCTGCGTGGCCTGGATGTTCGATAAGAAGGGGCTCATTACGGTCGAGAAATCGCAGGCGGAAGAGGATCGGCTCTTCAGTCTGGCGCTCGATGTCGGCGCCGAGGACGTGCGGGAAGAGGAGGGGATCTTCGAGATCCTCACCCAGCCGGAAGACTTCCATAAGGTGAGGGATGTTCTGGAGCGCGAGAAGATCGCCACGGCGACCGCGCAGGTGACGATGCTTCCCAAAAACACGGTGACGGTCGATGCGAAACATGCCGAGCAGATTTTGAAGCTCACCGAAGAGCTCGAAGACCACGACGACGTGCAGAGCGTGTCGGCCAACTTCGACATCCCGAACGAGTTTTTAGACAAGGCCAGTTGATGAGGATCGGGGCGCAGGGGAGTCAAGGCGGCGATCCGGCCGCAGAGCCCGAGCGGATTCTCGGCATCGACCCCGGCACGGTGGCGACCGGCTGGGGCGTGGTGGAAATGGTCGGCGGCTCGCTGGTTCACTGCGCCCATGGGACGATCAGCTCATCGCCCAGCCTGGCGCAGGCCGGCCGCCTGCAACGCATCCACCAGGGACTTCTGGAAGTGATCAAGCGACACGCGCCTGCGGGAGCGAGCCTGGAAAGAGTCTTCTTCGCCCGCAACGCCCAGAGCGCGCTCAAGCTCGGGCAGGCGCGCGGCATCGCCCTGCTGGCCGCGGCTGAGAGCGGAATCCCTGTCCACGAATACGCCTCCGCGGAGATAAAGCTTTCCGTCGTCGGCTACGGCCAGGCGAGCAAAGAGCAGGTGCAGAAAATGGTTGCCTCTCTCCTCGGCCTCCCGGAACCCATCCCGGCGGACGCCGCGGACGCGCTGGCGGCCGCAATCTGCTATCTTCATCAACGCGCCTTTCATGCCCGAGTGCAGGGCGCGCTGCCCGCGCCTGGACGAGAGGCGCGCCGGTGACCGGATTTCGCCGGCCATCGCGTATCGACGCATAACGAATCGATGAACAACGATTGACGAAATGATCGGCAAACTCAGCGGCACCCTCACGGACAAGGCCCCCACTGAAATCACCATCGACGTCGGCGGCGTCGGCTACCAGATTTTTATTCCGCTGAGCGTTTTTTACCGCCTGCCCGACGTCGGAACGCGAGTCAGCCTCTACACGCACACTCACGTTCGCGAAGACGCGCTGCAGCTCTTCGGCTTTCTCGGGCCGGAGGAAAAGCAGGTCTTTCTGCTGCTGAACGGCGTCTCCGGCATCGGGCCGAAGCTGGCGGTCAATATCCTTTCCGGCATCCCGGCGGAGGATCTCGCCAAGGCGCTGAAGGAGGGCGACCAGCCGCGCCTCCTCTCCATTCCCGGCGTGGGGAAGAAACTCGCCGAGCGCATGATCGTCGAATTGCGCGACAAGTTTCTCTCGCTGCCGGCGGCGGAAATCGCGCACCGGGACGGCACGCAGCTGACCCGGGACGCGGTGTCGGCGCTGGTCAACCTCGGCTATCGCCGCGCGGACGCGGAACAGAGCGTGCGCGAGATCGCGCGCAACGGCGAGGGCAGCCTGGGAGAAGTGCTGAAAGAGGCGCTCCGCAGGCTCAGTCAATGAAAAATGTAAATGGCAAAATGAAAAATGAAAAGTGAAGCTTTAAAATTTGCAATTTGCATTTTACACTTTGCATTTTGCACTTCGCGTTAACGATGGACCCCCGGCAGATCACGCCCAAGCAGACCGACGAGGACCTCAGTTACGAGGTGAATCTCCGGCCGCGCGGCTTCGACGAATACGTCGGCCAGGAGCAAGTCAAAGAAAATCTCAAAGTCGCCATCGCCGCGGCGCGCGGGCGCAAGGACGTGCTCGATCACATCCTGTTCCACGGCCCGCCGGGGCTGGGGAAAACCTCGCTCGCCTATATCGTCGCGCGCGAGATGGGCGTGAACATCAAGGCGACTTCCGGGCCGGTGGTGGAGCGGGCGGGGGATCTGGCCGCTCTGCTGACCAACCTGGAAGAGGGGGACATCCTCTTCATCGACGAGATCCACCGGCTCAACCACGTAGTCGAGGAAGTGCTCTATCCGGCGATGGAGGATTATCAGATCGACCTCATGATCGGCCAGGGGCCGTCGGCGCGGTCGATCAAGCTCGACCTCAAGCGATTCACGCTGGTCGGCGCAACCACCCGCTCCGGACTTCTCACCTCGCCGCTGCGCAACCGCTTCGGAGCGATCTTTCGCCTTGACTTCTACTCGACCGAGGCGCTGGCGCAGATTCTCAGCCGCTCGGCTGCCATCCTCGCCGTGACCGGAGATCGGGAGGGGATGGCGGAGATCGCCCGGCGCTCGCGCGGCACGCCCCGGATCGCCAACCGGCTGCTGCGCCGCGTGCGGGACTACGCGCAGGTGAAAGCCGCCGGCCGGATCACCAAAAAAGTAACCGAAGAGGCGCTCAAGATGTTGGAGGTCGATCCGATGGGGTTCGACAAAATGGACACGCTGCTGCTGCTCACGCTGATCGACAAGTTCGCCGGCGGTCCGGTGGGGGTGGAGACGCTCGCCGCGGCCATCGGCGAGGAGAAGGACACGATCGAGGATGTCTACGAGCCGTTTCTGATCCAGGCGGGTTTTCTCAACCGCACCTCGCGCGGCCGGGTGGCGACGCAGCTCGCCTATGAGCACTTCGGCCGCAAGCCGGGAGAGACCGCGAAGAAGCAGCCGACGCTGTTTTGAAAGACGTTCAAGGGTTCAAGGGTTCAAGGGAAAAAACATCCAATGCAAAATGCAAATTTCAAAATGCAAAGTGCAAAACCAAATAAGGACGGGCTCTTAACTTTTTCAATTTGCAATTTTCATTTTGCATTTTGCAATGCGCCGGAGGAGAGGGGATAAATGGGACCTCTTGGCAAGACCCTCATCGTTTTCGGGCTTGTGCTCGTGGCCGTGGGTATTGTCCTTTTCTTCGCGCCGAAGATCCCGTGGCTCGGCCGGTTGCCCGGCGATATTGTGATCCGGCGAGAGAGCTTCAGTTTCTATTTTCCCCTGGCGACCTGCCTCCTTATCAGCGCAATCTTAACCCTTGTTCTTTACCTGTTTCGACGGTAAAATCGCATAGTTTCACCGACGCGGCGCCGAGCTGCGCCGCTGCAAGGTATTTTCTTTGGACACGGATACGAATTTAGAAGGCAGCCTCAGGCTCGAAGAGGCGAAGAGGAGAAAGCGAGAGGGGAGGGTGATCCTCGTCACCACCCTGATGGTGGTGCTCTTTGCCTTTTTCGAGGCCGATCTTCCGGAAGTCTCGACCGAGTACTCGCTCACCAAAAACATCGGCTTCTTCCTCCTGCTCAATATCAACATCATCCTGCTCATCCTGCTCATCTTTCTCGTCGTCCGCAATCTGGTGAAACTCGTCTTTGAGCGGAAAAAACGCATTCTCGGCTCCCGGCTGCGGGTCCGCCTGGTGATCGCGTTCGTGGCGCTGTCGCTGGTTCCGACGCTGCTGCTGTTTGTGATCGCGGGCGGCATCGTGACCCGCTCTTTCGACCGGTGGTTCGACGTGCAGGTCGAAAACGCGCTGCAGGGGTCGTTGGAGATCGGGCAGGCGTACTATCAGAACTCCGCCAACAACGCGCTCTTTTACGCGCGCCAGTTAAGCCGGCGGCTGACCGAAGAGCGGCTGCTGGATTTTCGCCGGACGTCGGATATGAAAGAGTTCATCCAGTCCAAGCAAAAGGAGTACAACCTCGGAACCATTGAAATATTTTCCTCGAACCAACAGCTCCAGGTCGTGGCCTTTAACGAGCAGGTGCCGACCGGCGTCACGATCAAGCCCGACGGCGACTTCCTCACCCGGGCCCTGCGCGGCCTGGAAGTGACCAGCACGCAGGCGTTCGGCGAAGGAGACATCATTCGCGGCGGGGTGCCGGTCTACAGCGCCGACCGGAGAATCCTCGGCGTGGTCGTCGTCGATTACTTCGTGCCGAAGAGCATTACCAGCCGCGCGCTCCAGATATCGCGCTCCTATGAGCGGTACAAGCACGATACGGCCCTCAAGAAACCGATCAAGAACACGTATATTATGACTCTGCTCCTCATCACGCTGGTCATTATCTTTTCCGCGACCTGGTTCGGGTTTTACCTCGCCAAAGGCATCACCGTGCCGATTCAAAGGCTGGCGGAGGGAACCCATGAGGTCGCGCAAGGAAACTGGGACTACCGGATCGAGGCGAGCGGCGACGATGAGATCGGGACGCTGGTCGATTCTTTCAACCAGATGACGCGCGACTTGAAGCAGATCAACGCGGAGGTCGAGCGTAGGGGGCGCTATATGGAAACTTTGCTGGCCAACATCACGGCCGGCGTGGTCTCCATTGATCCGGCGGGAAAAATCACGACGATGAACAAAGAGGCCGCCCAGATGCTGGGGCTTCAGGCCGAGGAGGCGCTGGGAAAAAATTACGGCGAGGTCTTTCAACCGGACCACCTCCGCGTGATGAGCGAGATCATGGAGCAGGTCAAGGCGGGCGCCAGCGTGGAGCGCGAGGTCAGGATCCCGCTCCCCGACCAGATCCTTACGGCGATGGTGTCGGCGGCTACTTTGAAGGGTGAGGAAGACCACATCCTGGGCGTCATGGTTTTTCTCGAAGACATTACTCAGATCCAGAAAGTCCAGCGGATGGAGGCCTGGCGCGAGGTGGCGCGGCGCATCGCCCACGAGATCAAAAACCCCCTGACTCCGATCCAGCTCTCCGCCGAGCGGCTCAGAAGGCGTTACGCCAAGCTCCTGGAAGGGGATGGAGCGATTCTCGACAAGTGCACCTCGACGATCATCAAGCAGGTGGAGGAGCTCAAAAACCTGGTCAATGAGTTTTCCCAGTTCGCGCGCCTGCCCGCGGCGGAGCCCAGCCCGAACGATCTCAACGAGATAGTGAAGGAGGCGCTCTTTCTCTTTAAGGAAGGCCACAAGGGGATCAACTTTCAGTTTCACCAGCGCGAGCTGCCGTTGGTCGAGCTGGATCGCGACCAGATGAAGCGAGTGCTGATCAACCTCCTCGATAATGCGGTGGCCGCGGTGGCGGACAGAGGCGAGATCAAAATTTCGACTTCTTGCAATCCCTCTTCGGGGGTCGCCTTGCTCGAGGTGGCCGACGACGGCAGCGGCCTGGCGCCGGAGGTGCGGGCAAGGATTTTCGAGCCCTATTTTTCGACCAAAAAGGAAGGGACCGGCCTCGGCCTGGCCATCGTGGGCGCCATCGTGGCCGACCACCGCGGCCATATCCGCGTGCGTCCCAACGAGCCGAAGGGCACCCGGTTCATCATCGAGCTGCCCGTGCGCGAGTACACGAGCGTCGAAGATCGCAAACGGAAAGCCGTTTATTCGTAAGCTTGGACGTGACAACCTGGAGGTAGGGTGAGAGGCAAAGGCACAGACGCAGACAAAACAATCCTCGTGGTGGACGACGAGGCCGGTGTCCGCGAGTCGATTCGAGAGAGTCTGACGGACGAGGGCTATCGGGTCATCGACACGGCGGACGGAAGACGCGTCCTCGACCTGATCCGCAGCGAGCGTCCCCGGCTGGTACTGCTCGACATATGGATGCCCGAGGTGGACGGGATCGGGCTGCTCAAAGAGATCAAGAAGGCGGAGCCGGAGGTGCATGTCATCATGATCTCCGGCCACGGCAACATCCACACCGCGGTGACGGCCACCAAACTGGGGGCGTTCGACTTCATCGAAAAGCCCCTCTCGCTGGAGGGGCTGCTGTTGACCGTGCGTCGCGCTCTGGGCGAGCCTGCATCTGTCAAGGGGAACAGTAGCAAGTCAAAGGCGGTGAAGGCGAGGCGCTCTCGTCCGGGATCGTTGTTGCAACCCGATGCGGCGGGAGAGCTCAGACAGAAAACGCTCAAGAAGAGCGTGGTCTTCTCGGGGCAGGGTCTCCATTCCGGCATCAAGACGGGCGTGATGCTTCATCCTATGCCGCCCAACAGCGGCATCGTTTTCAGCGGCATCTCCGCCGACGTCACGGTTCCAGCGCGCCTGGATTACGTTGCCTCGACCGGCTACGCGACCTCGCTCAGCGGCAAGGGATTTGTCGTCGGCACGGTCGAGCATTTTTTGGCCGTTCTGCACAGCTACGGCATCGGCAATCTGCTGGTCAAGATGCAGGGCGAGATACCGATCATGGACGGCTCCGCGATCGAGTTCTGCCGCTTGATCGAAGAGGCCGGCATCGAAGAGCAGGACGAGGAATGGTCCGAGATCGTGATCGATCGCACGTATTCGGTCGGCGATGGCAACGGAGAATCTATTCGCGTGGAACCGGCTGCGACGTTCGGCGTGCGCTACATCCTGAACTATCCCCCGCCGGTGGGGATGCAGGAGCACACTTATATCTTCCACGGTCCCGAATCTTTCAAAGAAGAGATCGCGCCGGCGCGGACGTTCGGCTTTCTCAAAGACATCGAGCAGCTGGAAAAGCTGGGGCTGGTGAACGGGGGACGGCTGAGCAATTGCATCTTGATCGACAACGACCGCGTCATCAACACCGATCTCCGCTTCCCCGACGAGTTCGCCCGCCATAAGATCCTCGATATCATCGGCGACTTCTATCTCCTGGGGCGTCCGATCCGCGGCATGGTCACGGCCCGTATGACCGGCCACACGGATAATATCGCTCTGCTCAGGGAAGTCAGAAAGGGCATGGGGCTCTAAAGGACGACGCAGTGCAAAATGCAAAGTGCAAATTTTAAAGTGCAGAAAGGGAAGCGGGAGGCAATTTTGACTTTTGCATTTTGCAGTTTTCATTTTGCAATGTATTAGACTTATGGGTTCTTCACAGCAATTTTCCCGGCTCTTTACGGTCAACGAGGCCAACGATCTGCTGCCGGAGCTACGGCCGCTGGTCCAGCGCGTATTTCATCACCTGGAGGGGTTGCGGGCGAAGAGCGAGACGGTGATTCGCGGCGAGCGGCTCTCGCCGGACAGCCCGGAGCTGATGAAGCGGCTGCAAGAAGACACGGCGATCGCGCGCATGATCCTCGAAGTCAAAGGGCTGGTGGAAGAGATCAACAGCTACGGCTGCGTGTGCAAAGGGATCGAGGAAGGGCTGATCGACTTTCCCTGCCTGCTCGGCGACGAGATTATCTTTCTCTGCTGGCGCTACGACGAGGAAAGCGTGGCCCACTGGCACCGCATCGAAGACGGCTTTGCCGGGCGCAAGGCGCTGCTGGAGGCCGACGACGATTCTGGCGGCAACGTCTCCTACCACTAGCAGGCC
>Ga0156192_1033_pt1 | contig 28846 bp, 30 predicted proteins | sample RifCSPlowO2_12_FD_107845 | JGI IMG/M metagenome (GOLD analysis project Ga0156192, IMG submission 107845) | Deltaproteobacteria bacterium RIFCSPLOWO2_12_FULL_60_19
CAGTAGGTGGGCCCTTTTCAGCGGCCTGCTACGAGCCAAAGACCCGGTACAGCCTCCACCGTCCCCCTGCGGCATCGTCCACCCAATGGACAATGGCGAAGAGATTCCCTCCGGAGTCTATCAGGCGGAGCATCTTCTCCCCGTCTTTCGGCGCGCCCAGTCCGGCGAGCAACTCCTGCTGGCCCAGTTTGATGCGGGAAAGCATGCGCCCCTCGAGCTGGACCGCTGAGATGTCGCTCAACGCCTGGTTGAGTGACAGGATAGGAACTTCTCCCCTGGCCTTCGCGCCCTCGACGTCGTCGAGCCGAATCGCGTTCTCCACGCTCAGGTGGCCGCACGCGAGACGGCGCAGGCTCTTCAAGTGCGCGCCGCAGCCGAGAGATTGTCCCATGTCCGCCGCGAGTGTGCGAATGTAAGTGCCCTTCGAACAGGTGACCTCGAAGCCGAGCTCAGTCGGACCCAACGGCCAGAGCAGGAGACTTTCGATTTTTATTTCGCGCGGCGCGCGCTCGACGGTCTGCCCTTTTCTGGCAAGGCGATAAAGCCGCACTCCCTCTTTCTTGAGCGCCGAAAACATGGGAGGAGTCTGAAGCAAATTGCCGGTGAAGGCCTCCTGAAGTTTTTTGATTTCCTCGTCTCCGATCGGCGGCACCTCTTTCACCGCCGCCACCACACCGGTCGAATCCTGCGTGTCGGTTTCGCTCCCCAGGGCGATTACTCCCCGATAACTTTTTCGCGCGGTAAGAAAAATATCGGCGATCTTCGTCCCGTCATCGATGCCGAGCGGAAGCAGGCCGGAGGCGAAAGGATCGAGCGTGCCGAGGTGGCCGACCTTCTTCGCCCCCAGGATGCGCTTGACGCGCCCCACCACCTGCGCCGAGGTCGGTCCTTCGGGCTTATCTACGAGCAACAGTCCACTTTGCATGACGCGCTCAGTGCAAAATGCAAAGTGCAAATTGAAAAATGCAAAAGTTAAAACCGGGGACGACCGTTCCGCCTTCCCGTATTTGATTACTGGCTTTCACTTTAACTTTTTCACTTTGCAGTTTTCATTTCGCATTGGGTTAAGTGGTTTTCTTGACATCGGCCTGTTTCAGCAGATCCTCGATGCGCCGGGCGCGGTCCTCGGTCTCGTCGTAGATAAACTCGATGGTCGGGACAAATCTCAGTTTGAGGTCCTTGGCGACGCGGCCGCGAATGAAGCCGGTCGCGCTTTTCAAGCCGGAGGCGACCTGCGTCTTTTTCTCGCTTCCCTCGAGGATGCTGAAGTAGATCTTCGCGTGTCTAAGGTCCTTGCTCACTTCCGCGCCGGTGAGCGTAATCGCGCCGATGCGGGGGTCGCTGACCTCTTTCATGAGGAGCTGGGAAACCAGCTCCAGCAGAAGATCTCCGACGCGATCCGAACGATTGTAATCCATAAGCCGGGAAGCTTTCAGCGGTCAGCTTTCAGCAATAAAAAAACTCTATGTCCGAATCGTTGACCTGCGCCAGCCCCAGGCCATCGACGAACTCGACGATCTCCCGTAGCGTGGCTTCCACGACTTGCCGGCTGCTGCCGATCGCGCTGAATCCCAGAACCGCGCTCTGCCACAGCTCCTGATCGCCGCACTCGGCAACCGAGACGTTAAACTGGTTGGAGACCCGCGCTTGGATGCTTTTAAGGACTCCCCGTTTTCCCTTGAGGGAGTGGTTCTCAGCCAGGATCAGACCGAGCTTGAGAACGCCCACCACGGCGGGAGCGGCGGTATTGGAGGGCGCGTTTTGTGCTATCGACTTTCTCCTGCTTACGCCGAGGCGCGGGGGGCCTCGCGGCCGCCGGGTGTCGGGGCCATGCGCCGAATCACGGGCGTGCGCTCATAGGCCTCCAGCACGTCGCCCTTCTTGATGTCCTGAAAACCTTCCAGGGCGAGGCCGCACTCGTAACCTGAAGTCACCTCGCGCACGTCGTCTTTGAAGCGCTTGAGACTGTTGAGCTTGCCGTCGTGGACCACCCTCTGGTCTCGGAGCACGCGGATCAAGCTGGTGCGCTGGATCTTGCCCTCTGTGACGTAGCAGCCCGCGACCGTCCCGACGCCGCTGATATTGAAGATCTCCCGGATCTCCACGCGCCCTTGAGTCTGCTCGCGGAAGGTCGGCTCGAGCAAGCCTTCCATCGCGGCGCGAATATCGTTCACGATTTCGTAGATAATACTGTAGAGACGGACATCGACGCCTTCCTGGGCAGCCAGAGCGGCGGCTTTGGTTTCGGGCCGCACGTTGAAGCCGATCACAATCGCGTTGGATGCGGCGGCCAGGAGGACGTCGCTTTCCGTAATGCCGCCGACGGAGCCGTGGATCACTTTGAGCTTGACTTCATTTCCCGACAGGCGATTCATCGCCTCGGTCAAAGCCTCCACCGATCCGTGAACGTCGGTCTTCAGCACGACGCGCAGCTCCTTGACCTCGCCGGTCTTGATCTGGCCGTAAAGCTCGTCGAGAGAAATTTTACTCGTCTTCACCAGCTCGGTTTCTCTCTGCTTGCTGTGGCGATGTTCCGCGACCTGTCTCGCCTTGGCCTCGTCCGTCAGGGCGACGAACGAATCTCCGGCCTGGGGAACGCCCTGCAAGCCGAGGATCTCCACCGGGAACGACGGCGGCGCCTGCTCGATTTTCTTGCCGTGCTCGTCGATCATCGCGCGCACCCGGCCGTGGAACACGCCGCAGACAAACGGATCGCCGACTTTGAGCGTCCCTTCCTGGACCAGCACAGTGGCGACCGGGCCGCGCCCTCGGTCCAGCTTGGCCTCGATGATCGTGCCGCGCGCCAGCTTGTCGGGATTGGCCTTCACTTCGAGCACGTCGGCCTGGAGCAAAATCATCTCCAGCAGTTGCGGGATGCCCTCCTTGGTCCGCGCCGATACGGGAACGAAAATCGCGTCGCCGCCCCACTCCTCCGAAACCAGCCCGTATTCCATTAACCCTTTTTTCACCCGTTCGACGTTTGCATCGGCCTTGTCGATCTTGTTGATCGCAACCAACATCGGCACTTCGGCCGCGCGGGCGTGGTTGATCGCCTCGACCGTCTGCGGCATGACGCCGTCGTCGGCCGCGACGACCAAAATTACCAGGTCCGTGACCTTGGCGCCTCTGGCCCGCATCGCGGTGAACGCCTCGTGGCCCGGAGTGTCCAAGAACGTCACGCCCCGGCCGTCGACCTGAACGTGATAGGCGCCGATATGCTGCGTAATGCCGCCGGCCTCCTGCGCCGTCACGTTGGCGCTGCGAATGGCGTCCAGCAGAGAAGTTTTTCCATGATCCACGTGGCCCATGATGGTGACCACCGGAGGTCTCGGCTTGAGGCCGGCCTCGGGCTCTTCGATCTGATGCTCAACCTCCAGCGCGCTCTCCGCGTCGAAGGCGACGTTCTCCACCTGGTGGTCGAATTCCGCGGCGACAAGCGTCGCGGTGTCCACGTCGAGCATTTGATTGATCGTGGCCATCATCCCAAGCGCCATGAGCTTCTTGATCAGGTCGCCCGCCTTCACGCCTATTTCCCTGGCCAGGTCGCCGACGCTGACCACTTCGGTGATTCGGATCACGCGCTTGCTGGCCCTGGGAACGGTAATTTCGGTTTTCCTCTGCTCCTTGCCGGGCATCGCCCGCTTTTTCTTCGGAAAACGCCCGGAGCGCATCTCGCGCTCCCGCAGCTCCAGGACATCCTGCTTTTTGACGATTCGTTTCTTGTGTTTCCCGGGCTTGGCTGCCGCCGCGTCACCGGGAGCGACCGGGGCCCCTGCGACCGGCACGGCAGGAGCCGGCTCGCGCGTAGCTCGGGGGCCAGGCGCTTCACCCGGCGCCGGGCGACGGAACGGCGGCGCCGGTTGACTCGGCACCATCAGGGTGACGCGTTTCAGGTCGATGCGGCCCAGAACTCGCGCCCCCTTCGGAGCTTCCTCGACGACGGGCTTAGCCTTGGCTTCGACGACCGGAGGCAGTTCCGCTGCGGGCGTGGGAGCCGGCGTAGGAGCAGGCTCTACAGCCTCGGCCTCTAATGCGGGCGCCTCTTCTTTTTTCGGCGCTTCAGGTTCGACGACCGGCTCGGGAGCCGGAGCGAAGGCCGGCTCTTCCGGAGCGGCCGCTATCGGCGCTTCGACGACAGGAGGTTCCTTGATTTCCGGTTTTGGCGGCGGGGGTTGGGTGACCACCTCGGTGCGGCTGGTCCGGCGGCGGATAACGTTCGTGCGGACACGGCGCTCGACAATCTTCTCATGCGCCTGGATCTCTCCGATGTTCTCGTCCTCGGTGGTAAAAACCCGGTCGGCGACCACCTTCTCTTCGCCGACAACCACCTGCGCTTTAACCGGCCCGGCCAGCGCCGCCTTAATGCGGACAACCTCTTCGTCTTCGAGCGCGTTCTGGGCCTTTTTCCCTTTAATGCCCAGTTTTTCGAGTTGAGCGATGAGGTCCTTGACCTCGAGGCCCAACTCTTTCGCCAACACATTGACTTTAATCTTCGCCATCTCTTTTAGTCCCGTTCGACAACAATTTATATCGAACACGGGCTTCAAACCCCGTGTTCGACCAAAGGGGAGAGCTGCCGCTTCTCCCCTTTGGAAACCCCATCGGCTTTGTGCCCGCCTCAAGAGGCGGGTTTACATTCAACCTCTCGCGGTTAAACTAATACCCCGCGCGCAGAGCCAGCACCAACTTCTCCTTCGCCGGCCGCGTCACCTCTTGACGGAAAGCCCGGTAGAGGCTCTTCCTGCGCAAAAAGGACTCCCAGCAGCTCTCCATCTGATGAAGGTAACCTCCTCTGCCGGTTCCCAGTCTGTCCACTTTAAGCTCTCCGCTATGTTCAATCACGATTCTGAGCAGCGCGCTTTGCCCGTCCGCCGCGTTGCAGCCGAGACAGCTCCGCCGCGGACGACGATCCCGCTTCACGGCGATCTACCTTCAATGCAAAACGCAGATTGCAAAGTGTAAGTTGCAAAATTTTGAACTTTGCATTTTGCATTTTTCATTTTGCATTTAGGCCCCTGCTGGCTTCGCGCCCTCGATCTCCTTCGCGGCGCCCTCGGTCTCCTTTGCGGCATCGCTTGCCGCCTGTGCCGCCCGGGCCGCCTCGGCCTCGGCCAACGCCTTGGCCTCCTCTTCTTTACGGCGCTTCTCCACCACATGTTCCCGGCTCGACTTGTAGATCGCCTCGGCCTTCTCGCCGCTTATCCCATCGACTTCCTTTATCGTTTCCAGGTCGGCCTCCGCCAGCTCCTCGGCGGATTTGAAACCCGCCTGGCACAATAGCTCGACCACCATATCGTTCACGCCCGGAATCGCTCCGAGCGAAACGCGCGCGCGTCGCGTCTCCTCTTCCAGCTCGGCCTCGCTCCGCACGTCGAGCTTCCACCCGCTCAGCCGCGCGGCCAATCGGACGTTCTGTCCCCGCTTGCCGATGGCCAGCGAAAGCTGGTCGTCGGGAACGATGACCTCCATGCTGTGCTCGTCATCGTCGATGATAACTTTCGACACCTTGGCGGGCGCGAGCGCGCGACACACATATTCCGCCTGATCCGCCGTCCAATGGATGATGTCGATCTTTTCCCCGCGCAGTTCCTGGACCACCGATTGCACGCGGGTCCCTTTCATGCCGACGCAGGCGCCCACCGGGTCGACATCCGCGTCGTGCGAGATAACCGCGATCTTCGCCCGCCCTCCGGGCTCGCGCGCGGCCCCTTTGACCTCGACGATCGCCTCATAAATCTCCGGCACTTCTTGCTCGAATAGTTTAGTGAGCATAGCCGGATGCGTCCGCGAGAGGACGATCTGTGGCCCGCGGCCGGTCATCTCGACGCTCAAAATCAGCGCGCGGATGCGGTCTCCCTGGCGGTAGCGCTCACGGGGAACCTGCTCTTTCTCCAGGAGAATCGCGTCGGTCTTGCCCAGGTTGACGATGATATTTTTCTTCTCGAAGCGCTGGACGATGCCGTTGAGCAGCTGCCCCTCGCGGCCCTTGAATTCGTTGTAGATGATTTCTCGTTCGGCGTCGCGGACTCGTTGAACGATATTCTGTTTTGCGGCTTGCGCGGCGATGCGGCCGAAGGAGCTGGTGTCGAGCTTGCTCAGCAGCTCGTCGCCGACTTCCGCATCGGGGTCCATATTTTCCCGCGCGTCCTCCAGTGTAATCTCCACGCTGGGATCGGCGATCTGCTCGACCACGGTCTTGGCCTCGAACAACTCCACCTCGCCGATTTCCGCGTTGTACTGCGCTTCGATCTTTCTGAGCGGGCCGAAGGTCTTCTTCGCCGCCGAAACCATCGCGTTCTCCAAGGCGCTGATGAGGATCGCCTTGTCGATACCTTTTTCCTTGCTCACCTGCTCTATGACTCGATTCAAGTCCTGCTGCATATGCTTACTTACCCCAATCGTGCTCGTAGTTGGCCTTCTCGATCGCCGCGAAGCCGATACGGACCTCGACTCCGTCCTGCAGCATCGCGATTCCTTCGGCCTGGACCTCTTTGAGCGGCCCTAAAAACGATTTCCTTCCGTCGATCGGCTCCCGGGTGCGCACGCGGACTCTTTTCCCCACAAACCGGGCGAAATGTTCGACCTTCTTGAGCGCCCGATTGATCCCCGGCGAAGAGACCTCCAGCGTGTAGGGGCCCTCGAATTCCAACCCTTCGTCCAGCACCTCGCCAAGCCGGCGGCTCACCCGTGTCAGGTCGTCGACCGTCGGACCGCCCGCTTTGTCGATGAAAACCCGCAGCACCCGGCTTCCGCGCCCGCCCTCCCGGCGAAATTCGATATCGACGACCTCCATCCCCTCGCCGGCTGCGATCGGACCGGCGATCTCCCAGATGCGGGATAGAACCGGATCTGCATTCATCATACCCCTAAAATAAAAAAGCGGGCAAGAGCCCACTTTGAGTGCTAACCCCTAAAGTGTAGTAATTTTCTACCATACCGGGAGGACTCAATGCAAGCGCCGGCCCTTGTCCTATGTTTTCTTGAAATGGCTTATGCTATGATTTTTTCGGCGCTTTCACCATGAAAAACGCGGTTATGACAGAAGCCCCCGACGGGAAAATCTCCTGGGAGAATATCCTCACCAGCCTCGAGGACGGCGTCATTCTGATCGACCGGAACGGCAAGGCTTCCTTTATGAACCAGGCGGCGGAAACTCTGACCGAGATCTCCGCATCGCAGGCGCTCCACCAACCGCACACCGCGCTGTTTAAGAAAAACGCCTGGCTGGTCGAAATGGTCAACAAGAGCCGGCCGCCGCACCAGATCGCGAGCCGGGGCGAAGGCGATCTCACCAGCCGCCGCGGCCGGCAGGTCCCGGTCAGCTTGACCGTCTCTCCGCTGCAGGATCGTTACGGCCGGCCGTTGGGTAGCGTGCTCGTGCTGCGCGATCTCACCCACCGCAAAGAGCTGGAGGAAGATCTCAAGCGCTCCGACCGCCTGGCGCAGCTCGGCACGCTGGCGGCCGGTTTGGCCCACGAGGTAAAAAATCCCCTGGGCGGCATCCGGGGAGCGGCGCAGTTGCTCAAACGGGAGGTCGCCTCGAATGCGGCGTTGGCGCAGTACGCCGACATCGTGGTCCGCGAGGTGGACCGGGTCAATCTTTTGATCGAGCAGTTGCTCGACTTGACGCGCCCCACCACGCTCCATCTCGATCCGCTGAATATCCACGAGCTGCTCGAAGAGGTGCTGCTGCTGGAACGCGAAGCGGTGGCGGACTGGGACGTAACCGTAAAAAAGATCTTCGATCCGAGTTTGCCGCCGATTATGGGAGACCGCGCTCAACTCACGCAGGTATTTTTGAACCTGATAAAGAACGCGTTTCAAGCGATGAACGGGAAAGGCCGTTTGACCATCACGACGAGGATGGAGACCGACTTTCATATCCGTGAGCAAGGGAAAAAGCGCAATCAGTTCATCTGGGTGGACGTCGAGGACGACGGCCCCGGCATCAGGGAGGAAGATCTCCAGCACATCTTCTCCCCCTTCTTCACCACGAAGAACAACGGCAGCGGCCTCGGATTGGCGGTCTGCCATCGCATCGTCAACGAGCACGGAGGCTTGATCCGCGTCGAGAGCCGCGAGGGCGAAGGCGCGACGTTTAAAGTGTCGCTACTCGTAGCAGAATAAACATGAACCAAGGTAAAGTTCTGTTCGTGGAGGATGAAGAGTCTCACCGCCGGGTGCTTAAAAAAGCCCTGGAGGACGAAGGCTACTGGGTCCAAACCGTCGAGACCGGCGCGTTGGCCCAGACGGCGCTTACCGAAAGCGACTTCGACGTCTGCCTGTTCGACATCAACCTGCCCGACATCGATGGACTGACGCTGCTCAAACAGGCCAAGGAGTCGGGCAAGGACGCTTCCATCATCATCGTCACCGGCCGCAACACCATGCGCAACGCCATCGAGGCAATGAAAAATGGCGCGTTCGATTACGTTACGAAGCCTTGGGACCTGGAGGAAATCTCCCTGCTGGTCAGGCGCGCTTTCGAGAGCCGCAAGCTGCTGCGCGATTTCCGCGAGCTCAAAAAAGAGGTCCGCAAGAGCTATGAGCCGGGCAACATGATCGGATCGAGCCCCGCCATGCAGAAGGTGTACAAGGTCATCGGCCAGGTCGCGAACACCGACGCGACCGTTTTGATCCTGGGCGAAAGCGGCACGGGAAAAGAGCTGGTGGCGAAAACGGTCCACTACAGCTCGCAGCGTTGGGACAAGCCTTTTACGGTCGTCCACTGCGCGGCCATTCCGAGAGAACTTTTGGAGAGCGAGCTGTTCGGCCATGAGAAAGGCTCGTTCACGGGCGCGCTGGAGCGGCGGATCGGCAAATTCGAACTCGCGGAAGAAGGGACCCTGTTTCTCGACGAGGTGGGCGATATCCCGTTGGAGCTTCAAACGAAACTGCTGAGAGTGCTGCAGGAGCGGGAGTTCAGCCGGGTGGGAGGCAGGGAAGTTTTCAAAGCCAACGTGCGGATTTTGGCCGCCACCAATCAGGACCTCGAACGGGCGGTCAAGGAAAAAAGATTTCGCGAAGATCTCTATTTCCGCCTGAAAGTCATCCCGATTCACCTGCCGCCGTTGAGGGAGCGGCGCGGCGACCTCCCCTTGCTGGTCAGCCACTTCATCGACAAGACCAACCGGGAGATGGGAACGCAGGTCTCGGGCATCTCCCCCGAAGCGCTTGCCCTGCTCGAAGACTACTCATGGCCCGGCAACGTGCGCGAGTTGGAAAACGCGCTCATCCGCGCAGCCGTGCTCTCTCCCGGGCCGATTTTGTTCCCTAAAGATTTCGCCCTCCAGGCTCAGACGGGCCCGACTCTGCCCGAAGTGGACAGCCTCTCCCTCGAAGAGATCATCCACCGCAAGCTGGAAGACTACTTTCAGCGGACCAAAGACGTGGACGTGGATAATATTTATTCCCTGGTGATCGAGCGGGTCGAGCGCCCGTTGATCGAGCTGACACTTAAAAAGACTCGCGGGAACCAGATCCGCGCCGCGCAGATGCTCGGCATCAACCGCAACACCCTGCGCAAAAAGATCGTCGACCTCCGCATTAACGTAAAAAAAGAGCCCGGGTAGCAGGCCGCTCCCAAAGCCTCATATGCTTCTTTGCGCTCTTGGCGTCTTGGCGCGATGAAACGACCTCTGATAAGAACAAGCTCGCGCAAAGCCGCAAAGCACGCCAAGGGTGACGTTCAACGGAGAACAAGCCAGGTTAGAAACCGCGCAGGCGGTCCGATTCCCTCCCCTCTCTACGCCATCCTCGACGCCGGCCTAGCCAAGGGCCGTCCTTTAACAACCATACTTCGCGACTTCCTCAAAGGCGGCGCAAAGCTCCTCCAACTCCGCGCCAAGGAATTGACCTCAGCCGAATTTTTTAACGTAGCGAAAGAAGCGTCCCGCCTCGCTCACGAAGCCGGCGCGATCTTCATCGTCAACGACCGCTTAGACATCGCGCTTGCCTGCAACGCCGACGGCGTCCACCTCGGCCAGGAAGATCTGCCGTTGAGCGTGGCTAGAAAAATCCTCGGCAAGGAAAAACTCATCGGCGTCTCCACCCACGATCTCTCCCAGGCTCAAGAAGCCGAGCGCGACGGCGCCGACTACATCGGCTTCGGCCCCATCTTCGGCACCGCGACCAAGGATACGGGCTACTCCCCACGCGGCCTGGAGATGCTGCGGGAAATCCGCAAGGCGGTGAAGATTCCGGTCGTCGCTATCGGCGGCATCACGGAGAAGAATGTCGCTGAAGTCTGGAAGGCCGGCGCAGACTCAGCGGCAATTATTAGCGACCTGATGGGGGCCGACGATGCGGCGGAGAAGGTCAGAAGAATCCTCGCCCTTCCGGGCAGACTTTGATCTGATCTTTTCCTGGTCCCACTTAAAACTTACCATTGACTCGATAAGGGTTGGGGAGTATTAACGGCCCAGAAGCGGCACGGCATCAAAGCTCTTGCCGCGAAGTGTTAGGCCTTGTGTTTGGATTCGTTCAGTTTACCAACCGTACACAACCGCTCATTTTATGTATTGTCCTCAGTGTAGTCAGCGCCAAGTGATGGCGAACACTCGTTTCTGTTCCAACTGTGGTTTTTCTCTGAGCAAGGTAAAAGAACTCTTAGACGAAACGTCTCATGGGCTTGGAAGTACAAGCAAAGAGTCACACGATTCTACGCACAACGAGACAATAATGTTCTCCGTAGGGACCCCAATCCAGGAGATTGAACGGGAGATGATCATTGCCACTTTGAAGAAGACAGGTGGAAACAAAACACACGCTGCAGAATTGCTGAAGATCAGTTTGAAGACACTGCACAACAAACTTCAGGTCTATCGCGGAAAGAAGACCGGCTTCTAGACTCCGCGGCAGTTGAAGAATTGGGGACTAAGCCGGTTAGGCTTGGATGGCTGAATGATGAGTTGATTCGTCTTTTGGAGACTCAACGATGATGCCTTCATTCACTTATGCAAGGCTAGCCCTTCCCCGCATGGTTATTAATTATGCGTCCAGTCAGAACCCGTATCAAGGTCGCTGCGGCTTGTCCTAGGAGCGTATGAGGTGGACACGGTATCCGGCATTATAGCGGTAGGTGCCTTGGTGGTGAGCGTATTTTCTGCACTTGCGGCATCTCGTTCGGCGAAGGCATCGGAGACGTCAGCCAGCCTCGCTAAAAGAACTCTTGAACGATTGGCCACGCGTGAAATTATCTCAAATGCCTTTGCTGTCGTTGCCGAGGCATCACGAATCGCAGACCTAACCAAAGAACTACGGCCGCAGTACCGAACTCAATTTACTTTTGCTGGGCAGCCCGGTTGCAGTAACGAACAGCGTTGTCTGGACCAGCTGGACGAAAAGGACAAAAAAGCATCGGAACTGTCGCAGGAGGCCACGCGACTTACGGCAGACCAGGCACGGCTAAACGAGGCTTCAGAAAAAGACCTCACTCGAGTGCTGGGAAACCTCGAAAGAGCCCTTTCCCAGTCGCGCCCGCTCCGAGAAGGGCTTGAACGGGAGCTCTCCGATGTTTCGGCGCAAAACGCCCAGGATAGGGCGAAGCGAATTTGAGCGTCGGGAGAAATGAAGTCTTTTCTTGACACGAATGAGGGGCTTGATCATTCGAGACGGAACGGAATCCGGCGGTGGCCTTGAGTTCGATCCCCGAGAAATACTTGATGCCCTGGGTCCGCAGCAAAGAAAAGGGGCGGGACTCTTTTCTTACGGAATCATGTGGCAGCTACTGATTTAGTCGTCTATGATGAAACGCGGCGACTTTGCGATCGGTCAAGAGTTCTGGTGTGGAGGCAAGCGTTGGCGCTGTACCGACATTGGCTCTCGGGTCGTCGTCGCAATATGCCTTGAACCACACGACGTGATATCCATCGTACCGGGCGATCAACCTGGCGGTCCCGCCCGCGAGGTCCGTTTTACCACCGACGACCCACTATGGCTGGCGGGACCACCATACCCTGTCGCAGAGTCCGTGTTTGACGAATATGACATGGAGGGCTGTTCTCTTACCGCCGAAGTTGAATCATTGTGAGGGGAAAAAAACGGGTTGAGAGTCTTTTCGTAACCCGCATGAATTATGACGACGCTCCGCTGCACTAAGAGGCTTCTCCGGCGGCTGCGCGTTCCCGACGAATTCGCAGCATCCCCGCCGACTACCCTACTCGGCGACTGGTATGCGAACATCCTCTTTTCCAGGCCCCAGCAGCTGGTCCTTTGCATGAGCGAGCGCACCCTGCTTCCGGTCGTCGTCCTCGCCAAAGAGCTCGACACCCTGCCGCTTCGTCTAGCGGCCGGTTCGCGCGAGATTCTTGACCGGATCGGAGTGCCTCAAGGGCTGATCGAAAGCGAAACCCGGGAAATGGCGCAGCTTGCTTACGGTCCGACACGGAGCAAACGCGTGCTCGGGTCGATGAATGACTTCATGTTCCAGCTCTCTTGGCTGCTTAACGAGCGTCCGGGCCTTAGCCTGCTGGAGATGTCGGTTCACATCGCCGAGACGCCGTGCAGCCCTCTCCGTCGCAAAAATCCGAAAAGGTTCACACTCGAACTCTTCCGCTCGGGCCTTTCGGGCGTGCGAGAGATTCATTAACATGGATCGAGATAAGGGAACCGGAGGAACCCGATCATGACCTACGCACTGTGGATCGTTCAGGGGTTGCTCGCGCTCCTCTTTCTTTGGGCCGGCGGAATGAAGCTGGTCCTGCCACTTGAGGCGCTGGAGGGGCCGGTGCCGCTGCCGGGCCTGTTCATGCGGTTCACCGGCGTGGCCGAGGTACTCGGCGCGCTCGGTCTGATCCTCCCCGGGCTCCTGCGCATTCGGCCGGGCCTGACGCCGCTGGCCGCCGCCGGGCTGGTGATCGTCATGATCGGCGCGACCGCGATCACGCTCGCGACGGGAGATGTCGCGATGGCGCTGATCCCGCTGGTGGTGGGGCTCCTTTCGGCGTTCGTCGCCTACGGCCGCTGGCGACTGGCGCCGGTTCAGTGAACCCCTTCTCCCTCCATTGCTACCTTTGATGGACGTTTCTTTTGTCAGCCACACTGATATTATGCTGATCAGCCCCGCGTCAGGCGGCCTGCAGCTGAACCGGAAAACGGTTTTTGAACGTTTATGACCTCGGAACTAATCCGCACTTGGCGTGACCTGCTCGACCGGTACGGGGACTTCAAATCCGGTCAATGGTGCTTCCGCGGGGACCGGGCGGGACGGGGTCTCAAGACGAGTCTCGAGCGTGCCGCGATCGACCGCTGGGAACGCGACTGGCCCGAGATGCCGGACATCGAGAACGGCTTGTTGCGCCGCTTTAAGCGCGAGGCCCATCTCTACCTGACCCGCGAGCCCGATGAAGACGATATCATTGGGTGGCTCTCCCTGATGCGCCATCACGGCGCCCCGACGCGACTCCATGACTGGACCTACTCCTTTTTCGTGGCTGTTTACTTCGCCCTCAACCGGGCCGACGCCGACGAGCAGCCGTGCATCTGGGCGATGAATCTCGGCCGGATTCGGGAAGTCGTGGAAGCGAAAACTCATCTGAGAAACCTGCTCAACGACGATCCCAACGCCAAGAAACAGGTCACCGTCGATGCGATCATCAACTCCTCGCCGCGCCACGCCCTGGTGTTTCCGCTGAATCCCTCGAAGATGAACCAACGGCTGATTCTTCAACAGAGCGTATTCGTCGTCCCCGGCGACATCACAAAACCATTTATGGAGAACCTCGGAGCTGTCGATGTCCCCGACAAGGTGGTCGTCAAGATGCCCTTGCCCTCGGAACGAACATTTCTTCAGGAGGCAACCAAGGAACTCCTCGCCATGAACATGAGTTCCGCGACCTTGTTTCCGGGCCTGGATGGCTTCGGGCAGAACCTGGCCGCGCTGATCCCATTTCCCGAGCTTCGGGCCGTGGATACCAAAGTCGGGCGGGAATAAAAGCTACGAGCGCACACACCCGTTATGGAGGTCGCCATGTCCGATCAAGCGCTGCGCGGAAGTTGTCTTTGCAAAGCCGTTAAGTATGAGGTGAAGCCGCCGTTTATCAGATTCACCCACTGCTATTGCTCGCGTTGCCGGAAAGCAACGGGCACCGCGCGGGCAACCAACATCGCCGTCGCGCCTGAACAGTTCCGCTGGATCTCGGGTGAAGAGCTGATCTCGCGCTACGATCTTCCGGAAGCAAGAAGTTTTTCGACGGCGATCTGCACGCGCTGCAACTCTCCGGTGCCGCGTCCGACGCGCAGTCGCGAACAAATCATCGTTCCGTCAGGCACGCTCGACGACGAGCCGCCGACCGGCCCGACCGCTCATAGACAATGGGGCAGCCGGGTTAGCTGGGCCGCGATCGATGAAGCCCATCTGCCGTGCGAGGAATGATCGGGCCTGGCTTGTGGTCTAACGGGATGATGGACGCTGAGTTTCTGCCCTAGGCCGATCCTTAGGGGGCAAAGTTACTCGTCTATTGCGTGGCCAAATGAAGCTTGTCTTGCTCCCGGGACTGGACGGCACCGGCATCCTGTTTGAACCGATTATCCGGGTTTTGCCGAAAGAACTGACTCCGGTGGTTCAGTCTTATCCCGGCGATGTCCCGTTGTCGTACGACGAGTTGCTGCCCATTGCGCAATCGGCGCTGCCGGTATCCGAGCCGTTCGTTCTGCTCGGCGAATCGTTTTCCGGGCCGCTTGCGTTGTGGATCGCCGCAAAGAACCCTCCCGGGCTGAAGGGCGTGATTCTGTGCGCTTCTTTCGTGCGCAACCCGGTTAGATTTTTCCCGCGGGCCTGCCGTCGCTTAATTCAGCCGTTTATCTTCAGCTCCTGGCCGCCCTGGTTTCGCTGCCGGGCTCTGTTTGTCGGCTATGCGAGCCGCGCGATGTTCGAGCTGGTCGAGCACGCGCACAGGTTGGTTACCGCGGAAGTCATGGCGGCACGGGCGCGGGAGATTGTCATGGTCGACGCGGAGGAGGCGCTTTCAGCCTGTCGCGTGCCACTCCTATACATCGCGGGGGCTTGGGATCGCCTCGTACCGGAGCACAATCGAAGGCGAATCAAGCAGCTCAAGCCGAGCGTTGAGCTGGTCGTCCTCCCGTCGTCTCATATGGTGCTGCAAAATGTCCCCGAAGCGGCGGCGGAGGTCATCGCCGAATTTGCCGCGAGGGTTGGGACGGAATAGCAGACGGACCCGCCGCCCCCTACCCCTCCTCGGCCTCTTCGTAACTGATCTCGTCGCGCTCGGCGAGATCTTCGAAGCGGGTGAATTCGTTGAGGAAGGCCAGACGGACGGTGTCGATCGGACCGTTGCGCTGCTTGGCGACGATGATCTCCGCAATCCCTTTGTCCGCCGACTTTTGATTATAGACCTCGTCCCGGTAAATAAAGGCAATCACATCGGCGTCCTGCTCGATGGCGCCCGACTCTCTCAAGTCGGCCATCATGGGCCGCTTATCTCCCCGATCTTCCACGCGGCGGTTGAGCTGTGAGATTCCGATGACCGGCACGCGCAGCTCTTTGGCCAGGGCCTTCAGCGAGCGGGAGATTTCGGAGATCTCCTGCTCCCGGTTGGACGCGTTTCCCATGCCGCGCATGAGCTGCAGATAGTCGACGACCACCAGCCCAACTTTCTTCTCCCGATCTCGAATCAGCCGGCGCGCCTTCGCGCGAAGCTCCAAGACGGAGATGGCCGGCGTATCGTCTACATATATGGATGCCTCGTGCAACCTCCCCGCCGCGTTCGCGAGTTTGGGAAAGTCGCGCTCTCCAAGGTAGCCGGCCCGGACTTTGGAGTTGTCCACCCGTGCCTCGGAGCAGAGCATCCGCAGCACCAACTGCTCCCTGGCCATTTCCAGCGAAAAGACCGCGACTCCGACCCCGGCGTTCAGCGCGGCATGCGTCGCGATGTTAAGGGCAAACGCGGTCTTGCCCATGCTCGGCCTTCCCGCCACGATGATCAGTTCCGACGGCTGGAGCCCCGCCGTCAACTTGTCTAGATCCTTGAAGCCCGTCGGCACGCCGGTCACCATCTCTTTTCGTTCGTAGAGCCTCTCGACCGCCTTTAAGGTGTCCTTAATCATGTCGCCGACAGCGACAAACGAAGCCTGAATCTTCTTTTCCGCGATGTCGAAAATGACCTTCTCGGCGGCGTCGAGGAACTCATCGACGTTGCTCTGCTCCTCGTAGCCCCGCGTGGCGATCTGCGTGGCGGCCGTGATCAGGTGGCGCAGGATCGCCTTTTCGCGCACGATCCGGGCGTAGTAGGCGATGTTGGCGGCGGTCGGCACCGCATCGTTCAACGAGGCAAGGTAGGACGCTCCCCCCGCCGCCTCGAGATCGCCGCGCGCTTTGAGCAGCTCGCTCAGCGTGATGATATCGGCCGGCTCGTTGCGGTCGGAAAGCTCCACCATCGCGCGGAAGATCTTGCGGTGGGACTCGCGGTAGAAGTCGTCCGGGGTGATGGTCTCCAGGACGCGGTTGATCGCCTCGTTCTCCAGCAGGATGCCGCCCAGGACCGAAGCCTCGGCTTCGAGATTCTGCGGCGGAACTTTACGGAGGTTCTCTTCTAAGGACGCCATACTTTAGTTTTGAGTTTTGAGTTGCAGGGAATGAAGCGAGTCACGGTGAAATCAAGCTACACCAACGAAAACAAAAAGCAAGAAAATTTTTCCGTTCGTGAAAAGATATTCTTCGCTGAGACGCGAGCGCGGACCGCAAGCAGGCGGGCGACACTAAAAACGTTTGCCGGCCGTTGCAATAGCTTCGCATAGCGAGCGCAGATCCGTCAGATCGTTCAAAATGACGCGCGCCCCCGCCTTCGCCAGCGCTTCCTTATTATACGGACCGGTCGTGACGCCGATAAAGGCGCAGCCCGTCGCCAGCGCGGCTTGAACGTCGCGAGGGGTATCGCCGACGAGGACGACGCTGCCGGGATCGCGGCCAAAGAGTTTGGCGAAGCGGCCGCGCGCGGCGGGCGGGAGCGACTCCCTCGATTCGCCGTCTTCGGAATAGGCGCCGCAGACAAACTGCGCGAAGTCGATTCCCGCCGATCCGAGCTTGATCCGCGCCGTCGCATGCGTCGAGCCGGTGAGCAGGCCAACCGCGCACTCCGCCATCACGCGAACCGTTTGAACGGCCCGGCCCGCCCCCGGAATTTCGCGCGCCGGCTGGAGTTTCAATTCCTCCGCGAGATTACAGGCATAGCGCTCGAATGCAAGCTCGCGGCGGCGCTCGAAATCGTCCGGCTTGAGGTTGAGGCGGCGAACCACCTCTATCAAAATGGCCGCGTCCGTCAGGCCGGAGACCTCCTCCGCAGCGAAGATCGGACAAGGAACGCCGAAGGCTTCCTTGAATGCGGCCGAGAAACACTTCCCCGCCGCCTTGCCGCAGTCCACCAACGTGCCGTCGATGTCGAAGAGAACGAGCGTATGAGGAAAAGACATAAGATGGTTTAAGGGCTAAAGGGATCAATGGTTGCAGGGATCGAGGAAATCGGACTCTTGATTCTGCCGAAAAACCCTCCGTTCATCCTTCGAGAGTCTCAGGACGAACGGTGGAGCGGTTGAGATCATTGGAGATTTTCCGTTCATGCTGAGCCTAGTCGAAGCATTCTTAGGGTTTTTCAGGAGAATCGACTCTTCAACCCTGAAACCCTTTAACCCTGGAACTTCTCGAGCCGCGTCACCAACTCGCCGAGTTGCTTCTTCAGCCGTTGCGGCAGTCGCCTGCCGAACTGGGCGAAGTGGCGCTCAAGATCGGAGATTTCCGCCTTCCAGGCGTCGCTGTCAAACTTCAGCAACTCCTTGAGGTTTTGTGACGGAAACTCAAGACCTCTCAAGTCGAGGTCGTTCTCGCCGGGTAGATATCCGATCGGCGTCTGCCGCCTGCCGGCCTTGCCTTCCAGCCGCTCGCACATCCATTTCAGAACGCGGCTATTGTCGCCGAACCCCGGCCACAGCCACTTGCCTTCCGGGCTCTTGCGAAACCAGTTCACGTAGAAGATGCGCGGCGCCTTCTTGCCCAGCCGATCTCCCATGTCGAGCCAGTGCTGGAAATAGTCCGCCATGTTGTAGCCGCAGAAAGGCGTCATGGCGAAAGGATCGCGCCGAAGCACGCCGACCTCGCCGACGATCGCGGCGGTGGTCTCCGAGGCCGCAGTCGCGCCGAGAAAAACGCCGTGATCCCAGTCAAGCGATTCGGTCACCAGCGGGACCACGCCGGAGCGGCGGCCGCCGAAGATAAAGATATCGATCGGCACTCCTTCGGGCTTTTCCCAATCGCTGCAGATGGCCGGGCATTGAGTCGCCGCCACTGTGAAGCGGGCGTTGGGATGCGCGGCCGGCTCTTTGCTCCCCGGGCTCCAATCCCGCCCCTGCCAGTCGATCGCATGGGCCGGAGGCGCGCCGTCCATTCCTTCCCACCAGACATCGCCGTCGTCCGTAAGCGCGCAGTTGGTGAAGATAACGTTTTCCTTGAGCGAGGCCATCGCCATCGGGTTGGAGCGGGTCGAGGTTCCCGGCGCGACGCCGAAAAAGCCGCTCTCCGGATTGATGGCGCGAAGGCGCCCGTCGGGACCGATCTTCATCCAGGAGATGTCCTCGCCGATGGTCTCGCACTTCCAGCCCGGAATGGTCGGCACCAGCATCGCCAGGTTGGTTTTGCCGCAGGCGGACGGAAACGCGGCGGCGATGTGGTACTGCTTCCCGGCCGGATTGGTGACGCGCATAATGAGCATGTGCTCCGCCATCCACCCTTCCCGCTTCGCCATGGCCGACGCGATGCGCAGCGCGAGACACTTTTTGCCGAGCAGCGCATTACCGCCGTAGCCGGAGCCGAAGGACCAGATGAGATTCTCCGCCGGAAAATGGCTGACGTATTTCTTATCCATCGGCGCGCAGGGCCACGCGACGTCTTTTTGCCCGTTGGCGAGAGGGGCGCCGACGGAGTGGAGGCAGGGGATAAACTTGCCTTCCGCGCCGAGCGCTTCGATCACTTTCGTGCCCACCCGCGTCATGACATGCATGCTGCACACGACATAAGGGCTGTCGGTGATCTCCACGCCGATCTTGGCGATCGGCGAGCCGATCGGCCCCATCGAAAACGGGATCACGTACATCGTGCGGCCCTTCATGCAGCCGTCGTAGAGGGCCTCCATCGTCCGCTTGAGCTCGTCCGGGGCCACCCAGTTGTTGGTAGGGCCGGCTTCGTCTTCGGTCGCGGTGGCGATATAAGTTCGCTCTTCGGTCCGCGCTACGTCGCTCGGATCAGAGGAAAAGAGATAGCTATTCGGCCGCTTTTTGAGCGCCACGCCGGCGCCGCCGGCGACCATTTGGGCTATGAGTTGATCGTATTCCTGCTTGCCGCCGTCGCACCAGTGAACCCGATCGGGCTTGCACATCTCGGCGGTTTCACGAACCCATTCTTTAAGCTTTAAGTTTTTTACCTCGTAGGACGACATCAACCTTTTCCTCCAGTAGCAAAAGTGGAAGTGATTTCTTACTATTCAAAATCGCGCGAGAAATCAATCTTGCAGTCGAGGAGAAAGAATCTGCGCGGCCTCGCCCAGCGCCTGGTGGCTGCCGAGCAGGACCAGGATATCGTTCGTCGCGAGGCGAAAATCGGGAGGCGGCGCAGGAATCGACTTGCCGTCGCGCACCACGGCGATCACCGTCACCCCGCTGCGCGAGCGAAGCTCGATCTGCTCAAGAGTCCTGGCGGCGGCGGGGGAGCTTTCGAGCACCAGCACCGTATCGGTCGTGGTGCCGACGAGATAGCGGCTGAGTTCATCCAACTGTCTGCCCTCAAGACGCAGCCCGCGCAGCGCGCCGTAGTGCTCCTTGCGGATAAGATCGACTTGCAGCGCGATCAGATTGCGCGGCAGGTGATATTCCTGGAGCACGCGGGCGAAGATCTCGACGGAAGTCTCGAACTCTTCGGGGATCACCTGATTCGCGCCGAGACGGTAGAGACGGTCGATCTCCGCCACGTAGCGGGTACGGACGATGATGTAGAGATCGCCGCGCATCGAGCGCGCCTGCGAGACGACGCGCGCGGTCGCGATCGGATCGGAGATCGCCACGACCAGCACCCGGGCCTCAGCGATCCCAGCCTTCGCCAGCACCTCCGGCCGCGTCCCGTCGCCGAAGGCGATCGGCTCACCGGCGGCTTTCGCATCGCGCACGAGCGCCGCGTCCATTTCCAGGATAGTGTACAGAATCCCGACTTCCTTCAGCACTCGCGCCAGATTCTGGCCGTTTAACCCGTAGCCGACGATCAGCACATGGCCGCTTTCGGCGCGTGGTTCGGCGTCCGCCTCGGCCGTGGACTGGCCGATCATTTTTTGGAGACCGAAGCCCAACGCATGAGCCGACTGGATCAGGAACGGAGTCGCGAACATGCTCAGAATCGAGGCCGCGAGAAAGATCTGTTCTTCCGTGGAAGTCATCAATCCATAGTCGCGGCCCGCGCGCGCGAGCAGAAAAGAAAACTCCCCAACCTGCGCCAGGCTCAATCCCACGACGACCGCCAGCCGCATCGACTGATAGAGCCGGGCGATGACCAGCAAGACTATGAGCCCTTTCAGCAAGGCGATCACCGCAAAGATTCCCAAGGCCGCGAGACCGTCCGCCAGCAGATTGTCGAGCCTAAGCAACATCCCGATCGAGATAAAGAAAATGCCGCTGAAAGAGTCCCGGAGCGGGAGCACCTCGGCGATCACCTGGTGGCTCAACTCGGAATCGGAGATCACCAGCCCCGCAATAAACGCGCCGAGCGCCAGCGAAAGGCCCACTTCGGAAGTGAGCCAGGCGGTTCCCAAGCAGATGAAGACAACGAACAGGACAAACAGCTCGCGGTTGCGCAACAGCGCGATCTGACGCAACAGCCACGGGAACACCTTTCGCGCGCCGAAAGCGATAAGCAAGAGCGCCAGCAACGCCTGGCCCATCGCCCAGGCAACCAGCGGCGCCGACACCGTGCCCGCCTGACCCAGCAGGGGGACCGACAGCATCATCGGGACGATGCAGAGATCCTGGAGGAGCAAGACGCCGGTCGCCACCCTTCCCGACAGCGCGTCGCTCTCTCCTCTATCCTTATATATCCTCAGCACGATCGCGGTGCTGCTGAGCGAGACGAGAAAACCGTAGAAAATTCCGGTTTCCGTCGGATAGCCGAAGACGATCGACAGCGCCCATACCACGCCGGTCGTCAGCAATATCTGAAGCGCGCCCGCCAGGATCAGCGCGCGCGAAGCGGAAACGAAGCGGCCCAATGAAAATTCCAGGCCGATGGTGAAGAGCAGGAGCGCGACGCCGATCTCCGCGAGGGTCTCGACCTGCGCCGCGTCCCGGATCACTTTGAGGCCGTGCGGCCCCATGACGACCCCGGCCAAAAGAAAACCGATGATCGCCGGCAGCCGCAGCTTCTGAGAAACAAAGACGATGAAGAGGATCGCCGCAAGGACGATGAGAAGTTCTCTTAGAACGCTGAGATCGGTCATGGGAGGTAAAGCTGAAGGCCGGCCGCTGAACAGCCCGCGACCCTACTTCGCCGGGTAACTTGCGCTAATCACCGTATGAATGCCGCCGCGCACGTTGAAATCGCCGACGACGGTCATCGATCGGGGTTGGCAGACGCCGACCAGATCGTCGAGAATGCGGTTGATCACGGCCTCGTGAAACGCCCCCTCGTCGCGGAACGACCAGAGATAGAGCTTGAGGGATTTAAGCTCGACGCAGAGCCGGTCCGGCACGTAGCGGACGCGGATCGTGGCGAAGTCCGGCTGGCCGGTGCGCGGGCAGACGCAGGTGAACTCCGGGCACTCCATGCCGATCTCATAGTCGCGTTCCGGGCGCGGGTTGGGAAAGGTTTCAAGATTTTTGCTCGGCGTCGTAGGCATGGAGTAATTGTAACCTACCCTCCCCTGCTTTTTCAATTCGCCGTTCGTTGACATCGCAACTATGCGATGATAACTGAATTTCTTATTCTAAGCTTATGGAGGACGATCAGTGAAAAAACCGAAAGAGCCGAAAGCGGGGGAGAAGATGAGCCCGGCCGAGGCGAAAGCCTACGTGGACTACCTTTATGAGACGATGTACGCGCGCTGGAAGCAAAAAATCGACGCCGGCCAGTTCATGACGCAACTCAGAGCGGGGAAGCTGCCCATGCCGGTGATCCGGCGGTTTTTCAAGAACTGGGGGCGCTTTTCGCTTGAAGTCAACGGCCTCAACGCCGTCTCGTATTACATTCACCTGCCGTTTTTCGTTCGCAACTTCGATCTACTCGGCCCCCTTTGCGCCAAGATCGCCGACGAGTTGATCTCGCCCAAGCCTCCGGGGCACGTTTTGGTGCTGCTTAAAACCGCCGAGGCGATGAAGTTGAGCCGCCAGGAGGTTTTGGAAGACCCCTACCTGCCCGAAGCGCGCGCGATCAACGACTTCACGCACAAGATCTTCATGGACGGCTCGATCGCCGAGCTTTGGGGACTCCACGTCTTCGAAGAATCTCTCTCCCACTGGTCCGGGCAGTGGTTCAAGGCGCTCACCACGCATTACGGCTTCAGCAAATCGCAAGCCGTCTATTTCTCGACCCATGAAGAGGCCGACCTCGAACCGCACGCGTTGGGAGACACCGGCGTGGAGGCGATGGGTCACGGCGCCTTCAACCGCGCGATTCTGGAGCGCGTGCTGCAAGACGGAAACATAGAATTCCGCGCCGGCTATTCCATGGAATACTGCGCCCTTGCCATGATCGACCTGCACGCCCAGATGAAGCGCGCAGCGATGGAAAATCCGTATCCTTAGAGAAGAACGCGACAGTGTAGGGGCGACCGGCCGGTCGCCCCTACAATTTTCCTCCCTGCCTCCTGCCTGCCCTGCCTTCGACAAGCTCAGGCCCTGAGTTAATCGAAGGGAGCCCAGTCGAAGGGCCTGCCGCCTTCTGATCCGTCCTTCACGGCAGCACTATGAAGTGGCGCCCATGATATGTTAATCTCGTCTCGATGGTCATCGGGCGCAAGAGATTGAGACACTCTGCCGCCAAAGCCCTCCTTTGCCTATCGCTGGCATTGATCTGCTTTTTACCCGCGACCGTTTCTACTCAAGAATTCTACCGCTGGGTGGATGACAAGGGCGCCGTCCATCTCACCGACAATCTCCACTCGATCCCGGAAAAATATCGCAACCAGGCACAAAAGAGGGTCTATCTCCCCCCACAAGAGTCATCGGCGTCGAACCCGGAAGTTTCGTTTAGCCGGTCCCAGCCGGGGGAGATCGTGGTTCCATTTAAGCGCAACGGCAACCTCATCATCGTCGAAGGGCTCGTCAATAACACGGCGCCGGTCAGGTTTATTCTAGACACCGGCGCGGAGATCTCCACCCTTCCTCGCTCAGTGGGCCAGCAGTTGGGAATCGATGCCGAGGCCGCCGTTCTGATCACGATGACCGGCATGGGAGGCTCAAGAGAGGTGCCGTTGGTTGAAATCAACAGCATCCGCCTGGGCGAGGCGGAGGTCAACAACCTGGATGTGACCCTAAGCGACACTCCGCTGAAAGATACCGGCTTGCTCGGGGCCGACTTCCTGCTGGACTACAAGGTTAATATTAGGTACGCGGAGAACCAAGTGGTGTTGGAACCCCAACAGCGCGCTTATGGGGGCCACTCATTCGAATGGTGGCAGAAAAAATTCCGCCTCTTCTATGCAGTCAAGAGGCGCTACGAAGCCCTCCGCTCCACCACGGGCACAGCCGGGCCAAACGAAGTGGCTGAGAAGCAGCTGCGCGCCGTGGAGCAGAAAATCAGCGACCTCGAAACCCGCGCGTCGCAGGCGGGCATACCCCGCGAATTCCGCCAATGATCGGCTTCCTCCCTCTGTTGACTGTACAGACCCCGCCGGCCTATAGTTTTAGCTACTGATGGAAAAACATATCCCGGTCGAGATCAACCACGTCAAAGCGCAGCGGCTGGTCCGCATCACCTGGGACGACGGCCACGTCGGCGACTACCCGTTGGAACACCTGCGCGGCTATTGCCCTTGCGCGCTTTGCCAGGGGCACGATGCGGCCTTGGGCACGAAATTCATCTCTGTTCCCGGCGTCGGCTTGCAGACCATCGCGCCGGTGGGAAATTACGCCGTCGAGTTTCACTGGCAGGACGGCCACAGCACCGGCATTTACAGCTATGACTACCTGCGCTCGCTCTGCCCATGCGCGGCCTGCGTGAGCGAGCAGGAAAGCGAGTAGGAGCGTCGCGTGAAGGGCGCCGAAGCAAGGGATCGAGCTTCCGCCGTCATCCTCGCCGGCGGCAAAAGCTCGCGCATGGGCCGGCCCAAGGCCCTGCTCCCATTCGACGGCGAGCCGTTGATTCGCCATCTCGTGCGAACGCTTGCGCCCCTGTTTGCCGAGGTCGTGGTTGTAGGCGGCGCGGGAGCAGAGTTTGTTGAGTTAATGAGTTTATTGCGTTCATTGAGTTCCCAACCCAACGAACTCAACGAACCCAATGAACTCAATCAACCCAACAAACCCTATCAACCCAATCAACCCAATGAACTCAACAAACCCAATGAACTCAATCAACCCAACAAACCCAATCTAACTCTCGTCCGCGACGAGATCGCCTATCAGGGACCGGTCGGCGGAATTTACTACGGTTTGCGCGAGGCCAAAGGTGAATTCGTTTTCCTGACCTCGTGTGACGCTCCCTTCCTCAACCTGGCTTTGATCTCACATCTCATCTCCCAAATCTCCGACTACGACGTCGTGGTGCCCTATTGGCAGGAACGCTTCCAGCCGCTCCATGCCGTCTACCGCCGGAGCGTGGCGCCCTTGCTGGGAGAACAACTGGAACGAGGAGAGCTGCGCCCGATCTTTCTCTACGAAAAGGTGCGCACGCGCCGAGTCTCCGAAGATGAAATCCGGCGCTTCGATCCGGAAGGCTTAAGTTTTCTCAACATGAATACGCCGGAAGACTATGAAGCGGCGCTGAAACGCTGGCAGCGTTTGGCAGAGGAGCAGAGGGGCAGAGGAGGACCTCACCCCAGCGCCCTTGCTCCGATGCCCCCAGGCGGCGAATGCACCGTCGAGCTGTTCAGCGTCGCGCGCCTGTTGGCCAAGACTTCCAAAATCGACCTGGCGCTGCCGCGGGAAGCGACGCTCGCGGACGTGCTAGCGGCGCTGTCCGACCGCCTGCCCGTGCTCGTGGGCCCGATAATCGCGACGGATAGAAAAAGCCTGACCAGCGGCAACGCCTGCAACATCAACGGCAGGACCTTCGTGCGGGATCCAAAAGCTCCGGTCCAACCGGGAGACAGCATTTTTATCATCTCCGCCGACGCGGGAGGTTAAGCGATGCACGGCTTTCACGGCCGCCTGCTCACCATCGACCTGAGCGCCGAAACCTACGAGTGGCGCGCGCTGGAAGAGTCCCGCCTGCGCGCCTTTCTCGGCGGGATCGGTCTGGGGACCAGCCTGCTGTACGATTTCGCTCCGGCGGGCGTGGAGCCTTTCTCCCCGGCTAATCCGCTGATTCTCACGAGCGCGCCGCTGGTCGGCACCGGCCTCACGACCACGGCGAAGTATGCCGTGGTAACGAAATCTCCGTTGACCGGATTCATCGCCGACTCCCTCTCCTCCAGCTTTTTTGCGCTTGAGTTAAAACGGATCGGCGCGGATGCGGTGGTGATCACCGGTCGATCATCCCATCCGACCTATCTTTTCATCCGCGATAAGCAAGTAGAGTTCCGCCGCGCGGATCATCTATGGGGAAAGAGTCCGAAAGAGACCGAATCGTCGCTCCGGTCGGAGCTTGGAGATACGGGAGTTCGTGTCGCCGCCATCGGCCGGGCCGGGGAGAACCGCGTGCGCTTCGCCACGATCAGCAACGAAGGGCGACACGCCGGACGGGGCGGGGTCGGCGCCGTGATGGGGTCGAAGAACCTGAAAGCGATCGCCGCGCGCGGAAACGCTGCCGCGACTGTCGCCGATCCACAGGGCGTCGAGGCGATCGCCGAAGCGATGCGCGCGCGGAGCCTCGGCACAATGACCGCGAAATACCGCGAGATCGGCACCGTCGCGAACCTCGCCGTTTTCAATCGCCTGGGGACGCTGCCCACGCGCAACTTCCAGCAATCGACCTTCGACGACGCGGAGGAACTGACCGGCGAGAGTCTCGTCGAGAACAACTTCAGCCGGAGATACGGCTGCGCTTCGTGTACCATCCGCTGCGAGCATCTGTTTAAATCTCTGGCGGGAGAGGAACAGCGCCTCGAATACGAGACGCTCTTCGCCCTCGGGCCGCTCTGCGGCATTCAAGACTCCACTACCGTTCTCGAAGCCGCGCGCCTGTGCGATCTCTACGGCCTCGACACGATCAGCACAGGCGGCACGATCGCCTGGGGGATGGAGTGCGCCGCCAAAGGACTTCTCCCCGAGGCCTCCGGCATCGGACTGAATTTCGGCAACGCGGACGCCGTAATGAAGATCATTCCGGCCATCGCCCAGCGAAGCGGTCTCGGCGAGTTGCTGGCAGAAGGCTCGAAACGAGCGGCGGCCCGGATCGGCGGAGAGACTGGCGATTGGGCGATGCACGTCAAAGGGCTTGAGCTGCCGGGCTACGAGCCGCGCAGCTTGAAGACGATGGCGCTCGGACTTGCCGTCAGCCCGCGCGGCGCGTGCCACAACCGCTCGGGCGCTTACGAGGTGGATTTCTCCGGCGAAGTGGATCGACTAAAGACAGACGGGCGGCGCGGCATGCTGGTCGCGGCGTCGGAAGATTTTTCCGCCGTCCTCGATTCGTTGATCGTCTGCAAGTTTTTGCGCAAGTGTTTCACCGATTTTTACGCCGAGGCCGGGGACCTGATAAGCAAAGTCACCGGCTGGAGTTATTCCGCCGACGAACTGAAACGGGCGGGAGAGCGGATTCACACGCTAAAAAAACTGTTCAACGTCCGCGAAGGCTGGAAATCGAACGACGACTGGCTGCCGCCGCGCCTGTTGAAAGAGGCCCTGCCGACGGGCGTCGCTGAGGGCGTCGGTCTAAGCGAGAGCGAGCTGCGCGAGATGCTTCAGAGTTACTATAGAGCCAGAGGCTGGGATGAGAGCGGATATGTACCCAAAGCTAAGCTGAGCGAACTCGGAATCTCAATGTGATGAGTTTTCGTGTTTGCCCTTGAGACCAATGCAAAATGAAAAGTGCAAAATGCAAAAGTCAAAATTGAGACCGAGAGCCCTGTCCGGACATTTTTCATTTTTCAATTTGCATTTTGATTTTTGCATTTGCTTTGAACCTGGAGGAGACCCATGCCGACCGATGAAACTCGCCGCGTGCTGAAAGTTTTCGGCGTCGCCGTGACCGCCTACGAGGATGCTGTGGATAAGGGCGCACCGGTCGATGAGCTAAAGAAGGCCGAGGCCGAAGTCAACACCCGCCTGACGGAAGTCACCGCGCTCATCGACCGCTTGCGGGCCAAGACCAAGTAACGACCGAATGAGTGAGTCGCAGTTCCTCGACGGCTTTCGTGCACTGCAGGAAGGCAGATTTGCGGACGCAGTCGCGGCGTTCGAGGAAATCCTCAAACAGCAGCCGGATTTTGCGGAGGCGCACTACAATCTGGGCAACGCGTGCGTCGGCCTCAAGGACTACGGCGGCGCGGTCAAAGCTTACGAAGAAGCGATTCGCCTCAAGCCCGGCTTTGCCGAGGCGCACACCAACCTCGGTTTTGCCTACGCGCGACTTGGGCAGCACGACCGCGCTCTCGCTGCATACGGCGAGGCGCTTCGCGCGCGGCCCGACTTTACCGAAGCCTATTTCCAAGTCGGCATGCTCTACCTGGAGCACGGCCGTTTTGAGGATGCCATCGAGCCGCTGCAGCAGGCGATCCACTGCGACCACGCTTGCGGAAAGGCTTACACCGCTCTCGGCCACGCCTACCTGCGATTGGGAGCGCACGGCGAGGCGATCGAAGTGTTGAAAGATGCGCTTCGAGTCGTGCCGGAAGACGCCGAAGCCCATTTTCATCTCGGCATGGCGTTGCATCAGACGGAGAACTACGTCGCGGCCTGTAACGTCTTTCGCTGCTTCGTCCAGCTCGACCCGCAGAACCCCAACGGCCACTTCAACCTCGCCCTGGCTTATCTCGCATTGGGGAACGTGAAAGACGCAGCGGCGCAGCACAAAGTTCTGCTCGCTCTTGACGCTTCTCTCGCCGATGAACTCAAACGGGAAATCGAACGCTCAAGGCAAGCGTGACTGCCAGGCCAGAAAGGACCCCCGACCGCTTTTCCGACCGAACGATCACCTGACGCCACCCGAACGAGACTGCTCACGTTCTTTCCGACCCGCAACCGGGCGCCGGTCAGGTGCAGTGGCTTGGTTAGCCTTGCCCCGCCTTCGCTCCTGTATTTGGACAATCTGGGCAACGGCCCGCAGCGTCTCGTTTACACTCTCACGATTTGGGAATACGCGCGCTACGTCTGGATCAAGCATCACCACATTGGTGCCTTCGGCATACCGGCGCGCATACTTGCCGCGTGCGCCTCCGGTAAAGTCATAGTGATCGCGCATTTCGTTGTCTCTACGAGTCCCCTTCTTCATATTTCCTCCGCTCAAGGCGGTTTGCCGGCCTTGCACTGATGATACGGATCGTTGCTCCTTCTTCTGATAAAGGCATCCCATGACGAACCACCGACCGTCGGGCAACCTCTGCTCTGGCCTTGGCTGCACTCCCTCGCCTGCTCCCGGAGCGCAGCTTGTCAGGAAACTCCGGGAAGCGACGAAAATCCTCCGGCGCTTTGAAGATGACGTGCCCTTGATTGCCCCGCGTGACGAGGTGGGACAATGCGCCGGGAAAATGAATGCGAGGCATCTCTA
>Ga0156192_1027_pt1 | contig 28803 bp, 28 predicted proteins | sample RifCSPlowO2_12_FD_107845 | JGI IMG/M metagenome (GOLD analysis project Ga0156192, IMG submission 107845) | Deltaproteobacteria bacterium RIFCSPLOWO2_12_FULL_60_19
GTCATAAGAAAATAAGAGGACTCGTGTGTTCGGCGACTTGACATCCACATAGCAGGCTCTCGAAGGATGAACGGAGGGTGTTTCAGGAGAATCACAACCTGTGACTTGGCGCTGGTCTGACCTAAGTTGACTTGGAGGAACGCTTCTGTCAAAGCTCAGCTAAAAGCCGGGACTCGGAACGACGGAGATATATTATGGCGATGAAGGATTTGCGGGATTTTATCAAGCTGTTGGAGTCTCACGAGGAGCTGCAGCGGGTGCGCGAAGAGGTCGATTGGAACCTCGAGATGGGCGCGGTCGCGCGGCGAGTCTACGATCTCGGCGCGCCGGCGGCGCTCTTTGAAAAAATAAAAGGCTATCCCGAGGGCTATCGCGCTCTCGGCGCGCCGTTTGGCACAAGCAAGGGACGCGGCCATGCGCTCTTTGCGCGGACGGCGCTGGCGTTGGGGCTTGGGCCGGATGCCTCGGCAAAAGAGATCATGGCTCACTACCTCGACCGCAAGCAGACGCCGATCAAGCCGGTCGTTGTCAAAAGCGGCCCGTGCAAGGAGGTGATCCGGCTCGGCAAGGAGGTGGATCTGTTGAGCTTCCCCTCGCCGTTGATCCACGACGGCGACGGCGGCCGGTACATCGGCACGTGGCACACGGTGATTACCAAAGATCCCGACAGCTCATGGGTCAACTGGGGCATGTATCGCCTCATGGTTCACGACCGCAATACGCTTGGCTGCCTGTTTCCGCTGCAGCAGCACATCGGGCAGATGTACACGAAGTATGAAGCCAAGAATATTCCGATGCCCGCGGCCGTCGCCATCGGCGCGCAGCCGGTCGTTCCGATCGTGAGCTGCGTCCAGCTTCCGCCCTACGTCAACGAGGTCGATATCGCGGGCGCGCTTCAAGGGGAGCCGGTCGAACTGGTCAAGTGCGAGACGGTCGATCTCGAAGTTCCCGCCACGGCCGAGATCGTCCTCGAAGGCGAGGTGCTGCCGCACGAGCGCAAAAGCGAGGGGCCGTTCGGCGAGTACATGGGCTACGAGGCGGGCAAGTCGTCCCCCAAGCCGGTGTTCCGCGTCAATGCGATCACGCACCGGCGCGACCCGATCCTGCCGTTCTCCAACATGGGGATGCCGATCCACGAAGGGCAATCGGTTACGGCGTTGATCAAAGGGGCGGAGATATTCGCCGAGCTTAAAAAACTCGGGCTGCCGGTCAAGGGGGTTTACATGCCGCCGTTTGCCGCGGGCCATATGGCGGTCGTCTCGACCGAGACTCCCTTCATCAATTTTGCCAAGCGCGTGGCCCACGCGGTGTGGGCGACCAAGCCGGGGCTTTTTACCTATTACATCGTCGTCGTCGAGCCGGACGTCGATCCCACGAACATGGACGAAGTCATTCACGCGATAACCACCAAATGCCATCCGGTCAACGGCATCCACCATGTCCCGCACATTCCCGGCTTCCCGGTTCTGCTGCCGTTTCTGCCGCCGAAGGAGCGCCTGATCGGCGACGCCGCGGGTGTGATCTTCGACTGCACGTGGCCCAAGGACTGGCCGCAGGAGGCGGTCCCGATCAAAGCGACGTTCGAGAACCTCTGGCCGGAAGAGGTTCAGCAGCGAGTATTGAAGAAGTGGGAATCGTACGGTTTCAAGAGCTCGCGTTAGAGTTTGTTCCGCAACGCGGCGCGCGCCGGACGCCCAGAGCTTCGCCGTGGGCTTTAAGTACGATCCCGTCTTCGGCCGTCGCTCAATGAGAGCTCGTCGCCGGCGGATCCATAAACCGACAAGGTTCTCTCCAGCATGGCTTGTTCGGAAAAATGAATCTTGACGCGCTCACGGCCGGCCTCACCCATGCGCTGCCTTACCGCGGGATCGTCGAGCAATTTTATCAGAGCCGCGGCAAGCCCGGCGACGTCCTCCGACGGAAACAGCAGTCCCGTGACGCCGTCCACGACGACGCTCGGGATACCTCCGACGTTGGCCGCCACAACGGGCTTCCCGCCGGCCATTCCTTCGAGCAGAGTAAACGGCAAGCCTTCGTGTCGCGAAGGGAGGACCACGATGTCGAAGGCGCACAAGAGTCGTCGCGCATCGGCGCGATATCCGGTGAAGGTGACGATGTCCGAAACCCTTTGGTTCCGCGCGAGCCGGACGAGCGCCGGTCTCTCCGGACCGTCGCCGATCAGCACGATCCGCAGATTTTCGACCCGTGACCGGATGATCGGCGCTGCGCGAATAAGCAGATCAGCTCCCTTCTGCGCGTGCAAGCGGGCGGCCATGCCGACCACGCGAGCGCGGCATGAAATTTCCAACGCCTGGCGCGATTCTTCTTTAAAGCCTGACCGAAATTCCTCTACTTCGACGCCGTTGGGGATGACGCAGATCCGCTCGGGCGCCACGCCCTTGGAGGCCACGAGGTTCTCCTTCAACTCGGGTGAGACGGCGATGATTCGGTGGAGAGTGCGCAAGGTCAGGCTTTCCATTATCCGCCGCGCCCGCAAGCCCCGCCCGACGAGATTGTGCAGAGTGAGAACGCGCCGGGGAATTCGCGCGATGCGGCTCGCCAGGATGGCGGGATAGGCGAGATGCAGCGTGCCGACATGAAAATGGAGGACATCCAGATTCGCCGCCATCAACTCGGCTCGCGCGGCGAGTATCACAGGGAGGCTCCTCAGCGCCGCTCTCGCGATACCGCCCGATTGGGCGCGTTCGACGGAGCGGATCCGCAGCGTAGCGCCGGCCGCTTGGATCTCGCGGTAAAGAGGATCGAGGCCCGCCACCACGTCGCTGAATACGATGCAATGATGATCCATCTGCGCGCGGCGAATCAGGGTGACGACGTGTTGTTCCATTCCGCCCAGGGCTCTGGACGTCAGGTGGTAGCCGATTCTAAGCGGGGTCATGGAATCTTTACGCTCTTCAGCCGGGATGTCCGGAGCGGTTGCGTCGCACGCAGTCCGCCACAAAGAGCCGAAGCACGAACCACGGCTCGACCAGGTAACGCCGCCAGAGATGGCGCGGCTGGCTCAACACACGGAACAGCCACTCCAGGCCGAGCTGTCCCGCCCAACGGGGCGGCGTGGGAATCTCCCCGGCGACGTAATCCATCAGCGCGCCAACGTTGAACACCGCTCCCGCGTCGACTTTTTCAAAATTATGGAGGATCCATTTTTCCTGGCGCGGCATACCCATCCCGACCATCAGCAAGTGGGGCCGGCAGCGGTTGATGGTTTCCACGACCGCGCGGTTTTCCTCGCTGTCGGGGCGAGGATCGAAATAGCCGTGCGCGGTTTCAATCCGCAGGCCGGGAAATTCCTCGCGCAGCCGTCGGGCTCCTCTTTCGGCAACGTCCGGCTTCGAGCCCAGGTAGAATATTTGCCAGCCGCGCCGCGCCGCCTCGGCGCACAACGGCCGAAACCAATCCAAGGGAGTCAGCCGATTTCTGCGAGTCAACGCCAGGCCGAGCAGCCGTCCCAGGAACACCAGCGGCATGCCGTCGATGTGAGCGTATGCCGCCTTGGAATAAAAAGTCCGCACCGCCGGATCGTGGTGATACAGGTAAACGCTGTGGAGGTTGTGATTGGCGATGACCCAACGCCGGTTGTTCTCCGCCGCCTCGGCGATGCCCGCCTTGAGATCGTCCCAGGTGAGACGGTGCACGCTGACGCCCAGGAGCGCGACCGCGAGGCCGGCGAGCGGTTTCTTGGGGACATCGTTCATCGGCTCGACTTTTTCAAGCAACCCTTGTGCGCGCGCCAGAAGCGCGGCAACGTCGCGCAAAGGATGATTCGCTCGCGCAGCAAACGGGTCATGTTCAGCGCGCCCCCCGCCCCGAGAGCACCGCAACGATCGTCTTTCCCAAGATCTGAAGATCGCCGCGCAACGACCAATGGTCGACATACTCAAGGTCCAAGCGCATCCATTCGGCGAAATCCACGTCGCTTCTGCCGCTACACTGCCAGAGACCGGTGATGCCGGGCTTCATCGAGAAGCGGCGGCGCAGCGGTCCCTTGATCTGCGCCGTCTCCGACAACGGGAGCGGCCGCGGGCCTACCAGGCTCATGTCTCCCCGGAGAATATTGATCAGTTGCGGGAGTTCGTCCAGGCTGGTGTGTCTCAACCATCTGCCGACCGCCGTTACGCGCGGATCGTCGGCGATCTTGAAAACCGGCCCGGACATCTCGTTCAAGGACGCCAACTCCGGCTGCCGCTGCTCCGCGTCGGCGATCATGGTGCGGAACTTATACATCGCGAAGCGCCGGCCGTGAAGGCCGCCGCGCTCTTGCTTGAACAGGATCGGTCCCTTCGAGGTGAGGGCGATCAGGCTGCTGATGACGGCCATCGGCAGCGCGAACACCAACAGCAGCGCCGCCGCGCCAGCGGCGTCGATCAGGGTTTTGACATATCTCTGGCCGAGGTAGAGCGGAGTAGGGGTGAAGGAGAAGAACGGGAACTCGAAAGCCTCCTCCACGTAAGGCCGGGCCAACGCGGGCCGGTACAGCTGAGCCAGGACTTTTCCTTCCACGCCCATCTCCTCGCAGACTTTGAGATAGTCCGTAATCCGGTTGAGCGCCGAGGGGGGCAGCACGAAGTAGACTTCGTCGATCACCTCCTGATCGAGCAGCTCCGGCAGATCCTCCAGGCTTCCTCGAAGCGGAAGTCCATGCTCCACGCCCGGCTGCGCGCTCGGATCCAGCGAAAGAAGCCCGACCGGCGTGACCCCGGCCGCCGGGGAATTTCGCATTCGTTCCACAAGAAGCGACGCGTGCGATCGCGCCTCCGGCTGGTCGTCGGTGACAATCAACGCATGGCGGGTGAATTTTCCGGCGCGCCTGCGCCACGTGAGCCACGAGCCGAGCCCGATGCGCGTGAGAATGAGGGCGGCGGTCTCGACGACGATGAAGAGGATGAGCAGGGTTCGGCTAAAGGTGTCGAACTTGATGAGAAACAGCAGGAGAGAGAGAAGCAACAGGCCGCCCGCGCCGACCTTGACGCCGAGTTTTACGACAGCGCTCGGGCTCTGTACTTTGTCCCCGTAGGCTCCGTTGAGGAACAGCAACAGCCACCAGATCGGGATCGTTGGCAGCAGGATCCAGAGAGAATGATCGATCGGGCCGAGGCCCGGCAGCCCCAGGGCGGCCGGGAGAAATTGCCGCACGTAGTAGGAAGACACGAACGCCGCGGTCAACACCGCCGCGTCGATCGCCATCATCAGTCTGGTAAACAGCGCGCCCCGCTCCATCGTATTAAGCGATTACAGACACAGCAGCGCGCAATTTGTCAATTGAAAAATTTGAGTGGCGTGGCGAGATGTGCGCCCAAGCGAAAAATGTTGCCGATTTTAGGAATGGTGCGAGGAGGGGGAATTGAACCCCCACGGCATTTCTGCCACTAGCCCCTCAAACTAGCGCGTCTACCAATTCCGCCATCCTCGCACGATAGAACGGGCGACGGTCACAACGGTTCAAAATTCTTTTTCCACCCAAGGCCTTACCCGACTCGCCCCGATCACCGTTCCGGGCCTTTTTGCGGCTGCGGGAGTCCTGGCTGAGGCGTCGCCGCCGGTTCCGGACGGGCCTGGCCTCGCGGCTTGGCCGGCTCGGCCGCAGGCTGCGACGCTTCCGTCTGGCTGTCCATGACGCTCGCCTTCGGCTTTCTCCCCGCGAAATAACCCAGCGTGAGAGAGGTGATCATGAAAACAATCGCCATCCCGGTGGTCAGCCGGCTGAGAAAGTTGCCCGCGCCGCTGCTGCCGAAGATCGTCGAGCTCGACCCGCCGAAGACCGCGCCCATATCGGCCCCTTTCCCGGTTTGCAGCAACACCACGAGAATGAGACCGATAGAAACGATGATGTGAACGATTGTAACCAGGATAATCATAACTTCAAACCGCCGTCGCGCCGAAGGAGCGAACAATACTCGCAAAGGCGCCGACTTTCAAACTGGCGCCGCCGACCAGGACGCCGTCGACCTCGGGCTGAGCCGCCAGCTCCGCCGCGTTGTCCGGCCGCACGCTGCCGCCGTAAAGGATGCGGCAGGCACGAGCGCTCAGACCCGCGCGCCGCCGGAGAAGCTCTCGCACGAAACGATGGACCGCGGCGATCTGTTCGGGCGTGGCATTCTTTCCTGTGCCGATCGCCCAGACGGGCTCATAGGCAAAGGTGAGCTTTTCTATAGCACTTTTGCTCAACCCCTTCAACGCGACGCGCAACTGCCGCGCGATCACTCCGTTGGTTCGGCCGCGCCTTCTCTCGCCCAGGGTTTCGCCGACGCACAGGATCGGGCGGAGCCCCGCGCTAAGCGCCGCGCCGACTTTCTTCGCCACTATCGCATCGCTCTCGCCGAACAGGCGGCGCCTCTCAGAATGGCCGACGATGACGTATCGACAGTCTAAATCCCGGAGCATCGACACGCTGATTTCTCCGGTGAACGCGCCTTCCGTCTCCCAGTGGAGATTCTGCGCCGCGAGCCTCACGGCGCCGCAGCGGAGCGCGGCGGAGACGGCCGCGAGCGCCGTAAACGGCGGCGCCAGGACCACCTCGACGCTGAGGTTTCGTCTGCTTGCTTCGAGCACTCCCGTGGCGAGTTTTACGGCTTCGCTCCGGGTTCCGTGCATTTTCCAGTTGCCTACGACCAGCGCGGGTTTCATGCGTTGACCTCGAGGGCGGCGACGCCGGGGAGCGTTCGCCCTTCCAGAAATTCCAACGTCGCCCCGCCTCCGGTCGAAAGATGCGTGAAACGGTCCTGCAGGCCGGCCTGCATCACCGCGGCGACGGTGTCGCCGCCGGCGACAACGACGACCGCGCCGGAGTCCGCGAGGGCGTGGGCGACATCGAGGGTCCCGCCGCTGAATCTTGCGTCCTCGAAAAGGCCGACCGGGCCGTTCCACAGCGCGAGTTTCGCTTTGCGAATCTCTTGGTGGAATAGGCTTCTGGTCTTCGGCCCGATATCCAGGCCGGCGAGACCTTCGGGAATGGCGACGCCGGTCTCCGTCGGGTTTTTCCGGTCCTTGCCTGCGGCGATGTGATCCGTAGGAAGCAACAGAGCGACCCCGGCGGCCTTGGCCTGGTCAAGCAGCTCGCGCGCCAGCTCGATTCGTCCCTCCTCGACCAGCGAACGGCCGATGGATATTCCTTGCGCCTTGAGAAATGTGTAGGCCATCCCGCCGCCGATCAGCAGCGAGTCGAGCTTCGGCAACAGGTTGCGAATCACGCCGATTTTGTCTGAAACTTTCGCGCCGCCCAGGACGGCGACAAACGGCCGGTCGGGACCGGCCAGGATCTTGCCGAGGTAGTCCATCTCCTTTTGCATCAGCAGCCCCGCGCCCTTCGCCTGAAAATAAGCCGCCATGCCGGCGGTCGAGGCGTGGGCGCGGTGGGCCGCGCCGAAAGCGTCGTTCACGTAAACATCCGCCAAAGCCGCGAGCGCCCGGGCGAAGCCGGGATCGTTTTTTTCCTCTTCTTTATGAAAGCGCAGGTTCTCGAGCAGAATAATTTTGCGCTGCGGGTCGCGAACCAGCGCGTCTACTTCCGAACCGACGCAATCCGGCGCCAGCGCGACGGGAGAAGCGAGAGCTTGCTCGAGGAAGTCGCGCACCGGGGCGAGGCTCGACGCGGGATCTCTCTTTCCGCCGGGGCGTCCGAGATGCGACGCGATCAGCGTCGTTTCCGCCCGGCCGATAACAAACCGCAGCGTCGGCAGTACGCTCTCGATCCGATGACTCTCCGAGATTTTGCCCTGGTGGATCGGGACATTGAAATCCACTCGAACGAAAACCCTCTTGCCCTTTAACTCCAGTTCATTTAACCTTTTGATCATAATCGTTCCGAGGGTTGCGACGGCTCCCTTGGCAGCCGATTCTCCAGGTAGTTTATTTGACTAAATACAGCTGTTATACTACTTTTTCAAACCAGTGCGAGATTTGCTATGTCTTTTCTCTTTTTGCTTCGACTCGCGGCGCAGGATGGCGTAAGTCTTCCCCAACAGCACGGAATCCTCGACCTGGTGAAGGGGTCGGGTCCCGTCGTTCTACTGGTGCTCTACCTGTTGGTGCTGTTCTCCGTCGTGAGCTGGGGAATCATTCTCTATAAATACGGCCAGGTGCGCCGGGCCAAGGGCGAGTCCGAAAAATTTCTTGAGATCTTCTGGGACAGCCGCAATCTATCCTCGATTCACGACGCCAGCCGGGAGCTCAAGGCGAGTCCGGTGGCGCACGTGTTCCGCTCCGGCTACGAAGAATTGCTTCGAGTGTCGCGCAGTAAGAAGGAGAACCCGGCGGGAGAGACGCTGACGACGGAGCTGGGCGGCGTCGACAACGTCTCGCGGGCGATGAAGCGCGCGACGAGCGTCGAGATCACCAAGCTGGAAAAGGCGCTGACGTTTTTAGCCACCACCGCGAGCACGACCCCGTTTATCGGCCTGTTCGGCACGGTGTGGGGGATCATGAACGCCTTCCGCGGCCTGAGCGTGACCCATTCCTCCAGCATTCAGGCGGTGGCGCCGGGCATCGCCGAGGCGCTGATCGCCACCGCCGCCGGACTGGCCGCGGCGATACCGGCCGTGATAGCCTACAATCATTTCGTCCAGAAGATCAAAGTTTTGGCGACCGAAATGGACAATTTCTCGCACGAGTTTTTGAACATCGCCGAGCGTCATTTTTTAAAGTAGGCGGCTGGCAAAAAAATTTGCCGGACTATCTTGCATCTCAAACCTCGCGGGTTAATCTAAAGAGGAGACGTTTATGGCTGCTGACGTTTCGTCCAACCAAGGCGGGATGACGATCTCGCAGATCAACGTGACGCCGCTGGTCGACGTGATGCTGGTGTTGCTGGTGATCTTCATGGTGACCGCGCCGATCATCCAGCAAGGGGTGCAGGTCAACCTGCCTCAGGCGCAAGCGGGCGCGATCGCGGGACAGGAAGAAATGCTGATCGTGGCGATCAACCGGAGCGGCAAGATTTATCTCAACGACAACGCGATGACGCTTGAAGAGCTGGGGCAGAAGCTGCGCGCGATCCGCCGGCTGCAACCCGACAAAGAGGTCTATCTGCGGGCGGACCAGGAGGTGAAATACGGCACTGTGATCAAGACGATCGCAGAGATCAAACAGGCCGGAATCGTGAAGCTCGGCATGGTGACGCGACCCCTTTCCGAGGAGGGTTAGATGCTGATCGGCCCGCTGCGCTCCGGAAGAGCGCCGACCTGGGAGCCCGTCCGTTTCATCATCGACCAGAGACGGGACGGGCTTGTGCGGGCGGTTGCGCTCTCGGGTCTTCTCCACATCGCGCTGGTAGCGAGTCTTCTTTTCATTGCCCGTTCGTCAGCGCCCAAAGGCTCGATCTACCCGACCTACACGGTTGATCTTGTCGGCGGAGAGAAGCTCGGCGGCGCGATGCCCGCTCCCCGCCCCGCTCCCCGTCCCGCGCCGGCTCAGCCTGCCGCGCCGGTTGCGCCATCTCCTGAAGCGAAGCAGGAGAGCGTAAAAACGAAGGAGGAGCCGACTCCTCGCATTACAGCCAAGGAGCGCAGGAAGGTTGCCGCCGAGCGCAAGGCGGCGGAAGCGGCGGAGAAAGCGGCGGAGAAAGCTCTCGCTCTCAAAACCAAGAAAGAAGCAAAAAAAGCGGAGAAGATAGCGCCGAAGAAAGAAGAGGCGCCGGCGGCCCAGAAAGAGCAGGAACTCCCCGCGGCGGTGCGGGAGCGGCTGATTGCGGCGATGCTGGAGCGGACTAAAGAGCGTGTCGCGAGCGAGCAGAACAGGCAGAAAGCGGCGGCTCAGCCGCCGGTTGTGGTTCCTCGCCCCGGCGAAGGACAAGGCGCCGCCGGACCGGGAGTTGGGGGAAAGGGAGGAGGGGTCTTCAAGGGAGTCGAGTTCGCTCGTTACATCAATGAAATCCAGCAGCGAATCAGGAGTAGCTGGACGTGGGTCGGAAGAAGAACCGATCTGGAAGTCATAGTGCGCCTCAGTATCCGCGAGAACGGCGAGATCACGGGGCTGAGACTCACCAGCAGCTCCGGCGACCCTTCCTATGACGACTCGGTCATGCGGGCGATTAAGAAGGCAAATCCTCTTCCGCCGCCGCCGGAGAGTTATCGCGCCGAATTTGCGGACGTAGATGTGCGGTTCACGGCAAAGGATATGATGTAGGGGGATGACGCTGTGTTTTCACGAGTGAGCTTATTTGTTTTGACATGCCTGATGGCTATCGCTTTTCCGACACGGCCTTTCTATTCACAGGTGAAGATAGACATCGAAGGGCCGGTAGGTCGCCGTTCTCCGATCGCCGTCTCGCTGCTGAAAAACCTGGGCCCTTCCGACGAGAAGCGCCGTATTTCAGAATCCATCACCGATACGCTCGTCTATGATTTAAACCTCTCCGGCTGGTTCCGCGTGTTAGATCGCACCGCCTATATCGAGAACCCGCAGACGAGCGGGATCACCGCGGGGAGTTTCGATTTCAAGGACTGGTCGACGATCGGCGCCGAGGGGCTCGTGAAAGGCGGGTTCGCCCTGCAGGGAGACGATCTGACCGTCGAGATGCGCCTGTTCGATGTCTTTCAGGCCAAGCAGATCGTCGGCAAAAGATACGGCGGCAGGGGAGGCGACAGCCGGCGCATCGCTCATAAATTCGCCGACGAAATCATCGCCCAGTTCACCGGCACTCCCGGCGTGTTTAACACGAGAATCGCTTACATCTCTTTGACCAGCGGTTTCAAGGAGGTCTTTGTCTCCCACCTCGACGGCACGGGGAAGCAGCAGTTGACGAACAATCGCACGATCAATCTTCGCCCGTCGTGGAGCCCGGACGGCCGCTTCATTCTCTATACCTCTTACAAAGAGGGGCTGCCGGCCCTGTATTTGTATGATCTGGCGAACGGAAGAGACACGCGCTTAGGGTCGCAGAGAACTTCGAGCATGGGCGGCAGGTGGTCGCCCGACGGCAAACATCTCGTCGCCTCTTTCGAGGAAAACGGCAACAGCGATCTCTACCTGCTCGACCGATCGGGAAAAACCGTTCGCCGTCTCACCGCGGATCCCGGCATCGATGTGTCGCCGACTTGGGCGCCGGACGGGAACCGTATCGCGTTTGTGTCCGACAGGAGCGGCAGCCCGCAGATTTACGCCATGGACGTCGCCACGGGCAAAACACAGCGACTGAGTTACTCCGGCGGATACAATACCTCGCCGGACTGGGCGCCCAAAGGAGATAAAATCACCTACACCGGCAGAGTCGCCGGGAGATTCCATATCTTTGCCATGAACGCTCAGGGAGGCGAGGCGCAACAGCTCACATCGAGCGCCGGCGACAACGAAGACCCTTCGTTCGCGCCGGACGGAAGGATGATCGTATTCAGCTCAAGCCGGACCGGAAGGTATCAACTTCACATTATGCGCGACACCGGCGAGAACCAACAAAGATTGACAGCCTCCGGGGGAGGTGATACAAATCCATCATGGTCACCCCGCCTGGAGTAGACGCCGCAAGGCGAGAGAGGAGAGAGTCATCGTGGATCGAATAGGGGCGTTGTATCGTGTGGTCCTGTGTTCCGCCTTCTTTACGCTAGCGGCCTGCGCCTCGCCGACACAACCGCCAACCGAACCGCCCGGCGGTTCGCTTACCCAGTCCGACGCGCAAGGTCCGGCCGGTATCAGGGAGGCCACGTCGGGCCCGTCCACGACTACGGGCGGCCGGAGCCTCCAGGACGCGCAGGCCGGCAAGCTGCCGGTCACTCCTCCCGGGAGTCCGCTCAAAGAAGTTTACTTCGGCTATGACCGATACGATTTGGATACGGAGGCGCGCGCGACCCTAAAGGCCAACGCCGATTGGCTCAAGGCGAATGTTTCCGCCCGTGTCGAAGTCGAAGGCCATTGCGACGAGCGCGGAACCAGCGAGTACAATCTCGCCCTCGGCGCCAAGCGGTCGCAGGCGGTGAAGGATTACCTCGCGACTCTCGGCGTCGCCGCCACGCGCCTTTCCACGATCAGCTATGGCGAGGAGTTGCCGGTCTGCAAAGAGCAGACCGAAGATTGCTGGCAGAAAAACCGTCGCGCTCGCTTCGTCATCGTGAGCGGGCGGCCGGCTTCTTAACTACTTGCGCGGGGAGACGAGGCGACCTCGGAAGGTTGCAACGCTCTTCCACGCTCAACCCTGCAAAGCCATGAACCATATCCGTTGGTCGTTGTTCCTTTTCTCCTGTCTGGCGTTTTCCGCTTGCATCATGCCGGCGCAAGTGGACCTGATCGAGAGGGAGCAGCGATATCTCAGGGGCGAGATCGCCGCCCTGCGCACCGAACTCGAGACAGCTCGCGCCACGTTGGCCGATACCCGCGTCAATCTCGATCAGACGCGGCGGGAGGCCAGCGCGGCCAGGGCGAGGGCTGATGAGTCTGGTTTTCAGGTTGACAAGCAGCTCGGTCGCACGACGCGCGAGGGCGATCAAAAAATCAGGGAGATCGAGTCCCGGCTGGCCAGGCTGACCGACGACCTCAGGGCGCAAAGCGCGTTGCTCAAAGCGCGCGACGAGGAGTTAAAAGCTCTGCGGGAGACCGTGCAGGCCAAAACGGCCGAGAAAGAGGCCGCTCCTACGGCGGTAGCGACCGCGCTCGCGCCCGCGCGCGGCGACTCCGAGGCGGCAAGGAGAGATTACGAAGAGGCGTTGCGGATCGTGGACCGCAGGGATTATCGCGCCGCCATCCAGCGACTTAAGGAGTTTCTCAAAAAGCACCCGAACACGGAATTCTCGGACAACGCGCAGTACTGGATTGGCGAGTCCCATTACGCCCTCAGGGAGTTCGATCTGGCTATCATCGAGTTCGACGCGGTGCGAAGCAAATATCCCAATGGGGCTAAGGTGCCGGCCGCGCTGCTCAAACAGGGATTTGCGTTTGCCGAGCTTGGCTCCAAGGTGGAGGCCCGTTTGATTCTGCAAGAGCTGATCAGCCGGTATCCTCAGTCCGAAGAGGCGAGCAGGGCGAAACAAAAGCTCAAGACGCTGGGCGCCTGATCTCTTGCCGACAGTCAATCCTCACAACCCGTTCCTTCGCGCTCGCATTTAGGCAAACGCCGCCGGAGCATGGCTCGGCCGAACGCAGGCGCGCGGCGCCGGTCGCCGTTGGTTTATTTCATTTATGGAAATCCGCCGTCACATTGAGGATCACGGTCCGCCGATTGTTCGGCCCGTCCTGACCCTGGGAAACTTCGACGGGGTCCATCTCGGCCATCAGGCGCTTCTGGAGCGCGTCGTCGAGGACGCGCGGTCGAGCGGCGGCCGCTCGGTGGTGCTCACCTTCGAGCCGCATCCGCTGAAGCTGCTCGCGCCGGAGCGCGCGCCGCGGCTGATCTTGACGCACAAGGACAAGATGGCGCTGCTCCAATCTTTCGGAGTCGATGTCGTGATGATCCAGGCGTTCGACGCGGCCTTTGCCGCCGTCGAGGCCGAGACTTTTGCGCGCGACTATCTGTTCCGCAGGCTCGGCGTCCGCAAGATGTGGGTCGGAAGCGATTTGCGCTTCGGCCGGGGGCGCAAGGGGCGGGTCGAGGATCTGGCGCGCTGGGGAGCCGACAGCGGCGTCGAGGTCGGGGCGATCGATCCGATCGTGCTCGGCGGCCACCGCGTCAGCAGCAGCCGCATCCGGACGCTCATCGAGCGGGGGGCGATGCGCGAAGCGCAGCAGCACCTGGGGCGCTACCATTTTGTCTCCGGGCGGGTCGCACAAGGGCATGGGCGGGGCCGCACGCTCGGCTTTCCAACGGCCAACATCGTCAGCCGGACCGAAGTCCTGCCGCCCGACGGCATATACGCCACGGTTCTGGAATCGAGCGGGCGGCAGCGGCCGTCGGTGACCAGCATCGGAGTCAACCCGACTTTCGGCGACGGGCCGCGCACGATCGAGAGTTACGTCTTCGATTTTTCCGGCGACTTCTACGGCCGGAGCGTCAAGCTTTTCTGGGTCGAGAGAATCCGGGACGAAAAAAAATTCTCCTCGGTCGAACTTCTGGTCGAGCAGATCAAGGACGATGCGCTCCGGGCGCGGGAAATCTTGAGCGCATCGGATGTGGTCAAGTCGTCGGGGGGTGCATAGCCTTTGTCATGGCGCGGGCGGAGATCATAGGCGGCGCGTGGACAAACGACGTCGCCGCAGCGGAATCGTCTGCGACTACCCGCTATGCCGTGGTTGACGCGGCGCGCGGCGGCATGCGGCTCGATCTCTTTTTGGCGCGTTATTTTCCCGCGCCGTCGCCGGTCGCGGGCTGGAGCCGCGCCGCGATTCAGAAGATGATCGCGCACGGCTCGATCACGCTCAACGGCGGGAAAGTCAAGCCGAGCGCCCGTCTTCGCGCGCGCGACCGCGTGGAGATCCGCTCGCTGCCGGCGAAAGAGACCTCGCTCGCTCCCGAGCCGCTCGCGCTGGAGATCATTTACGAAGACGAATCGTGCATCGTGTTGAACAAACCCGCGGGCCTGGTGGTCCATCCCGCGGCGGGCCTGAGGACCGGCACGTTGGTGAACGCGCTGCTGCACCATTGTCCCGATCTTTTGGGGATCGGCGGCGAGCGGCGGCCGGGCATCGTCCATCGGTTGGACAAGGAGACTTCGGGCGTCATGGTTGTCGCGAAACATGGGCAGGCGTTTCAAAGCCTCGCCCGGCAGTTTAAGGAAAGGCAGGTGCGGAAAGAGTATGTCGCGCTCGTCTGGGGCCGGGTGGCCAGGGAGAGGGGCGTCGTCGCGCGGCCGATCGGACGTCATCGGAGCGACCGCAAAAAGATGTCGAGCCTGCGCATCGGCGCGCGCTCAAGGGAAGCCGCCACCGGGTGGCGGGTGGCAGAGCGCTTCGCGGTCGGCGCTCCGCGCGATCGCTTTGCATGGGTCACGCTGCTCCGCCTGACGCCGCTGAGCGGGAGGACGCATCAGATTCGGGTCCATTTGGCGGACGAAGGTTATCCGGTGGTGGGAGACCGGGTTTACGGCCCCAAGCCGCGCAGCTTGACGACGCTCCGCGCCGAGGATTCGCTGCTGCGCGATTTTCCGCGCCAGGCGCTCCATGCCGAAAGGCTCGGATTCGGTCACCCCCGCACAGGCGCGGCCATGGAGTTTTACGCGCCGTTGCCCGCGGACATGCAAAACCTTCTGGCATGGCTGCAGGCGCGGGGCGCGGATAAGCCTGCAATCTCGATCTGAGATCTGTCCGCCACAATACTTTGGCGGAGAGATTCCTCGCGCAGCGAGGACTTGGGGTGTTGACAAGGAGATCAGGTTCTCTTATGATAAGTACAACAAGGTGATCCTGTTCACCGACACTCTTTGTAACTAATCCCACAAGGTCATCGTTCGCTATATCCCGACTTAAGCATTTAAGTTGAAGTCTGAGCCGAAGATTCATCTCTGCGCCGGAACGCATGCCCGTTGGTTCGCGCGGTGTTTTTAAAGCTGGCCTTATCGTAAGGCGGCGATATCGCGCGCTCCTCCGCTGGCCGAGAAAGGTGGAAAAGTGAAGCAAGAACGTAGAACCATTCGATCCAGACCGGGTTCCGAAATCGCCTCCGGAGTCGCTCCGGGCGGTTCCGAGGATGAGGGGTCGGTGAAGAATGAAAGGGGAGAAGTAGCCATGGCACACGTGAGTCAACGGGCCGAGTCGCCCGTGGTGGACGACAGCAAGCTCAATCTCAAGCTCCTGAAAGAGAAGAAAATCAGCGACCTGGCGTTGATCGGGAAGAATTTCAACATCGAAGGCGCCGCCAACATGCGCAAGCAGGAGCTGATTTTCGCCATCCTGCAGGCGCAGACCGAGCAGAACGGATTCATTTACGGCGAAGGCGTTTTGGAAACCCTGCCGGATGGCTTCGGCTTTCTCCGGGCGCCGGATTACAACTACCTCCCCGGGCCCGACGATATCTACGTCTCCCCGAGCCAGATCCGTCGGTTCAACCTGCGCACCGGCGACGTCATCTCAGGCCAGATCCGGCCTCCCAAGGAGGGGGAGCGCTATTTCGCCCTGCTGAAGGTCGAGTCCATCAACTTTGAAGATCCCGAAAAGGCCCGCGACAAAATCCTCTTCGATAATCTTACGCCGCTCTACCCCAACGAACGGTTGCAGCTCGAATACGCGCCGGAGGACTACACGACGCGCATCGTCGACCTGCTCACGCCGATCGGCAAAGGGCAGAGAGGGCTGATCGTCGCCGCGCCCCGCACCGGCAAGACCATGATGCTGCAGCACATCGCCAAAGCCCTGGCGCAAAACCACAAAGAGACCGTGCTGATCGTGCTGCTGATCGACGAGCGGCCGGAAGAGGTCACCGACATGCAGCGCTCGGTCGAGGGCGAGGTCGTCAGCTCCACGTTCGACGAGCCGGCGACCAGGCACGTCCAGGTCGCCGAGATGGTGATCGAAAAGGCCAAGCGGCTGGTGGAGCACGGCAAGGACGTGGTCATTCTGCTCGACAGCATCACCCGTCTGGCGCGGGCCTATAACACGGTCGTCCCGCCGAGCGGGAAAATCCTCTCCGGCGGTGTGGATTCCAACGCGCTGCACAAGCCCAAGAAGTTTTTCGGCGCCGCCCGCAACATCGAAGACGGCGGCAGCCTCACGATCATCGCGACGGCGCTGATCGACACGGGCAGCCGGATGGACGAGGTGATCTTCGAAGAGTTCAAGGGGACCGGCAACATGGAGATTCACCTCGACCGGCGCCTGATGGACAAGCGGGTGTTCCCGGCGATCGACATCAACAAGTCGGGCACGCGCAAAGAGGAGCTGTTGATTCCCAAGGACGATCTCAAACGGATATGGATCCTGCGCAAGGTTCTATCTCAATTGAACGCGGTGGAGTCGATGGAGTTCCTGCTGGACAAGATGCACGGCACCAAGAACAACAAGGAGTTCCTCGACTCGATGAATCAGTGAGCGCCCCGTCCGCCTGCCGGCTTCTTGCGCAGACAGCCGATCTCTGTTAAAAATCACGGGTCACGTAGTCTTTTAGATCGTTGTTCCTCCGGCGGCGCCCCCTGAGTAGCCGGAGGGTTGGCAAGTCGGAAATTTTTCCGAAAATTCACACCCTTTCTGATCCTTGCCCCCGGTGCCTAAGGGCGGGGTGGGGAGACGAGGAGAGGGGAGGAGATAACCAAAGGACGTGTTTATGGCGGAAATCTCGATGAAACAACTGCTCGAGGCCGGAGTTCATTTCGGCCACCAGACCAGCCGGTGGAACCCCAAGATGAAGCCGTATATCTTCGGGGCGCGCAACGGGATTCACATCATCGACTTGCAGCAAACGGTCTCGATGTTTAAGGGGACCGCCGGATTTGTCCGCGACCTCGCGGCCGCCGGCGGCCACGTGCTTTTCGTGGGGACGAAAAAGCAGGCGCAAGACGCGGTCAAGGAAGAAGCAACGCGCTGCGGCATGTTTTACGTTCATAACCGCTGGCTGGGGGGCACGCTGACCAATTTCACGACGATCCGCCAGAGCATCGAGCGATTGCGCAAGATCGAGGAGATGGAGAACGATCCGAAGATCGTCGAGGCCTTGACCAAGAAGGAGATGCTCGGGCTCAAGCGGGAGAAAGACAAGCTGGAGCAGTCTCTGGGCGGAATCAAAGCCATGAAAAAACTGCCCGAGGCGATCTTCGTGGTGGATCCGAAGCAGGAGGAGATCGCGGTCTACGAAGCGCGCAAGCTGGGTATCCCCGTGGTGGCCGTGGTGGACACCAACTGCGATCCGGACCTGATTGATCACAAGATCCCCGGCAACGACGACGCGATCCGCGCGATCCGTCTGTTCTGCGCCGCGATTGCCGACGCCGTGATCGAAGGCAAGGCGCTGCACGAGCAGCCGGCGGCGGGAGCGGGCAAAGGCGCGGAGGCGCCCGAGGCTGCCGCAACGGACGGCGGCACGGCTGAAAGTTCGGCGGCAGGAGGGCAATGATCCCAATGGAGGTTAGCGCGTCTACTGTAAAAGAGCTGCGGGAGAAGACCGGCGCCGGCGTGATGGATTGCAAAAAGGCGCTGGCGGAATGCGGCGGCGACCTGGAGAAGGCGGTGGATTATCTGCGCCGCAAGGGACTGGCCGCGGCGGTGAAGAAAGGGAGCCGGGTGGCCGCTGAAGGGTTGGTGGGCGCTTATATCCATCCCGGCGGCAAGATCGGCGTGATGGTGGAGATCAACTGCGAGACCGATTTCGTCGCGCGCACCGCGGAATTCCAGGGGCTGCTCAAGGACGTCGCGATGCAAGTGGCGGCGGCGAATCCGCGTTATGTCCGGCGGGAGGAAATCTCGGGAGAGGAATTGGAGCGGGAGCGCTCGATCTATCAACGCCAGGCGCTGGATTCGGGCAAGCCTGAAAAGGTCGTGGAGAAGATCGTCGAAGGAAAACTGGAGCGCTTTTATTCCGAGATCTGCCTCCTCGAACAGGCCTTCATCAAAGATCCCGACCGCAAGGTCAGCGATGTGATTCAAGAAGCGATCGCGCGTCTCGGCGAGAACATCCAAGTGCGCCGCTTTGCGCGCTATCAGGTGAGCGAAGGGGTGGAGAAACCCTAGAGAATTGCAAAATCTAAAATGCAAAATGCAAAAGTAAAAATTCCCCTCCCGGCCTCCTCTCTTAACTTTGCAATTTTCATTTTGCCCGTAGAGCCCCGAGGGCCACGGGCCTTTTCGGGGCAATTTTCATTTTGCACTGTCCAGGCGGTGGCTTGTGGGAGGTAGCGGGCTTAAGTACAAGCGGGTGATCCTGAAAGTGACCGGCGAGGCTCTCGCCGGCGCGGAAAAATACGGCATCGACGGCAAGACGGTCCGGGCCTTCGCGGAGGAGATCAAGGACGTCCGGGACATGGGCTGCGAGATGGCGCTGGTCATCGGCGGCGGCAATATCTTCCGCGGCGCGCAGGCGAGCGAGGGCGGAATGGAGCGCGCGACCGCGGACTACATGGGCATGCTCGCGACCGTGATCAACAGTTTGGCCCTCCAGGACGCTCTCGAAAAGATCGGCGTTCCCACTCGCGTCATGTCGGCGATCGAGATGCGCCAGGTGGCCGAGCCTTACATCCGCCGCCGCGCGACCCGCCATTTGGAAAAGGGGCGCGTCGTTATTTTCGCGGGAGGGACCGGCAACCCCTATTTTACCACGGACACCACGGCCAGCCTGCGCGCGATGGAGATCGGCGCGGAGGTGATTCTCAAGGCCACCAAGGTGGAAGGGGTGTTCGACGCCGACCCCTTGAAGCACGCCGGGGCGAAAATGTACGGCCGGCTGACCTATATCGAGGTGCTCAACCAGGAGCTTAAGGTGATGGATTCCACGGCCATCTCGCTCTGCATGGACAACCGCCTGCCGATCGTGGTTTTCAATCTCATGGAAAAGGGCAACATTAAACGGGTGGTCCGCGGGGAGGAGATCGGCACGCTGGTCAGCGCAGAGAGACGATGAACGAAGCGGTCTTCACAGAACTCCAGAAGGAGATGGAGGGAAGCCTCCAGGCGTTTCGCAAGGAGCTTACGAAGCTCAGGACGGGACGGGCCTCCACGGCGCTCCTGGAAGGGATCGTCGTCGAATACTACGGCACGCAGACGCCGCTCAATCAAGTGGCGACTCTCGGCGCGCCGGAGCCTCGCCTGCTGGTGGTACAGCCCTATGACCGCTCGATCATGGCTAACATCGAAAAAGCCATTCTGAAGTCCGATCTGGGGCTGACGCCCAACAACGACGGCAAGGTTATCCGCATTCCGATTCCCGCGTTGACCGAGGAACGACGCCGCGATCTTGTCAAGCACGTAAAAAAATCGGCCGAAGAGTTCCGCGTCTCCGTGCGCAACCATCGCCGGCTGGCGATCGAGAAGCTCAAGGAGATGGAGAAGAAAAAAGAGGCCACCGCGGACGATGTCAAGCACGGCCAGGACCGGATTCAGAAGATGACCAACGACTACGTCGAGAAGATCGACAAGGCGCTCGCGGGCAAAGAAGCGGAGATCATGGAGGTCTGAGGTTTTCCACGCACTCCTCGCCAATACTTCCGGCCGCGACCGCGCCGGGTCTAGGTCGTGCTCCGGAGCCATCGCGGTCACAATTCATGCTGCTGTACGCGGCTGGCCCACGCGAATGAGAATGAACTTAGACGGCCTCGACAAGAACCGTCTCCCCCGGCACGTCGCCGTCATTATGGACGGCAACGGCCGCTGGGCGAAACTCAAAGGCAAGAGCCGGATCGAGGGACACCGCCGTGGCAAAACGTCGGTCCGCGCGGTGGTGGAGATGAGCCGCAAGCTGGGCATTTCCTATCTGTCGCTTTACGCATTTTCCACCGAAAACTGGTTTCGTCCTGAAACCGAAGTGCATGCCTTGATGGCGATGCTGGAGCGTTACCTGATCGTGGAGCGGCCCAAGATGATGCGCCACGGGATACGCCTCGTGGCGATCGGCGACAAAGAGCGGCTGCCGCAGGGCGTGTTGAACACGCTCGAAGAGGCCGAGCGGACGACCGGAAACAATAAGGGAATGACCGTGCTGCTCGCCTTAAGCTACAGCGGGCGCGACGATATCGTCAGGATGGTGCAGCGCATCGCCCGGCAGGTGCAGGAAGGCAAGCGCGCGGTCGAAGAGATCGACGAGGAGTTGATTTCCTCCCACATGGAGACCGCCGGCATCCCGGACCCCGATCTGCTGATCCGCACCAGCGGCGAGGTGCGCATAAGCAATTTTTTTCTGTGGCAGATCCCTTATACGGAACTCTATATTACGCCTACCCTGTGGCCCGATTTCCGCGAGGCGGAGTATCTTCAGGCGCTGCTCGAATTCCAGCGCCGCCGCCGGCGGTTCGGCCGCACCGACGAGCAACTCGCGCAGCTTACCTCTTCCGTGGCGGAGGCTTGTGGGCCCAAACACCATTCGTAGAGTCGTCACGGCCCTGATCGGGGTGCCCCTGCTGGTCTGGCTCGTCGGCTGGGGCCGCCCGTGGCACTTCTCGCTGTTTATTTTCGGCGTCGCGCTGATCTCGCTCGGCGAATATTTCCTGCTCGTCTTTCCGGGCCGTCGCCTCGAGCAGGCGCTGGGAATCGTCTGCGGAGCGATCGTCGCGGCCGCCATGCTCATTCCCCGCGCCACCCACCCCAGCGCCTGGTTTGCCGGAGTCGTCGTGGCCGTCTGTTCGATCTCGCTTTTCCTCGGCGGCAGGCTGGAGGAGCGATACCGGGGCCTCGGCTGGACTCTGCTGGGAATGCTTTACACTGGCTATTTGATCCCGCACGCCGCGCTGCTTCATCGGTTGAGCGCGGGACGGGAGTGGGTTTTCTTCGTGCTGATCGTGATCATGGTCGGCGATACGGCCGGCTACTTCGTCGGCAGTCTCTTCGGGAAGAATAAGCTGTTTCCCGAGATCAGCCCGGGCAAGACGGTCGAGGGCGCGATCGGTTACACCGCGGCGAGCGTCGTGGCCGGGCTCGCCGCCGCAGCGTGGCTTCTCCCCGGGCGCGCCTGGACGGAGACGATTGTGTTGTCGCTTGTGTTGAGCGCGCTCGGCCAACTGGGGGATCTGTTTGAGTCGTGGATCAAGCGGGTCTTCGGCGCGAAAGATTCGAGCGCTCTTCTCCCCGGCCACGGCGGGTTGCTCGATCGCATGGATAGCCTTATATTTCCCTTTGTGTTCGCCACCCACTACGTAAGGATCGTTCAGCCATGAAGTCGATCGCAGTCCTCGGCTCCACCGGCTCGGTCGGGGTCAGCGCGCTCGACCTCGCGCGCAGCTTTCCGCAGGCGTTCAAAGTGCGAGGGCTGGCCGCGGGCCGCAATCTCAAACTTCTCGCAGCGCAGATCAAAGAGTTCGCGCCCGATTGCGCGAGCGTCCGTGACCGGGCGGGCGCGGAGGAGCTGCGGCGGCTCATCGGCAATTGCCGGACGGAGATCGGTTGGGGGGAGGCCGGGGCGAGCGCCGTGGCGAGCGCGGACGGCGTGGACGTCGTGGTGGCGGCGATCGTCGGGGGCGCCGGGCTGGTGCCGACGCTGGCGGCGGTCAGGGCGGGCAAGGAGATCGCGCTCGCGAACAAAGAGGCCCTGGTCATGGCGGGGGAGATCTTCGTTCGGGAAGCCCAGAAAAACAACGTGCGGCTGATTCCGGTGGACAGCGAGCACAGCGCGATCTTTCAGTGCCTGCAGGGAAACCGGCGCGAAGATGTAGAGCAGCTCATTCTGACGGCCTCCGGCGGCCCGTTTCTGCGCGCCCCGCTGAAAAGCCTCGATCGCGTCACAGTGGAGCAGGCTTTAAAGCACCCGAACTGGAAGATGGGACCGAAGATCACCGTCGATTCGGCCACGATGATGAACAAAGGGCTGGAAGTGGTCGAGGCGCGCTGGCTGTTCGACCTCATACCGCCCCGGGTCGATGTAGTGATCCATCCGCAGAGCATCGTCCATTCGATGGTCCGCTACCAGGACGGCTCGATCATGGCGCAGCTCGGCATTCCCGATATGCGGATTCCGATCGCCTACGCGTTGTCTTTTCCGGAGCGCCTCAAGGGAAATTGGCGGCCGCTCGAGCTCACGCGCGTGGGAGAGCTGACGTTCCTACCGGTGGAGAAAAAACGGTATCCGGCGCTTGGGCTGGCGCTTGCGGCGCTCAAGGCGGGCGGGAGCATGCCGGCGGTGCTCAACGCGGCCAACGAAGTCGCTGTCGCCGCGTTTTTGGACCGGCGCATCGGCTTTCGCGACATCCACCGGGTGATCGAAAAAGCCATGGCGGCCCACAGCCCGGCCCGGCCGACCGGGGTCGAAGAGATTTTGCAGATCGATCGCTGGGCGCGCGAGAAGGCGTTCCTTATAATAGAGCCAAGAGTGACGGGCAGAGCGCCAAGAGTACGGGTTCGATCCATCGCGCCCACGCGCGCCAAGCGCAGCGCGCAGAACAGACGGGCAATCAAGGAGAGAAAGCATGCTTAATATCATTTACGCGGTAGTCGCTGCCGTGATCGGGCTGGGCATACTGATCATTATCCACGAGCTGGGCCATTTTCTAGTGGCGAAAAAGACCGGTGTGGGGGTACTGACCTTTTCCATCGGTTTCGGCCCTAAAATTTTCCGCAAAAAAGTCGGCGAGACGGAGTACGCCGTGAGCGCGCTGCCCCTCGGCGGCTATGTGAAAATGGTGGGCGAGGACCCGGACGAGGAGGTCAAAGAGATCGATGTTCAAAAATCTTTTTCCCACCAGGGTCTTTGGAAACGAACGGCGATCGTCGCGGCCGGCCCGCTGTTCAATCTTCTCCTGGCCGTCGCGATCTTCATCTGCATCTTTCTTGTGTATGGGGTTCGTGTCCAGAGCACGACAGTGGCCGAAGTGACGCCCGAATCGCCTGCCGCCGCGGCGGGGGTACGGAAAGGAGACAAGGTTGTCGCCATCGACGGGGCGGCGATTACGCAATGGGAGGAACTCGCGACCCGCATCCAGAAAAAGGGGGGAGAAGCGGTGCTGCTGCGCATCAAGCGGGGCGAGCGCGAGATGGAGATCTCTGTCCGGCCGGCGCGCAGCGAGGGGAAAAGCGATTTCGGGGAGAAGCAGGAAGTTTGGCGCATCGGCATCGCCAGCGAGTCTCAGATGGTGCGAAGGGATGCGCTGCTCGCTGTCGGGCAGGCGTTCTACGACACAGGGAAATACTCCGCCCTCACCCTCGTTGCGCTTTACAAGATGGTCAATGGGGATATCTCGCCGAAGAATCTAGGAGGCCCGCTGCTCATCGCCCAGATGGCCGGGCAACAGGCGCGCGAAGGACTCGCGAACTTCTTCTACTTTCTCGCCATCCTGAGCATCAATCTCGGCGTGCTCAATTTCCTGCCGATCCCCGTGCTCGACGGCGGCCATCTGTTCTTCTTCCTAGTGGAAGCGATCATCAGGCGGCCGCTCGAGCTCAAGCACCGCGAACGCGCGCAGCAGGTGGGTATGGTGCTGTTGATCCTGGTCATGATCTACGCCTTCTACAATGACATCGCGAGATTCTTCGAATGATGAAAAGGACGACATGATTCTCGGCATCGATACTTCGACGACGATTGCCAGCGTGGCGCTGGTTGAGAGGGGACAGATCATCTGCGAGGAGTCGGCACCGGATCTTGGCCCCAACGGAAGTCGCGCGCCGGCGGCCCGCGCGAACCACGCGGAGATCGTTCTACTGTTGATCGACAAGCTGCTCGGCAGCGCCTCCCTCGCGTTGGCCGACGTTTCCGCCTTTGCCGTGACGATCGGGCCCGGCTCTTTCACGGGACTCCGTATCGGCTTGAGCACGGCGAAGGGATTGACGTTTGGAGTGGATGTTCCGGTAGTCGGAATCCCGACCCTGCTGGCTCTTGCCGCGCGGGTGAATGATCACCAAGGCCTGATCTGCCCATTGCTCGATGCCCGCAAGCGAGAGGTCTACGCGGCGCTGTTTCGCCGCACGGCCGGGGGGGTAGAACGGATCAGCGACGACGTCGTCGCGACGCCCGATAGGGTCGTTGAGTCGGTTCGAGCGGCGGCCGGCGCCGCGGCGTGTCTATTCATCTTCGGCGACGGCGCGCGGGTTTATAAGAATGTGATCGAGGAAGGTTTGGGAGACCTGGCGCTCTTTGCCTCAGACGATTCCTATCCGTCGACCGCGTCCGCCGCCGCGCGCCTGGGAGAGCAAAAAATCCTCGGCGGCGAGCGTGAAGCGGCGGGTTCGCTTGCGCCCGTGTACCTTCGCCCGTCGGAGGCGGAGTTGAAAAGGAGAGCATGAAGACGATCACGCCTCGCAGAGCGGCTTGGACGCTTACTTTCCTGATGCTGGGCGCGCTCCAACCGCAGCTCGCCTCGGCACAGGATGAGATACGGGATCTGGTCGTGAAAATCCACGCGACGCGCCGCTCGCCGGACCTGTTGAAGCCCTGGACCAAGCTCAACCCGGCCAACGTCAGCGGGTCGGGCGTGGTCATCGAAGGCAAGCACATTCTCACTAACGCGCACGTCGTGCGGGACGCCGGCCAGATTTATGTCCAGCCGCATCAGTCCGCGGAGAAGCTGACGGCGCGCGTGGCGGCGATCGCTCCATCCATCGATCTCGCGATTCTCAAGCTGGAAGACGAATCGTTCTTCAACACCCGGGGCTTTCTGCCTGTGGTTGAGGAGCTGCCCAAGGTCAAGGACACCATCAGCGTATATGGTTTTCCGACCGGAGGGTCGGAGCTGTCGGTTACCGAGGGGATCGTCTCGCGCATCGAGTTCACGAATTACTATCAATTCGCGATGGGACTCAGGGTGCAGGTCGACGCGGCGCTCAACCCGGGCAACAGCGGAGGCCCGGCCGTTTCGAAGGGCAAATTGGTGGGCCTTGTCTTCAGTAATATTCCCAGCGCGCAAAACATCGGCTATCTGATCCCGGTCGAGGAGGTTCGGTTGTTTCTGGACGACGTGGCGGACGGGAGGTATGACGGCAAGCCGCAGATGTACGACAGCTTCCAGACCGTGGAGAACAGCGCGCTCCGCCGCCAGCTTGGACTATCCAGGGAGGCGGGCGGGCTGATGGTGGTCGAGCCTTATCGCAGCGACGGAAACTACCCGCTCAAGGAGTGGGACGTGGTTACCCGCATCGGCGGCCAGCCGATCGACAGCGACGGAAAAGTCGCGGTGCGCTACGATCTGCGCCTGTCCGCGTTTTACCTGGTGCAGCGGCATACGAAGAACGGTCTGCTGCCGCTCACGGTCCAGCGCAACGGGCGGGCAACCGAGATCGCGCTCCCGGTCGAACGCCGTAGGGATCTCGTGGTTCCCTATATGGAAGAGCGCGTGCCTCGCTACTTCATCTACGGGCCGTTCGTCTTTTGCGCCGCGACGCAGGACTATCTGGAGCGTTTGGGGAGTCAAGGAGAGCTGTCGCTGACGCGAACCGGGAATCCCCTGGCGATCAGACGCTATGACAAGCCGGCTTTCCCGGGCGAAGAGTTGGTGGTCATCTGCTCGCCGATGTTCCCGCACGCGGTCACGAAGGGCTACGACGATCCGAACGGCTCCGTCGTCCAGGAGGTCAACGGCGTCAGGGTGCGGAATCTCAAGCACTTCATCGAGATCCTCCGCGACTCAAAAGAGCCGCGAGTCACCTTCAAATTCGCCAGGATGATCAGCCGGGGCCGGGAGCATCTCGTGTTCGAGCGCGCGCAGCTCCAGGCCGCGACCGAAGAGATCCTCAAGGATTTCGGCATCCGGTATCCGTACTCCGACGATCTGCGCCCCGTCTGGGAAGCGACGCCAGGCCGCTGAAAAAGGCCCATCTGCTGTCGGCGCGCTCGGCTTTCGCGTCCGACCACGCGCACAACCACCCTTTTCGCGCAGCTTATTCGCTGTTTCAGCTGGAGGCTGATCCGCCAATCTTTCTGGCGGAGCCTCTCGCCTCACGCCTTGCGCCTCTTGCCTATCCGGTAAATTTGCCCTATTTTACGCGCAACTAACTTCGGCTGGGTTTCCCGATCCGGTCACATCTTTGATAATGCATCATAGAGGGAACTGGCTCTCCCCAGCCGGGCTTTGCTTTGTGGGAGACGTGGTGGTCAAGGGTGACCGGCTTTCTGGTGGCGGCAGTGACCGAGAAGAGATACAATGTGTGCTGTAAAGGAGGCAAGCGCCTTGAGCAAGCCAGCGTATAAAGGGGTCGTAAAAGGGAGAACCGTCGTGCTTGAAAACGTAGCAGATCTGCCGGACGGGGCAGAAGTTTTAGTGACGCCACTAAAAGCGAAGAGCGGCTCACCGCGGGCCATTTTAGCAGCTATGGATGCCCCGCCGCATGTCAAGCCTGGCGACGTGGACGAGTTGATGCGGCTGATCGAGAAAGGGAAGCGTCCCATCAGATACGGAAGTCCACTGACCCCAAAGCCTCGGCCATAGCGTGGCGACCTACCTACTCGACACAACGGTCTTCAGCCTTTTGGTGAAGGAGCATCCAGGCGTGAGAGCCGGCCTGGCAACGCTTGAGCTAACCCATCGAATAGTTATTTGCACTGTTGTTCGGGGAGAGGTGCTCTACGGGCTGGAGTTGATGGCCCGGGGGAAAAAGCGGCAGGACCTCGAAACAAAGATCATGGATTTATTCTCCAGCCTCCCATGCGAACCTATCCCGGAGAATGCAGGGGACCATTACGCCCGGATAAAACGGGAAACAGAACGTAGAGGTGCCCGTTTAGACGAGAACGATCTCTGGATCGCGGCAACTGCGGTGTCCCTGGGAGCTATTTTGGTCACGACAGACAGCGATTTTCAGCGGGTGCTCGGATTGAAAATGGAGAACTGGCTCTAATGGGGATCAGCGCCTGAAGCTGACCCGTTAAGATACCGGAACCTTTTGTTCGCCAAGCAATGGCACATCACAAGCGTAGGCGACCTAAAAACCGCCGGTCCGGCTGCCTTCTCTGCAAGCCATGGAAGATGAACGGCTTTGCCAAGGGCAGGCTAGATGCCGAGCGGCTTTCCGATCATCGTCGCCGGGATTCGGCGGATCGGGAAATAGAGCAGGCCCCACAAGAATCGTTTCATATGGGAATTACGGCATGACCCCGGTTTACCATCTTCCCCCGGAGCAGCGACGCGCTCACGAGTTCGTGGCCCAATTCAACGCCGACGAGCAGCTATGGCGGAATCTGGAGAGTAAGCGCCGCCTCCGTCGGCGGCTCTATCCACGCATGTCCGCCAAGCTTCGAAAACAACTCGACCTGCTGGAGTTCGCAGCGGCGCGTCCGCCACGGGATTGCGTGGGTCGGTTCTCTTCTCTTTGATTTCGACCTTTTGAGAATTCTCAAAAGGTGAAAGTATTGCTTGACAGGCGGGCGGGGCTGCCCTTAGATCGTTAGGATGGAAGAGACGAGATATCGGGAGTCGCGTCTTTGCCGGCTCCTGGGGAACCCCATCGTCTATCAGCTCGTCGTCCTAATGGATGCTCACGGTCCCCTTACGCCCGGCAACCTCGCCAAGGCGACCGGGCGATCGGTTGCGACGGTAAGCATCCATCTAGGCAAGCTTCGAGCCGCAGATGTGGTCAGGTACGATACCCAAGGAAGGCAGACCCGTTACTGGCTGAAGCATAAACGGGAGATGAAAGAGCTTCGCAAGGTCTTGGAAAAGATCGTCGAAACCTCAAGCAAAGTTCGCTGACTTGTTATTTCGACCTTTTGAGAATTCTCAAAAGGTGAAAGTTTCCGGTGCAATTTGTAAGACACGCGGGGACAAAAAAAGGCCGAACGGCCCTGCTGGAAAGGGGATGCACATGGCGGCAAAGCGACGCCTCAGCCGTGAGCGCGAGGAGAAGCGAGAGCAGAAGAGGATGCAGGAGGTCTCGGCCAAATTGGATGCGTTGGCGAAGAGGTTGGGGAGATGGGACGCTCAGGCAATTATACGCAAATTTCGGGACACCAACCTCAAGGGCGACTCTTGATCTCCAAACTTGTTTAACTGTTGCCTTCCGCCTCTTGCCTCACGCCTTCCGCTCTTGCCTATTCGGTAAATTTGCCCTATTTTACGCGCAAGTAACCTCGGCTGGGTTTCCCGATCCGGTCACACCTTTGACTCCGGATCGTCGTTCGGACTGGTTTCCCCGGCCGGGTTTTTTGTTTGAGGCGATTTCGTGACCAGCCTAATTCCAAGCGATCGAATCGAGCAGTCCATACTATTGATCCGCGGGCACAAGGTAATGCTGGATGCGGATCTCGCGCAGCTTTACGGAGTGCCGACGAAGGTCCTCAATCAGGCAGTGAAACGCAACAAAAATCGCTTCCCTCCTGATTTCATGTTCCAGCTAACAGGGGCGGAAAAGGACGAGGTGGTCACAGTTTGTGACCAC
>Ga0156192_1066_pt1 | contig 28320 bp, 26 predicted proteins | sample RifCSPlowO2_12_FD_107845 | JGI IMG/M metagenome (GOLD analysis project Ga0156192, IMG submission 107845) | Deltaproteobacteria bacterium RIFCSPLOWO2_12_FULL_60_19
CCGCTTCCTGGGAAAAGGGGTGAAGCGGGCGGTCGACCATGTCAACAAAATTTTCGCCGCCCGCCTGCGCGGCAAGAACCCGAAGGAGCAGGCGGAGATCGACCGCCTGCTGATCCGCCTCGACGGCACGGCGGATAAAGGCCGTCTGGGCGCCAACGCGATTCTGGGCGTCTCGCTCGCGGTCGCAAAGGCTCAGGCGGCGGCCGAGAAGCTGCCGCTTTATCGTTACCTCGGGGGTTCGCAAGCCAAGACCCTGCCCGTCCCGCTGCTCAACGTCCTGAACGGCGGCGCGCACGCCGACAACAACGTTGATTTTCAGGAATTCATGCTGGTTCCCGTCGGCCTGAAAAACTTCGCCGAAGCGCTGCGCGCCGCCGCCGAGATCTTTCAGACGCTGAAGAAAGTCTTGCAAAAGCGCGGCTACTCGACTGCCGTAGGGGACGAGGGAGGGTTCGCTCCCCGGCTGAAGACGAGCGAGGAGGCGGTCGAGCTGCTGCTCGAAGCGATCGGCCAGGCCGGCTACAGGCCGAGAGACGACGTCGCCCTGGCGCTCGATATCGCCGCGAGCGAGTTCTACATCGACGGACGCTACGTCTTCAAAAAATCCGACGGCGCGAAAAGAGGCCACGAGGAGATGATCCGGCTCTATGAAGACTGGGTGCGACAATACCCCATCATCTCCATCGAAGACGCGCTGTCGGAAAACGACTGGGACGGATGGAAGAAGTTGACGGAGGCGCTGGGCCGGAAGATCCAGCTCGTCGGCGACGATATTTTTGTCACCAACAAGGCGATTTTCGAGCGCGGAATCGCTCTCGGAGTCGCGAACTCCATCCTGATAAAAGTGAACCAGATCGGCTCGCTGACGGAAACTCTGGAAACCATGAAGCTCGCCAAGCAAGCCGGCTACACGACGGTTATCTCACACCGCTCCGGCGAAACCGAGGATACGACGATCGCCGATCTCGCCGTCGCCACCAACGCCGGCCAGATCAAGACCGGCGCCCCCTGCCGCGGCGAGAGGACGGCGAAATACAACCAACTTCTGCGTATCGAAGAGGAACTGGGCAAGCGGGCGGTCTACGCCGGAAGAGAAGCTTTCAAAACTATCTGAAGTGAAACGAGAGGCCATCGAGAAAAAAAAGAAAAGAGCCTTGACCATTGCCGGGCGTCTGGCCGAGGCCTATCCGCAGATTCGCGTCCCGCTTCGCCATCGCAATAACTTCGAGCTGCTCGCCGCAACGATTCTCTCCGCCCAATGCACCGACGAGATGGTCAACCGGGTCACGCCGGAGCTTTTCCGCCGCTATCCAACGCCCGACGAACTCGCCAAGGCGCCGACCGGGGCGATCGAGCGCCTTATCCGTCGCCTGGGTCTTTTTCGGGCTAAGGCTCGCTCTCTCAAGCAATGCGCCGGAGAACTCGTGGAACATCATGGCGGCGAGGTTCCCGCGTCGATGGAGGAGCTGACGCGGCTTGCGGGCGTCGGGCGAAAGACGGCCAATGTAATTTTAGGCCATGCTTTCGGAATCCCCGGAGTCGTAGTCGACACCCATTGCAAGCGGCTCTCGCGCCGCCTCGGTCTCACGAAGCAGGAAGAGCCGAATAAAATCGAGCGGGAGTTAATGGGCTTGTTGCCGCGCGACGAGTGGACCGGATTCTCTCACCGGCTAATCCTTCACGGCCGTCGGATTTGCTACGCGCGAAAGCCGGACTGCAAGGCTTGCGCGATAAACGATCTTTGCCCTTCGGTAGCTCTCTAGATTTCGACGTCGGTCCCGACCTTTTTTTCGAGAGCCTTTTGATACACCAGCTGCGCCGTGGCCACGTCCTGGACGGCGATCCCGACCGATTTGTAGAGCGTGATCTCTTCCGGCGTTGTCCGACCGGGCTTTTTCCCCGCGAGCACCTCGCCGATCTCGACCGAGGCGTGACGCTCCGCAATCGCGCCCTCTTTGATGGCGAGCAGAACGTCGCCGCACTCCGCCATGGTCGCCTCGCGCGAATCGACAAAGACCTTCGCCCGCTTCATGGTCACAGCGTCGATCTCTCTCAGGTCCGGACGATGGGAGCCGATGGCATTGATATGTGCGCCGGGCTTGAGCCAACTACTATTCAAGATCGGCTCCGGCGCCGTCGTCGCGGTGACGAGCAGATCGGCGCCGCGCGCCGCCTCCTCCGCCGTTTTCACCGGCTCGATTTTGATCTTCACCTCCGGTTCCAACTCCTCTTTCAGTCTGCGCGCGCTGTTTCCCGAGGGGCTGTACAGCTTGATGCTTTTCATCGCTCTCACCCGGCAGAGGGCTCGAATATGAGCCGCGGATTGAACCCCGGCGCCAAGCACGCCCATGACGGGAGTTTCGGGATTCGCCAGGATCTTTGTCGCCATGGCGGAAGCGCAGGCGGTGCGCACCGCCGTGATAAAACCGCCGTCCATGATCGCCAGGATTTTTCCCGTCTCCGGGCTGTAAAGCATGACGGTGGCGAGGATCGCCGGCAATCCCTGCGTGGGATTTTCTCGAAAATAGGTCACCACCTTCATTCCTAGCGCGCGATCCCCGCTGAGATAGGCCGGCATGCTGGTGATGCGGCCTTTGATTTGCGGCAGCGGCACGACGAGCCGCACCGGCATTACGGCGTTGCCGGTCGAAAACTGGATATGGGCCCGCTCCAGGGTTCCGACCAACTCTTCAACGCTCAGCAGTCCCTGAACGGCTTTTTCCGATAAGACAAGCATCGCGCCAAGATTCATAGCACAACACGGCAGCGTAGCGGTAGACGACAAGCCTTCCCGCCCTGAGTCAAGTGCTCACATCCCGAAGTCTTCCGTCCGCGGTTGACGGACAGCCGCCCATCCGTTTTAATGAATCCGATCTCGTTGTCGGGAGGTGTCCCATGCCGTTCAATCGCATACTGCCCTTGTTTATTTTTCTTGCGCTGCTCTCGTCGGGCGCCGTCGAAGCGCAGACGGAACAGACTCAACCAAGCGATGCGCGATCGCTGGAGCTGGTCGACCGGCTGAAGGAGATCATTCAACGTCTGGAAAAGAGCCGAACGACGGAGCCCTGGCTGCTGCAACAGCTGCGCGACTTGGTGCGACGTTACGACTGGCCTTGGAGAGCCAGGCTTTTATCCAACGACTTTGCCGACAGCAACTACCGCCTGGAACCGCCCTGGGTAGTGGAGCGGGGGGATTTTCGCATCGTTCGGGGCGTGGGACTAAAGACTGTTTTCGTTCCCAAAGTGACGTCCACTCAGAAGAAAGAAGAAAATCCGACTCTGGATATTTTAGGAGGAATTTTTCGAGGGCTCACCGAGCCGCGGTCTGAAAGCACGCAGCCATCACAGCCTTCCGCCGCCGAGATTCGCGCGGCGTTAGGCATCACCAACTCCTTCGCTCTCAGCCTGCAAATCGCTTTCCGAGGGCCGAGCGAGGGCGAAGGCCGGTTTGAGTTCGGTCCCTACCAGGGCAGGGAGCGCGGCGCCGGCTACCGGCTGGGCTACAATCCCGGCAAGCGGCCGGTCTTCGAGCTGCTGCGTGTCTCTCCGGGCCGCTCAGCCGTCGTCGAGGTCTCTCAAGGAACCCTGGAGTTGGAAGACGGGCGGCCTCACAGTCTCGAGTGGCGCCGCGCGGCGGACGGCGAGATGGTCGTCCTGCTCGACGGCCGGGAGATCATTCGCACCCTGGATCGCGCATCGGGAGACGACTTCGACGGCTTCACCCTGGTAAACGCCGGAGGGGAGTACACGCTCGGCCGGATCGAGATTTTCGGCGCCGTCCGCTGAGGCGGGCGGTGACAATTATTTGATCGCCTTGGGCCCCGTGCTGAGGCCACCCGGTAGCCGGGGGGCTTCTTCCTTTTCCTTTTCTTTTTCCTTTTCCTTTTCTCGTTCCTTTTCCTTTTCTCGTTCCTTTTCTCTTTCCTCTTCTTCCTGAAATTTCTCCCCCAGCTCGATGACGCTCACATCATTGGAACCGCTGTTGGTCACATAGGCAAATTTGCCGTCCAGGCTGATAGCGATTCCGTGCGGCTCGCGGCCTACTCGAATAAGATCCGCCAGTTTCAACGCCGGCATGTAGATAACGGCCACCACATCGAGAACCCCGACGGCGCTGAGCGCCCATCGACTGTCGGGAGTGATTTGCAGGCCGGCCATGGGGAAGATTCCTTCGTCATTGCGCTCGAGCTTGGCCTTCTGCCCTTCCGTCAGAAAGGGAATCGTGGCGATCACCGCTCGCTTCTCCGCATCGATGGCCGTCACGCTGAGATCACCGCTGTTGTTGACCAAAACCTTTTTGCCGTCCGGCGCGGCGGCGATGGCCTGGGGCGCGAGCCCGACCGGGATTGTTCCCACGCTCCCGTTCGTCATCGCGCCCATCTCGCGGGTAACGTCGACCACGCTCACTTCTCCGCTGAAGGTGTTGCTCACGTAAAGCGTTTTTAAATCCGGGCTGACCGCCGCCATGAAAGGATTCACTCCCACTCCCAGGGTGTCGCGCACCTCGAGCGATTTCGTGTCCACCACGCTGAGGCTTCGCCCGCCGCTCTGCGTCACATAGAGGCGCGGCGTCTTCGCCCACTCGTGCCTCCCTTCCGGCTCCATCGTCAAGCCGAGCGGTCGAAGCATTCCCGAAATCGTGGCGATGACTTTGTGGCTCGTGCCGTCGATGACGCTCACCCCGTTGGCGCCGCTGCTCGCGGCAAAAATGCGCTCGCCGTCCGGCGTTACGGCGATCCCGCGCACGGCCCGTCCCACGTTGACGGTTGCGATCACCTTGCGCTCGGTGAGATCGATGACGCTCACCGTGTCGCTCGCCGAATTTCCCACATAGGCCCGCTTGCCGTCGGGCGCGAGCGCGATCGCCTGCGGACGCTGGCCCACCGGGATCGTCGCGACCACCGTCTGCGCGAACAAAGGCGCGGCAGTCAGGAAAAAGCCGAACAATGCCGCGAGAAATTTTCCGCTCCGGTCCATCAATCCTCCCTCTCCTGAAACCGAATGGAACAAGCAGAATGCTACGAGACTCACCCGGCCAGGCAGGCCTCGATCTCCGCCGCGCCGATTTCGCCCTCCCTGACCGTTCTGAGCTTGCCCTCCCGCACCTCGATCACCGTGGAGCCTTTTCTCCCTTGCAGAGCGCCGCCGTCGAGGTAGACGGTAAGCTTCTCCGAAAAATAGGTCAAGGCCTCCGCGATCGACCGCGCCGGCGGCCGGCCGGATAAATTCGCGCTCGTCGCCGTAATCGGGCGACCCAGCTCCCGGGACAACCGTCGGGCCAGCGGATGGCTGGAGACCCTCACGCCGACTCCGCCGTCGCGGTTGAGCAGCGGCGCTGGGAGCCGCGCTTTCGCCGGCAGCACCAGCGTGAGCGGTCCCGGCCAAAAACGGTCCGCCAGCCGTTGCGCTGCGGGAGGAAATTCCCGGACAACTTCTTCAAGCATCGCCCGGTCGGCGATGATCAACGGAATGGGGTTGTCCGGATTGCGGCCCTTCAGCAAAAAAATCTTGTCGACCGCGGCCGGATTCAGCGCGTCGGCGCCGAGACCATAGAACGTTTCGGTCGGAAAGACGATGACCTCGCCGCGCCTAAGAGCTTCGACGGCCTGAGAGAAAACGTCAGCGTTTCTGTCTCTCTCTTCTGAGCTTTCGGTCTCTCTCTTCGACACTTGAGGCCATTTCCTTTTTGAACCGCAAAAGTTTTGCGGCGATCGCGGAATCTTTGCGGCCGAGGATCTCCGCCGCATAGATCCCGGCATTCGCGGCGCCCGCCTTGCCGATCGCCATCGTCGCGACCGGCACCCCCGCGGGCATCTGGACGGTGGCGAGCAGCGCATCAAGCCCTTTGAGGCTCGATGAATCGATCGGCACGCCGATCACCGGCAACGTCGTAAACGAGGCCACCACGCCGGCCAGATGGGCCGCCGCCCCGGCGCCGGCGATGATGACCTCGATTCCCCGTTCCGCGGCCGAGGCCGCGTATTTATACGTTTTGATCGGCGTCCGATGCGCGGAAAAAATCCGCGTCTCGTAGGGAATGCCGAAATGGTCGAGCCGCTTTTCCGCCTCGTGCATGACTTCGAGGTCGGAGTCGCTGCCCATCAGAATTCCCACCTTGGGCTCAGATTTCTTCTTCATGCCGGCATCTTCCTCCTACGAATGTTCGATGCTGATCTCCCGGGTCCTCTGCGCCCCTGCCCCCCTGCCGCCGGTCTTTATCCCTCATCCTCGCGTTGGTCGAAGCGCCCGCTGCGCGATGTCTTTTCGATAGTGCGCTCCATCCCACTCGATTTGCCCGGCGGCCCGGTAGACTTCAAGCACCGCTTCGTGAATCGTATTTCCCAGTGCCGTCACACCCAAAACCCGGCCGGCGGCGGTGAAGCATCGGCCCTCTTGCTTCGTCGTCCCGGCGTGAAACACCACGCCGCGCTTCCAATCCTTGAGTCTTTCAAGCCCCTTGATCTCTTTTCCCTTCTCATAGGCGCCGGGATAACCTCCGGCGCACATGACGACGCAGACGGCCGCGTCATCGGCCCACTCCGCCTTTACCTGGTCGAGCCTGCCGTCGATAGTCGCCTCCAGCAGCGGCACCAGATCGCTCGTCAACCGCAGCATCAGCGACTGGCACTCGGGATCGCCGAACCGGGCGTTGAACTCCAGAACTTTCGGCCCGTCCGCGGCGATCATGAGGCCGGCGTACAACACGCCGCGATAGCGGATCTCTCGCTTTCGGAGCCCCTGCAAAATCGGGTGGAGAATCTCCGTCATGATACGCCGGTGAATCTCGCCCGTCACCACGGGCGCCGGCGAATAGGCGCCCATCCCGCCGGTATTGGCTCCCAGGTCTCCGTCGAAAACCCGTTTGTGGTCCTGAGCGGAGGCGAGCGGCAGTATATTCTCGCCGTCCGTCAGCACCATGAACGAGGCCTCTTCGCCGTCGAGGAACTCTTCGATCACCACCTGTTCTCCGGCGGCGCCGAATGCCCGGCGGACTAAAATATCATCGACGGCCGCTTCCGCCTCGCCTCGCGTAACACAGATCAGGACGCCTTTTCCCGCCGCCAGGCCGTCGGCCTTAACCACATACGGCGGTTTTCGCCCCGCGAGATACTTTCGCGCCAAAGCCGCATCCGAAAAAGTCGCAAACGCCGCCGTCGGGATGCGATTCTCCCGCAACAATTCCTTAGCAAACGCTTTGCTTCCCTCAAGCTTCGCCGCTCCACGGTCGGGACCGAAAAGCCGGAGCCCTCGTTTACGGAACAGGTCGGCGATGCCCAACGTCAGCGGCAGCTCAGGCCCGGCAACGGTGAGATCGATCTTTTCGCGTTCCGCAAAGCCGGCGAGCTTTTCAATCTCCTCCGGCCCGATCGGCACGAGTTCGGCTAGTTCACTGATACCGCCGTTACCGGGCGCGCAGTAGAGCCTGGTTACGCGCGGGCTTTGAGCCAATTTCCAAACCAGCGAGTGCTCGCGCCCGCCGCTGCCGATGACCAAAACTTTCATCAAATGAACAATCCGCTGCCAGCCGTTCGACGACCGGCAAAACGGCCAAAGGCTGAATGCCGGCGACCCGTGACGAGATGCTGCTCTCAAAAATGAGAGTAGCCGGTGAAGCGGCGTGCTGTCAACTTGGCGCTACCGCTTACCGCCTGTCAGTTTTTTCCGGAATGCCTGCCGCAGGCTGCTCCGCCCCCGCATCCCGGGGCTTGCGGATATCCACCACGCGGACCGTCGGGTTGCTGAAGGCGAAAGATTGATACGCGGGAGCGAATTCCACGTAAGGATAGCTGAAGAGCTTCTCGTAAGCGGCGGCGAGCCGGTAGACATCGGGAGGTTGGTCTTTGAGCGTAGCGCCATAGAAGTAGCGGTCGTATTGGAAGCTGCTGGCCACGAGAAACGCCACGCCCTTTTGACGCGCGGCGTCGACATCGATCTCCGCCACCGACATCACCTGCGCCCGCGCGCCGCCGTACCATTCGAATACCGCCCGCCGGCGCTGCTCGGCGATATAGCGGCCCGCCTGCGCTCGCGTGTCGCGGTTGAAATAGTAATCGAGGCGAACCGCGCTCTCAAGCGGCACGGCGATCGCGACCGCGACGAGGCCGCGAGCGATGACCTTTGCCCCCCGAAACGGCGAAGCGGCGTCCAGCGCATGCAATCCCTTGAAGGCAAAATAGATCAGGACCGGGATTTCCGGCAACACGTATCTTATGAAACCCGGCGCCGGCTTTAGCGGGCTCAACTCGATCACCGCGTGAAAGAGCAGAAGATACAGCACGAGAATCTTCTCTTGCAACGAGAGCTGGCGTCGCATCAGGAAATAGGCAAGCGAGCCGATGGCCACAAGCGTCGCCGCGGCGGTCATGCCGGGGATAATGCTGTAGATGAGGTGGAAGCCGAACCAATGCTCCAGCGGATAGACGCGCAGCACGTGGCCGCGCGAGGCGTGCCGGACCTCGCGGAAAAAGCCCTGCTGAAACGTTCCGAACTCAGAAATGAGCGGATAGTCGATGACCACAAACACCCCGGCGGCCACGGCGGCGGCGAGGAACAATCGCCGGAGAAATTTTCCGCTGTAGTCCCGCGCGATCACCGGCACGGCGGCGTAAAGCCCGACGAGCAGGATCGCTTTATAGTGCGCCGAGAGCGCGAGCCCGGTGAATAGGCCCAAGAGCGCGGCGTTGGCGCGGCTCGGTTGCTTGAGAAATCGGAAAAGCCCGAACAGCGACAGCACGCAGAGCATGGTGAGCAGCACGTCTTCCTTGATGTAGTGCGCGTGCACGACCAGAATGGGCGACGTGCCGAGGCCGAGCGTGGAAAGAAGATCGTAGGGAAACGGCAGAAAGTCCCGCATCAGCAGGTAGAAAAACGCGACCAGCAGAACGGCGTAGAGCGCGCTCAGGATTCTACCCAACAGCGCGACGCCCGCCGGCTCCAAATTCAGGAATCCGTTGACAGCGCGGATCGCCTGCAGGAGCAACAGCGGATGTTGAAAGTCCTGGGTGTTGGTGAGAGCGAAGCGCAATTTTTTGCCCTCGTCCCCATGATAGCCGAGCGGAAAGTTATTGTTCCACAGGTACAGGCAGGCCGAGAGGATCAGCACGGCGGACAGGGCCGAGCGCCGGAATCCTGCCGCAGCGGAGGAGTTGGGTGTCTCGCTCACGGACGTCCGGCCTCAAGCGTTCGAGCCGGCGCTTTCGCTGTTTGAAAATCCATTTTCATCGGTGCTTTTTACTATGACACGGGCGCCCGAAAGTGGATCGCGCAGGAACCGTGGATTGATCCGCTTTTTCAAGCGAGAGTAGCCGGTAGGGCGGCATCCTGTCAACTTGCCGGCAATCTACCGGAACATTCGCACGTCAAACTCAAACGGCTCTGGCTCCCGGAACTTGACTCTCGAAAAGTCAGGGTAAGCAGGATTCAATAACACATTCCATTCGCCGTGAATGGCTGCGGAGGGCACGAGCAAAGCCACGGTCCGTCCAGTGCGAACCCAGTCGTCTCCGACGCGGCGCAGAGATTCATCTCTGGTCTCGTGCCAATTCGCTGGAAGAGCTTTCAGGGCGACTCTTGCAATCTGAAGCGCATCCGGGATGTCTCCTTCAATGGAGACAAGGTCTTTCGGCCGTAGATTCGGCTCCAGATTGATAAAGGTTTCAACCGCAGCAAGCGCCAACGAAGTTGAGCTGTAGACCACCCGCACTCCCCGGCTGTTCCAGCGACCGCCGTAGAGGCGCGCGCCTTCGCCGCTTGCGGCCTCGACAGTGTAGCGCCGGCGGCATATTCTCCAGAACCGCATTAGCTGTAGACGCCATAGGCGATGCGGCCCAGAATGTCCTCAACCGTGCGAGCGCCCAAATCGGTGTCGAGCTGGTCGAGCGGCCTTTCGCCGCCCAGCGCGCGGTTCGGGGTGCGGAGCCACTCAACTGCTTTTTTCTCATCGCCGATCATCTCGACGGCATGGGCGTAAACCCGCGCGAAACGAACTGTACGGTCCGACTCGGCGGCGGTCAGGCGCGACCGCTGGCTCAAACGGCGGGTCAGCGTGCGCTGCGGAATTCCTAGTTTCCGCGATAGAACGGCGTTGCCCAGATCAAGCTTCTGAGCGAGCGCTACGACGGAACTCGCAGGCAGCCCCTTTCGAACGAGCTGCGCCAGATCGTCTGACTTCTTGAAGGCCTTGCCCAGCACCTTTCGACCGCCCAAAATCTCCGCAATCGCTTCAATTTCCATCCTGGCCTCCTGGCTAGTTAAAGTACGCCAGTTGGCTAGAAATTGCAAGGGCGTTTGCCGGGAGCGGAACACCTGACTAAGCTCAGTCGCACTCAACGGCGATTAAACCTTCCGCGTCAGCCGAATCCTCCGCGTAGCTCAGAACCCGACCGTTGGTTACGGCCATAGCAGCGAACGTACAAATAACGGAGTCGAGCGCATCCGCAGATTCCTCCAAGATCTCGCGAAAATCTCCAAGGTTGATGCGGGCAGCCAGTGACGACACAAGTGATCGACGGACAGCCGCTTCTTTTTCGGTGTCGCGGTTATAACCTTGATGCCGGAGATCCCACTGACGAAGCTGGGCTGCTGGAAACGCCTCGATCAGCAAACCCCGTCCAGTTCTCTCCCACGGCCAGATGGGACAACCTGTTTCATGAAGCAGTTTCAGGCAAGCCGCCGTCATCGCAGCTCCTCCTCGCGGGCCAGCCCACAATGTAGAGCGCACGTTTACCTTTCGCTGCCGCCAGTATTCTTCCGTCTGTCGCAATGGCTTCTTGATTGAGAGAGGCGGACCTTTGAGAATACAGCGAACGAAATCGCGAGCAGATGGAAATGGCCTATCATCACGCGAGTCGAGCTTTGCAATTAGCTCCAACAAGTCTCGGTGTTTTTTCCCACGCAGGTATTCCCTCGGAATCGAAAAAGGAGCATCGATGGCTGCGGCGTCGAATTCGAATTGACTTAGATACTGTACGAGGCGATTAAACGGGCTATGTTCGCCGACCAACTGCTGCACGCGCCTGAGTTGAACCAGTCTCGGACCGGACACGCCACATTCCACTTCCGCAATCCAGACGTTGCTCTTGCTGCAGCCAGCAGACCACATTCGGAAATTGCCGCTGAAGTCAATGCCCAAAAAGCGGCCCAGAGCGGGAACAGTCTCCACAAAACTCTAGCGACAGGGAACGAACCGGAGGTATAGGCGACGCTCCACTAATCTAATGCCTGAAGTGCCGCATGCCCGTGAACACCATCGCCATCCCGTGCTCGTTGGCTGCCGCGATGATCTCGGCGTCCTTGATCGAGCCGCCGGGTTGAATCACCGCCTTCGCTCCGGCCTTGGCCGCTTCGTCGACGCCGTCGCGGAAAGGATAGAATGCGTCGGAGGCGACCACCGAGCCTTTCAGGTCGAGGCCGTGCGTCGCGGCGCGCATCACCGCGATCTTCGCCGAGTCCACCCGGCTCATCTGCCCCGCTCCGACGCCCAGGAGCTGGTCGCGCGAGGCGAAGACGATCGCGTTCGATTTGACGTTGCGGCAGATGCGCCAGGCGAAATCCAGCGCGGCGTATTCATCCTCCGTCGGGTTGCGCTCCGTCGCGACCTTGCAGCTCCTGACATCGACCGAGCCGGTGTCCCAATCCTGCGCCAATAGCCCGCCCCGGACCCGTCTCAGGTCGTGACCGCCGGCCGCTTTTTCTCCCATGTCGAGTTCAAGCAGACGGATATTGAGCAGCCGCTTGGCCGAGGAGAGCGCCGCCTTGGCGCCGGGCGTGAACGAAGGCGCCAGCACGATCTCCAGAAAAATCTCCTTCAGCTCCGTCGCCGTCTCTTCATCGACCGGACGGTTGAAGGCGATGACGCCGCCGAAGATCGACACCGGATCGGAGGCGCGCGCTTTGCGAAAAGAGTCCGCGAGAGATTTTTCGGAGAGGGCGACTCCGCAAGGATTGTTGTGCTTGATGACGACCGTCGCCGTCTCTGAAAATTCCAAAACGGCGCGCAAGGCCGCATCGGCGTCGAGGATATTATTGTAGGAGAGCTCTTTGCCCTGGATCTGTTTCGCCCGCGCGATCGAAGGGCCGCGCGCTTCGCCGCTCGCGTAAAAGGCGGCACCCTGGTGCGGATTCTCGCCGTAGCGCAGGTCCTGAAGCTTGGTGAACTGTAAATTAAGCGTCCGTCCCCAGGGGGTGGGCTTGCGCTCGGCGTCGAGGGAGTCGAGATAATTGGAGATGAACCCGTCGTAGCGCGCCGTGTGGCGGAACGCTTTGCAGGCCAGCCGGAAACGGCGCTCGGCCGACAGCTCGCCGCCGTTCTGCTTTAATTCGCTTAAGATTTCTTCGTAGTCGGCCGGCTCGACGACGACCGCAACGTGGGCGTGATTTTTCGCCGCCGAGCGCACCATGCTGGGTCCGCCGATGTCGATCTGTTCGACGATTTTGTGAAACGGCGCGCCGCGCGCCACCGTCGCCTCGAAGGGATAGAGATTGACGGCCACCAGGTCGATCGGCGCGATACCGTGCGCCTTCATCTGGGTGACATGCTCCGGATTGTCTCTCAACGCCAGCAGTCCGCCGTGGACTTTGGGGTGGAGCGTCTTCACCCGCCCGTCCATCATTTCCGGAAAACCGGTAATCTCGGAGACGTCTTTGACGGGGATTTTCTCCTGTCTGAGCAGCGCCGCCGTGCCGCCGGTAGAGATGATTTCGACGCCCATCGCTGCAAGTCCCCGCGCGAACGCCACGACCCCGTTTTTATCGGATACGCTGACCAAGGCCCTCTGAATCTTGCCCACGCTCGTTCAACCCTCCTTCAATTTTTTTGAATGCGCGGCACGCGCGCGCTTATCGATGTGACGATTTCGTAGGAGATCGTCTCCGCCCAGCCGGCGAGCTCGTCGGCGGAGATGGCCGCGTCGCCTTGCCGGCCGAGAAGAATCACTTCATCTCCCTGACTCACTCCCGCTATATCGGTAACATCCACCATAGTCAAATCCATGCTGATTCGTCCCACGATCGGCGCTCTTTTCCCGCGCACCAGCGCCGCGCCGCGGTTCGACAGCAGCCTGTGGTAGCCGTCCGCGTAGCCCGCCGGCAGCGTGGCGATCGAGCTATCCCGCTGCGTCACAAACGTTCGTCCATAGCCGATGCTCGAGCCGGCGGGCAGCCGCTTCACCTGCATGACGCGCGTCTTCCACGAGAGAACGGGCTTAAGCTCGACCTGTCGCGCCATCTCAAGCGCGGGATAGAGGCCGTAGAGCATCAACCCCGGGCGGACCATCGTGAAATGGGAGCTACCCTCAGCGATCAGCGCGGCGCTGTTGGCGAGATGGATCGACGGCGGATTGAAGCCGGCCTTTTGAAGCCGTTCCAGCACGCGGCGAAAAGCCTCGATCTGCGTCCGGGTGTAGCCGGCCTTCTCATCTTCCGCGTGGGAGAGCTGGGAGAAGAGGCCTTCCAGCTTCAGCGCCTTGAGCTTGCTCAACTCAGGCAGCCAGCTCTCGATCTCCGAATGAAGCAGGCCGAGCCTGCCCATGCCGGTATCGATCTTAAGATGAAATTGCAGCGAGCGCGATCGCTTGCGCAGAAGTCGTTCCAAACCGCGGAGAGTATCGAGGTCGCTGATCGCGGGCGTGAGCTTGTGTTGGAGAAGTTGGCCGAGTTGCTCGGCATAGATGGCGGTCAGGACGAGAATCGGCGCGCGAATCCCGGATTCTCTCAGCTCAATTCCCTCTTCGACGGTGGCGACGCCGAAGCCGTCGCTGCCGGCGCGGCTCAGAGTCTTCGCGACCTCACGCACGCCGTGGCCGTAGGCGTTCGCCTTGACCACCGAAAGAATCTTGACGCCGGGCCCGACGCGCTTTTTTACCTGCTCAAAGTTCCAGCGGAGCGCTGCAAGATCGATAACGCAGTAGGTAGGACGTCCTTTGGGAGGTGATTTCATCAATGAGGACAGTTTTGCGCCGCGATATTATGCGCTTAACAAATATAACCGAACTTGTAAACCCTGAAGCTTCGGCTTAGATCCGCCCTTGCGACAACACGGCCGAATCGCTTAGTATCCAAGCGGACCCGCCGGAGCAGGGCCTGTGAATGAGGAGAGTTCCTATGACGCGGAGCGAAAAAAAGATGCTGGCTAAAAACCTGGATTTTATCTTCGAGTTTGAGAAGTATATCTAGAACATCCAGACTTCGCCAAACGGATCCCTCGAGATGCCATTGTCTCGATACGGGTCGATGGAGACGAGCCGTTTAACCGCTGGAGTCGGCGCCTCGCCGAAAAACACGGTAACGGGAAGCGGAAGAGGCCGTTTTTCTCGTCAACATCAAGAAGATGAGGCCGGCCGTATCGCGAATCAAGGAGCTTCGGGTCGAGCGCGTGGCGTGAGAAAGCGAGCGGATAGGACACCTTCAAACCATGGCCCATCATAAGCGTAACCGTCCAAAAAACCGCCGCGCCGGCTGCCTTCTGTGCAAGCCGTGGAAGATTAACGGCTCCGCCAAGGCGAGGTCCGACGCCGAGCCGCTTTCCGACCACCGCCGCCGCGATTCTGCGAATCGGGAAGTCGAGCAGCGCCGGCCCGGCGCTATCGGTCTTTGACCCCGGCAGGGCTTCATTTCGACCTTTTGAGAATTCTCAAAAGGTGAAAGTTTGCGGATGATCTCCTAAATCGCTATCTTAACTCAAAAGCCATGCAACTAACCATTCGTACGCTGCGGTCCGGTTGGCACGACAAGGACGAGATTCTGCTCCATGCGGCTTTTCAATTACTGGTCGACTTCGTGGAGCAAGAGCATCCCGATAAGCACATCGATTGGAACCACGATGTTGTTCATCGGCCGGCCTGGAAGGAGATACGCGACCTCTATCGGTGGTGGACTGCGATACGCTCAAGCAGGAGAGGTCCTTTGGATGACAAGAGAATCGCCAGGCCGCCTCTGCGCTTTGACAAGATAGCAGGAACGAAGTTCAGAAAACTGGCAACGCCGAACAAGAAAAAGTATGCTGCCTACTATCGGGCGCTCAAGAAGCAAGCGCGCTCGGAACAACAATGGCACGATGAGGATCAGCGTAATCTCCATCGCCTCATAGAAATCCGGGATTTTCTGTGGACCTAGAATTGGGCATGGCTTTGAGATGTCGACCAGCGGCTCAACAAGGCAGAAAACAAAAGGAAGGATCATGACCCGACGTGAATTGTTGCAGGGTTTGCTGGCGGCAGGTGTTTGGACTGCGTTTAAAAACCTTGGATTTGCCGCGCAGGCGGCGAGCATGAAATACATTCAAGACATGCAGAAAAACTGGAAGGCGCTGTTGGCCGAGGGCGTGAAGGTTCCGCTGCCGTCGGAGCCGTTGAAACTATCAAAGGACGAATGGCGCAAGCGCCTGGACGCCGCGCAGTTCGACGTGCTGCGCGAGGAAGGGACGGAGCATCCGGGCACGAGTCCGTTGAATAACGAAAAGCGGCCGGGGGTCTTCGTCTGCGCCGGCTGCAACCTCCCGCTTTTTACCTCGGCGATGAAATACGAGAGCGGCACCGGCTGGCCGAGCTTTGTTACGACAATTCCCGGCGCATTCGGCACCACCACGGATTACAAACTGATCCTGCCGCGCACCGAATACCACTGCATCCGCTGCGGCGGCCATCACGGCCACCTCTTCGACGACGGCCCGCCCCCGACCGGCCAACGCTGGTGCAACAACGGCGTCGCGCTCAAGTTCATCCCGAAAACCACGAAAAGTTGATGCTTGCCACGTTTTCGCAATTGCGAAAACGTGAAAATGTCCGGAGTGAGAGCGCGGTCTCAGACGTGTTTGGGTCAAGGGCGGACGTCTGCCGCTATCAACGCTAAGAGACCTTCGCGCCTGTGGTGACCGGCTTTTCCGGAGTTAGAATCACGAGCTTCTCGCCGTCGGAAGCGGCGAGGACCATGCCCTGGCTGTCCAGGCCGCGGAGTTTCGCGGTTTCCAGATTGGCCACCACGACGACCTGCTTCCCCACCAGCTCCTCGGGTGTGTAGTGCGCCCTGATGCCGGCGACGACCTGGCGTTCTTCGGTGCCCAGGTCCACTTTCAGGACCAGCAGCTTGTCGGCGTTGGGATGCGGCTCGGCCTGTTTCACCGTACCGATTCTAAGTTCGATCTGCCGGAATACATCGATTGAAATCATCTCACTCTCCCCTTCGTAGCGTAGCGTTGCGGGCAAAATAACAGAATCGCAGACGCAATTGTAGGGGCGACCCCCTGTGGTCGCCCAAAAGCCGGGCAGGCACGGGGGCCTGTCCTGAGCCTGGTCGAAGGGCCTGCCCCTACAATGACCGTTTGTTCAGAATGAACCACCCCGCAGCAAGCTGCGGGGAATAAACCCATAGAGATTGAACTACAGACCACGGACCACGAGCAATTATGGTCCTCTAGTCTGTCGTCCCGTAGTCCTGTTGTGCTGCCCTTGACAACACCCGCGATGCCGATAACAATTGCGCCATCATTGGAGACGGTTGGAGCAACGCACAGTGGATGAGAAGAGGAAGCGGTTGACAATTTCCCGGCGCGATTTCCTCAAAGGCGGCGCGATCGGCACTGCGGCGCTTTCCTCGGGCCTGCTGCTGCGCTCCGGGGTCGAAGCGCAGTCCGCGCCTCCCGGCGCCAAGATCAGTCGCATCACGCTCAAGATCAACGGCGCCGCGCACACGCTCGAAGCCGACAACCGCTGGACGCTGCTCTACATCCTGCGCGACCAGCTCGGTCTCACGGGCGCGAAACAGGGCTGCGACGGCGGCCAATGCGGCGCCTGCACCGTTCTTATAGACGGGAAGCCGCTCTACGCCTGCATGGTGCTGGGCATCGCGGCGCCGGGGAAAGAGATCCTCACCATCGAGGGGCTGGCGAAAGGCGAAGAGCTTCATCCCGTGCAGCAGGCGTTCGTCGAAGAGATGGGCTATCAGTGCGCCTTCTGCACGCCGGGCATGATTCTCAGCGCCAAGGGCCTGTTGGACCGCAATCCTAAACCCAGCGAGACCGACATTCGTCAAGGGTTGGCCGGAAATCTCTGCCGCTGCGCGGCCTATCCCAAAATCATCCGCGCCGTGACGGCGGCCGCGAAACGGATCGCGTCGTAGAGGAAAGATCGTCGCCATGGCGCAAGAGTTGACGGTGGTCGGAAAAGCGGTTGCGGGCATCGACGCCGCGGAGCGCGTCACCGGCCGCGCCACCTACACCGCCGACGTTCAGATCCCCCGCGCGCTTTACGCCAAAATGCTGCGCTGCCCCCACCCGCATGCGCGCGTGAAATCCATTGATGTCGCGAAAGCCCAGGCCCTGCCGGGCGTAAAGGCCGTTCTGACCCCGAAGGATATCCCCTCAGCGCCTCTCGCGCCGGCGCATGGAAGTCGCAGGGCCCTCACCGATTATGTAACGTTAGCCGGCGAGGCGGTGGCCGCGGTGGCCGCCGTGACTCCTGAGATTGCCGCCGAAGCGCTGAAACTCATTCAAGTCGACTATGAAACGTTGCCGTTTGTCATCGACGCCGAGGAGGCGTTAAAGACAACCGCGGCGAAACTGGAGAAGGAAGGCAATCTGATCGGCGGCCGGCCGACGGTCTTTACCCGCGGCGACGTGGAGAAAGGTTTTGCCGAAGCGGACAAAATCGTCGAGGCAAACTACACCACGCCTTTCGGCACCGGCAATCCGCTGGAGCCGCGCGCCGTGACGGCCCAGTGGAGCCAGGGCCGGCTGACTCTCTGGCTGGCGAGCCAAGGCCCCTTTCTTGCGCAACGGGAGCTGGCCAGATATCTGGGTATGCCGGAGAATCGCATTCGCGTTATATCGACCTACGTCGGAGGCGGCTTCGGCAATAAATACTCGACCCACCCCGAGGACGCTGTCACCGCGCTGCTCGCCAGAAAAAGCGGCCAGCCGGTTAAGTTTCAGATGAGCCGCGCCGAGGATATGGTCTTAGGCCACGTGCGCGGCGCCGCGAGTTTTCACGTCAAGGCCGGCGCAAAAAGAGACGGCACGATGACGGCCTTGTCCGTGCGGCGGATCGTCAATCAGGGGGCGCACGGTGCGGGCGCCGCCGGCGGCGCCGTCCAGGCCCGAGGCCTCTACAACGTGCCCAATCTCAGGATTGAAACGCTGCAAGTGCGCACCAACGCGCCCGACTACGGCCCGGTGCGCGGCGTGATGGACCCCTACGAGAACTTCGCCGTGGAGTCCACGATCGACGAGCTGGCCGAGGCGATCGAGATGAACCCACTCGTCCTCCGGATAAAAAATATCTACAAGAGCGGCGATCCGCTGGACGGCGGCGTGACGCTCTCCTCCTCCGGCCTCGACGAGTGCATCCGCAAAGGGGCGGATCGGATCGGGTGGGGGCGCAGAAAACCGGCCGGCGCGCAGACCGGCGCAAAGAAAATCGGCGTCGGGATGGCCGTCACCACCCGCACCGGCGGCTCGGACACCGCGACGGCTGTCGTGAAAGTCAACGCCGACGGCAGCGTGAACCTGTTCTGCGGCGCGACGGACATCGGCACGGGCAGCCGCACGACGCTGACGCAAATCGCCGCCGAAGAATTGGGCGTGCGCTATGAAGATATTTCGATCACGACCTCCGACACCGAGACCACGCCCTACAGCCGCGGCTCCTGGGGCTCGGGCGTGATCCTGGCAGCGGGCAAGGCGGTGCAGCTCGCCGCGGCAGACGCCAGGCGCAAGCTCATCCAGGTCGCCGCCCAGCCGCTGCAAGCTAAACCCGAAGATCTCGTCGTCGCCGGCGGCGCGATTTTCGTAAAAGACTTCCCCGAGAAAAAAATCACCATCGGCCAGGCTGCCGCGCGCGCGGGCTATACCGTCATCGGCAGCGGCACGGCGCACCAGACCAATCGCCCCACTGTAGCGCGCGGCTTTGCCGCCCACTTCGCCGAAGTGGAGGTCGATACGGATACCGGACAGGTCAGGGTACTACGCCTCATTGCGGCGCACGACGTCGGCAGAGCAATCCATCCCAAGGTGGTGGAGAACCAGATCGAGGGGGGCGTCATCCAGGGCATTGCGCTGGCGCTGACCGAAGAGCTGATCTTTAACCGCGCGACCGGCAGATCGGTCAATACGAACTTCGTCGATTTTAAGGTCCCCACGATCAAAGAGACGCCGCTGATCGAGGTCATCCTTGTCGAGCCGGGCGACCCGCTCGGCGCCTTCGGCGCGAAAGGATCGGGGGAGACGCCGATTCAGGCGCCGGCGGCGGCGATCGCCAACGCCGTTTATAACGCGACCGGGAAGCGGCCGCGCGAGCTGCCGATGACGCCGCGCCGCATCCTCACGCTTCTTTGAGAGAGAACCAACGACCATGGAAGGCTTCGTTTACAGCCAGCCGGGCACATTGCGAGAAGCATTCTCGCTGTTGACGAACAAAAAAGGCAAGCTCGTCGCCGGCGGCACCGACTTGCTCGGAGAGATACAGGACGGAATCATCGCTCCGGGCCTGCTCGTGAGCCTGGAACGCATCCAAGGGCTCAAAACCATGCGTGAGGAAAAAAACGGTTTGAGGATCGGCGCGCTGGTGACGCTGGCGGAGTTGGAGAGCGACAAGATCGTCGCCGAGCACTATCCGCTGCTGGCCGCGGCGGCGGGCGAAGTGGCGACGCCGCAGCTCCGCGCCCAGGCCACCATCGGCGGCAACCTCTGCCAGCGGCCGCGCTGCTGGTACTATCGGGGAGATTTCAACTGCCTCAAAAAAGGCGGCGCTGTCTGCTACGCTGAGGACGGTGAGAATCAATACCACGCGATCCTGGGCGGCGGACCGTGCCACATCGTCCATCCATCCGACATGGCCGTGGCGCTCCTGGCGATGGGCGCGAGCGCGCGCGTTGTCGGACCGCGGGGAGAGAAAACCGTGCCGCTGGAGAAATTTTTCGTCCTCCCCCAGGTCGATGTGAAACGGGAAACGATCCTTGCCCCGGGCGAGATCCTGGTGGAGATCCGGGTGCCCAAGCCCCTGCCTGAAGCGCGCTGGGTTTTTCGCAAAATGCGCGAGCGCGGCGCGTGGGACTTTGCGTTGGTGAGCGTAGCGGCCTACGCGGTCACAAAAGATAAGGTCATCCAGGAAGCGCGAATCGTGCTCGGCGGGGTCGCGCCTATTCCCTGGCGCGCGGTCCGGGCGGAGCAGGCGCTCAAGGGAAAAACCCTGACCGGACCGGTTATGCGACTGGCCGGCGAGGCGACCGTCACCGACGCGCGGCCGTTAAGCCAGAACGAATACAAGATCAGGCTCGCGCGCAACCTGGTCCGCCAGGTCTTAGCGACGCTCGCGTGAGAGCAGAATCCGATTAGACCTCTCCCCGTCGGATCAGCAGACAATCTTCGACGGCGATGTGAAGCGAGACCTGGCTCCCTCGCTTGAGCGCCAGGCCCGCCTCGCCTTTAGCCTGAATTTTCTGGCTCCCCACCAGGACTTGAAATTCGGTTGACTCGCCCAGATAGGTGAAGCCTTGCAACTCGCCTGTGAGCAGGTTGCCGCCGGCGGCGGGCTGTCCTTCGCTCATGATCGACACCTGTTCCGGCCTGAAGGCGATCAACACTTCTTTTCCTTGCTGGTCTTGCCGCCATTTCTGCGCCGCCGTCAGCTCTCCGAGCGGTGTCTTCACGCGGGCGCGGCCGCTGGCGTCCGGCCCCTCGATCAACTCGCCTCGAATGATGTTCGCCGCGCCGATGAAATCGGCGGCAAATTCGTTCACCGGACTGGCATAGATGTCGCGCGGCGCGCCGAGCTGAACGATCCTGCCTTTATTCATCAGCGCGATCTCGTCCGAGATCGCCAGCGCCTCGATCTGATCGTGCGTGACATAGAGCGTCGTCGTCCCCAGCCGCCGCTGCAGCTCCTTTAACTCCCAGCGCATTTGATTTCTCAGCTTCGCGTCCAGGTTCGACAGCGGCTCGTCGAGCAGCAACACGGCAGGCTCGGCCACCAGGGCGCGGGCCAAAGCCACTCGCTGCTGCTGCCCGCCCGAAAGCCGCGGCGCCAGACGGTCGCCCAGCTCCCCGAGCCCGACCAACTGCAGCGCCTTGTGAACTCTCTGCTGGATCTCTTCGCGCGGCCGCCGTTTCGCCTTCAGGGGATAGGCGATGTTGTTGAACACGGTCATGTGCGGCCAGATCGCGTAGGACTGAAAGACCATGCCGACGTCGCGCTTGTTGCCGGGAATAAAAATCTTGTCGCGCGAAGAGAAGACTTTGCGCTCGCCGATCGTAATCTCTCCCTGATCGGGCCGCTCCAGACCGGCGACCGAGCGGAGCGTCGTCGTCTTGCCGCAGCCCGACGGGCCGAGCAAAGTGAAAAAGCTTCCCTGCTTGACCTCGAAGCTGATGCCGGCGAGCGCGTCCACGCCGCCCTCTTTGGTCTTAAAAGATTTTCCCAGGTTTTCGACTCGGATCATGCCGTTCACCACCTCACAAAAAGATTGTCCCGCTGCTCAGAACTCACGCAGCCCGAAACGGCCGCTCACCGGGCGCATGCAGATCGGCAGATATTTGCTAACATAGCCGATCGGGAGAATCCACAGCGTCCCGTACGCGGGAATCGGGACGATCAGGTAGTAGAACGCATGAGCGAAAGACGGAAGACGAGCCCGGAATAGACGGAACGGCGCTACGCAGATTTCTTGCCGGCGTCGAAGCTGGAAATCCCCTTGCCTATTTTAGCGCGGTTCTCCTGAATCCTGCGCCATTTCTCGTCGTCGGGGAGCAGGTCCCAGTTCTCCTCGCCATGGGCGGTGATCTGAAGGTAGTTGTTGTCGGTGTCGAAGAAATAGATGCTGCGCTCGCCCGGCGGCCTGAGACCGTCCTCCGAGCGGTGGTCGCCGAGCGACCGGCCGCCCCTTTCGGGGATCGCGACGAGCATGCGGTCGAACTCCTCCTGGCTCACGTTGAAGGCGACGTGGCATGCCCGGCCGTGCTTTTTCGTCCGCTCCGACAGCTCCGCCACTTCTTTGATCCCCAGGATCTGATCGTTTTCGAACCGGAAAAGTTTTTCGCCCCGCTCCTCGCCGATCGGATGAAGTCCCAAGGCCTCGGTATGAAACCGCGTCGTCTTCGCCAAGTCTTTGGTCTCAAAGACGACGTGACTCACCGACGGTCCTTGAGGCCCGTTCCGCCGGAGGCAAATCTCCATGTGATTGTCGTCGGGATCGTCGAAGCAAAGGGATCGGCTCCAGGGAGAGCCGGCTCCGTGCTCCACGATCCGGCCGCAGCGGAGACCGCTCTGCAGGATTCCTTTCGCGGCCGCGTGAAATTCTTCTTCGGACCCGAGCGCGATCGCGTAGCGCGGCGCGCCGCTCTCGGAAGGCGGGATTTGAACGCCGGGTAGCGTCAGGCCGACGATATTTTCGCCGGCCAGCACGTAGGTATGGCGCGGCGAGCCGTCGGCGTTTTTCCGCTGGGTGTGAAACGTAAGGCCGACGATCTCCTGGTAGAATTTCTCCGAGCGCGGCAGATCGCGCACCGGAAAAGCGATGTGATCGAGGGTCTGGGCGCCCATGGTAAAAACCTCTTAGGATTCTCGCCACTCGTAGGTTCTGGTTCCCGTCCCTCCGTAGGTCGCGCCGAGCCTTGCCATCTCTCTTTTGTGGCTCTCCGCGTCCGAAAATTTGGCGGTGAATTCGAGTTGGTAGCCGTCAGGGTCGGAGAAGTAGATCGAGATGCTGGTCGAGCCGCCGTGGACCTTGGGACCGTCAAAGGGGATGTTGAGGCGCTGTAACCGCTTAAGAGCATCGTCGATCTCGTCGGGGCGGACACTGAAGGCGAAGTGGAGGAAGCGCGCGCGCGGATGGGGCGGGTCCTTAGGATCTTGCAGGAAAAGATCGAAGCCGTAGTCGCCGACCTTGACCAGCGTGTGCACCGGCCGTCCCGCCGTCCGGTCCTTTTCGTTGAATCCTCTCGACCGTCCGACCTCGCCGCCGAAAACTTCCTGATAGAAGTTCACCGAGCGCTCGATGTCTTTTACGACGAACGCGATATGATCGACTTTCGGCTGCATTTTTTGATCCCCCTTCTCTAGCGCCCCTTCTCCATCTCTTTTAGCAAACCTTCCAGGCGCCTCAATTCCTCGCCGAAGCCGGCCCAGTTCCCCTGGCGCAGATGCTCCTGAGCGCGGGCAAAGCGCTCGGAGGCCTGCCTGGCGAGGCTTTTCTGCTTGCCTGCGGGCTCAAGCGCCGAGGACGGCGCTTTGTCCCGCGATACCCTGCCTCCGAAGATTCTCTGCAGGGACTGCTCCAGCGTCTCTTCCATGGCGATCTGGTTGCCGAAGGCGACGATGATCCGCTTGAGCTCGGGGAGAGACCCCTTTTCCGCCGCCAGATAGAGCGGCTGAACATAGAGCAGGGACCGTTCGAGAGGTATCGCCAGCATGCCGCCGCGAATCACCTGCGAGCCCCGCTGGCTCCAGAGGCTGAGCTGCTGAGAGATAAACGCGTCCTGGTCGATCCGGGCGTCGATCTGCTTCGGCCCGTAAACCAACTTGGCCTTCGGAAAGTTCAGCGCCGTGAGCTTGCCGTAATGCGGCGGGTCGCTTCGCGCGGCGAGCCAGGCGCGCATGTTGTCCCGCTTGTTCGGCGTAAACGGCAGCAGCAGGATGAACTCCTCTTTCTGCTCGCCGGGGAGGCGCATGATCGTGTAATAGGGCTCCATCTCCCGCTCCTGGCCGTCCAGCGCCTTGCTTGGGATGCTGAGCAGATCCTCCTTATTGTAGAAGACCTGGGCGTCCTGCATGTGGTAGGTCGCGTACATTCGCGCCTGAATCGCGAACAGATCCTGCGGATAGCGGATGTGGGCTTGCAGCTCTTCCGGCATCGCCCACATCGGCTTCATCAGCCCCGGGAAGATCCTGGCGTAGGCTTGGATGATCGGGTCGTCCGAGCTGCTCAAGTATAGATTGACCGTGCCGTCGTAGGCATCGACCACCGCTTTGACCGAATTGCGGATGTAATTGCCCATGCGCCGCACCGGCTCCGAATAGGGATAACGGCTGGAGGTGGTATAACCGTCGATGATCCAAAACAGCCGGCCGCTCTGGGCGATGACGAGATAGGCGTCGCGGTCGAACGTGATGAAGGGGGCGATTTTTTTCACCCGCTCCTGGATCTGGCGGTGATAGAGAATCCGGCTCTCCCCGGTGATATCGCTGGAGAGGGCGATTTTCAAAGTGGCGAAACGCGCCGAAAAGAGCAGCTTGCGCCAAAGGGAGCCGACCGGAACCCCGCCCTTGCCCTCGTAGTTGGTATAGACATTTTTTTCACCGGCGGCGTAGTCCAGCTCCTGCGCCTTGGTTTTCACAAAGACATAATCGTTGGCCAGCTCCCCGAAGTAGATCTCCGGGCGGGTGATTTTAATCGACGCATTGGTAGAGACCGGCGGGATGTCTTTGATAAAGAACTCGGGCAGCCCCTCCGGCGTCACCTGATTGACCGGCCCGAAAACCACGCCGTAGCCGTGCGTGTAGGTGAGGTGCTCGTTGATCCAGATACGGCTCGGCAGATGCTGGTGGGACAGCTCCCGCGCCGAGAGCATCACCTGGCGGTAGCTGCCGTCGATCCGATAACGGTCGTTGTCGACGTCGACGAATTTGTAATACGTCCGAATCTCCTGCAGCTGGGCGTAGGTTGCAAGCAGCGGGCGGTGCTCCCAGAGGCGGATGTTTTTGATCGTCGCTTCGTTGCGTTTGAGATCCGCGGCGGTGAGCTGCTCCTCCGCCGGAAACTCTTTGACTTCGACTTTGTCGAGGCCGTAGGCGCGCCGGGTAAACTGGATGGCGCGCTCGATATAGGGCCGCTCGGCCTCGACCTGATTCGGCGCCACGCGGAAGCTCTGGAGCAGCCAGGGATAGAGATTGAGCCCGACGATATGAACCACGACCACCGCCCCGACGCCGGCGTAGAGATACTTCAAGCCCGGACGTTTGATTTGAACGAGACAGAGGACGGCCGCAACCAGGGCGAGCACGGTCAGAAAACTCAGCGCCGGCACGCTGGCGTGGATATCGGTGTAACCCGCGCCGAACGCCACACCTCTCGCCGAATGGAGGAGATCGAACTTGTCGAGATAGTAGCCGCCGGCTTTAACGAATAGAAACGACGCCGCCAGACTCAGCAGATGGAGGCGCGCTCGTTGGCTGACGTGCAGCCCGCGTTGAGTGTACTGGAGCCCGCGGTAAAGGAGATAGGTGATGGCCGTTGCCAGGAACGTCAACGAGAGAGCGATGGTAAGCCAATGGTACAGGCTTCTCAGCGCCGGAAGCTGGAAGACATAGAAGCCGATGTCGCGGTTGAACTGTGGGTCCTGAATACCGAACGGGACCGAGTTGAAAAAGAGCAAAAAGCTCTCCCACTGGCCGGCGCCCTGAGGCGCGGCCATCAACCCCAGCACCAGGGCCGCGGGCAGCAGCAACCGCCTGAGCAGCGGGTCGACGAGCTGGACGCTGGGCAGCTCGATGGCGTTTTCATGATCGAGAAAAACAACGCCCTTCGGCGCATGGGCCGCCGCACGCACGCTGAAATAGATCAGCAGAAAGAAGCCGACGCCGGAGAGGAGAGCCAGGAGGAGCTTATACGCCAGCGTGGTGCTGAACACCTGCGTGTAGCCGACCTCCTGAAACCACAGCCAGTCGGTGTAAAGCGAGAGCGCCTGGCCGAAGAAAAGAAAGAGCAAGAGCAGCAGAAATAACAGCAGGCCGGGTAGTTTTTGCACGAATGATTCTCCTTAATCGATCCGCCTACGCCCCTGGCGCGGCGGAGAGATGCTATAGAACCCGGAAGCGGAAAGCAACCACTAGCCTGAGGCAGAAGGCGGGGAGAAACGGTTTCTTCGCTACCAGGGGACTTCGCGGGTCTGCCCGGTCAAACGGGGGCGGGCTCGACCTCTTTCTCCTTGGGGCTAATGAAGCGCGAAGCCAGAATCGAAACAGCCAATATTGTCCCGATGACCCCCAGCGAAACTCCAATCGGTATTTTGTAGAAATCGACGATCGTCATTTTGACGCCGACGAAACAGAGCACGAAGGACAAACCCACTTTCAGGTAGCGGAACGTCCCCATGACGCCGGCGAGGAGAAAAAACAGCGCCCGCAGGCCGAGGATGGCAAAGACGTTGGAGGTATAGACTATGAACGGGTCTAAGGTGATGGCAAAGATTGCCGGAATGGAGTCGACGGCAAAAATGACATCGGTGGTCTCGACAACGACCAGGACCAAAAACAGCGGGGTCGCCCATAGCCGGCCGCCTTTGCGGACAAAAAATCGCTGTCCTTCAAAGCTGGGGGTTAGATTCATGAAGCGGCGCACTAAGCGGACGGCCGGGTTTTTTTCCGGCTCCACCTTTCCTTCCCCGGCAAAGAGGAGCTTGATGCCGGTAAAAACGAGAAAGACGCCGAATACATACATCATCCAGTGAAATTTGCTCAACAGCGCTGTTCCCGTTGCGATAAAAATGGCTCGCAGAATGAGAGCTCCCAGGATGCCCCAGAAGAGCAGCCGATGTTGGTAGATCGCCGGAACCGCGAAGTAGGAGAAGATGACGAGGAAAACGAACAGGTTGTCGACGCTGAGCGACCACTCGATTAAATAGCCGGTGATAAATTCCAGCGCCTTTTCCCCGCCCCGGACATAATAGACTCCGAGGGCGAAAAGCAGCGCCACCGAAACCCAGACGCAGCTCCAAGCCAGCGCTTCTCTTAGCGAAACCGCGTGAGCTTTACGGTGGAATACTCCCAGGTCGAGAACCAGGATGCCGATGACGAAGACGTTAAAAACGACCCACAAAAGTAGTTGGTCTGATGCCACACCGACCTCCTGGCTATAGAAATCGCACTCGAGAGCGCCGCAAGCACAAAGCCATGATGAGCGCTGATACCCTGCCGTCTCCCGTATCCCCCAAACACCTGGTCGTCAAGGGATTTTTGGTGAATCCTGGGATATCGAGTTCCACGTTCGCCGATCCGCCTACGCCCCTAGAGCGGCGGGGAGATGCTATAGAACTCAAGATCGGAAAGCAACCAACTCCGGCACTCGTCCTCTTGCTTTGAGAAAGGACTGAGATTTCTGAATAGAATTTCTGCGCAGGAGAGGCGGGGCCACTTATCGTCCATCCGCCTCCGTCAGAGGTCGAGCGTTGACCCGCTTCTTTTCTTTTCCGCTACGCTTCCCTTTGCTTGAGATGAGACGCTTTCTTCCTTCAGGGGGGACGCGCTCCCGATTCGCTTTCCACCGCAGCAGCCCTCTCCTGAGTGCCTCGGGATTGAAACCTAACGTCTCACAGACGTTATTGAAGGAAAATATCCCGTCGTCATCGACGCTCATCCATTCTTCTTCCTCCTGGACAAGCCTCGCATTGCCGCTTTCAAAGCAGGCGATCGCGTCTTGCAGCACCGCAAACATCAACGCCCTCAAAGCCGGATCGCCTGCCAACGTTCTCTGGGCCCCATGGACCTTTTCATGCATGAAGCGCGACACAGGATCGGGCGACGAAAGGTAAGCCATCAATGGATCGCTTGCGGAACTATAATGACCCACGTCGTTTTCCCCTCTTTCTTCTTAAGCTTGAACTTACTGCCCGACGGGCACCAGTTTTACATTCAGGCCTGTCTTTCCACGCAGAGCCCGCTGGATGAGCGGTCCGCTCGCCATGGCATGAATATGTCGGCTACGCGCTCATAATCCTGTGCCCTTTCTACCTACGGGCTCTCGGACTTGAGGGCTGTGCCTCCTTTAAGTAGCGGTAGTAGTCACTGTTGGTGGTGAGCACGAGGACGGAGTTTTTGTTCTGGCTCTCCTTCAGACTTTCGAGTGTCCTCGAGAACGCGTAGAATTCCGGATCGCGGCCATAGGCGCCGCCGTAAACCCGGGTCGCCGTGGCATCCCCTTTGCCGCGGATCTCCTGCACCTTGCGATACGCCCCAGAGCGGATCTCCCGCAATTCCTTCTCCATGTTGCCCAGGATTTCCGCGCTCCGACCTTCCCCCTCGGACCGAAAGCGAGCGGCGATCCGCTTTCTTTCGGAGATCATCCGGACGTACACCTTCTCTCGAACGCTCTCCACGTAATTGAGCCGCTTGACCCGCACATCGATGACCTCGATGCCGTACTCCGGCGTGACCTTCTGCACCGCCGTAAGGATGGCCTGCGAGATTCCCTCCCGCCCGAGGCGGACCTCCTTCTTCAGCTCCGCCAGGATCTCCGGACCAACCTCTTCGAGCACCTCGCCCTTCGGCGGTTCCCAGGCAGAGCTCCGCACCATCTCGACCAGCGGGTTAGCGGCGACGAGGTCCCGGACCATCGAATCGA
>Ga0156192_1061_pt1 | contig 27651 bp, 28 predicted proteins | sample RifCSPlowO2_12_FD_107845 | JGI IMG/M metagenome (GOLD analysis project Ga0156192, IMG submission 107845) | Deltaproteobacteria bacterium RIFCSPLOWO2_12_FULL_60_19
GCCGACCCCGTTGGAGATCGACCGCGAGGCGTGTTTCACCAGCCCTTCTTCCAGGCTGATCGCCTCGTTGGTCCGGTATTCAAAATAGAGGTCCGCGTAGTCCGCCTTGCGCTCCAGCGCTTGGCCGAGGACCTGGTCGAGGTCGCGCGCGGTGACGCCGAAGCGGCGGTCGAAGAAAGATTCGGGTTTGACGATATCCTGCGCCATGGTTAAGGTTCCTACCATCTTTTGGCGCGCGTGGAAAGATAACCGCCGCGCAAAATCCCTTCCTCTTCGACGGAAAGTGTAGTATATACACTGCGTAACTAAAATATTTTCGCGGCCCCGGTTGGCCGAAAAAAAGCAGGCATCTCAAAACACAATGGCGGACACCAAAAAAAAGATCGTCCACGTGGTCGGCACCGGCACCGTCGGCGAGCCGCTGATCGGCATTCTCGCCACCTTCAGACAGCAGTTCGGCATCGACGAGGTCACCTTCCACAAGCGCACGCCGCTGTTGACCGACCGCTCCAAGGTTCTGGCGCTCAATCGAAACGGGGCTAAGCTCTGCGTCGATAAGGAGCGCTGGGAAAACTTCAAGCAGATGGGGATGGAGCCCGCCTACGAGGCGAACGAGGCGATCGACCGGGCCAACGTGGTGATCGACTGCACTCCGGTCGGCAACGAAAACAAGGAGAAACATTACAACCGCTTTGCGAACAACGGGCGGGGCTTCATCGCCCAGGGGAGCGAGTACGGCTTCGGCAAGATGTACGCGCGCGGGATCAACGACCGGGCGCTCGACCCTAAGACCGACCAGTTCCTACAGGTGGTGAGCTGCAACACCCACAACCTGGCTGTTTTGATCGACACCCTCGCGCTGGGACCGGAGAAAGAGAACAATCTCGAAGAGGGCCGGTTTGTCTGCATGAGGCGGGCCAACGATCTCAGCCAGGAGGGGGAGTTCATCCCCGCGCCGGAGGTGGGAAAGCACGAGGACAAGCGCTTCGGCACCCACCAGGGACGAGACGCCTATTACGTGTTTAAGACGCTCGGGCTCGACCTCGATATCTATTCCTCGGCGCTCAAGATCAATACGCAGTACATGCACACGATCCATTTCGATCTCAAGCTCAGACGCCCGGTGGGGATGGACGAGGTGATGCGCCGGTTCAAAGCCAACGGCAGGATCGCGCTGACCAACAAGAAATCGGCCGCCTCGGTCTTTTCCTTCGGGCGCGATCACGGGCTGTTCGGCCGCATTTTGAACCAGACGGTGATCGCCACCAACACGCTGGCTTTAAAGGGCGACCGGGAAGTGGTCGGCATGTGCTTCACGCCCCAGGACGGCAACTCGCTGCTCAGCAGCATCGCCGCGACGCTGTGGTTTCTCGATCCCGCCTCCTATGAAAAACGGCTGGAAGTTCTCAAGCCCTACTTCTTCTCCGAAATCTAAGTCCCCTAACGCCTTACCCCTCACCCCTCACGTCAGGGGTTAGGCGTAAGGGGTGAGGCGATTACTGCTTTATCCCTTCCGTCGAGATTCCCTCGAACCGCACGCCGTTTCCCACTTCGATGCCCTTTGCGCTTGCGAGGCCGCCCTTGATTTCGAGCACAAACTGGCTCGGCGCGCCCACGGAAAGCGTGGCCGTGGAGTACGGGACCGCTTGCTGGACGATGCCCACGATCTTCCGGTCGCCGCCGATGAAGATCATATCGAGAGAGATCGGCGTGTTTTTCATCCAGAAGGTCTGCACCGCCTCCGCGGGGAAGAGAAACAGCATGCCCCGGTCGTCGCCCAGCTCGCGCCGGTGCTGAAGCCCCAGCTCTCGTTTCGCCGGAGTGTCGGCGATCTCCACGTGGATTGCACGCTCCGCTCCGCTTTTGGTTGAGATGATCACGCGAGGCTCGGCGCTGCAGGCGGGAAGCCCGAACGCAAGAAGCGAAATGCACGCCGCAATCGAGCCTGAAAAAAAACGACTCATGGTCGAATGAACTACCCCGCAGCAAGCTGACGGGGTATCAGAACAAATCGAGAATCACCTGCTCAATTGTCACCCCCGCATGTCTCTATCGTGGTTCGACTGTGCTCACCACGACCCTGAGCCACGTCGAATGGGTCGGGGGTCCAGTCCTAACTTCGCCTGGATTCCCGCTAAAAGCATGCGGGAATGACGGACTTCGTAAAGGAAATAAACTGTGGCCCGGCCCGTGGATTCGATAGTCGGCCTATCTCCGAAGGTTGTTGGCGACGATCTCGGCAATGTCGAGAATCTCCGGCGCGGCCCCTTCGTCTTCCTGAGCCGCCTCTTCGGTAAACATGCGCATGCAGAAGGGACAGCCGGTGGCCACCGTTTTAGCTCCGGTCTCCTTCAGCTCGCGGTAGCGGTTGGCAGGCACCCGCTCCCGCCCAGGCTCCTCTCCCTTCCAGAACTGAGCGCCTCCCGCGCCGCAGCAAAAACTGTTGCTGCGGTTTCGCTCCGGCTCGCTCAGATTTGCGCCGGCGGATTCGATCACCCGGCGCGGCGCGTCGAACACCCCGTTGTGTCTCCCCAGGTAGCACGGATCGTGATAAGTGCTCGCGCCGTCGGCGCCGGGTTGGAGAGTCAATTTCCCGGCCTGGATCAGCTCGTCGATAAACTCGCTGTGATGCTTGACGGCATAGTTGCCGCCGAGCTGGGGATACTCGTTCTTGAGAGTGTGGAGACAATGCGGGCAGGTCGTAACGATAAGCTCGGGCTTGAGGCCATTCAAAGTTTCGACGTTTTCCGTGGCCATCTGGGAGAAGAGATACTCGTTGCCGGCCCGGCGCGCCGCGTCGCCGGTGCATTTTTCTTTAAGGCCGAGCACGGCCCAGTTTACTCCCGCGGCATTTAAGATCTCGGCCATGCTGCGCGCGATCTTCTGGGCGCGCGGATCGAAGGCGGCCGCGCACCCGACCCAGTAGAGCACGCCGGGATTGGGGTTCTGCTCGAGCGTGGGAACCGGAAACGGCAGCGTCTTGGCCCAGTCCAGGCGGCTTTCGGGGGCCATCGCCCAGGGATTTCCCACCTGCTCCATGCCGCCGAAGGCTTTTTTAAGATTGTTCGGGAACTCAGCCGCGCTCAGCACTCGCTCGCGCCGGACGTCCATGATGTGGAGCATCGGCTCGTTGCCCACCGGACAGACTTCGACGCACGCGTTGCAGGTCGTGCAGGCCCAGGTCGCCTCCTCGTTCAGGGCGAACTCGAGCAGCGGCCGCGGACTCTCTTTCCCGGCGCTGAATTCACGGCGGATGCGGTTCAGCTCGTAGCGTTCGTTGATCAGAATCGCCGCCGGACTCAAAGCCTTGCCGGTGACGTAAGCCGGGCAAACTTCCTGGCACCGGTTGCACATGATGCAGCTGTAGGCATCCAGCAGCCGCGGCCAGGGGAACTCTTCGAGCCTGGCCGCGCCGAAAGACTCTTCCTTCTCGAAATCCATCGGCGCGAGCGCCCCCGGCCGCTCTTTTTTCAGCGCCAGATTGATCGGCGCCATCATGAGATGGATGTGCTTGGAGCGCGGGAAATAGGGAAGAAAAACCAGGATGGAACCCAATGCGCCCCACCAAAAGAGATGCTCGAAGAGCGTCACCGCGCCCGGGCTTGCGCCCGCAAAAACCGCGGCGAATAAAGATCCGACCGGCTGATAGGGGTCATCGATTGGTCTTTCCTGCGCGAGCTGTGCGGACTTGGAGAGGAGACGGTTGCCGACGTGGAAGAAAATAAAAACGGAAACGATCGTCGAGTCTCTGAGGATGCCTGCCTTGGCCTCCTCGTGCACCGGGACATTGGCGGCAAAGAAGAAATCTCGGGGTCGCGCCACAAAGCGGCGGAGCGCCAGCCCCACGATTCCGATCAGCACTGCCGCCGTCAGAAGATCGGCCACCAAGTTGAAAGGGTTCCATAGCGCTCCGCGCGCGCGAAACGAAAAAAATCCTTCCACCACATCGACGACGTTGACGAGGAAGTAATAGACAAATCCGTAAAAGACGAACGCGTGGAGCAGCGAAATCACCGGCCGTTTCTTAAACACGGTCTGTTGGGTCAGGACCCTCCACAAGGCATGGAGGATGCGCTCGGGCAAACGATCGAAGCGGTCTTCCGGCTTTCCCCGCCGGATGGTCTTGTAGACCTCGTAGAAGCCGGCGCCGCCGAGATAGAGCGCGCCAACGGCGAGAGCTAAAAACAGAATTTTTTCGATAGTCGTAAGCATCGTTCGATCTCGCTAGCTCCTCGGATGTCGATGGAAGGAAGAACCACGAAGCAAGCCCAATTATCGCTGGTAGCCCAGACGGTTGGAGAGCTGGTTTCCTCCGTCGGTAATCAGCGGGACGATTTCCTGCTCGATGCGCTGTAGGGTCAAGCGGTGCGCCGGTCCGGCGATCGCGAGGGAGCCGACCAGGTTCCGGGTGTAGTCGTGGATCGGCACCGCGACCGAGGAGACTTCCGCCATGAACTCGCCTTGATCTACCGCGTAGCCGTGCTCCCCCACGTCCTTCAGCTGGCGGAGCAGCGCTTCACGATCAACGATCGTTTTATCTGTGTACCGCTCCAGTCTGTCGGGAAGGTTGCGAGCGGGATCGTCGCTCGACTCAAAGGCAAGATGGATTTTTCCGGCGGCCGTGCAATGGAGCGGCAGGGCCTGCCCCAGCAGCGAGATCACACGAACAGGGTTTTGCGGCTCTACGAAATCGAGCGGAATCAGCGAGCTTCCCTTCTTCACCGCGACATAGCAGCTTTCGCCGCCTAAGCGCGCCAAGTCATGCAAAGTGGTTTTCGCCTGCAAGAGAAACCCCATCTGATTTCCGTAGGTTTGCCCCAGCCGCAGGCACTTGACGCCCAGGCGATAATTTTCCGTGGCTTTGTTTTGTTCGATATAGCCGCGCGCTTCCAGAGTCGCGAGCAGGCGAAAAACATTGTTTTTGTGGAGCTTTAACTTTTTGCTTAACTCGGTCACGCCGATCTCGTCGACGTCCCCGCTAAACTGCTCGAGGACATCAAGGGCATGCGATACCGATTGGATAGCGTAGTTGGCCTTCTCTCGCCGCACCATACTCCTGCCTCCAGCTCTAACGATCAGCTTCTCTCCAGAAATCTAGGGCGCTCCGCTTAACAAAAGCTGTTTTAACTTAGCTCGGAAGCGGCAGGCGTGTCAAATGAAGGTGGGAAGCTGTCAGCTAAAGCTTCTCTTAAACTCCGGCTTCGATAGACTGTTGAAAAACTCTCTGCCAGGCCGGTCAAAAAGGTTCCAGATACAAGGCGCGCGAAGGTTCGCGAGCGGAGGCGTACTCTTTAGTACGTTGACGCGAAGCGGGCCGAGCGCAACGCCGTAGATGGGGCTTTTTCACCGGCCTGGGGCGGGCTAGAATTTGGTCGGGACTTTTTCCCAATCCTTGAGGAATCTTTCGATTCCGATGTCGGTGAGGGGGTGCTGCGCCAGCTGTTTGATGACGGCGAAGGGCATAGTCGCGACGTGCGCTCCCATGAGCGCGGCGGTAAGGACGTGGATCGGATTGCGGATGCTGGCCACCAGCACTTCGGTTGGATAGTTGTAGTTGGCAAAAATCTTGACGATCTGCCCGATGATCTCCATCCCGCTCTGCGAGATATCGTCGAGACGGCCGACGAAGGGACTGACATAAGCGGCGCCGGCCTTCGCGGCCAGCAACGCCTGGACCGGAGAAAAACAGAGCGTGACGTTGGTCTTGATGCCCTTCTCCCCGAGCAATCTGACCGCCTTGAGTCCCTCGATGGTGAGAGGGACCTTGACGACGACGTTTTTTCCGTAGCGCATGAGGTCTACGCCTTCGCGGGCCATCCCGGCGGCATCCAGGCTTACCGTCTCAAGACTGACCGGCCCGTTCACCAACGAGCAGATCTCGCTTACCACTTCCGCGAAGCCCCGCCCGGTCTTGGCGACCAGCGAAGGATTGGTGGTCACGCCGTCGATCAGCCCGAGGCTGTGGGCCTCCCTGATCTCTTGAATATCCGCGCTATCGATAAAAAATTTCATCGGATCGGCTCCTTGAGATGCTTACTTACCACCGTTCAAAATAATTGCCAATAAGATTCTGCCCGCTGCCGTCGTGGGGGCTTCGATCGGCCGTACGCCGACCCCGGCGATGACGAGACACGATCCGCCTAATGGGAGGGAAAAGCTTCCTCAGGCCGCTGCGGTGGCCGGGAAAAGAGACAGAGTCGGCGCTAAGGATTAGGTTGATCGGGGCGATAAAGCAAGAAAAACACACCGCCCCCGCTCCGGATCGGAACCGTAGCGGGGGCGAGCTATAACCTCGCGCCCTTTAACAGGCTCGATGTCTGCCTTGGGGTTACTCTACGAACGTACAGTTCCTTTGGCAGGTCGAGTTCGACGGCGACGGCCCGACCCGCCCCGCTGCCGGCGGCACCCACACGTTGGGCTCCAGGTATTTCCGCCGCGTCTGCTTCAGCGTCGCATTGTTCCCGCTAAAAAAGAACTCCAAACCCGACGTCACACGATACGCCGACCGATTGTCGAACGTCACATGAAACACGTTCACCGCCACGTCCTTCACCGGCATGAACGCCAACCCCAACACCGGTCCCACCCCCGCGCTCTTCAGCTGCGCTCTGCCCGCCCCGGCAAACGTGTTCGCCTGCATCCCAAACACCACCTCCACGTTGTCCTTCTTCAAAAACGACGCCCAGTCGCTGCCCGCAAAATAACTCACCGTCGCCTGCAGCTTGTTCTGCCCGTACTCCACCCGCCCGTTCCCGTCCCGCTGCGGCGAAGAGACCGGCTGCGCATACCACAAATTCAAATTCATCTGATTAAAATACAACGCCAACGCCGGTATCACGTGCACGAAGTTGTTGCTGAGGAACGTCCGATGCTGGTAGTTCACGAATATCCCCGCCTTGCCTCCTCCCCACGCATAGACCGGTCCCGCGCTCACCCCGTAGCGGCTCCCGGCGCCGCCCACGTAGTGCGCTACCCCCTGAATCCCCAGGTTCCCCCACAACGGCACTACCCCCAAAGCCTCGATCGTCCCGCGCGGCCCGCCCGTGCCGCCTTGCTCCTTCTCCGCTCCGCCCGACAGCGCGAGCTTGCCAAAGAGCTCCAACTCCGCCGCCCGAGCCACCGGCACCGCCGACAAGAGGAGCGCGCACGCAATTGACAACACTCTTGGCCAAATTTTCATATACTCTGAAACCTCCGAGTTGATCTTCTGCAAACTAATAGGTGAAGTCAGGGTAACTGTCAAGAGCAAAGTTGGCCGCTTCGCTTGATTTTTTCCGGCCGGAGCGTGTAAAGATTGAACCCAGCATGAAAGTCGGGTCGAAAGGGTATTACGGGCTTTTGGCGTTGGCCGATCTCGTTCAGAGCTACAAAGGGCGCCAGCCGGTGCAGGTGAAGGATATCGCGCGGCGACAGAGAATTCCCGAGGAGTATTTGGGGCAGATCATGGTGCTGCTCAAACGGGCCAATATGGTGCACGGAATGCGCGGCCCCACGGGCGGCTACCGTTTGGCCCGCCCTCCCGAAAACATCAGCGTCGCCGAGGTCTTGAAGGCGCTGGAAGGCTCGCTCATGGGAGTGGATCTCCGCACCCAGAGAGACCGCCACGGCAGCTCCGTCGTAGCCCGCCGCCTGATCGACGCCTGGAGCCGGGCCGTCGAGACGGCGGAAAAAATGCTCGAAGAGGTGACCCTGGCCGACCTCTGCCGCCCCGACGACCGCGCACGGATGTACTATATCTAACGCTCCTCCCTTGACCCCAACTGTCAATTAGGTTACAAATTGGCCATGATTCGGCTAGGAGCAAAAGTGAACGCCTCTTGGTGGTGGCGCCCGGAATTTTTCCGGGGTCTGCCGCGTGGCTAGCTCCAGCGCTTCATTGTGATTTGAAAAGAGGCCATAGGCGGTTCGCCCTATGGCCTCTTTGTTTTTTACGAGTATGAGAAGATGATTCATCCTGCATTTGAAAAGTTCGAGCAGCTCGCCGAGAAGGGAAACCTGATTCCCATCTACCGGGAGCTGCTCATGGATCTGGAGACGCCGCTGTCTTTCTTCAAGCGGCTCGAACGAAACGAGTATGCCTTCCTGCTCGAGAGCGTCGAGGGCAGCGAGCGCTGGGCGCGCTATTCCTTTCTCGGCACGCGGCCCTATCTCGTCTTCAAGTCTCGCGGCAAAGAGGTCGAGATCGTCGAGAACGGGGGGAAGCGGGAGTTTGCGGCAGATGAGCCGCTGCGGGTGTTGGAGGGGCTGCTCAGAGAGTATCGTCCGGTAGCCGTGGACGGCGTGCCGCCCTTCTTCGGCGGCGCGCTGGGTTACGTGTCGTACGACGCCGTGGAGCAATTCCACGACATCGACAACGCCAAGAAAGATCCGCTGGGGATGCCGGAAATCTTTTTCATCTTCGTCCAGACCCTGGTCGCTTTCGACAACCTTAAGCATACGATCAAAGTGATCGACAACGTGCGGTTGAACGGCCGCGCCAACCTGCGTCAGGCCTACGATGCGGCGATGCGCAGAATCGCCGGGCTTGTCTCTTCGCTGGAGAAGAGGGCGAGAAAAACGGAAGCCAGAGAATTAATCGATAAAGGCCGCGAGACGAAATTCCATTCCAACCTCACCCCGCAGGCCTTCAAGGCCGCCGTCGGCAAAGCCAAGGACTACATTCAGGCCGGCGACATCATCCAGGTCGTTCTCTGCCAGCGGCTGGAGACCCGGACACAGGCGGACCCGTTCGAGATCTATCGCGCGCTCAGGTTCATCAACCCATCGCCCTACATGTATTACCTGGAGCTTGAAGGGCTGCGCGTGATCGGCTCGTCTCCCGAGACCATGGTTCGGCTGACCGGGGATACGATCGAGCTTCGGCCCATCGCCGGCACGCGCCGCCGGGGAGCGAACCCGGCGGAAGAACAGACGCTCGAGGCCGACCTTCTCGCGGACCCTAAAGAAAGGGCGGAGCACATCATGCTGGTGGATCTCGGGCGCAACGACGTGGGGCGCGTCGCCGAGATCGGCACGGTGGAAGTCAACGAGCTGATGGCCATCGAGCGCTATTCCCACGTGATCCATCTGGTTTCCAACGTCAGGGGCAAGCTCGCCTCCGGAAAGAGTCCGTTCGACCTGTTTGTGTCGAGCTTCCCCGCGGGCACGGTCTCCGGCGCGCCCAAGATCCGCGCGATGCAGATCATCAGCGAGCTGGAGCCGGAGAAGCGCGGCCTCTACGCCGGCGCGATCGGCTATTTCAGCTTCAACGGCAACTTCGATACCTGCATCGTGATCCGCACCATCGTCATGCACGGGAAAAAGGCTTTTATCAACGCCGGCGCGGGGATCGTGGCGGACTCCGATCCTGAAAAGGAGTACCAGGAGACGTTGAGCAAGGCGCGGGCGATGCTCAAAGCCATAGAACTTGCGGAGCAGTGGAGGAAAAAATCGTAACTCATGCCTGATTCACGAGCACGAGGCACGAGCACCATTCGACAAGCTCATGGCCCTGAGCAAGGTCGAAGGGCGAGCACGACATGATTTTACTGATCGACAACTACGATTCCTTCACCTACAACCTCTACCACTACCTCGGCGAGTTGGGCGCTCAGGTCGAGGTCTTCAGAAACGACAAAATCACGCTCGAAAAAATCGCCGAGCTGGCGCCGGAGAAGATCGTCATCTCGCCGGGACCGTGCACGCCGAAGGAGGCCGGGATCTCTTGCGACGTGATCCGCCGCTTCGGCCAGAAGACCCCGCTCCTCGGCGTCTGTCTCGGCCACCAGTGCATCGGCGCCGCCTTCGGCGGCGAGATCGTTCGCGCGCCGACGCTCATGCACGGCAAGCTGTCGGAAATATTTCACGATTCGAAAACCATCTTTCAATCGCTCAAAAATCCCTTCTCCGGCATGCGCTATCATTCTCTGGTGATCGATCCGAACAGCCTGCCTTCCGAGCTCGGCGTCAGCGCCAGGACTTCGGACCGGGTCATCATGGGCGTGCGCCATCGCATCTTCCCCATCGAAGGCGTGCAGTTCCATCCCGAATCGATCCTGACCGAGGAAGGGAAAAAACTGCTCAAAAACTTTTTGGATTACTACTGAGCGATAACAAGCCCTTGTCAGCGGAAACAACTTCGCATAAGATCGCGCTCTTGAGAGGAGGCTTGGATGACGCTAAACACTGACCGTTTCGGCGTTGCGATACTCGACGACTACGAAGGAGTAGCCGATCAGGTCGCCGCGTATCGAAAGCTTAAACAGCACGCCGAAGTCAAAGTTTTGCGCGAGCGGCTGGCGACGGACGACGATTTTCGTCGCGCCCTTGAGGGCGTCCACGCCGTCCTGCTCATGCGCGAGCGGACGTGGTTCGGCGAAAAACAACTTTCCCTAGTTCCTTCTCTGAAGCTCATCTCGCAGACCGGACGGACCACCGTCCACCTCGACATGCCCGGCTTAACCAAGCGCGGCGTCGCCGTGGCGGTGACGCCCGGCGATTCCGGAAACTCCACCGTCGAGCTGACCGTCGCGCTGATCCTCGCTCTTTTGCGGCGCATTCCCGAAGTCGATCGCCGGATGCGCGAAGAGCCGTGGCCCGCCGTGGCGGGGCAAGTGTTCGAAGGAAAAACCCTGGGCGTTATCGGCCTCGGCAGGATCGGCGCGAAGGTCGCACGCATCGCGCAACTCTTCCAGGCAAGGGTGATCGCCACCGGCAGGACGCTGACCGCGGAGCGCGCCCGCGAAGCGGGCGCGGAAGCGGTGTCGCTCGAAAAGCTTTTGCGCGAGTCCGATATCGTCGCCATTCATTGCCCGTTGAACGCGCAAACGCGCGGGATGATCGGCGAAAAGGAATTCGCCCTGATGAAGCCGGGCGCGCTGCTGGTCAACACGGCGCGCGGCCCGATCGTCTCGCAATCGGCGCTGCTCGACGCGCTTAAAACCGGCCGCCTGGGCGGCGCCGGTCTCGACGTGTACGACGAGGAACCGCTGCCGATGGATCATCCACTCCGCCGCCTAAACAACACGGTCCTGCTGTCGCACCGGGGCTACGCCACGGTCGAGATCCTCCGAGAGCGTTACGAGGCGGCGATGGAAAACATTCTAGCCTTCGTTGACGGGAAGGCGGTTAACGTGATCAATCCGGAGGCGCTCCCTCATAAATGATTGACAGTCTTCCGCTTGTGAACTAATTTGCCCGTAGAGAACATTTATGCCGGCGCTGATCGATTGGCACTCCCACCACACTCCACCCGAGCTTGCGGAAGAATTCGCCAAACTCACCGGCAAGACGCCCTACATCGACAAATACGACAGCCCGGATTTCGCGCCGCGCATCCGCGAGCTGGACAAAGCCGGGATCGACGTGCAGCTTATCTGCCAGGGCGCCGGCGTTTTTGCCAATGGTCTTCCTGCCGGCCAAGCCTTGGAGATCGTGCGGAAGTCCAACGATCTCATCGCCGAGCGGGTCGCGCCGCATGGCGACCGACTGCTGGGCGTGATAGCGGTCACGATGAAGCACGTCGCCGGCTCGGTTAAAGAGATCGAGCGCATGGCCGCCAAAGGCTTTCGCGCCGTGCTGCTCTACCCCAAAGCGGACGGACAGTTCACTCTCGACACGCCCGAGGCCGAGCCGCTGTTTACGAAGATTGAGCAGTTGGGTCTCCCGATCTTTCTGCATGGCGCGACCTTGTCAAACGACCCCACACTGCGGCGGCTGGAAGACGAGGGCGCGGGCGTCATCTACAGCGTCGTTGCCGACGCCGCGGTGTGCGAATGCGCGGTGCGGCTGATCGCCGCGGGGCTGTTCGACCGCCATCCGAATCTCAAGATCGTCATCCGCAGCGGCGGGGGCGGCCTTCCCCTGTTGCTCCACCGTCTTTTCTGGAAACACAAAGGGCCGGACGGCGAGCGGCGCTACTCCGACATTTTATTGAAGCACTTCTGGATCGACACCGCCGGCGTCGACGCGCGCACGCTGAGATTTCTGCTCGACACGGTCGGCGAGGCGCACGTCGTCTTCGGGTCCGATTACTGCGGCGGCCTTGGCCCACTGGAAAAGGCCCTCCCGGTGATCGAAGACCAGCCCGACGCGGCGCGCATCAAGACGCTGACCGAGCGGACATCGCGGAGCCTGCTGAAATTGTAATCCGTTTTTTCCCCTTTGCTCCGAGGGCACAACCCGCTTCGAGACTATTAAGAGAAACCGCGCATGCCGACGATCAGCGTGTTCTATGGAATCGTGATTCAGATGTTCTGGCAGGACCATGCGCCGCCGCATTTTCACGCGCTCTATGCCGAGCACGAAGCGCTGATCGACTTGCGGGATTTTCGAGTCATGCGCGGCTCTTTACCGCGCCGCGCCATGGCGTTAGTATTGGAGTGGGCCGCCGCACATCGCGATGAGCTAATGGAGGACTGGAACTTATGCAGCCGAATGCAAGCCCCGAAAACAATCGAACCCCTGAAGTAGAACCAACCATACGCCATACCGTCGCCTGGCGGCTCACGTCCGTGACCGCCTTGCCGGATGCACGCTTGCGGGTAACTTTTGTCGATGGCACAACGGGTGAAGTACACATGCGCGCCTTTCTAGCCGACCCAAAGCTCGACGGCACGGTCTTCGAGCCGCTGCGTAATCCGGCCCTCTTTGCTCAAGCCCAAATCGTGTTGGGCGCAACTCAATGGCCGAATGGCGCTGACCTCGCTCCGGATGCCATGTACGATGCCATCCGCGAGCGTGGCGTCTGGGTTTTGTATTGAGCCCCACAACTCCCCTCTCACTCGAGGAATTGATCCACTCCTCCTCCCGCGCGCTCGTCATCGGCGTCGGGGGCGGCGGCGACGTGGTCGGCGCGCTGGCAACGGCGCGCTTTCTGGAATTCTGCGGCCTGGAGTTCAAGTTGGGCGGCCTTTCGTGGGAGCGCTCGGTTTTCGATCCGGTCCCCGGCCCGCGCTCAATCGACGAGGTGGAGCAGGTTCGCGCTATCCATCGCTACGCGTGGCTCGCCAATGCCGAGAGCAAGACGACGACCGGCGTCTATTTTGCGGAGTCGAAGATGGCGAGACTGCTGGGCGAAGAGGTTTTGCTGGTGGATATCCACGGCGGCGTGACGGGCGTTATCAATGCGCTTGAGGCCGCGCTCAAAACATTCAGGGCCGATCTCCTCGTCGGCGTGGATGTCGGCGGCGATTCGCTCGCGCGCGGCGGCGAGCCGGGGCTGCGCAGCCCGCTGGCCGACTCTATCATGCTCGCGGCCTACGCCGAGTTGGAGCGCCGCGGCCAGCCGACGATCTGGGGCGTGTTCGGCTACGGCAGCGACGGCGAAGTGACGGTCGACGAGGTTGAGAAGGCGCTGCAGGAAGTCGCAAAGGCGAGCGGATTGCTCGGCGCCTGGGCGCTGACGCCGAAAGTGGTGGCGGAATTGGAAAACGTTATCAAAACGGTTCAAACCGAGGCGAGCGCGATCCCCGTCGAATGCGCGCGCGGCGCCTGGGGGGAAAAATCGATCCGCCAGGATCGGAGAAAAGTCAAGCTCACGCCCCTTACAACCCTCACGTTCTTTCTCTCCGCCGGCAGTGTGTACGACACCCTCTCGCGGCCCGCGCAGGCGGTGAGCCGAAGCTCGTCGCTGGAAGAAGCGAACGACGCGTTGCACGCGATCGGCCTCAAGACCGAGCTCGACCTGGAGCGGGAAAAATACCAGAAAGAAAAAACCGAGCCGCCCGATGCCTGACGGCGCACAGCGGGACGCCTGGATTCTCATGGCCTCGCGCGGGGTGAGGTCCTTTGCCTTTTCCTGCTTGAACGTCATCTTCGCGATCTATCTGAGCCAGCTCGGCTACTCGACCGTCACGATCGGCCTGGTCATCTCCACCGCCTACGTGAGCAGCGCGGTGCTGACGGTCGTGTGGGGTTTTCTTTCCGACCGGTACGGCCGCAGAAAAATTCTCATGCTGCTGGCCGGGCTGACGATCGTCTCCAATGCGATCTACCTCTTTTTCAGCCAGCTCGCCTTTATTTTTCTGGCCGTGATCGTCACGAATATCGGCGCCGGCGGCACCGGCGGAGGCGGCCAGGGCGGCGGCCCGTTCAATCCCGTGGAGCAGGCGCTGCTGGCCGAAAAATGCAGCCCGGAGAACAGAAACCGCATCTTTTCGATCAATTCATTTGTCGGGTCGATCCTGGGATCCTTGGGCGCGTTGGCCAGCGGCCTGCCACAGTACCTTCAGGAGAACTGGGGCTGGCAGCCGATCCTATCGTACAAGCCGCTGTTCGCGATGACGATTCTGTTGAGCCTCGGCCTCATCTTCGCCTACTCGAAGATCACCGAGCATCACGTCCCGCGGCAGAGGGAAAAAACCACGATCTCGAAAAAATCCGGCCTGTTCGTCACCAAGCTCTCGCTCCTCGGCATGGTGGACAACCTGGGCGCGGGCATGATCGGTCCGTTTGTCGCCTACTGGTTCTACCTGCGCTTCGGCGTCGAGCTGAAGGCGCTGGGCTTCATGTTTTTTGTCTCCTACCTGCTCGCGGCGCTCTCGTTCCTATTAGCGCCGGTGATCGCGCGCCGCATCGGCGTGGTCCGGACCATGGTGTTTTCTCACGGAATAGCGTCGCTCATCTATCTCGTTTTGCCGCTCGCGCCGACGTTTTTCATCGGCGCCGTTATGATAGCGTTGCGCTCCTTCGTGGCCTATATGGACAGCCCTCTCAGAGGGTCGTTCGTTATGGGCATTGTGAAGCCGGAGGAGCGCGGCTCGGCCGCCGGAATCACCAACCTCTCGCGCTACGTGCCGATGGCCGTGAGCCCAAGCATCTCGGCCTATGTGATGCAGGCTTTTTCCTTGAGCATTCCGATGGTGATCGGCGGCAGCCTGCAGTTGATCCACGACGTCGCTTTTTATTTTATCTTCCGCGACGTAAGGCCGCCGGAGGAACAGCTAAAGGGCTTAACCGTGGAAGGGATAAAAAGTTAAAGCCGGGTCGTTTATTGAGTTTGTTGAGTTTCTTGCGTTAGTTGAGTTCAACCCGACAAACCCAATCAACTCAATGAACCCAACAAACGATTGCGTATGCCTTGGTCTTTTTTTCAACGCCTGGTCGAAGAAAGAATTCTCGAGGCCGAGCGGGCGGGCGCCTTCGACAATTTGCCGGGCAAGGGCAAGCCGTTGGCGCTTGAAGACCTGAGCGCGGTGCCCGAGGATCTGCGCGCGGCGTACCATATTTTGAAGAACGCCCACGTTTTGCCGCCGGAAGCCGAGCTACTAAAGGAAATTCGCACGCTCGAGGATTTGCTCAGATACATCGACGACGAAGGCGAGCGCCGCGCCATGGCCAAGAGCATCCAATTAAAAGTCATCCACCGCGATCTCCTCAAGCACCGTTCCCTCTCAATGGAATCCGTCCGCTACTATGGACAGAAGCTCGTCCACCGCTTCTCCCGCCGCGCGTAGCCGCCGCGGAACCAAGAGCTAATGCTTGCTTAACCTCATCGCTGCGGCGACGAGCGGCTTCGCCCATTCCGGCGTGTGCGTTAGGCCGCGCGGGTTAAGAATCTTTTGCCGCTGCATGTGCAGGACAAGCATGGGTTTAGGCGTCCGCCCGGCGGCGGGGTCTGCGTCCAAGCTATTGTCGTAAACCCGCAAAGCCGCGAGGCGGGGGAGGAGTTCGATCAGGTTCAAGCGGCTGCGCTCGTAACGCCGGTGGATAGCTTCTGCGGGAATATCGTGGCCGCCCCGCCGAACCCGGGACTGCACGCGCTCTATGTGAAGCTCGGGACTAGAAAGGCCCACGTACCAGACGTAAATCTCGATGCCTTGCGATGCGGCGTGGGCGAGCAGCCGCGGGATTGTGTTGGCGCCGAGCGTGGTTTCAAATGCAAAATCGCGGCGCTCCTCGATGGCCCGCCTGAGCAGTCTCACGCCCTGGTGCCATGCCGCGCTGTTCGCGTCCGCCTGAGACATGTTGCGGTTGGCCGCTATCAATTTGTGGGCGGCCTCGTCGGGATTGTAATAGTCGGTCCCGAACTCACGGAAAGCCGCTCCGGCTATGGTGCTCTTCCCAGCGCCGTTGACGCCGGCCAGAACGTAAATCCGCGACATGTTCGAGTCCAAATCAGGGCGTTGTTTTGTAGGGGCAACCCTGTGTGGTTGCCCTTCCTTCGAGTTGTTGCGGGTTTAGAGCGGTGTCTTTCAAGTCTAACGGCGTTTGCGCGCGGCCTTGACCGCCGCCCGTCCCAGCCGGGCCGGAGAGGCGTTGAATGCCGCTTTCATGCCCTTTTTGGCCTTGGGTGTCTGCATGCGCGCCAGTAGCTCGTCGAACTCGGCGTCGAGATCGCCCAGACTGCGCGCACGCACTTTGATCAGCGATTCAAACTCGCCGTAGGAAAGGAGCACGGCCTTCGGCGTATCGTGGCGGGTAATCGCGACCGCGCCGTCGTGCGTGGCCCTTTCCAGGATAGCGCCGAATTCGTTTTTGACTTTAGTGGCGGCGACCGCCGGGATGTCGATCAGCTCGCCGCGGCTGTTTCTAAACGTCAACGTGGGCATGGCAAGGCCTCCTGAGTACTCCCAGCTATTATAGCTATTTTAGCTGTTTTGTCCAGTCCGACTAAGGTGAGTTCTGGCGCTCTTTTCAGGCCAGTTTGACATACATCCCCTCCGGCCATAAGTTGGCCTCAACTTCGGGGCGCGCATCATGCATACGATCGACAGAATTGCCGGCGCGACTCTCTCGCTTTTCGCCCTCTGGGTTATATGGGAAAGCAGGCAGCTTCCCCTCGGCACCTTCCGCGTGCCGGGGCCGGCTTTCATGCCGGCCCTGCTCGCTTCGCTGCTGTTGACCTTCGGAGTTTTGATCGCAGCGACCGGAGGCTACGCGGAGCGCTTCCGCTCGCTACGCTGGAACGAACTACCTCATGCTACAGCGATTCTGATTGTCTGCGTATTCTCGGCGCTTGCCCTCGAACGCGTGGGCTATCGTCTCACGGTTTTTTTTGTTCTCGTCTTCCTCGTAAAAGTCGTTGAGAAAAGAGGCTGGCTCATCACGGCGATTTTCGCGGTGGCCTTGGCCTTTGGATCGTTCTTTCTCTTCTATACTTTGCTACGCGTGCCGCTGCCGCTCGGGCCGCTAGGGATTTAATTTAACAGGAATTCCGTGGTTGCCAGTCTTTTAATCCAAAATCAGAAATCCAAAATTAATGTTAGATACCCTGCAAAACCTCTACGTCGGTTTCTCCGTCGCGCTCTCCCCGACGGTCCTGCTGTATGCGGTTGTGGGCTGCGTGATCGGTACGCTCGTCGGCGTGCTTCCGGGAATCGGCCCGCTCGCTGGGATCAGCCTGCTGCTGCCGGCATCTTTCGGCCTGGATCCCACCTCGGCGATCGTTCTGCTGGCCGGCATCTACTACGGCGCGATGTACGGCGGCTCGACGACTTCGATCTTGATGCGCATCCCCGGCGAGGCCGCTTCCGTGATGACCTGCATCGACGGGTATGAAATGACGCGCAAGGGGCGCGCCGGGCCGGCCTTGGCCATCGCTGCCGTCGGATCTTACATCGCAGGCACCGTGAGCGTCGTCGGCCTGATGCTCCTGGCCCCGCCGCTGGCGGCCTTTGCCCTGCGCTTTGGCCCACCCGAATACACCGCGCTTTTGCTGCTCGGCCTGCTCGTCCTCGCCTACATGAGCGGCGGCTCGGTGCTCAAGTCTCTGGCCATGGCCGCGCTCGGCCTGCTTCTGGGCATGATCGGCATCGACACCATGACGGGTTTCTTCCGCTTTCACTACGGCCTCGTGGAACTCGGCGACGGCATCGGCATCGTGCCGGTGGCGGTCGGCCTGTTCGGGCTGTCCGAGATCCTGCTCACAGCGGGCCAGGAGAAACCGCCGGAGGTGATCAAACCCAAACTTCGCGACCTGCTTCCGTCGCGCGCGGAGTGGCGCGACTCGGCTTGGCCGATCGCGCGCGGAACGTTTTTGGGATTCCTGATCGGCATCATCCCCGGCTCGGCCCACATCATCTCGTCCTTCGTTTCTTACGCCGTGGAGCGCCGCGTCTCCAAGCATCCCGAGCGTTTCGGCCACGGCGCGATCGAGGGTGTCGCGGGACCCGAATCGGCCAACAACTCGGCGACCTCCGGCGCCTTCGTCCCGATGCTCGCTCTCGGCGTTCCTTCTGGCCCGATCCCCGCCGTGATGCTCGCGGCGCTGATGGTTCACGGAATGTCTCCCGGCCCGCTGTTGATTCAACAGCAGCCGGCGCTCTTCTGGGGATTCATCGCCAGCATGTACGTCGGCAACGTGGTGCTGCTGATTTTGAATCTCCCCTTAGTCGGGCTGTTTGTGAATATCCTGAGAGTGCCTTATCCCCTGCTCTACCCGGCAATCCTGGTTTTCTGCGTCCTGGGCGTCTACGCCGTGAACGGCAGCGTGATCGATGTCTGGATCATGATCGTCATGGGCGGGCTGGGCTACCTGCTGCGCAAGTTCGATTTCGAGACCGCGCCAATTGTTTTGGGCGTGGTGCTCGCGCCCATGCTGGAGATGAGCTTTCGGCAGTCGCTCGCGATGTCGTCAGGGAGCTATGCGATCTTTGTCAACCGGCCGATTGCGGCGACGATGCTCGCCTGCGGTCTGGCGCTGCTGCTGCTCGGTCTTGTACCGTTCTTCGCAAGAGGTGTAGATTGGCGTCGGGCCTTCGGCCTGAGTCCAAGTTCGGAGTTGGAAAAGGAGGATCACCGATGAAGCGTATATTGATTTCCGTCCTGAGTATCTGTGCGATCGGCTTTGCTGTGAGCCAGGCCGGAGCGCAAGAGACATTTCCCAATCGCCCGATCACCGTTGTCGCCCCGTTCCCTCCCGGGGGCGTGGCTGACCTCACCGCACGGCCGGTCGCGGCGGCAATGGAGAAAATTCTCAAGAACCCGGTAATCGTTACGAACAAAACCGGCGCGGGCGGCGCCGTCGGCATGTCTTTCGTCGCCAACAGCAAGCCCGACGGCTACACCCTGTTGATGGCGCTCTCGAGCATTTCGATCATCCCGGAAGCGGACAAGCTGTTTGACCGCAAGCCCGCCTACACCATGGACCAATTGGTCCCGCTGGCGCTGATTTCCGCCGACCCGACGATTCTGGTCGTGCCGACCGGCAGCCCGTCGAAGAGCGTCAAGGATTTTGTGGCCGACGCGAAGAAGAGGCCGGGCGAAATCTCGTACTCATCGTCCGGCGTGTACGGCACACTCCACATGGCGATGGAGATGCTCAGCCACGCTGCCGGCATCAAGTTGAAACACATCCCCTACGGCGGCGCGGGTCCTGCCATTACCGCGGTTCTCGGCGGCCACCAGGACACTCTCGCCTCGGGTCCCGCAGCGGTGGTCGCGCACATCAAAGGCGGGAAGCTCAGGCCGCTCGCGGGCTGGGGCGCCAAACGCATCGCGGCGCTTCCGGACCTGCCGACATTTAAGGAGTTGGGCTACGACATCGAGTTCTACATCTGGGCCGGAATGTTCGCTCCCCGCGGGACCCCGGAGCCGGTGCTGAAGAGGCTGCGCGACTCTCTCAGGCAAACCGTCCAGGAAGCGGCCTTCAAAGATGCGATGGCCAAGCTCGATACCCCTATCGCCTACCTGGACGCGCCTGAGTTTCAGAAGTTCTGGGACAAGGATGCCAAGATGCTCGCCGACGCGATCAAGCGGATCGGGAAGATCGAGGAAAAAGAACAAAAGTAGGTAGGATCGAATCGTTCATCGCGCCGGCAAAGACTCAGCCTAAGGCTGATCAGCCTTGCGGCTGAGCCAAGTCCGCAAAGGAAGATATTTTCCTCTGAACTTGGCGTCCTTTGCGGCTTTGCGCGAGGCATCTCCGTCCAATCTTTTTTTCTGCGCGGAGTGGCGAATCATCGCGCCCTACATCATGCATCGCGCATCGCTGGAGTACCCCCCCTTGACAAGTTTTTGCCGGTTTGATAATTGGTCTGACCAGTAGACAGCTAGACCCATGTTGAAAGCCATCAAGAAGACCCGCATCTACGAGGAAGTGGTGAGCCAGATTCACGAGCTGATCCGCGAGGGCAAATTCAAAGCGGGCGACCAGTTGCCCTCCGAGCGTGAGTTGGCCGAGACCTTCAAAGTCAGCCGCACTTCCGTGCGCGAGGCGCTGCGCGCCTTGGAAGCTCAAGGGTTGATGGTAAGCCGCACCGGCGCGGGAAACTTCGTCGCCGATCTTCCCATCGAGTCTCTGGTCGCCCCGCTCGCCGCGATGCTGATCGAGGAAAAGGGCGCGCTGGCGGATATCTTCGAGATGCGCAAGCTGATCGAGCCAGAGATTGCCGCCCTTGCCGCCGAGCGGGCGACGAAAAGAGACATCGAGCGGATGAAAAGAATTTTGGACAAGCAGAGAGAAGCGGTCAGCCGAGGAGAGACGGGGGTGGAGGCCGACGCCGAGCTTCATTTTGCCATCGGGCGGGCAACGCAAAACCAGGCGCTTGAGAAGCTGGTTTCCGGCTTGATGGATATATTGAGCCACAGCCGTGAAGAGTCCCTTCAAACGAAGGACCGCCGGAAGGCATCTATAGAATCACACCGTAAAATATTATCTGCCATCGAAGAGCACAATACGACCAAAGCGCGACAGGCGATGCTACTGCATATCGAGCAAGTGGAAGAGAACGTGCTTTCATCGAAAAAACCCCACACGAGTTACAGCGAGAGCCTTTTAGACGAGAGGAGAATTTCATGATCAAACGCGTGGAAGTCAACTACCGCGGCATTTTCCAGAAAAACCTGGGAAAAAAGATCGGCAGCGACATCGTCATGATCGCCAGCCGCATGGGCCAGCGGGCATTTTCCAACGGCCGCTACAGCGACTCGCCGGAAAGAAACGGGATTCCCTGTAAATACTTTGCTTTCGTTTCTCCGGATCTCCCGGAAGAGGAGTTGGAGGCCGAATGCGGCGCCAAGCTCGAGATCGACGAGGCCGACGTCTCGGTCGTCCTGGACGACACGATGTGCAAAGGCGTCGAGCCTTGGGGATGGCACGGCATCCGGCCGATCAACGAGCGGGTGGTGAAGGACGGCTGTCTCCTGGTGGTTTCAAAGAAAAAGCCCGAAGAGTTGCTCAAGTTCATCGGCAAGAAACCTTACAACTACCGCATCGCCATCCTCGACGGCGACGCCAGCCTCGCCGGCCTCTGGGTCAACAAGGACGATATGACCCACGAGCGGATCCTGGGCGGCATCGCAGCCGTGGATCCCGCCATCATCAGCATCGAAGCGGTGGAATCCTATCTGATGGACAAGACCAAGCAAAAGCATCGGGCCGAAGCCGCGCGGGCGGCCTACGAGTCGCTGCGCGCAGAGGCCAAGCCGCCGAGGGTAAAGACCGTAACGCCCAACGATGGAATTGACTGGCCGCATAAAATCCCCGTGCTTCCCAAGTGGTTCGAGATGCAGGAAGGCGCCGTGGTTCCGGCCGTGAAGCGCGGCTTCGAGATGGGTCCGAGGGGGCAAAATAGAAATCCGGGTTTCAAGCGCGGCACCACCAAGACGCAGCGACCGGCGGTCAGGTTTGATCTCTGCACCAAGTGCACGCTCTGCTGGGCCGAGTGTCCGGACGAATGTTTCGATCCGACCACGGACGGCTTCTACGACATCGAGTATCAGTACTGCGTCGGCTGCGGCAAATGCGCCGAGGTTTGCCCGGTGAAAGAGTGCATCGTGATGGTCGACGAGCTGCAATTCGAGGACGACCACAGCCCGTGGGAGCATTGGAAGAAAGATTCCAAAGAGTACATCGCGTGGGTCGAAGGGAAGAAAGGCAAAGAGCGGGTCTCCTATCCGGTCGTCACCGGCAAAGGCAGGACCGTCACCCAGGGAGAAGTGATGCCGGAGGGAAAGATCGTGCCCGTTAGAAAGACCGAGGAGGTGGAAGTATGAGTGTCGCAGTCGCAAAAGCAAAATCAGATTTATCAGGCCCCTACGAGCGGGAAGATCTCTTAAACGGCTGCCAGGCAGTCGCGCAGGGCGTGCGCCTGGCGGACGTGGACGTGATCGCCGCCTATCCGATCCGTCCCTACACCGAGGTGATGGACGCGCTCTCGAAGCTGATCGCCGACGGCCAATTCGACGCCGAGTACATCATCGCCGACAGCGAACACTCGCAGTTCGAGATCGTCAAGCATGCGAGTTCCGTGAACGCGCGCGCCTTCGGCGGATCGAGCGGCACGGGTTGGATGTACGGGATGGAAGCGCTGGTCGTTACCGCGACCGACCGCCTGCCACCCCTTTTCGTCGTGGGCAACCGCGCTCTTGACGACCCGGGCGCGTTCGGCGTCGAGCACAACGATGCGATGGCGATCCGCGACATGGGCTGGCTGCTCTGCTGGGTCACGACGCCGCAGGAGGCTCTGGAGCACGTGCTGATCGGCTACCGCATCGCCGAGGACAAGAGAGTCAGGATGCCGATGGGATTGGCGATGGACGGCGCCTTTCTCACGCACTCGCAGCACATGGTGAAGGTCCCGTCCGTAGCAGCGGCAAAGAAATTTCTCCCGCAATACGATCTCGCCGAGCGCCGGCTCCATCCCGACAACCCGATCTCCGTCGCGCCGCAGGTCAACGAGGACTGGGTTATGGAGCTGAGACGCCAGAACTGGGAAGCCGCGAAGCGGGCGCGGGGCGTGATCAAAGAGGCCTACAAAGAGTTCAACGACGTCTTCGGCAATCGCTACTCCGCGCCGTATTATTTCGACGAGTTCATGACCGACGACGCGGAAGTCGTTCTGATCGGCATCGGAACGGTGGCGGCTCCGGCGCGCACGGCGGTGCGCCGCATGCGCGAGAAGGGGCAGAAAGTCGGCTACGTGAACCTGCGCTGGTTCCGCCCGTTTCCCACCGTGGAACTGAGAGAAAGTCTCAGCCGCTTCAAGGCCGTCGGCGTGGTCGACAGGGATTTCGCCCACGGTTCTCCGGATGACTGCGGCATTCTCATGCACGAGGTCCGCTCGTGCCTCTATCCGGCGAAAAACCGGCCGGCGATCGTCAACTTCATGGGCGGCCTGGGCGGGCGCGATCTCTCCATCGCGGATACGCAAAAGATGTTCGAAATAACCCAGCAGGCGGTCAAGAAGGATTCTATGGATGGATTTATAACCTGGATCGGTCTGAGAGAGTAAATAGGAGGGAACGATTATGTCAACCGTACCCACAATCGACTACGAAAAGATCAAAGGGGTTCACAAAATCCCGCTGGAAGAGCTTTACACTTCCGGCCACCGGACCTGCCAGGGCTGCGAGTCGGCGACGACGATGCGCGGCTTCATCAAGGCCGCGGGCTCGCGCACGGTGGTCACCGGCGCGACCGGCTGCATGTACGTGGCCAACACGTCGTACATGACCACGCCCTGGATCGTGCCGTGGATGCACACGCAGTTGGGCGCGGGCGGCTCTTCCGCCGTGGGCATGGCCGCGGGCCTGCGCGCGCTCAAGCGCAAGGGGAAGATCAAGGACGAGAAGATCAACGTGATCAACTTCTCCGGCGATCTCGGCGCCGGCGACATGGGCATCGGCGGCATCTCCGCCGCCCTGCAGAGCGATTACGACCTGCTGATCATCATGTACGACAATGAATCGGCCGCCAATACCGATATCCAGGCGACCGGCTCGACGACCTACGGCGCGCAGACGACGTTTACGCCTCCGGGAACGAAGCATCCGATCATGCAGCGCCGCTGGAAGAAGAACGTCGCCGGCATGCTTGCCGTCGGCCATCCGACCTGCCGCTACGTCGCCACCGCGTGCGCGACCTTTCCGCCGACGGATTACCTGAACAAGGTGCGCAAGGCGCTCAGCATCGGCGGCCCGACGTTCATCCATACCTACGATCCATGCCCCAAGGGCTGGGACTATCATCCCCGCTTTTCGAACGAGCTGGGCGAGTTGGGAATCAAATGCGGCATCTATCCGCTCTACGAAATCGTCGAAGGCCAAATCATCTACACCTGGGACGCGCGCAAGACGGGCAAGGGAAGAATCCCCGTTAAAGAATTTCTCACCAAACAGGGCCGCTTCGATCATCTACAAGAGGAGCACTTCACCCACATTCAGAAAATGGTGGACGAGATGTGGGAGGAGTGGGAGTTCCCCGGAGTCGCGCCGATCAAGGGCATCCTCAAGGCGAGAATCTAACGCGCTATTCCACCGCAATGATAAAAAAAAGAGGCTCCCACCCGGGAGCCTCTTTTTTTTGCGCAACCGCGGCCCGCCTCTACTCGCCACACCCCTCTTGGCTTGCCGCGCCGTTTCTCGTAAAATGTTGTGTATGATCGCAACCCTCCCCTGCTCAGCGCTCAGCACTCAGCCCTCAGCACTTAGAAAACCTTCGTGCAAGATTGCGCTCACTCTCGTCGCCCCGTTGCTTCTCTCGCTCGGCTCTTCTCCGGCGCGCGCCTCGTCCCATTACACGCTGACGCAGTTGGAAGCCTTCGACGCCTACACGGACAAGACTTACTGGATCACCGCCGACGAAGATAAAATTCCTACGTTTCGCTCCGCCCCCTCTCCTTCCGGGCCCTCGTTCAAACCCGGCGCCAAAGAATCTTTCAAGATGAAAGAGATCGTCGGCGGCAAGGGCGCTCCGTACTACTACAGGGCGGTTTTTGAATCCGGCAAGACGGGCTTTCTCGCCATCAACTCTTTTCTGGATGGGTTGAACCTCACGATTCTCACGGTCGATCCCGACCGGGACCGCAAGAGAAAAATCGCGAAGGAAGCGGAAGAAGAGAGCCAGCGGCAGGCCTGGATTCGAAAGCAACCCTGGCCGGAGCAAGTCAAGCAGGCGGCGCTCGAGCGGCGGCCCGCCTTGGGCATGACAACGGGCGAAGCGAAGGCGGTGCTCGGCAAACCTAAAAACGTCTTTCCCCTGCAGAACACGAATCCGTTGCTGGGAAAGCAGGAGCAGTGGATTTACGGAAACGGACAGGTCCTAACCTTCACCAACGGGCTGCTCACGCGCGTGCAAAAAACCCACGACAAGCCCGCCAAGGCTCGTTGATCGTCCGTCGCTGTTCGTTATTCCCGCGGAGGGGCGTGACCGGACGCGGGAAGACCGCGCAATCGCCGCCACCAGGGAGTGATGACCGGCAGGGCAAAAAAGAAGATCGCCGCCGCGGTGATCGCGCCTGAGATCGGCCGCGTCATGAAAATCGAGGGCGATCCCTGGGAGATGATCAGGCTCTGGCGCAGCGCGCTCTCCGCCATGTCGCCCAGGACCAGCGCGAGCACGAGCGGCGCCAGCGGATAGTCCAGCTTCTTAAAGACGTATCCGATCACGCCGAAGATCAGCATGTACCAGATGTCGAGCATGCTGTTGTGCACGGCGTAGGAGCCGATCGCGCAGACCACGACGATGAGCGGGGTGAGGATGGCGAACGGGATGCGCAGGATCATCGCGAAAAACGGCACGAAGGCCAGCACCATCAGCACCCCGATGACGTTGCCGGTGTACATGCTGGCGATCAGCCCCCAGACAAAATCCGGGTTGTCCTTGAACAACATCGGCCCGGGTTGAAGTCCCCAGATGATCAGGCCGCCGAGCATCACCGCCGCCGTCGGCGAGCCCGGAATCCCCAACGTGATCATCGGCAGCATCGCCGCGATGCCGGCCGCGTGGGCCGCCGTCTCGGGCGCGACCACCCCTTCCAGCTCGCCCTTGCCGAACCGCTCGGCATTTTTCGAGAAACGCTTGGCGAAGGCATAGCTCATGAAAGAGGCCGGGGTCGCGCCGCCCGGCTTGAATCCCATCCAGAAACCGATGAAGGAGCTGCGCACAAAAGTGCGCCAGAAGCGCGGCAAGATCTTCCAGGTGTCGAGCACCACGCGCGGGTTCATGCCCGTCCGAGTGCCTTGAAAGCGCAGCCCCTCTTCGACGCTCAGCAGGATCTCTCCGACCCCGAACAGGCCGATGACAGCGATGATGAAATCGAAGCCTTTCATCAACTCGGTGAAGCCGAAGGTCAGGCGCAACTGGCCGGTGACGATGTCAAGACCGACCGTGGCGAGGATGAAGCCGATGAGGATCGAGACCAGCGATTTGAACGGATTGCCGCCGCCCAAGCCTACGAAACTCGAAAAAGTCAGCAACTGGATAGCGAAAAATTCCGGCGGGCCGAACCTCAACGCAATATCCGCCAGGATGGGGGCAAAAAAGGTGATCAGCACGATGGAGAAAAAAGCGCCGATAAAGGACGAAGTGAACGCCCCCGTCAGCGCCTGTCCCCCCTGCCCCTGCCGCGCCATCGGGTAGCCGTCGAAAGTGGTGGCGACCGACCAGGGCTCGCCCGGAATGTTGAAAAGAATAGAGGTGATCGCGCCGCCGAACAGCGCGCCCCAGTAGATGGAGGTGAGCAGAATGATGGCCGAGGTCGGCGGCATCGTGAAGGTGACGGGCAGCAGGATCGCCACACCGTTGGCCCCGCCCAACCCGGGGAGCACGCCGATGATGGTCCCAAGCAGAATGCCCACCACCCCGATGCCGATGTTGTAAGGGGTGAGCGCGATTTGAAAGCCGAGCCAGAGGTTCTCGATTCCCATCGGTCAGTAACCCAACCACCCTTCCAGCGGCCCCTTGGGCATCGGCACGAGAAACCACTTCTCAAAAACCAGGAAACAGCCGATCGGGACACCGAGCGCGGTCAGGATGACCGCGACCCACGAGTGGTGCCCGACCCAGCGCATGTAAAAACCCAGATAGAGCGCGGAGGCGACGTAAAGACCGACCGGTCGCATCAGAGCAACCGCGGCGGCGGCGGGCCACAGGACTTTCAGAACCGGCCCCAGTTGCTCGCGGGTCACGAAGGACTTGGCGGATGCGCCACGCGCGGCCTGAATCAGGATCATGCCGCACATGGCGATCATGGTAACGGCCAGCCAGAAGGGGAAAAAGCCGCTTCTCGGTCCGTCCGGCCCCCAACCGAAACCGAGACGCACGGCGTCGGAAAGGACGACCGCCCCCAGAATTATCAACAGAGATGCCGTAACGAGGTCTGCGGCGCGCATCCGAATTTATTTCTTGAGCAGACCGCCTTTGGCCATCAGGCCACGGTGGAGTTGCTCGTTCTCCTCCACCCATTTGACGTACTCCGCGCCTGTAGTAAATGCCGACTTAAGGGCGCCGTCGTCCAGGTATTTTTTGAACTCAGGCGTGTCCAATATCTTCCTGAGAAAGCCGATATACCACTCGACGGCCTCCTTGGGCATATCCGGAGGGCCGAATATCCCGCGCAGCATCAAGTAGTGGATGTCGACGCCCAGAGCTTCCTTGACTGTCGGAATCGCCTTCCAATCCGCGGCCGGAATCCGGGCGGTATCGAAGACGCCGAGCGGGCGCACGCGGCCGGCCCTCCAGTTGCTCGCGCACTCGATCGGATTGTTCACCGTGGAATCCACATGCTTGCCGACAAGATTGGTGCACACCTCGCCGCCGCCTTTGAACGGCACGTAAGTAAACTTGAGGCCCAGGGCTTGCTCGAGCTGGATCGTGATGATCTGGTCTTCCTGCGCCGAGCCGGTTCCCCCCATCTTCATCCGGTTGTCTCCGCCCGAGCGCTCCTTGACCGCGGCGATGTATTCCTTGGCGGTCTGGTAGGGCGTCTCGGCGTTCACCCAGAGGATGAA
>Ga0156192_1137_pt1 | contig 27485 bp, 28 predicted proteins | sample RifCSPlowO2_12_FD_107845 | JGI IMG/M metagenome (GOLD analysis project Ga0156192, IMG submission 107845) | Deltaproteobacteria bacterium RIFCSPLOWO2_12_FULL_60_19
TTTCTTGATCTGCGCTTCTTTGTCCTCGCGCTTCTGCGCCGCAGCGAGAACCTGCGCAACCTCTCCGGCGGCAACGACCACCACGCCGTCGCCGTCGCCCACCACGAGATCGCCGGCGTTGACGGTCACGTCGCCGATCTTAATCGGCTCGTTGATCCGCCCGCGATCGTTCTTATCCGTGCCGCGAATCGACAGCCCGCGCGAGAAAACCGGGAATCCCAGTTCGCGAATCAACGCCCCGTCCCGCACGCAGCCGTCGATCACCAGGCCGGCGATCTTTTTGGCCTGCGCGGCGACCGTCATGATCTCTCCGAAGTAGCCCGCCTCGTAGCCGCCGCCCACTTCGACGACCAGAATATCGCCCGGCCGCGCCCCGGCGATCGCTCGGTGCAGCGGCAGATTATCCATCGGCGCGGCACCGACGGTCAGCGCCGGGCCGCACACCTTCATCTCCGGAAAAATCGGCCTGATTCCATAGGGCAGCGCGCCGCGCCTGCCCATCGCCTCGTGCAGCGTGGCGGATGAAAACGTGGCAGCTTGATGGATAAGTTTCGGGTCTAAAGGCATTTCATTTCTCCTGATTACAATCGAAGACCTCCGTTACCCTTCGACAAACTGCTCAGGGCGAACGGAGGGGTAGCTGAGAACTTGCGGGATTTTCCGCTCCGGTGGAGCTTTATCGAAGCATGAGTCGGCCGCCCACACATCACGACCGCCCGCCTGGGAGTCTCTCGGAGGGACGATGCGTGGGACGCGAGGTATCGATCGTACCTTCCGGCTAATCTCACGACTTCGGAGCAGCGTAACACCGACGTATCGCATCGGCCCGGAGAGAGATTTCCAGGCGGGCTAACGGTTTTCAACGGCCAGTATTACTTCGCGGCGCGGCGCTGCAATTCGTGATACCCGTATTTTTTGCGCACTTCATCCAAGCGCATGCCGCCGAGAGCCTCCGACAGAATCCGATCCTCCGCCTGCGAGATCGACTGCGCCAGCGCGAGGACCTCTTCTTCCCTATCCTGCGGCACGACGACGACGCCGTCGTCGCTACCGATCAGAATATCGCCGGGGCGAACCTGAACATCCCCCAAGGACACGGGCACGTTCGTCCCTTCCACCTGCACGCGGTCTTTCCCCGTGCGCATGAAGCGGCCGCGGCTGAAGATCGGGTAGCGCAGCTCGAAACTACGCGCCACGTCGCGGCAGACGCCGTGGATCACCGTCCCCGCGATGCCGCGCTTGTGGGCGATCGCCGTCAGGATATCTCCCCAAACCGTGCAATCGAGCCGCCCGCTGTTGTCGAGCACGATCACGTCGCCGGGCGTCACATCGTCGATATAGTCTCCGACCGTCCCCTTGACCGAGCCGACTGGAATGTACTTGATCGTAAAGGCCCGTCCCACCATCCGGTTGCCGACGGCGAGCGACGCGATGCCCAGACATGCGCCGTGCAGGCCGAGGCGGTCCAACGCGTCCGAAACCGCGGCTGCGGAAAGTTTTTTAAAAGCTTCTACTCGCGCATCCATGATGATTTATTTCTCCTTGTCCTTTGCCAGCATCGATTCGTATCCGAGTGTCTCCATGACCTCGACCACCGAGCGGCCGCTGCGGATACCCTCGGCCATCTTCGCCTCGTGCGCGGCGACTTTCTCGGCTTCGGCGACAACCTCGGCCGCCCGCGCCGCCGGAATAATCACCACACCGCTCCCGTCGGCGATGACCAGGTCTCCCGGATGAACCTGAACGTTGCCGAACTCGATCTCTTCGTTGATCGTATCCTGCATGATCCGCCCGCGCGCGGTCAGCGGCACCACCGCGCGCGCGTACACCGGAAAGCCCACGTCGCGGCTCTCGTCCACGTCGCGGCAGGCGCCGTCGATCACTACCCCGCTGAGTCCTTTGAGCTTCGAGGCGAGTGAGAGAAGCCCGCCCCAGGCGGAGACGTCGGGCCGCCCGCCGTTGTCCACGACGAGAATATCTCCCGGCTTAGCGGCCTCGATCGCCGGCGTGCAGAGATGCTTGGTCGATTTCACCAACCCGACGGGTTTCACCTTGACCGTCACCGCCCGGCCGACGATGCGCGGGCAGGGCCAGACCGGGTGAATCCCGGTTGTGGTTCCGCGCAGAGCCAACCGGTCGAGCGCGTCCGACGCCGCGCATGTGTCGAGTTTGGAAAGTCTTGCGACTAATTCATCTTGAGCCATCGCTTACACCTTTTGACCTTCTTCACGATAAAAGCCGAACGCGTCGAGGATGGGCCGGTCGTTCATGCCGAATAGCATCGCTGGCTCGCGGCCGCTGTTGCCGTGCGAATGCCAACGCCAGAGTGGAACCGTGAACGAATCCCCCGTCTCCCATTCGTGGCGCTCGCCGTCGATCACCGTAAAGCCCTTCCCTCGGAAAACATGATAGATCGCGCTGCTCGTATGCCGGTGCTCTTTCGTGCTCTCTCCCGGCCGCAGCATCTGCATCTCGCAGGAGACGGTCGGCAGCGTCGGCCCGCCGTTGAGCGGATCGACGTAGCGCAGGAGAATACCGTCATACGGATCGCCCGGCCTCTCGCCCAATGCGCTCAGAGTTTTCTCCGTCTCCTCCCACCGGTAACGGTAAGGCGGAGGCTGAATGGATTTCGCGCTCACCCAACTGGGGCGCGCTGCCGCCAGTTCGAACGTGGACATGCTCACGGGTCGCGACTGCGGCTGCTGATCTTTTTCATAGCGTTCGCCGAACGCGGCCTCAAGAAATCTCAGAAACGGGCCATCGGCGCCGTCGAGCCAGATGATCGGCTTAGCCGAGCCGTTGTAATGGTCGTGCCAGGTGAGGCCCGGCGTCGTGATGAGGTCGCCCGGCTCCATCGGGAACGGCTCGCCGTTCACCGTCGTCTGCGCGCCGCCGCCACGGATCACAAAGCGGATCGCGCCCATGACGTGGCGGTGGGCCTTGGCGATCTCGCCGGGCTTTACGAGCTGCGCGCCCATGAGCATGGTGTGGGTCGTGGTCATCTTGAGCGCGGGCGTGCGAAAGGCGATGAACCGCCGGAAGGAATCCTCCAGCCCGAGCGTCTCGCCGGCTCTGTCGATCGCCGCCGAGACATCTTTCCATTTCCACATGCAGGGCTCGAAGGACGATTTCGGCTCGTAGTCGTCGCCCCGGCCGCGGACGATGTTCCAGTAGCCGACGAGGTTTTTTTCCTCCAACTCGCGATTGAGCTGCTCCATTTTGTCCATGGTATCCTCGCAATTTTTCTTACCACTGTTAACGCGGGAGTTGCAACCGCCGGTATACGTGCGAGCGGCTCTTGCGCGTCATATTCAAGACGCAGAAAGACGGCCCTGTGCGTATTTCTACCACAGCCGTGTGCGACCGATCTCTGCCTGAAGTGATTAAAGCACGGCAAACGGATCAAGGCTTCGGAATAGCCAACCGTACTTTGCCCGCGGCAATCTCGCGAAGGGCGATAACGATATCCCGGTTGTCCGATACGATGAGCGGCTTGGCTCCTTTTAAGAGCTGCCGCGCCCGCTTTGCGGCGATGATGACAAGCTCGAAACGAGTCAAACCTTTAGCGACACAATCTTCAACTGTTATTCTGGCCATACCAAACACTCTAGGCCGCGGCGGTCGGCGAATACAAGGCGAATCTGATTTAATTTCACGAAGTCTCGCGGAGCCTGTCCCACGCTGCCGCTCACCGACTGACGCATGTTGTCGATGTTGTTGATCTTTGTCTGAAACAACGCCGGCGCGGACGCGGCGCCGATTTCACGGAACCATTCGAGGCCCGTTCGGCGGGAGGAGCGCGGGACATCCATGGTCAGTACCTAAGCTTGAAACCCATGAAAACCCTGGCCGCCGAGAAGGCGGCGGGTGCAAGCCAGTAAAGCCCCGTGGGCTACTGGCCTCTACGGGGGCGGAGCGAGGGCTCGCACCGGAGCGTACATCGGAAGTACGTGAGGAGGCGAGCCCGAAGCGACAACGCAGCAAGCGCCCCTTATCGACGGATCAGGGGGACATTTCGTTGACTTGGCGGGACATTCCCGTTAATAATGGAGGACTTCAACTCTCCATGAGAGCCGTTAGCTCAGGCGGTAGAGCATCTGCCTTTTAAGCAGAGGGTCGCTGGTTCGAATCCAGCACGGCTCACTGATCGTCCCCGTCGTCTAGCCTGGCCCAGGACACCGGCCTTTCACGCCGGCGACACGGGTTCAAATCCCGTCGGGGACGCCAAGTTTCTCCAATAGTTAGAAGGTTCCCTCGAAAAGGCTTCGGAAAAGGTTCCGGTTTTTCCGGCCGGCTTCGTCGCGCCGCCGGCTAGCTCCATAAAGTGACGAAACCCCGAAAAAAAAGCAGAACGGCGAAGTTGTATCCCTTCGCAAGGATGCAAACGAAATAATCGTTTGTCGTCATTACTGAAGAAAACCGTTTTCAGCCCTCCGGCAAGTTCGTCGCCGACCAAGAGATTCAAGCGCTTAGCAGCGCCGGTCGGAGCGGAGCCCGCTGGCATGAAACCTGCGGGCGTATCCATTGATGCGCGGAAAGATCCGCCCGGAGTCCGATATAGACCCGGGTTCTCATGGTTAAAGCAGGTTTAAAGGAAACGGGAAGCGATATGAACAAGAGGCTCCTTTGGGCCTCCCTGATTCTATTCATAACCCTGATCCCATTTTCCGATCGAACTCTCGCCCAAGTCGTTATCAGAGGGGGATTGCTGATCGACGGGACAGGAAGAGAACCCATCCCCAACTCCGTTGTTGTTATTGAGGGGGGCACGATCAAGGCCATAGGACCCGTCGGGCGAGTCGTGACTCCCACAGGGGCAACAATAATCGAAGCCAACAACAAGATCGTCCTCCCCGGTCTGATCGATATGCATGTCCACTACCGGTCCTGGGAGGACCACTTATTTATCAGCCATGGAGTAACAACGGTTAGAGATGTGGGAAACAGTTTAGCTGAGATTCTTCAAGAGAGAAAACGGAGCCAGGAAGAGGGGGTGGCAAAGCCGCGAGTTTACACCTGCGGGCCGTTTCTTGACGGCTTCCCACCCATTTTTGTGATGCAGGTGAGTTATCCTGTAACCACTCCGGAAGAGGCTAAGGCCGCTACATCGAAATTGATCCGTGCCAAGGTCGATTGTCTTAAGACCCAACAAAACATCACGTTGCCTTTGTTAGAGGCGATCACAGCGGTGGCTAAGAAGGGAAAATTGCCTGTCACGGCCCATCTTGGCGACAGCAGGCTCGGTAACATCAAGGCCTCTGCAGCCATCGCATTAGGGATCAAGGGACTCGAGCATATATCCGGGATCGACTTCTTAACCACCCCACAATCCGAACTGGAAGAGATTGCAGATATGATCGTATCACATTCAGTATTTGTCGACGCAACCCTCGTCCTGGATGAAATACTCTCCAAGCTTCTCGACCCGGAGCTTAAGAAAGATCCTTTGCTCAAACAGGTTCCTCCCAAGGAATTCGCTTGGTGGGAGCGGGTTTATGGGTTGAATACGTGGTGGACGGAGCGCCATTCAAACCGCTGGCGAACAATCCTCAGAAAAAAGAAAGAGTTTATCCGTATGCTTATAAAGAAAGGGGGGGTGATTACGGCCGGGACCGACACACCGGTCCCTTATATGTACCCCGGGGTGAGTCTCCATCGGGAGTTGGAGCTTCTTGTCTCGGCCGGTTTGACGCCAATGCAGGCCATCATGGCCGCGACAAAAAATGCCGCCGAGTTGCTGGGCCATGCAGATCGGCTTGGCACTCTTGAAGCCGGCAAAACTGCGGACTTGCAGATATTGTCCCATAATCCCCTTGAAAACATCTCGAATACTAAATCCGTTGAAGTGGTTTTGCGGGACGGAAGAATTGTTTGGAAAAAATAAGGGGCTACTAAAGGATATGCGTTGAATTCGACAGAGGGATAGAAACAAGGGCGCAGACAAAGAAAAGGCAGAGGGCGAAATGGAAAATAAAAGTGATCACAAGAATGATGCCCTCACGAGAAGGGACTTTATCAAGACAACCGCGGGCGCTGCTTTGGCCACGACGGCCATCACGATGGGCCACGTGAGTCAGGCAGAGGCTGCCGAAGGCGGGACGGCGCCGGTGAGGTTGTCGAAAGAGTTCTCCACCTCCCTGGCTGCATCGCCTCAAAAAGTTGAGTTCCCCATGACAGGGGCGGATGTGTTTGCGAAGGTCTGCGTGGAGGAAGGGCTTGCGGCGCTCTTTGCCTGTCCCGGGAATTACAGCATCATCCATGCCATGGCCAATCAGGGGATCCGGGTCTTTTCGGGTCGCCATGAGGGCTTCATGGCGCATGCGGCTGATGGATTCATCAGGGTCAGCGGGGAGCTGGCGGCCTGCTCCGGAACCGAAGGTCCGGGCTTCACAAACATGATCACAGCAGTTGCCACCGCGAGCAGGGCGCGAACGCCTCTGCTCGTCTTGGCCAGCAATAAGTCGATTCTCAATGAGGACACGGAAATTGACGACCAGCACCTCTATCAGCAGCCCATCACCGAAGGTTTGAAGAAGTGGGGGAAGAGAATTATTACGCCTCCCCGGGTGTATGAGTACGCTTGCGATGCCTTCCGGCAGTTGAAAACGGGGATTCCAAGCCCGGTCCACCTGGACTTTCCCAATGAAGTGGCAATGGCAAAATTCAAGGACTCCGGGGAGCTTCTTCGGTATGTCGACAAATCGAAATACCGCACGGAGTCCAAACCCGGCCCGGATCCGGCGAGTATCCGCGCCGCCATCGATCTGTTGAGGAGGGCCGATCGGCCTTTGATCGTAGCCGGGACCGGCGTCTTCTATCACCAGGCGATCGAGGTGATGAAAAGATTTGCCGAGAAGACGCAAATCCCGGTCATGGAAACAGGTCCCATGCGAGGAATGTTTTCAGATGGACATCCCCTGTCGGCTACTTCTACCCCTTGGGTGAATGCGCAGAAGGCGGATGTCGTGATGTTGGTGGGGCGCTACTTTGTGGGCAAAGAACTCGGTATCCGTTCTGAGGCGAAGCTCATCCGGGTCGAACCGGATGCCGGGAATATCGGGCGTATCTTGCCGGTGGACATCGCTATCGTCAGCGATGAAAAGGCGGCACTGGAGGCCCTTTACAACGAAGCAGCCGCCATGAGACACGACGGCTGGGTCTCGACGGTAGCCGCCAGCAGGAAAGTTATGGAACGGCGAGAGACTGAGATGTACGGCATTGGCAGAAGCTACACGGATGCTGTTCATCCCACCGTGATCGCCAAAGAACTGGCCGACTTTCTTTATCGCGGAAAAATACCCAAAGAACAGACCGTGGTCGGAGTGGGAGGATACGGTATTCAACGATTCGTGATGTCTTCTCTCAGAGCCTACCGTCCAGGTCAGGTCTTCAGACCCACCTACGGTTTTGGCACCATCGGCGCGGACGTGAGCATGTCCGTGGGCGTAGCCGCCGCCGTCAAATTCGGCTATGGGTACCAGGCCGATTTCAAAGGGCACCCTGTTGTTTGTGTAACCAGCGACGCAGGCTTCGGAATCGACGGCATGGAAATAGAAACTCTGGCCAAGTATAAGTTGCCCGTCATCGTTATTGTTTATAACAACGACTCGTGGGGCACGTGGGCCGACTTCAGGGCTTACATAAAAGGTAGGCCTGCCGAGCAGATTCATCTTTTCCAGGAGAAGCTCAGGTATGACAAGGTGGCGGAGGGTCTGGGCGCCCATGGAGAATATGTCACCAGACCGGGGGATTTTCTTCCCGCTCTTGAGCGGTGCTACAGAGTTGCGGCAACTGAAAGCTTGCCATCCGTCATCAATTGCCAAGGGAAAAAGGAGTTCTACCTCAAAGATCAATATCCACCCGGATTTCCCGCAAGCGTAGGAACAGACTAAGAAACGATTTCGTTTGTAAACCCATCGGAAGATTGACTCTGCGCATCCCCAAAGATCTTCATGCTACAAAAGGCAAAAGCGCCGCAACCGCTAAGAGTTACAGGCGCTTTCACTTCTTCCCCTTTTTTGCTGGCTTTGCTTCAAATCCCGTCGAAGACGCCAAAGATTCCCCACAGTTATACGGTTGGCGAAGGAGGTTTCAGCATCGGATTGATCTGATTGATCTATGGGACGGGCCCCCACGTCGGTAAAAACGTAATCCTCGGCGCGACGTGAAGCGGGATTTGCACGCGGGATAGGCGGCATAGCTCACGGCGGCGAACTGGACACCGGTGCCGACGTTGTTCAAGAAAAAAGGAATCTGCTCGTGGCGCGCCGCCGCGGACTTTGCCGAGGGGAATCAGGAAGGGCGACTTGAGACAAAACTATCGGAGCGTTTCTACTCCACGACGCGGAAGGCCAGTCTACCGTCCCTGAAACTGATCACGGACGATTGCTCAGCAGAGATACCAACGGGCATTTGATGCGACGTCGGGGACAGCGGTTGGCTCGTCGTTGGCTGCTTGCCGTTTTCTCGACTGTGAATCGCCGGGAGGCAGGCTGCCGTCGCGACCACCAGCGGTACAATGAAGCTGCGGAATCTTCGTCCTCGAGCCCTCATGAACACGCACGTCTTCCCCCAACGTCATCGAGGTGACATTCCGGGTCCCTACATTGAAAAGAAGAAGCGGCGGGAAGGAGCCCGCCGCTTCTCATCACATTTGTCTTCGCCGTCTCGGAGGAGTTACAGCGGTGAAGACGCGAGATGGAGGGCCACGCTGCGCAGAACCAGTGTATCAGTGATACTCCCGAAATCTAACCTGAAGCTCAGCAGCAGCGCCCCGAGGCTTGGGTCAACTGAGGTGGCTGTGCTGTCTACGCAGACGGGATCCGTGTTCGGTTGAACAGTGGGATCGTCGAGTTGTACGATGGCTGTGCTAGGAGGATCCTGAACTTGCGCGAGCCGGATTTGGGTGATGTTGCTGGTGGACCCCGCCGACCATTCATAGCAGACGCGCACTCCTGTAATCGTAAAGCGCGGAGGCACCTGGATGGCTTTTTCAATGACCTTGTTGCCTCCCTGTGAGTCCACGTCACCGGTCGTGGACGATGTGATGATCAATCCGGCCAGACCGGTCCCGACGCCGGAACTGGTGGCATTGAACGACGTTGTTACGACAGTCGCATCACCGGACAGAAAATCGAGATGCTCAATCCACATGAGCGCCGGCGCGCTGAGAAAATTTTTGATCGCGTCGATCTGTTTTTGCAAGGCAGCCAATGGGTTTCCTGGCCCCGGCGGGAGTCCTGAGTTTCCGCGTGGCTTAGAACTTGCCGGTTCCCCGGATAGAACCACCGCTAACGCTACGAGCAACACCCCTATCCCTGCTGACCGAACGGGTTTGGTTCTCATATCTGTCCCTCCTGCCTTGGTTTTTGGCGCGTATGCGCGAGCCGATAAAAAGTCCTTTACTGCAGCTTGCGGGGCTTGAGCGCGTTTAAAGCAAGGGTCGCGCCATTGCGCAAGCGCGCAAAAAATATAATCGTCATGAGTAAGGGGGCCGCCTGGAGGTAAGTAAAAAAGTCTATGCTGGGAAAAATTTACCCGTTTCGATGCAGGGCCAATGCGGCGTTCTAAGTCTTGGTTGCGATGCCGAGGAACCGGGCGACCCGGGTTTGGTTGCAGCGAGTTGCGGCCCAAGCTTGCTCTACCGACACGCGCTCAGCTTGCGCCAGAGATACCTGTTCACCCGCAACACGGCCCTTCGGCGCGGTGTTCGGGCAGACCTGCTCCCTAAAAAAGTGCCGGAACTGTATGCGGTTATAAGCGCTTTTCATTATTCCCTAACATCTCCGATCATTGCGCCCGTCGATTCCGCCGAATTTCCTCCTCGTCGCTCAGTTCCCTCGCCTCGACCGGCGAGCCGGCCGAGAGGAAAAAACTTAGAGCAACACCCAGAAGCATGACGAAGAATCCGGTCAGAAAGGCGGACCAAACAGAGCGTGCCAGAATCTCGACCAGCGCCGCAACCAGCGGCTCCGGAATCGAAGCCCGGATCGAAGGCTCCAGCAGGGATTCAGGATTGGCCAGCTTTTGGATCAGGCTGCTCGAGAGGCCCGCGCCCGGCCCGGTCGAAAGAGTCGTAAGCCGCCGCTGCATCTGACCGACGAGCACGCTTCCCATCAGAGTGATCCCGAACGCGCCGCCGAACATGCGCGACAACATGACCGTGGACGTCGCGGCCCCGAGCTGATTCAACGGCGCGCCGTTCTGCGCCGCAACCATAGAAGTCACGCTGACAATCCCCATGCCGACGCCGATCACCGCCCCGACCGCCAAAACCGCGAACAGTCCGAGCTGGTAGCCCACCCCGGCGAACGCTCCGTATCCGAGAGCCATCAGCAGCATCCCGGCGACGGCGACCGCGCGATAACCGAAACGATTCATGCCCGGCCCGGCGACGAAGCTTCCGGCCGTCCATCCAAGGCTTGCGAGAACGAGAGTGAGACTCGCCTGCGACGCCCCGCCGTCCAATGCGCCCTGAACGTAGAGCGGCAGATAGGTGATGACGCCGAACATTCCCATGGACGACAGCCACGCCAATCCCGCGCATATTCTGAAAAGCCGAAGACGAAAGAGCGCCGGCGGCAGGATCGGCTCCTCGGCACGCCGCTCGATCCTATAGAGAAGCGCCAGCGCGCCGGCCGCCGAAACGAGCAAAACCGCCAGGGGCCAATCCAAAGCAAAACTATTTCTCCGGCCCTCTTCCAAGGCGTAAAACAGCAGCGACAGGCCGATCAACAGAGCCGTCGCGCCTTTCAGATCGAGCCGACGGCGGCTCTCCGCCTGAATCTCACTCACGCCGAAGCCGATCAGCAGCGCAGCCGCCAGGCAAATCGGCAAATTGATGAAAAAAATCCACCGCCAGTTCCAGTATTGAGTAATGACGCCTCCGGCCAGCGGCCCTAAAATGGATGCGATCCCCCATACGCCGCTGATCAGAGCCTGCATCCGCGCGCGTTCTTCGGGCGGGTATAAAAAACCGATGAGGATGAAAGAGAGCGCGTAGATCGCGCCGCCGCCGACTCCCTGAATCGCGCGGAAGACGATCAGCTCTTCGATCGTCTGAGCCGCGCCGCACAACGCCGAGCCCAGCGTGAACAGAGCGATGCCGACCAACATGAGGCGGCGGCATCCGTAGAGATCGGAGAGGTTGCCGAAGAGCGGCGTCGAGAGCGCCGACGTGAGCATGTAGGCGGAGAAGACCCAGCTGTATAATTCCAGCCCGCCGACTTTGCCCACGATCGTCGGCATGGCGGCGCTGACGACGGTCCCGTCGACCGCGAACAAAAAGATAACCAGCATCACCCCGGAAACGGCGACGCCGTGTCCGCGAGCGGAGGATTGCTTCGATGTGTCGACCAAGATGACCTTTTTAGAGTTTGATTTTCGGCTCAGGAGGGAGCAACGATGCCAGTGTATATTCAACCCTGAGGCAGGTATCAACGAAAATCCCGGCTCGGAGCGCCGGCTACTTCCAAATCAACCTGCGGCAGCCAGAACTCTTCCGCGACGATGTGGACCACGCCTTCGTCCGCCTGAACCGTGCCGCTCACGCCGAGAAAGTTGGCGGTTTTGACGAGCGTCGCATACTGCTCGAACACCCGCTCCCAGACGACGAGATTCACAAAGCCGGTCTCGTCCTCCAGCGTCATGAACACAACTCCGCCGGCGGTCCCCGGCCGCTGGCGGCAGATGACCAGACCGGCGTAGCGGACTTGCGCGCCGTGCGGCATGGCGGCGACCGATCGCGCATCCGGCAGGCGCTGCGCTCGCAGCGCGGCGCGCAGCGGCGCGAGCGGGTAGCGGCGTGGGCTATGGGAGGTAGTACGGTAGTCCCAGTTGACCTCCTCGAAGTCGGTCAACGAATCGAAGGACGGGTTCGCTTCACGGGCTTCAAGCGCCAGAGACTCCTCGCGCCGCCGGACGAGCGCTTTCATGTCCCACAGCGCCGCGCGCCGATCTTGGTCGAAGCCTTCGAAAGCGCCGGCCTCGGCGAGCTTGCTGAGCGTTTCTTCGTCGAGTTCGCTCCGACGAACAAAATCTTCGAGCGAGACGAACGGCGCAGCCAGCCGCGCTCCCTCGATTCGCTTCCATTCGCGCTGGCCGAGTCCTTTGACGTATCTCAGTCCCATGCGCACGGTGAAGCCCCCGGCGCTGTCGGCGGCCGATTCAAGCGAGCAATGCCAGCCGCTCTTGAGCGCACCGAGCGGCTTTACGACGACCCCGTGACGCTTGGCATCTTCTACGATCGTCGCCGGAACGTAGAAGCCCATCGGCTGGGCGTTGAGCAGCGCGCAGGCGAACTCGGCCGGATAGTGGCACTTGAGCCACGCCGTCGCATAGGCGATCAGCGCGAAGCTCGCGGCATGGCTTTCGGGAAAGCCGTACTCGCCGAAGCCGCGAATCTGGTAGAAGACGCGCTCGGCGAATTCCGGCGCGATGCCGCGCGCCCGCATGCGCGAAATCAGGCGCTCGCGGTGGCGCTCCATGCGGCCCGTGCGGTGCCACGCCGCCATGTCGCGGCGGAGCTGGTCCGCCTCGCCCGGCGTGTAGTCGGCGGCGATCATGGCAAGCCGCATCACCTGCTCCTGAAACAGCGGCACGCCCAGCGTTTTTTCGAGCACGGGAATCAAGCTCGGATGGGGATATTCCACCGGCTCTTTGCCACCGCGGCGGTGGAGATAAGGATGGACCATGCCGCCGGTGATCGGCCCCGGCCGCACGATGCTGATCTCGATGACGAGATCGTGGAAATTTTTCGGCTTGAGCCGCGGCAGCATCGCCATCTGCGCGCGGCTCTCGATCTGAAAAACGCCGACCGTGTCGGCCCGCCTGATCATCTCGTAGGTTGCAGGATCTTCCGGCGGGATCGTCGCCATCGAGAGCTCGACGCCGCGATGCTCTTTCAGCAGGCGGAAACAATAGTCGAGCAGCGTGAGACCGCCAAGGCCGAGCAGGTCCACTTTGAAGAGGCCGAGATCTTCGAGATCCTCCTTGTCCCATTGGATGACCGTGCGGTCCGCCATCGTCGCGTTCTCGATCGGAACCAGCCCGCTTACCGGCTCGTGGCCCAGAAGAAAACCGCCGGGATGGATCGAGAGATGGCGGGGAAAGTCGAGTATCTCGTTCGAGAGCCGAAGAAGATGGCGGTGCAGGGGGGCGTTCGGATCGAGACCTGCCTGGCTGAGAGAAGCGGCGGTGATTTCGCCGTAATAAGGCAGAATCTTCGCCAACCGATCCAGCCAAGTCTCGGATAGCCCCAGCGCCTTTCCTACGTCGCGCGCCGCCGACCGCGGACGGTAGCGGATAACATTGGCGACCATCGCGGCATGATCGCGCCCGTATTTCTCATAGACATGTTGGATGACCTCTTCGCGCCGGTCGTGCTGGATGTCGAGATCGATGTCCGGCGGCTCGGCCCGCTCCTTGGAGATAAAGCGCTCGAAGAGCAACCCCATCCGCACCGGATCGATGGCCGTGATGCCGAGCGAGTAGCAGACCGCCGAGTTGGCGGCGGAGCCGCGCCCCTGGCATAAAATACCGCGCGCGCGGCAGAATTCGACAATGTCCCGCATCGTGAGAAAGTAGCCGGGATAATCGAGCGTTTCGATGAGATCGAGCTCCTTCTCGATCTGCGTCACGACTTCCAAGGGCACATCGTTGCCGTATCGCCGACGCGCACCTTCAAGCGTCAACCGGCGCAGCCATTGGGCGGACGTGGTTCCGTCGGGCAGGCGCTCCGAGGGATAACGGTAGCGAATTTCGTCAAGCGAGAACACACAGCGCTCGGCGATCTCGACCGTCCGGGCAACGGCTGCGGGATCGTCGGAAAACAGCGTGGTGAATACGAAAGGATGCTTAAGATCGTGTTCGGCGTTCGGTTTAAGCCGGCGGCCGGCGGAGGAAACGCCGACGCCGTGGCGGATGGCGGTGAGGATATCCTGGAGCGGCCGGCGCGACGGCGCGTGATAAAGCGCCTCCGTCGCCGCGACAAGGGAAAGACCGTACCGCCCCGCTTTTTCGCGCAGCCGTTTTTCCTGAGCGACTTCTTCGTCCCGCCGATGGCGCGCAATCATCGCGTAGAGCTTGTCGCCGAAGGCGTCGCGCAGATCGCCCGCAACTTTTTTGGAATCTTCCTCAGCTACCAGCAGGCTTCGATCGCCGCCCAACAGCGCGATCAGCCCAGGGGCATGGCGGCAGACTTCATCCCACGTGACGGCGCTCTCGCCTTTTGGCGAGCGCAGCCTGCCGATGGTGATAAGACGGCACAGATTGGCGTAGCCGGAGCGATCTTGGGCAAGAAGGACGATAACCGATCCATCGTCGACGGTGATTTGCGAGCCGGTGATGAGGCGGAGGCCGACTTCGCGCGCCCGCACATGCGCCCGCACGATTCCATAGACACCGTCGCGGTCGGCGAGAGCTAGAGCGTCAAGGCCCTGGCGATGCGCCTCATCGACCAGCTCGTCGGGATGGCTTGCCCCCTCAAGGAAGGAAAAATTACTCTTGCACCAGAGGGGAACATAAGCGGACATGGTTTAAGTGTTGCGGCCGGGGACATGATAGAGCGCGCCGATAAAAACCATAAAAATACCGACCAGCGTGAGCAGACGGTCCGGCGTGCCCTTCGGCGCTTCGAGAACAAACGCCGCGACGAGCACCGCTGGAGACAACCATAAAAACGTCGATCCCACCATCGCCGCCTTCTTTCTCCAGCCAACGCCGAGACTGAGATAGCAGCCGAGCGCGAGATTGAGAAGACTGGCGAGAAGTATATAAATATGGTTTGCTCGATAGTGATATCGGACGACTTCGTTACCTCCGTAAAGCTCCGGGAACCCCGCGCGCATATAAATCCCGGTCGCCAGAAACACGGTGACCCCGATCAGGCCGACCCAGAAGTGTAGTCTTCTTAGCGTCATCGACCTCGATTGCCGCTACGCAGATTCCTCCTATTTCCCGAACAGCTTCTTGAGCCCCTCGCCCGCCTCTTTGGCGGCGCCCTCTTTCGCCGAGCCGGCGACGCCCGCGGCGCGCTCTTTCATCGAACCCACCAACTTGCCGACCTCGGGCAACGACGTGGCCGCCTTGGCCGCGGCCTGGCCGATGGCCGAAAGCACCTGCTGCGTCACCTGGCCCGCCGTAGCGCCGCCCGACTGCTTGCCGATGTTGGTGAGGTGGATATCGGGCAGAGGAGTGGTCATCGTTTTTCCGCCGAGCGCGGTGGCACTGACGTTCACCTTGCCGTTGCGAACGTAGAGGTTCTCGATCACCAGCTTCCTGCCGCCTTCGCTGCTGCCCTTGCTTTTCTCCGTCTTGCCGCCTCCACCTCCCGCATAGGCGTTGAGGTTGCGCTGCAGCGCGTCGATGTTGCTTCCCCCGGTCGCCAGCTCGTATGTCACTTCAGGCGCCGCGATCACAATTTCCTTGATGACCACCGTGTCTTTCGTGACGCTGCCCACGTCTACCTGGAGGCTGATCTCCCCGAGGCTGAACGCCCGGTCGGTCTTGAAGCCCGAAGGGTTCCCCACGGTCAGGCCGCGCATCGCCCCCTTGCCGGAGGTGATTTGAATGTCCACATTCGCAAGCCTCACCTGCGCCTGCGTCGCGTCGGAGCCGACTTTTTCGACCGCCGCTTTGACGATGGAGTTAAGCGAGGAGAGGAAAAAGTAAAGCCCGATCGCTATGACCACCAAAAGAGCGCCGCCGATATAAAGTAATTTCTTCATTGCGTACCTCCTGTTTCTTCGAATAGTCGTTTGCCGTCACCGGCCCCTTGGTCTTCAACCTACTCACCCGCCAGCTGAGACGTGCAATGCGGGCAGCGGCTGGCCATGAGCGGAATCGCGGACAGGCAGTACCGGCACTCTTTCGTGGTCGCCGCCGGCGCTTCCTCCTTGCGCCTCAGCCGGTTTAGGGCGCGGACCAGTAGAAAGACGGCGAAGGCGACGATCAGGAAGCTGATGACGGCATTTAAAAACAGGCCGTAGTTGATGCTGACGGCGCCGGCGGCCCTGGCGTCCGCCAGATGGGCATAGGGGCCGGCAGCTTTCTTTCCGTCTTTCAGCACCAGGAAGAAATTGGAAAAGTCCACTCCTCCGAGGAGGACGCCGATCGGCGGCATCAACACGTCGTCCACAAGACTTTTGACGATCGTGCCGAAGGCGCCGCCGATGATGATCCCGACGGCCATATCGACGACGTTCCCGCGCATCGCGAATTCTTTAAATTCGTTCAGCACGGCAATTTTCCCTTTAATAAAAGTCACCCTTTACCCGTTCGTCCTTTATGCCCGCAAGCATGATACGAAATCGGCGACTATTCAAGACTTTTTTAACGTGAGGAATAGGCCGTCGCGTCTATTTGACGTAAAGGCCGGCGCCGACGACGACCGTCTCGCCATCGGGCATTTTTGCTCCCCGCACATAGCTGATTTTTTTCGATGCTTTCTTTTCCCCCGGCTTGGGCCACATATATTCAACCCATCCCTTGCCTCTGCTTTTCGCCGTTTCGATAAACTCCCGGACCAAAGCCTTCCCGTTCGCATCCTTCAGGTCGATTAAATCTTTCCCTTCCAGCTCCGGGCTTGCGGGATGCATCAGGTTGATTCCCTTCATATTGTTGATGAAGAGGTAGGTCTCGCCTTTGTACCACTCGCTCCCCTTCTTCTTGAATTCCGGAAAGGCGCTTTTCCCTTTGCTCTCCACCAAAGCCGCCGCCTTGTCGACCAAAGCGACGATTTGCTTCGCTTCTTTCGACCGAGGCGCCTCCGCAGAAAAAGCCGCCGAAGAAAGCAGCCATGCCAAGCCGAAAACTATGAAAAATGCAACGAACCTTTTTATCTTCATCTGACACCTCCTTAGTTTTTTGCGCCGACAATCCAGCTTAGTTTCCCGGCGGGCCGTCCTTGCGATCCGCGCTACCTACGAGCTGGTTGAAATACTCCGGCACTTCCGTTTCAAAAGTGAGAGACTCGCCGCTGAAGGGGTGCTTGAAGGAGATCGATCTGGCATGAAGCGCCAACCGCCCGTGGCCTCGATCCCCTTTCCCGTACTTCTCGTCGCCCACAACGGGGTGTCCGATACCGGCCAGATGCACGCGTATCTGGTTCTTCCTGCCCGTCAACAGATCGACTTCCAGCAAAGCAAAGTCTTTCGTCTGCTTCAACACTTGATAAGCCGTGCGGGATAATTTTCCTTTGGCCGTATCGGATGTGGAGTACACAAATTGAGCCTTATTCTCAGCCAGATACGTCGTGATAGTCTCCGACTTCCGATCGCACCGGCCATGAACGACTGCGAGATATTTCTTCTTCGTTTCTTTCCAGCGTTCCTGCAAACGGAGCTTCGCCTCTCGGTTCTTCGCGAAGATGAGTATCCCCGAGGTGTCCCGGTCCAGCCGGTGAACGATGAAGATGCGGTTCCGGGACTTGGCGTAACCCTTGCGGATATAATCGGTGAGGATGAAGTAAGCCGTTCGTGTGTTGTTCCTATCCGTAGCCATCGTCAGGAGTCCCGGCGGCTTATCCACCACGAGGATATCTCTGTCTTCGTGGAGTATCACGAGTCCTCCCGGCAGAACTTTGGCCCCCGGCCCGGAACGTTTACGCATGGCGAGCGCTCGGTCTCTCGTTGTCAGCCACCTAATCGCACCGCTCAGCCGTCGCTCTTAGCGATCGATCTGAAGCACCTTGTTAGACCTTCGGCTTTGAGTTGATCCCCACATATTTCTACTTCAATCCGAAGAGCCTTTGAGCGTTCCCATACGCAAGGTTCTCGGCCGTCACCGGTCGGAGCTGAGAAAGCAATTCGCGGAAACGTGTGATGCGCTCGACGTAAAAATCCAACGCTGGCGTATGGGCAGCATCGGTGCCAAGAAGGAAACGATTGGGAAAGTCCTCGAAAAGGGCCTTCACCTCGGGAAAGAGCTTTCCCATTCCATCCTCGATCAGGTGAATCCAGGGTGTCTGCTTCGGCCAGTATCGTCCATAACCGCCCTGCTGAGTGGCGGTCATGCCACCCAAATCACACATCAGATTAGGATAGCGGGTTAAGAATTCACGGATTTGTTGGGCGCTACTCCGACCGCAGTTGTGAGCCCAGACTAACTTGGTGCCGCGTTGAGTGTCGAGAAGCTGCGCCATCGCCGTTACTTTGTCTGGCTCGGCCTCCAGGTGGATCAGCACTGGAACACTGTATGTGACACCCACTCCGGCGATGCGATGCATGAGGTAGCTGTTCACTGGAAGATCGACGTCATTTCCCCCTTGGGTGCCGAAGTTCGAGTAGTCGTAGTGTCTCAGGATGAATTCGCCTAGGCCGAAATAACCACCGGACTGCAACTTTCTTTCTGCTTGTCGGAGAAAGTTGTCTCCAATCTGAGTGGGGCCTTCCCAGACGTGTCGATTTCGACCTCCGAGGTCGCCACGCTGCCCAGCCACGAAGGGAATAAAGCGACCGGGAAATCTCCGGGCAAATTCAAGAGCCTGTTCGTCGCTTCCATTGCCAGCATCTCTGGCTCCCTGATAGTAGCGGGCCATGAGGACCATGCTTTTGACTCCGGCGACGTCCATAAGCTGAACCAATCGTTCAGCCGACATATCGCCATTCAAATGCCCGTGAGCATCGATAATGGGTAAAGCGTTGGAATTGACCTGATTGTCAGCCGCTCCCGAGGCAACCGCATTCAGAAGGCTGAAGCCACTAACTCCCAGAATCATTACAAAAGCACAAAACCCCATGGGCGGCACCCCGCTTATCAGTCTAACGCTAAGCTCGGTGAGAGAGTGAGATAGCGCATCACGCCAGCCGACGGTAAAGCTCGGCGTTCTTTTTCAGGACATAATTCACGGCCTGTCGGAAGGCTTCGTCGGGCCGGCTGAGGAGTTCTTCAAGGCTGACCCGGGCTAATTCTTCGGGAGTGATGCCGAAGCGAGCGGCTATCTCCTTTAACTTGAGGAGACGCTCTTCGGGTAGGGTAATGGCGAGAGTGGTCATAGGCACCTCCGACGTTTTGATAGTAACATAGCCCCCCGTTCATCTTCCACCGCTTCATTCCCCCCACCCCTGCAAAAACCACTTCCTTCTCACCCGGTCGTAATACACCCACAACAAATCCCCCCGGCGGGTTTCGGCGAAGTAGTATTCGCGGTTGATCCTAAAGGAACTCTCGGTCTATCAATCCGAGCTTCAAGGCATTGTCGTGGAGAACTGGTACTGGCTGGTCGATGGTTTGATGGAGCAAGGCTACCCTGTTGACGTGATAAGCCGCGTGTAATAAGTCCTCGCTCAGCAGGCTTAGCACGGGAAACGCAGGCTTGATCGATCCGGCTGTGAGTGTGGTGTCTGATAGCTCCGCCGCATAATTTTGCCGTCATTCCAGCGGAGTCAGCCTGAGGCTGACGAGAGCCGGAATCCAGAAAACCCAAAGAAGATCTGGATTCCCGCTTCCGCGGGAATGACAAAAACGGGTTGCCGCATCTGTCAAAGAATTTTCGACACAGGACACCGGAGGATTCTATGATCGGTTGGAGAGCACGGATAGGCCACGTCGCCCCGTCGCGCGGCGATACTTTCGTCTACGAGTTTTACCGGATACTCGGCGATGGGTTCCTGTTGTTCAACACCACGGGCACGATCCGCAAGCTGGTAGACGACCATCTGGAGCGGCAGCTCGAAAGAATCGAGGAGGCCACCGTCGATCTCGCCGAGACCGGCGCAGAATTCATCATCGTCGGCGGCTCCCCCATATTCACCCGCCTCGGACCCGGCAGCGACCGCAAGGTCGCGGCGATGCTGGAGGCGAAGGCCGGAGTCCCGGTGGCGGCGGGAATGACCTGCGAAGTCGAGGCGCTCAAGCACATGGGGATCAAGAAGGTCGTTGTCGCGACCCCCTATCCGGATTTGCTCACGAAGCGCGTCGCCGATTTTCTTGCCGCGTCGGGTTTCGAGGTGCTGCGGGCCGAAGGGTTAAACGTCGAGCGTAACGCGGACCTCGGCAACCTGCCCGAGGAGGCGGCGTACAGAGTCGCCAAGCGAGTCTATTTCTCCGCGCCTGAAGCGGACGGGATTTTTCTTCCCTGCAACCGCTGGCCCACCGCAGGCATCATCTCGCTGTTGGAGCAAGAGACGGGAAAGCCGGCGCTCAGCAGCACGCTCTGCAACATCTGGTATGCCCTCCACCGCCTTCACATCCGGGAGAAGATTACGGGGTACGGGAAGCTGCTCGCTTCATTGGCGTGATGTGAGTACGGAGTGATGTCCGAGGGGACGAGGCCTGACGGGCGACGGCACCGACCGTGCAGGCTCGACAAAAGCAACGCTCTATTGCCGTCGACCGGAAGGGCTTGTCCCTGAGGACACTGCGGAATATGACCGAACGTTCCATGGCGGAGGTCCTATGAAAAAATTTATCTTCGCGGTTTCGCTGCTTCTCCTCGCCGGCTCAGCGAGCCAAGCGCAAGAGAACTTTTACCAGGGCAGGACGGTCAAGTTGATCATCGGCTCGACGACCGGGGGCGGCTACGACCTCTGGGCGCGCTTGCTTGCCCAGTACCTCGGGCGGCATATCCCGGGAAAACCCGACATCATCGTGCAAAATATGCCCGGCGCGGGCTCATTGGTCGCCGCGAACTACGTCTACAACGTCGCCAAGCCGGACGGGTTGACTCTCGGCGCGGTCCTGCCGGCGATCTACTTCGACCAACTCGTGGGCAGGAGCGAGGTCCAGTTCGACTGGGCCAAGTTCGGTTGGGTCGGATCGCCCGAGCAGAACGATATCCTGCACTTTGTCCGCTCCGACACGCCGTATCGGAACGCAGAAGACCTCCGTAATGCCAAGGAGCCGCAGAGGTGCGGCAGCTCCGGCACCGGCACCACGGGCCATTACGTGCCGCGCCTGCTCGAAGAGACGCTGGCCATCAAAACCAGAATCGTCGGCGGCTATCAGGGCGGCTCGGAGATCGATCTGGCGATCGAAAGAGGCGAAGTCCACTGCTGGTCGCCGCTGATTGCAACCTTCTTCGGCCGGGAGCCCTACATCGGCTGGCTTAAAAAGGGCTTTGTCCGCGTCCTCATCCAGACGGGCAGAAAACGCGATCCCAGACTGCCCGATGTGCTGACAATCTACGAGCTGATGGAGCAGTACAAGACTCCGGAGGCGGGCAAGCGGCTGGCTAAAGTAGTTCTCACCGCGGCAACACTCGGCCGGCCGATCGTCACCACTCCAGGCCTCCCCGCGGAGCGATTGAAAACCCTGCGCGAGGCCTACGCCCGAACGCTCGCCGACGCGGAACTCTTAGCCGAGACCAGGAAACGACGATGGGACGTGAGCCCGCTCACCGGCGAAGAGCTGGAGGCGCTGGCCAAAGAGGTGGTCACCCAGCCTCCGCAGGTCATCGAACGGATGAAATGGGTGATGGGAAGAGATTGATGCTCACAGTGACAGCCGCCATCCGGTCGAAGAGCCCGCGCATCCGATACTGCCGGTGGGAATAAGTAGCCACCCATTGCGCGGGCTCGGAGAGCGGGTGGCGGCTGTCATCATCCAAGTTGATCTTCCGCCGCAGAAAGGTTTTGACAGCGCATACCTATTCACCTATAGTCCTGGGCAAAGACAGACTGAGGCAATGCGAGCCAACCGAAGGAGGTTGAGGCCATGGCATACGACCTGGTGATCAAAGGCGGCAGGATCTACGACGGCAGCGGGATGCCGTCCTACATGGGCGACATCGCGATCCGCAACGGGCGCATCGTCGAGATCGGCAGGATTTCCGACGGCGCCCGGCGCACGATCGACGCCGGCGGCCTGGCGGTCTCTCCCGGCTTCATCGACCACCACACCCACATGGACGCGCAGATTCTCTGGGACCCCTACGCCACCTCCGAGCCCCAGCACGGCGTCACCTCCATCGTCATGGGAAACTGCGGTCTCGCGCTCGCGCCGGCGAAGCCCAGCGACCATGACGCGATCGTCAAAAGCTTCGTCAGGGTGGAAGCGATCCCGCGCAGCGTGCTGGACCAGGGCGTGCCCTGGGGATGGCACACCTACGGCGACTATCTCGACGCGCTCGAAGGAAAGATCGGCGTCAACGTCGGCGGACTGGCCGGCCACATCGCCGTGCGCCAGTACGCGATGGGCGAAGAGTCGGTGGAGCGCGCCGCGACGGCGAAAGAGATCGAACAGATGAAAGGACTCGTGCTCGAAGCGATGGAGAGCGGCGCGCTGGGCATCTCGACCAACCGCAATGAGCGCCACATGAGAGAGGACGGCAAGCCGGTGGGAAGCAGGCTCGCCACTGACGAGGAGCTGTTCGCGCTCTGCCGGGTGCTGAGCGATCTCAACTCGGGCGTGATCGAGACGATCCTCGGACTCAACAAGATCGATCATTTCAAGTTCTACGACCGCCTGGCACGCGTGACCGGACGGCCGATTCTCTGGCAGAGCTTGCAGCACCGCTGGGCCGAGCCCAATCTCTGGCGCGAGCAGCTCGACGCCGTCGCGCCGATTTTTGAAGACGGCTACCAGGCTTACGGCCTCTCCCATACAGTCCCGCTCGTGCGCCATTTCAGTTTGAAAAATTGTCAGGTGTTCGACGAGTTCCCGACCTGGAAAGCGATCATGTTCCTGCCCGTCGAGGCGCGCCGGGAGGCGCTGAAGGAGCCCGAGACCAGAAAAAAGCTGCGGGCCGATCTCCTCGATCCGCGACGCACCAACTTCCACCGCCGCTGGGATGTCGTGCGCGTGGAAAAGTGCGTCAAGCCGGAGAATCAAAGATACAACGGCAAAAGCGTGGCGGAGATGGCGGCGCTGCGCGGGCAGGAGCCGTTGGAGGCGTTTCTCGACCTCGCCCTCGAGGAGAATCTCGACACGGTCTTCTGGAACGCCAACAACGGCGGCGACGCGGCCGCCATGGGCGAGATTTTGCGCAGTCCTTATGTCTTGATCGGCACCTCCGATGCCGGCGCGCACGTGCAATTCGGCGCGGATTTCGGCTACGGCACGACGCTCCTGGGACTCTGGGTGCGCGAGCGGCAGTTGCTGAGCCTGGAATACGCCGTTCACAAACTGACCTTCCACATCGCTTCGATCTTCGGTCTAGAGGGACGCGGGCTGTTGCGGCCCGGTTACGCCGCCGACGTCGCGATCTTCGATCCCAAGACCGTGGGCGCGCACGAGCCGGAATGGGCGAACGATTATCCGGGCAAGACCAAGCGCCTGATTCAACGGGCCGAAGGCATGCACGCCACCATCGTCAACGGCCGGCCGATCTACGAGGATGGGAAGTTGACCGGAGAGCTTCCCGGAGAGGTCCTGCGCGGCACCGCCTATCGCGGGCGGCAGGCCGCCGCGGCCTGATCGGCGATGGGAGTCAGCTACATCCCCGTCTGCCGGCTCGGAGAAATAGCCGCGGGCGAACTGAAGCCCATCGAGATCGGCGATCGGCAACTCCTGTTGGTCCAGGTGGACGGCGGCTACGCCGCGTTCGCGCGCGAGTGCCCGCACGAGGCGGCCGACCTCGCAACCGGCGTCGTGGAGGGCTCGCGAGTCCGCTGCGCCAACCACGGCTACTGCTTTGATCTCACGACCGGCGAGTGCCAACTCCCCAAAGGCGGCCCGCCGCTCACCACTCTCCCCGTCGAAGTGCGCGGAGAGGAAATCTGCATCAAGCTTGAATGGTAGGGCTGGAGGTCGCAGGGTTTCTTCGTTGTTGTGCTATCTCTAGCAGAAAGCGGAGGCGCTTATGATACGCAAACATCTCCTCGGCGTCCTGGCCGGCCTGGCGATGACGCCGCTTTTCCTCGTCTCCTCATGGGCACAGAGTCCTTTCTACGAGGGGAAAGCGATTACGATCCTGATCGGGACCACGGGCGGCGGCAGCATTGTCGCCGCAAGGATCATCGCCCGCCACCTCGGCAAGTACCTCCCCGGCAACCCGGCGGTCAATGTCCAACCGATGCTCGGCGGCGCGCACATCGTCGCCTCGAACCACGTTTTCAACACGGCCAAGCCCGATGGCCTGACGCTCCTGGCCGCCAATCCCAACATTGCGATCGCTCAGCTCATCAAAGTGGACGGCGTCCGCTTCGACGTGAGGAAGTTCGAGTGGCTCGGCTCGTCGGGCTCCGATGGATTGGATTGCCGGTTTTATCCTGTTGGTTTTTCTCTTGGGCTTCCCTATCGCCGTCCCGCTTTTCATCCTTTGCTACCTCAGGCTGCAAAGCCACGAAGGCTGGTGGCTGTCACTTAGCTTGACGGCTATCGCCTGGGGATTCTTCTATGGGGTTTTCGAGCGTCTTATTCACCTGCGGTTCGAGGATGGACTGATACAAACCTGGCTCGGGCTGTGAACCGCGCCTGCCACCAATAATGATCGACCTCTACTGCGAGCGCACCGATCCCGGCCTGCTTGCCGAGCCGTTCAACGCCGTCACCAATATCGCTTTTCTAATCGCCGCCTGGCTCGCCTGGAACCTCGGCTGGCGTTTGAATGTTTTATCGACCGGCATCCGGCTGCTTATCGTTTTGCTGGTCTCGATCGGCATCGGGAGCGCCCTCTACCACACCTTCGCTACCAACTGGGCAAGGCTGCTCGACGTTTTCCCCATCCTCCTTTTTCAATTCTGTTATCTCTGGATATACGCCCGCCGGATCGCGGGGTTGAATTACCGGCTTACTCTCGGCGCGGCCGTCGCCGTTTCGGCGGCGGGTTATGTGATGGAACAGTTTCGCGCCGTCTTGAACGGTTCACTGATGTACGCGCCGGCGATCGTTCTCCTGGCAAGCCTGGGGCTATATCATTTTCGGCGGAAGAAACATGGGCGGCTTTTACTCCTTGCGTCAACGGGAGTGTTCGCGGTTGCGCTCGTCTTTCGCACCATCGATCAGGCTATCTGCCCCTCCCTGCCGGTCGGGACCCACTTCGTCTGGCACCTCCTGACGGGCGTGGTTCTCTACCTCTCGATGCGGGCCTTGCTGCTCAACAGCGCGAACTCCCCGGGTCCACCTAGCAGGCTGGACCGTTCAGCATAGACTTTCTGAGGGTTGATTTTATTTGTCGTTAAATTATAAGATCCGTAATAGGTTCAAATATAGGAGGCGTTGTGGGAGCTATAGCAGTTTCCAAGAAAGAAGAGGACCAGATCGAGAGGCTTCGGAAAGAGCTTGGGATAGCCAGCAAGTCCGGGCTGATTCGGGTTGCCTTGAAGACCCTGGAGAGGAAGGCGCATGAGGAAAGGCTCCGGCGTGAGATTCAAGAGTCTGTGCGCCGTTGCGCGGCAGCCGATTGAATCGAGAATCGGGAGCTATTCTCCGCCGCAATTGCCCGTCACGCTGGTGAGTAAATGGAAATCAGGCGCCGGCACCTCTACGTTATCGACTTTAATCCGCGCGTCCGAACCAAACCCGGGAAGCTCCGTCCCGCCGTAGTCCTTCAATCTGACATCGTTAGCGAAGCGGGCTATCCGTCCACCAGAGTTATTCCCACAACGACTCGCCTAGTGAACGAGCCGGGGTTCCTCAGACTCCGAATCCAAAACAGGTGAAAGTGAGGTCGAGATCGGCGATGGAACCAAGCAGCGCTTCGGTCCCGGCGATATCTTTCTGGCGGACGATACTTCCGGGCAGGGCCATATCTCGCGAGCCGTAGGTAACCAGCCGCGCTTCTCTGTGACAATCCCCGTAAAATAAACGGACGCGACGAAATCAAAGGAAGTCATTTGTTGACAGCGGGTTCGGAGGTACTGATGTTGTGTTGAGAACCCGGAACTCTGCGGACCTCCATTTGTGAAAGTTCAGATGGCTGATCCTACTGAAGAACTGCGAGAAAAGATCATGCTTTCATGCCGCATCTTGGCGATGGAGGGCATGGTGGACAGAATTATCGGTCACGTCAGCGCGCGGATCGCTAATTCAGACGAAATGTGGATTCGGTGCCGAAGCCCGCAAGAGGATGGCGTCCGCTATACAACGGTTGATGCGATACAAAGGGTAGACTTTGACGGCAAGGGGCCACACAAGGGCGAACGATACCAAGTGCCGAACGAACTACCCATTCATGGTGAGATATATAAAAAGCGGCCTGGGGTGGGGTGTGTCATCCACGCTCATCCCACCGAAGCGCTAATTTGCGGCATCGCCGAATTGGAGTTCCGTCCCATCTTTGGCGCCTTCAATATACCAGCGATGCGGATGGCCCTAGAGGGTATCCCGGTGTTTCCGCAGTCTTATCTTGTGACTCGGGCTGAACTCGCCGCTCCCATGATAGAAATCATGAGTGAGAAATCGATCTGCCTAATGAAGGGCCACGGGATTACTGTTACGGGCAAGACGGTGGAAGAAGCCACCGTGCGCGCCTTGAACTTCAACGTGTTGGCTAAGGCCACATTGCATGTCGCTCAAACCGGGCGGCGGGCGCCGGACATCTCGTCCGGAGATATCGAAAACCTCCCCGATCTCGGATCTACGTTTAATGATACCTGGATATGGCGTTACTATGTGAGGAAGCTTAAAGAAGAGGATCTCCGTCTGAGCAATCGCCCAAATAAGTGATTGCATCCCGTGGCGAGCGCCGCAGGGAATGAGAACGCTTCTGCGCAGCCGTTTAAATTTCGGCAGACCGCGGTCTCTTGTTCTCTCTCGGGAGTCACGGGCAAAAATTCTTAAACAATTTCAAACCGGAGAAGAAAATCGGACTCTCACGGGGCAAAGCCCAAGGGTTCGCATAGCTGGCGGCTCTTGGAGCCTTTTGTTTCTAGCGCACCTACAAAAGACGGACAGGATTAAATTGAAGGAGGATTCAATTCAATCGCAGTTCCTTAATCCGACATCCGCAATCACTTAATCACCTTGTCCGCCCGGTACAGCAACGACTGCGGAATCGTGATCCCGATCTGCTTCGCCGTCTTAAGATTGATCACAAACTCAAACTTCTTCGGCTGCTCCACCGGCAGATCGGCAGGCTTGGCTCCCTTGAGGATTCTGTCCACGTAATATGCGACGCGACGGTAGCTGTCCGCGAGGTCCGCCCCGTAGTACATGAGCCCGCCGGCATCTACAGCTTCTCTGACGCTGTACACTGACGGTAACCGGCTCTTTAACGCAAAGCCCGCGATCCGTTTTTCGTTAGCACTCATTAGGTTGCCCCCGAGCACGTAGAGTCCATCCGGGCGCTGCTTACTCAGCGCGGCAAATACCTTCTCGAAATCGTCCGCAGCTCGTACCTCCCGAGGCTGGAGAGTCAACCCCAGCGCGCGCGCCGCGACTGGGAGAACCTCTTTCACTTCGAGTACACGGGCCGGAATGCCCTCGTAGAGAACCGCGACACGGGCAAGTTTGGGAACCGCTTCTTTGAGCAGCTCCAACCGCTTCCCGCCTAATTCTGGGCCAAGGTTTGTAACGCCGGTGACGTTGCCGCCGGGACGGGCAAGGCTTTCAACAAAACCTGCCTCGACAGGATCGACCCCAGCGCCCGTCATAACGATGGGAATCGT
>Ga0156192_1046_pt1 | contig 27276 bp, 26 predicted proteins | sample RifCSPlowO2_12_FD_107845 | JGI IMG/M metagenome (GOLD analysis project Ga0156192, IMG submission 107845) | Deltaproteobacteria bacterium RIFCSPLOWO2_12_FULL_60_19
CACATTTTCCTTCGATGAAAGACACGCTCGTGCGCGACGGCCTTTACGCCTATGTCCGCCATCCGATCTACGCCGGCGGCCTGTTCGTCTTTGTCGGGCTGGCGCTGCTTAAGCCGACTCCTACCGTTGTGCTGGCCGGTGTGCTTGGATTCATCTGGCTTATCGTGCAAGCGCGGTTGGAAGAGATCGATTTGCTGCAACGCCTGCCGACCTACAAGGACTACATGGAGCAGGTGCCCCGCTTCATTCCTCGTCTTGACGCACGGAAGGCCAACGTGAGCGGCGGACCAAGAAGGGCGTCGATTTGAGAGAAGGATCGGCGAAAGGAGTCCTTATGGCACGAATCGGGCTGTGGCTCGTGACTCTGATAACAGGCTGGCTGCCGCCGGGAGCAGCGTGGGCACAGGAACGTTACTATGAATGGGGTTGGGAGATGCACCCGATGTGGTGGGGCGCTTGGGGGCTGGGCATGATGCTGATGATGCTTCTCTTTTGGGTTTTGGTGATCGTCGGCCTCGTGGTGGGCATCCGCTGGCTCTTGGGTCAGCGGAAAGAATCGCGTTCCGACTCGGCGCTTGAAATCCTGCGCCAGCGGTATGCGCGGGGAGAGATCAACAAAGAGGAATTTGAAGCCAAGAAAAGGGACCTTCTGTAGTTATGTATTATGGTATGAAACAAACGAGAGCGTAACGCCTATCGACCATGAAAGCAGCTCAAGCATCCGTTCTGGCGATCAATGGCGGCTCGTCCAGCATCAAGTTCGCGCTGTATGCGCTGGCTGAATCGCCGGCGCGCCTTCTCTCCGGCAGGATCGAGCGCATCGGCCTGCCGGACGCCGTCTTCACCGTCGGCGAAGGCGACAACAAGCCGGAAGCTCGACCCATTGAAGCTTGGGATCACGGCGCAGCGGGGACGGTCTTGATGAATCGGCTTGAGCGGCATTCCGGCTTCGCTTCGGTAGGGGCGGTCGGGCACCGTGTCGTTCATGGCGGCCAAAACTACCGCGAGCCCGAACGAGTCACCGCTGAATTATTGCAGGAGTTGCGTCGCCTCAGCCCGTATGATCCGGAGCACCTGCCGTCGGAAATCCAATTGATGGAGGTGTTCCGTCAGCGCTATCCCGACTTGCCGCAGGTGGCCTGTTTCGACACCGCGTTTCATCGCGATATGCCGCGCGTCGCCCGAATCCTGGCGATTCCACGCCGCTTCGAGGCCAAGGGAGTTCAGCGCTACGGGTTTCACGGCTTGTCCTATGGATACCTCATGGAAGAGCTGGCGCGGGTGGCCGGCACAGAGGCGGCCCAGGCCCGCGTGATTTTGGCCCACCTCGGCAATGGCGCGAGTCTCACGGCGGTGCGCGGCGGCAGAAGCATCGACACGAGCATGGGCTTCACGCCGACCGCCGGATTGCCCATGAGCACCCGCTCAGGCGATCTGGACCCGGGGCTGGTCTGGTATCTGGCGCGCAGCGAGCGCATGACCGCAGAGCAGTTTCACCAAATGGTCAATCAAGAATCTGGGCTGCTCGGAGTTTCGGAGATCAGCCCCGATATGCGCGACCTGCTGGCGCGTGAAGGCGACGATGTTCGTGCCGCGGAAGCCGTTGCGCTGTTCTGCTATCAAGCGAAAAAGTGGATCGGGTCTTTCGCCGCCGCTCTGGGTGGATTGGACACGCTCGTCTTCGCCGGCGGCATCGGGGAAAACGCGCCCGTGGTTCGGCAGCGCGTTTGTGACGGCCTCGCCTTCCTCGGAATCCGATTGGACGAGACCAGAAACAGAGCCAATGCGCCGGTGATTTCAGCCGATGCAAGTCCTGCCGCCGTCCGCGTCATCCGAACCGATGAAGAGGCGATGATTGCCAGGGCGGTCTCCCGCCTGCTTGGGTTTTCGGCGATGAAGGAAATGTGAACTCCAAGTAACGGACTTATGGATAAGCCGCTCTCCGACGAACTGCTTTGCAAGATGGACGCCTACTGGCGCGCCGCCAACTACCTGTCGGTCGGCCAGATCTATCTCTATGACAATCCGTTGCTGAAGCAGCCCCTGAAGCTTGGGCATATCAAACCGAGGCTGCTCGGCCACTGGGGCACGACGCCGGGGTTGAACTTCATCTATGTTCATCTCAATCGGATCATCAAGCAGTATGACCTTAACCTGATCTACGTCACCGGCCCCGGTCACGGGGGACCGGGTCTGGTGGCCAATACTTACCTGGAGGGCACGTACAGTGAGTTGTACCCGAACATCTCCCGGGACGAGCAGGGCCTGAAACAGCTGTTCACCCAGTTTTCCTTCCCCGGCGGTATCCCCAGTCACGTGGCCCCGGAGACTCCCGGTTCCATCAACGAAGGCGGCGAACTCGGCTATTCCCTGGCGCATGCATACGGCGCGGCGTTCGACAACCCTGACCTCGTGGTGGCTTGTGTTGTTGGCGACGGCGAGGCTGAGACAGGTCCGCTTGCGGCAGCCTGGCATTCGAACAAGTTCCTGAACCCTAAAAACGACGGGGCCGTATTACCCATTCTTCATTTGAACGGTTACAAGATTGCCGGCCCGACCGTGCTGGCTCGAATCAGCCGCAGCGAGCTTGAAAGCCTGTTTGTCGGCTGCGGTTACAAACCCTATTTCGTAGAGGGATCGGATCCTGAAAAAATGCATCGACAGATGGCGGAGACCCTCGATGCGGTGATTCAGGAGATCAAAGCCATCCAACACGGGGCGCGAGCGAATCAATCCTCGAAGCGTCCGGCCTGGCCGATGATCGTGCTCAGGACGCCGAAAGGTTGGACCGGCCCCAAAGAAGTAGACGGGAAAAAAACAGAGGGCTCTTGGCGCTCGCACCAGGTGCCTTTTGCCGACATGGCCGGGGACAAAGAGCGCGTCAAGCTGCTCGAAGACTGGATGAAGAGCTACAAGCCGGACGATCTGTTTGACAAGGACGGAAAATTCCAGCCGGAGCTGGCCGAGCTAGCGCCCGAGGGAAATCGCCGTATGGGGGCCAACCCTCACGCAAACGGCGGCGTTTTGGTCAAAGATCTCCGGATGCCGGATTTTCGGGAATATGCCGTGGATGTTCCCAAGCCGGGCGTCGTGTCGGCGGAGGCGACTCGGGTTCTGGGTCGCTTTCTGCGCGATGTTATGAAGCTGAACGACGAAGAACGGAACTTCCGCGTGTTCGGGCCGGATGAGACGGCCTCGAACCGACTGGGCGCGCTCTTTGAGGTAACGGATCGCGCCTGGATGGCGGAGACGATCCCCGAAGACGAAAAGCTGGCGCCAAACGGACGCGTCATGGAGATCCTGAGCGAGCACACCTGCCAGGGCTGGCTGGAGGGCTATCTCCTGACAGGCCGGCACGGTCTGTTTTCCTGCTACGAAGCGTTTATTCACATCGTGGACTCGATGTTCAATCAGCACGCCAAGTGGCTGAAGGTGACTCGGGACATCCCCTGGCGGCGCCCCATCGCTTCGCTCAACTATCTGCTCACGTCGCACGTATGGCGGCAAGATCACAACGGGTTTTCCCACCAGGACCCCGGCTTCATCGATCACGTGGTAAACAAAAAGGCGCAGGTGGTACGCGTATACCTGCCGCCTGACGCCAACACCCTGCTGTCCGTCACCGACCACTGCCTGCGGAGCCGCAACTATGTGAACGTGATCGTCGCGGGCAAGCAGCCGGGCTTGCAGTATCTGGATATGGATGCCGCCGTCAAGCATTGCACCGAGGGGATCGGGATCTGGGAGTGGGCGAGCAACGACAGTGGAAAAGAGCCGGACGTGGTCATGGCCTGCTGTGGAGACATCCCGACGCTCGAGACACTGGCGGCGGTCGATCTCCTTCGCTCCCGCATCCCCGATCTTAAAGTTCGAGTGGTGAACGTGGTCAACCTGATGAAGCTTCAGCCGCCGGCCGAGCATCCGCACGGGCTATCGGATAAGGAGTTCGACGCGCTATTCACCACCGATAAGCCCATCATCTTCGCCTTCCACGGCTACCCCTGGCTGATTCACCGGCTCACCTATCGGCGGACGAACCACAAGAACCTGCATGTCCGCGGATACAAAGAGGAGGGAACGACTACGACGCCGTTCGACATGACGGTGCTGAACGATCTCGACCGCTTCCACCTCGCGATCGACCTGGTTGATCGCGTACCGCAGTTGGGAGCAAAGGTTGCACACGTCAAGCTGGAGATGAGCGATAAGCTTTTCGAACATAAGCAGTACATCCGTCGACACGGAGATGACATGCCTGAAGTGCGGGATTGGAAGTGGCCGTATGCTTGAACCGCCCGCTTCCTGACAAATTGGCTTTGGGGGAAAGTTATGGATACAAAACCAGACTCAGGCTCCAATAGCTGGCTGCGCTCGCGCAGCGGCGTTGTTTTCCTAGGGTTCGTTGCTATTGCGGCCTTCTTCCTCTGGACTGAACATCGGGCGCACCTGCTCGGCGTCTTGCCTTACGTCTTGCTGTTGCTTTGTCCACTCCTGCATTTGCTCCACGGCGGGCACGGAGGCCACGGGCAGAAACCCGGAGGAGGTGAAAAATGACCGACGCACCTGCTTACGGTTTATGGTCTCTCGTCCTTCTCAACTCGCTGATCTTCATCATCTTCGCTTTCAGCTTCACGAAGCCTAGAACGTCTCGGGACTGGCGATCGTTCAGCGCCTTCTCCGCGTTTATCGTCGCCCTCTTCGTCGAGATGTACGGTTTTCCGCTGACGATCTATTTGATCTCAGGATGGCTGGTCAGTCGCTATCCGGGCGTGGATTTTTTGTCGCACGACGCGGGCCATCTTTGGAACACGCTCATCGGATGGAAGATCGACCCGCACTTCGATCCGCTGCATATCCTCAGCAACATTTTTATTTTCGGCGGCTTCATCCTGCTGTCGGCGGCGTGGAAGGCGCTTTACGAGGCGCAGCACGACCATAAATTGGCGACCACCGGCCCCTACGCTTATGTGCGGCACCCGCAGTACGGCGGTTTTATTCTCATCATGCTGGGATTTTTATTCCAGTGGCCGACGCTGATCACGCTGGTCATGTTTCCGATACTGGCAACGATGTATGTCCGGCTGGCCCGGCGGGAGGAGCGGGAGGTGTCGGTGGAATTCGGCGAGGAGTACCGCCGCTACGCTGTAATCACACCCGCTTTCCTGCCCCGCCTTGGAGCGTCGAAGGAACTATCTTCTTAGACGTGCACGCCGAGGATCGTGTAGCCGCGCTTTTTTAATGCTTCGGCGATCTTCTCGGGATCGCCCTCGCGCACGCGGAGATAACAGATCGGATCGGCGCCCCACTTCTCGCGGTACGTGCCCACGCTGAGAATCTCTCCGCCCTCCGCGGAAATGGTTTCTGAGGCGGTGGTCAGGTCCTGCTCGTCGCCCGCGAGCATTACGTCGATGCGCGCCGTCCCCTCCTCTTCGACGCCCATCACTTCGAGGAAGGCCTTGAGGATGTCGCTGCTCGTGATGATGCCGACGAGCTTTCCCTCCTGCACCACCGGCACGCTGCCGATCTTGCGCTTGAGCAGCAGTTGCGCCGCCTCCTCGAGCGTGGCCTGAGGAGTGACGGTGACCGCATTTTCGGTCATCGCGGCGTTCACTTTCGTCTTCTCAAGAAAGCCGATGTGCTGGCGCGCGTCGCGATCCGTCACGATCCCGAGCAGCTTTCCGCCCTGCACCACAGGCATATGGCGAAAGCCGCCCTGTTCCATCTTGGCCATGACCCCCGCCAGATACTCATCCGGCGTCGTCGTCACCGGCTCTTTGGTCATCCGTTTGCCGACAAGCATGATCCGGTCCTCCCGATTCTTTCCCGACCCTTTGTAAGGTTGAGCAAGTTTTGTGCCCCTCGCCGCGACGCCGGAATGGTTGAAATGAAACGCATTTCACGATAGCCGAGAACCAACTCTTCGCAGCTTTGACAGATGGCCTTAAAGTTCTTCTCAGACGTGAGAATTGTAATTTCCTCTCTTCCGATAACTATGCGAGATTGCGTCATTTCCCCGCGAGTCTCGCTTGTTTTCATTGGCATGAAAGGTGCTGAAGAAAGGAGGCGGATAAGCGAGGAGAATCTGATGGAGAACGAGAAGGACCGCTTCGGCGACAAGATGCGATTGGTCGAGCGGGCGAAGGAAGATATCTACTTCGCCGCCAAAGACCGCGAGTTGATCGAGAAGCTCAAGGCCCGTCTGGAAAAACTCCAGCCTCGGCCCGAAGCGCCGGTGTTGGCTTGCCCGAAGTGCCAGGGCAAACTCGAAAGCTACAGCTTTATGGAGATACTCCTGGACCGCTGCGCGAGCTGCGGCGGTATCTGGCTCGACCGTGGAGAGCTGGAGCTGATCTTGGCAAAAGTCTCGCGCGGACCGCTCGCCGCGTTGGTGGAACGATTGCTCGGCGGCAAGGATGCAAGGTAGCTCATGGAAAACAAACAACACCCGTTTTTCACCTGGTATTTCCTCGTTGCGTTCTTGGCGTTCCTACTGATCCAGACCTACTTGATCGGCACGCCGCACGTCGAAACGATCGCCTACAGCCGGTTTAAGACCCTGGTCAAAGAGAACGCGGTCTCCGACCTCGTCATCTCGGAAAAAAACATCAAGGGCAATATCAAGGGAGAGTCGCTCAAAGAGGTTCTCTCCGAGGAAAAGCTTAAACAGCTCAAGCACGACGGCAAGACGGCCCATCCGTTCACGACGGTGAGAGTTGAGGACGCAACGCTGACCGCCGAGCTGGAAGCGGCGGGAATCGCCTTTCGCGGCGAGGTCTCCTCCGACTGGCTCATCACGATTTTGTCATGGGTGGCGCCGATGGCGATTTTTTTCATTCTGTGGAGCTATCTGTTGAAACGGATGGGAGCGGGCAGCGGCGGGCTGATGCAGATCGGCAAGAGCAAGGCGAAGGTGTTCATCGAGAAAAAAACCGGCGTCACCTTCGCCGACGTGGAGGGAATCGAGGAGGCGGAGGCGGAGCTGATCGAGGTCGTGGAGTTTCTCAAAAACCCCGGAAAATATCAGCGGCTCGGCGGCCACATTCCCAAAGGGGTGCTGCTGCTCGGCCCGCCGGGCACGGGAAAAACTCTGCTGGCGCGCGCCGTGGCCGGCGAGGCCGGCGTCCCCTTCTTCAGCATTACCGGTTCCGACTTCGTCGAGATGTTCGTCGGCGTCGGCGCGGCGCGAGTGAGGGATCTCTTCGCTCAGGCCGTCGAGCATGCGCCGAGCATCATCTTCATCGACGAGCTCGACGCGCTCGGCAAGGCGCGCGGCATGAGCATGCTGACGAGCCACGACGAGCGGGAGCAGACGCTCAATCAACTGCTGGCGGAGATGGACGGCTTCGATCCCAACCAGGGCGTGATCCTCATGGCCGCCACCAACCGCCCGGAGATTCTCGACCCCGCGCTGCTGCGCCCCGGCCGGTTCGACCGGCAGGTGTTGGTGGATCGTCCCGACATCAAGGGCCGGGAAAAAATTCTCGCTTTGCACGCGAAGAAGATCAAGCTCTCCCCTGCCGTGGACCTCGGCGCCGTGGCGGCCAAGACGCCGGGCTTCGTGGGGGCGGACCTCGCCAACATCGTCAACGAAGCCGCGCTGCTCGCCGCGCGCCAGGGAAAAGACGCCGTGGAGATGGCCGACTTCGACGAGGCGATCGAGCGCGTCGTCGCCGGCTTGCAGAAAAAGAGCCGGGTGATGAGCCAGCGCGAGAAAAAAATCGTCGCCTATCACGAATCCGGCCACGCCTTGCTCGCCGAGCTGGTTCCCGGCGCCGATCCCGTCACCAAGATTTCCATTATCCCGCGAGGCATGGCGGCGCTGGGCTACACGCAGCAGCTGCCCACGGAGGATCGATATCTGATGACGCGCTCCGAGCTGCTGGCGCGGATTCACGTCCTGTTCGGCGGACGCGCGGCGGAGGAGATGGTCTTCGGCGACGTCTCCACCGGCGCGCAGAACGACTTGCAGAAGGCCACGGAGATCGCCAGGACGATGGTCACGCAATTCGGCATGAGCGAGAAGCTGGGGCTGGTCGCCCTGGAAGGGCCGAGGACTCCGCTGTTTCTGCCGGTGCCGACGCAGGCGCCGAGAGAGTTCAGCGAAGAGACCGCGCGGTTGATCGACGAGGAGGTCAAGAAGATACTGTCCGAGGCGCACGTGAAAGTCCGGGAGATCCTGGCGGCGCATCGCAATGCGCTGGAGGAGCTGGCCAAACTCCTGCTGGAAAAAGAGGTGGTGGAGCGGCCGCAGTTGCAAGCGATTTTGAAGGTAAGGCAAATCGGCGATCTGAAGGAAAAGAGATCTGTTCCTCCGGGAATTGGAATCGGGTAGGATGGGATCATGTTGACCATAGGAACGAATGCGCCGGATTTCACGTTGAAGGGCATCGATCAAGGCCGCGTCGCGGACTTTTCTCTGAAGTTGTACCAGGGAAAGTGGCTGGTGCTGTTTTTCTACCCGGCCGACTTTACCTTCATCTGCCCCACCGAAGTCATGGGCTTCAGCAAGCTGGCCGGAGCGTTTCGCTCCGAGGAGGCGGAGATTCTCGGCGTCAGCGTCGACCCCGTGGAGACGCACCGGGCCTGGGCGGAGGAGCTGGGCGGCGTGAATTTTCCGCTGCTGAGCGACACGGAGAAACAGGTAAGCCGCGCCTATGGAGTGTTGAACGAAAAGGAGGGGGTGAACCTCAGAGCCACTTTCATAATTAATCCGGCGGGAGAGGTGAGCTACGTGGTCGTGAGCCACACGAACGTGGGACGGAGCGTCGAAGAGACGCTGCGCGTGCTCAAAGCGCTGCGCACCGAGCGACTCTGCCCCACCGACTGGAAGCCGGGCGAAGAGACGGGCAACCCGAACCTGAAATACTAGGTCCGTTTATTTCAAAATGAAAAATGCAAATTGAAAAGTGCAAAGTTAGGGAAAAGAATGCAGAAGCGGACGTTTGCTGGATTGCCTCTTACGACATTTTGAGTTTTACATTTTGCAGTTTGCATTTTGCATTGCGCTGATTTTGCGTGAGACATGGCGCTGGCACTCATCGAACAAAAAAGAGCGGTCATCGAAAGCCGCGCGCGGATTCGCGAGTTCATTTTCGGCATCCAAGACGGCTTGATCAGCACCGTGGGACTGTTGGCGGGCGTCCAGGGAGCGACGGAGAGCAACGCGATCGTGATTCTCACCGGCATGACCGCGATGTTGGCCGGCGCGATTTCGATGGCCGCGGGCTCCTATCTCTCGTCGAGCGCCGAGAAGGAAATTTTCGACAAGGAGCTGCGCGAGGCCGAGACGCTCGCGGTCAACGAGCCTTACCTGGCGGCGGAGGGTCTGCTCAGGGCGTTGAACCAAGAAGGCTTGCAGAAGGAGCAGAGCTATCGGATCGTCAAGCTCTTGACGCAGGAGGAGAAGGTTTTTTTACGGACGTTTCAGGAGAAAGTCTTCGGCCTCGGCACCGCCGAGGTCAACCGGCCCGTGCAGGCGGCGGTGGTGATGGGCATCTCTTTCATCGTCGGCGCCCTGGTTCCGCTGCTGCCCTATCTGATCGTCTCCGGCAACACGGCGCTGGTCGTCTCCGCGGCGCTCGGCGGCCTCACGCTGTTCTCGGTCGGCGTCTTCAAAGGCCATCTCGCCGCCAGGCCGCTCTTCGCCTCAGGGCTGGAATTTTTCGTTATCGCCGTCGGCGCCGCCGGCCTGGGCTATTTGATCGGCTTGGGCGTACAGTATTTTTTCCCCGGCGTCACCGCGCCGATGGGATAGGGTGAGTGGCATCGCATGAAACGATCAGGAAGTTGCCCGCTAGGTCTCTTCATCGTCCTTTGCCTCGTCCCGGCGTCTTGGGCGGCAGGCTATGGCAATAATCAATTTCTCGTGGAGCCGGCGTGGCTCGCGCAGCGCCTCAGCGACAAGAGCCTGCGCATCGTGGACATGCAGACCGATTCCAAAGCCTACGACGAGGAGGGGCATATCCCCGGTTCCGCTTACCTGTCGGTCTCAGCCATTCGCATGCCGGTAGAGCTCGGAGGCTTTCGCCTGCCGAACAAGAGCGAAGGGGAAAGGATTCTCGGAGCCCTCGGAATCTCGAAAGACACGATGGTGGTCATCTACGATGACACGGGCGGGTTGAATGCGTCACGCCTCTTTTTTACATTGGATGTCCTCGGCCATGAAAAAATCGCGCTGCTCAACGGCGGCCTCCAGGCGTGGAAAAGAGCCGGCCTGCCCTTGAGCCATGAAGTCCCGAAAATTCCTGCCCATAGCTACAGCGCCAAGGTCGATCTCAACAAGGTGGCGACGGCGGAGTGGATCGTGAAGAACCTTAAAAACGCGGCACTGGCCCTGGTCGACGCGCGGACGCCGAAAGAGTTCCGCGGCGAAGACGTCCGGGCAAAGCGCGGCGGCCACATCCCCGGCGCGAAAAACATCGAATGGACGCTCAACCTCAACGAAGACAAAACTTTTAAGTCGCCCGAGCAGCTCCGCGAGCTCTACGAGAGCCGGGGAATCACGAGCGACAAGACGGTCGTCCCCTATTGCCAGACGCACCATCGAGCCGCGCACACCTACTTTGTCCTGCGCCTTCTGGGCTACTCGAAGATCAGGGGATACGACCGCTCCTGGGCTGAGTGGGGAAACCGCGACGATCTGCCGGTGGAACGATGACGAAAGGATTAACGAACGCTTCTCAAAGGAGGGTCATCATGGCTAAGGACAGTCTCACCATCACCGACAACCGCACGGGGAAGAGCTACGAGCTTCCCATCCAGAACGGAGCGATCCGCACGGCGGACCTGCGCCAGATCAGGACGGACGAAGAGGATTTCGGCTTGATGGGCTACGATCCGGCCTTCATGAACACGGCTTCGTGCGCGAGCCGGATAACCTACATCGACGGCGAGAAAGGGATCTTGCGCTACCGCGGCTATCCCATCGAGGAGCTGGCCGAGAGCGCCACCTACCTGGAAACCGCGTATCTCGTTCTGTACGGCGAGCTGCCCACCAAAAAGCAGCTGGAAGGCTGGACGCATGAGGTCATCTTCCACACCATTCTTCATGAGAACGTCAAAAAATTCATCGACGGCTTCCACCACGACGCCCACCCGATGGGGATGCTGGTCAGCACCGTCGCCGCGCTCTCGACTTTCTATCCCGAAGCTAAGCACATCTTCGACGCCGAGTCGCGCAAGAAGCAAACCCACCGGCTGATCGGCAAGATGCCGACGCTGGCCGCGTTCGCTTATCGTCACAGCCGCGGCCTGCCCTATGCCTACCCGGACAACGACCTCAGCTACACCGGAAACTTTCTCAACATGCTGTTCAAAATGACCGAGGTAACATACAAACCGAATCCGATCCTGGAACGCGCGGTGGACGTGCTGTTCATCCTCCACGCGGACCACGAGCAGAACTGCGGCACCAACGCAATGCGCAGCGTCGGCAGCTCCCACGTCGATCCCTATTCCGCCGTCGCCGCCGCCGCGGCGGCGCTCTACGGCCCGCTCCACGGCGGGGCGAATGAGGAAGTGCTGAGGATGCTGATGCAGATCGGCTCGAAGGGGAACATCCCCGAGTTCATCAAGAAGGTGAAGGCCGGCGAGGGACGGCTGATGGGATTCGGCCATCGGGTCTATAAGAACTACGATCCCAGGGCGAAGATTATCAAGCGGATCGCGGATCAAGTCTTCGAGGTCACGGGACGAAACCCTCTGCTCGATATCGCGATCGAACTGGAGCGGATCGCCCTGGAAGACGACTACTTCATCAAGCGCAAGCTCTATCCCAACGTCGATTTCTATTCCGGGATCATCTACCAGGCGATGGGCTTTCCGATGGAGATGTTCCCGGTGCTGTTCGCGATTCCGCGGACCAGCGGCTGGGTCGCGCAGTGGGAAGAGATGCTGCTCGATTCCGAGCAGAAGATCGCCCGGCCGAGGCAGCTCTATCTCGGACCGGCGCCGCGGCGCTACGTGCCGCTGGACAAAAGATGATTTCGCTGAAGCGATAGGGAGGTGGGTATGGGAAAAAAACAACGGGACAAGGAGACAAAGAAGAATCGAGGCAAGAGCCGGTTTCTCTGGGCCGGAGGCGCGGTCGCGCTTCTCGCCGGCGGATTCCTCTTATGGGGCTGGCTGAGCGTTGTCGAGCCCGAGCCGCTTGCTAAAAGCGAGTCGCATGCCGCGAGCGGCTACGTCCGGCGGGAGAAGCGAAGCCCGCTGTCGCCCGCGCTGTTCGTGGGGCATACCGCGCGGGCCTACCAGGTGGCGCAGGAAATCCCGGATATTCTCGATCAACTCTACTGCTACTGCGAGTGCGACAAGCATCTCGGCCACGCGAGCCTGCTCTCCTGCTTTACGGACAAACATGGCGCGACCTGAATTGACATCTGTCAAGGAGAGGCGCTGGATGCGTCTCGAATGGCGAAGCAGGGTTACAGCGTGAAGCAGATTCGAGCCTATATCGACGGAAAGTATAGCCGGATGTAACAACAGTAGTAGTCAGTAGTGAGTGGAAGGAGAAATAGGAAGTGAGACGCTTTTTCGCTCCGGCGTTACTGATCATATTCGCGCTCGTCGGCGTCGACCGGGTCTTCGCCCACGGCGAACACGGCGCCGCGGCGCCGCCCACCGGATCGAGTCCCGTCACCGTGGATGGTTTTCAGGTCGAGCTGCTCACCGCGCCGCAGCCCCTGCGCGCCGGCGGACCGAGCCAGATCATCGCCAAAGTCCTGCGCGGCGGGTCGCTCGAAGCGGCAAGCAACGGCAAAGTTGCAATTGGAATCTTCCGCGTCGAAGATCTCAACACCAACAGTCACGAGCATGGCCAACAGAGCCACGGCTCATCCCACCAAGGCGAGGGGTCGTTATTCCCCGCTCCCGAAATGACATGGGCGGGAAATTATACGCTGGAGCGCGAGTTGGAGCGGCCGGGACCGTATCTCGTCCGTGTCGCTCTCGCCGAGATGGACGGGAAGCCGTTTCATCACCCGATCGTCATCGACTTCCGCTTGAGCGTGGCCTCCGCCACCTGGCTCTCCCCCACCCTCCTCTTCGGCGGGCTGGCGGTGTTCGCCGTCGCTCTGATCGGCGTCGGGCGGGTCACGGCTCGCTCGCGCGGCGCGCGAGCGGAAGGCTCGCTGGATCTCCTGCGCCTTCGATGGCTCGATCGCTTCGTCCGTTGGAAAGGCTTCCAGTGGGTTTTTCAAATTCCCGTCTTGTTGCTCACGCTCGCGCTGGCGTTTCTCGGCTTCTCCGATATCCAGGACGGCGCGAAAAACCTGGCGACGAAGCTGACGTGGATCGTCTGGTGGCCGGGGATCATCTTTACGTTTATTCTGGTCGGCCGCTTCTGGTGCGTGATGTGTCCGTTCGGCGCGCTCAACGAATGGAGCGCAAAACTGGCGGCGCCTGAGCGCATGTTCCCCAAGTCGCTCCGCAACCTGTGGCTCGCGACGTTCCTCTTCGTGCTCCTCACCTGGTTCGACGAGCAGCTCGGCATCATCCGCTCGCCGCAGATGACCGCCTGGGTCATCGTCATCCTGTCGATCGCCGCCGTCGCCACGGGACTTTTCTACCAGCGGCGGAGCTTCTGCCGCTACGTTTGCCCCATCACCGGCCTGCAGGGGCTTTACTCGATGCTCTCTCCCGTGGCGCTGAGAGCGCGACGGCGCGACCAATGCCTCAAGGAATGCCACCAGGACTGCTACCGGGGAGGCGAGCAGGCGGCGGGCTGCCCGATGTTTGAGTTTCCCATGACGATGGAGCGGAACACTTTCTGCAATTTTTGCTTCGAGTGCGTGAAGAGCTGCCCGCCCGAGAACATCGCTTTGACGACGCGGCCGTTCGGGCAGGAACTCTGGTCCGCCGGCGCGCTGCGCCGCGACGCGGCCTATCTGGCCGTGGCGCTGGTCGGAATCACGACCGTGGTGAGCGCGCAGATGCTGGCCCAGTGGAGCGGCTGGATCTCGCAGCTCTCCCGGCTGATCCCCGTCGATCTGCGAGTTCTGATGAAGCCGGTGACTTATCTGGCCGTGACCGAATCGGCCGTGTTCTTTCTATTCTCGCTCGTCGCCTTTCCCGCCGTCGTCTGGCTTGCGGCGTGGACGACCGGAAAAATCGCCGGGGAGCAAAACGGCGGGGTCAAGCAGACCTTCGTTGCGATGGCGAGCATGTTTATTCCGATCGGCCTCGCCATGCACCTGGCGCACAACGCCTCTCACCTGCTCGCCGAGGGACCGGGAGCGATTCCGGCGCTCACGCGGACGCTCAATCGCTACCTGCCTTTCGATTTCGGGACGCCGCATTGGCAGAGCGCCGCCGTCGCTTCGCCGGAGGCGATCTCGTGGCTGCAGATGTTGCTCATCCTGGGCGGCTTCGCCCTGTCGGTCGCCGCCTACGAACGGTTGACGGCGAAAACGGGCGTGGCGCAATCCGCCGGAGGCAAGGCCCTCATTCCGTTCGTCGTCGCTTCTCTCCTATTTACGCTGGTGAACCTGGTTTTGCTCAATCAACCCATGGGGATGCGTCATGGAATGTGAGCGGGGTGGAGTGCGGCAGGTTGGCGGGCCGTTAAGCGACTGCGCGTAGTAATTCCGTTTCTGGTGTAAGAGGCACTTATGAATTACTCTCCGCTTATAGGCCTGGCGCTCTCGCTCTCCGTCGTTCTGAATCCGACGTCCGCCCTCGCCCGGCCGGCGGGCGGCACAGGTCTCAAGGCGGAGATTCTCGATGTAAAACTATCGGAGAAGCGAAACCCGGTCGTCACCTTCCGCATCGGCGACGACCAGGGCGCGCCGCTCGACCGCACCGAGCTTGGCGAGCTGCGCTTCACCATCGCCGCGGCAAAGGCCGACGGCGCCGGAGCGACGACGTACCAGAGCTACATCCTCTCGAAGGTCCCGGGCCGGGAATACGTCCATAAGGGAGAGAGGCGCAAGCCCGCGCTCGCCGACACTCTCCAGCCGGATTACGACCGCGACGGAACTTTCGCCCGCCTGAAGCCCGGCCTCTTTACCTATACGTTCAAGACCGCCCTGCCGGAAAACTACGATCGCAAGGAAACTCTGGCGGTCGGCGGCGAGCTGACGCGCGAGAGCCGCAAGTACGTCGTCAACCCGCTTTACGCCTTCGTCCCCGCGAGTGGAAAAGTCGCCCTGCCGCAGCCCGCGATCGCCACTGCGACCTGCAACAACTGCCACGATCCGTTGAAGCCTCACGGGGAACTCAGGCGCGAGACCGGCTACTGCGCGCTCTGCCATACTTCGCAGCTCACGGATCCCGAGACCGCCGAGAATCTCGACCTCAAAGTCCTCGTCCACAAAATCCATCGCGGCAAGAACCTGCCGAGCGTGAAGGACGGCAAGCCGTATGTGGTCGTCGGCAACCGGCAGAATGTCTTCGATTTTTCCACCATCGGTCTGCCGCAGGATATTCGTAACTGCCAGAGCTGCCACACCGGACGGCAGGCGGTTATCTGGATGAACCGTCCGGGAATGGCCGCTTGCCTCTCGTGTCACGACAACGTGGATGCGAAGACGGGGAAAAACCACCCTGGCGGGCCGCTGGTCGAGGGCACCTGCGCGGGATGTCACCAGCCGAAGGGCGAGGAGTTCGGACCGTCCGTCGCCGGCGCGCACGTCGATCCGCTGAAGGCTGCCCAGTTGGGCGGCATCGTTTTCGACATTCTGAAAATCGAGGGCGGCAAGCCGGGCACGAGCCCGACCGTGACCTTCAGCGTGAAGGACAAGAAAGGCCAGCCGGTCGATATCTCCAAGATGGAGAACCTGCGCCTGGTCGTGGCCTGGCCGACGACCGAATACCGCGTGGCGCGCGACGAAGATGTCCGCAAGACTCCGCCGCAAGGGAACGGCGTCTTTACCTATCAATTCAAGTACGCGATTCCGGCGGACGCCAAGGGCAGCGGCGCGATCGCCATCCAGGGCTACAAGGAATACAACCTGAAACGGGGCAACGGGAAAATCATCAAGGGAGTGAGAGACGTAGGGATCAACTTGGTCAACTATTTCCCGATCACCGACAGCGCGCCCGCGCCGCGCCGGACCGTCGTCAAGACGGCGAACTGCAACTCGTGCCACGAAACTCTCATGGCCCACGGCGAGAACCGGCGCGTGACCGAATACTGCGTCTTCTGCCACAACGCCAACCAAACCGACGAGGTCAAGAGAAAGCAGGCCAAAGGGCCGATGCCGCCGGTCAACGTCGACTTTAAGATACTCATCCACAAGCTTCACACCGGCGAGGAGATCGGCGAGCCGTACGTGATCTACGGCGGCTCTCCGGCCAGTCCCGGCCCGATCGACTTCGGCGAAGTGAGATTTCCCGGCGACCGCCGGAACTGCGCCAAGTGCCATGAGAAGGGCACCTATGAGCTGCCGCTTCTGCCGCAGGTCCTGGCAACGCCGGTGCCGCAGGCGGATGGAAGTCGCGTGGCGGTTCCACCGATCACCGCCGTCTGCAGCGCGTGTCATACGAAAGACCCGGCGAAGGCGCACATCGAGACGCAGACCGCCGCCGGCGGACGGGAGACTTGCGTGGTCTGTCACGCTAAGGACCGCGAATTTTCCGTGACCAAGGCGCATCGAAGATAATTTTTTTTGCCTTCGGTTTCGCCGGTCGCATCTTTCATCCGCCGGAGACAGGATTAGCTTGGCTACGCTCGTGAGCAAACGTCGCGTTGTGGGAAAGATGTTGGGGCTGCTGGTTCTTTTGCTCCTCTGGTTCTCGATCCAGCCTTTGCGCGCTCAACCGCTCGCGCCGGAGGTTTGCCTTTCATGCCACGGAGTTGCGGGACTCGATAAGGCGCGCGACGGGAAAAAGATCTCCTTGCAGGTGGACGGCCAGGCATTCGCCCGGTCCCTCCACGCCCCTCTGGGTTGCGGGGCTTGCCATAGCGACGCCTCCGCCGTTCCGCACCCGCCCGAGCTGAAGCGCGTCGACTGCTCGGCGTGCCATGCTCAGGCAGCCACCGACTTCTCCGACAGCGTCCACGGCAAAGCCCGCGAGAACAAGGACGGGGACGCCCCAGGCTGCGCTGGTTGTCACGGAAGCCACGACATCTTGCGGGTCAAGGATCCAAGCTCGAAGGTCTATCCGCTGAACCTGCCCCGCACCTGCGGGAGCTGTCACGGCGATCCCGATCTGGCAAAACGACACCGCATCCCGGTGGCAAACGCCTATCAGCTCTACATGGATTCCATTCATGGCCGCGCGTTGACCAGAAGCGGACTGTTGGTTGCGGCCAATTGCGGAAGCTGTCACGGCGCCCATCGCATCCTACCCGCTCTAGATCCGAACTCGAGCGTGCACAGGAGCAATGTCCCGGCAACCTGCGGGCAGTGCCATGCCGGAGTGGTGAGGACTTTTTCAGCCGGCATCCATGGAAAGGCGGCGAGCGACGGGAATTCCAAGGCGCCGGTTTGTATCAACTGCCACACCGCTCATGAAATTCGCCGTGTGGATATGGAGGACTGGAAGGTAGAGATCGTGCGTGAATGCGGGGTTTGTCATGCGCAGTCTCTGCGGACTTATCGCGATACTTTCCACGGCCAAGTAACCTCGCTGGGGTTTACCAGGATCGCGCGCTGCTCGGATTGCCACGGCGCTCACGAGATTCTTCCCGTATCCGACCCGAATTCTTCGGTCGCGCCGGCGCGCATCGTCGAGACTTGCCGTAAATGCCATCCGGCGGCCAACGCGAGTTTCGCCAAATACGATCCTCATGCCGAGCCCGCAAACCGGACCCGCAACCCGCTTCTCTTCTATTCCTCCCGTTTCATGAGCGGGCTCTTGGCAAGCGTGTTCGTTTTCTTCGGCCTTCACACCGTCCTTTGGGCGGGCCGCGCGCTGCTCCTCAGGCGGCGGAAAGCCGCTCGGTCGCCCGAAGATCGCGAGCCGCCTCCGGCGGGAGAATCCTCTCCGGGCGAGGAGGAAAAACAGTGACGGATTACTATTTTCGGTTCACTTTGGGGCAGCGGCTGATGCACGGCCTCCTGGCGCTGAGCTTTCTCGGCCTTGTGGCCACAGGCATGCCGCTGCGCTATCATCAGGCGGCTTGGGCCGTCTGGCTCTCCCACGGCTTGGGAGGTTTCCGCGTCATGGGCTTTTTTCACAGGACTTTCGCGCTGCTTTTGACGCTCTGTTTTCTCCTCCACCTCGGCCAGGTCGGCTACCGCCTGTGGGGTCGGAGAGAAAAGGGCATCCTGTGGGGGCCGGACTCGCTGGTTCCACGGCCGAAGGATTTTCAGGACTTCGTTCTTCACCTGAAATGGTTTCTCGGCTTGGGACCAAAGCCGGCTTTCGACCGCTTCACCTACTGGGAAAAGTTCGATTACTGGGCGGTATTTTGGGGCATGGTGATCATCGGCACTTCGGGTTATGTGCTTTGGTTTCACGCTGTCTTCTCCCGCATTCTGCCCGGATGGGTTTTCAACGTCGCCCTTCTCATTCATGGCGAGGAGGCGCTGCTCGCGGCGGGATTTATCTTTACAATTCACTTCTTCAACACTCACCTTCGGCCCGAAAAGTTCCCCATGGATCTCGTCATCTTTACGGGCCGTGTGAGCGAGGCCGAGCTGCGGGCGGAGCGACCTTCACAGATCGACAGGTTGACGAGTGAAGGCGGTCTGACATCGCTCAAGACGGACGCTCCTCCTTTGTGGATGAGAAACTTTGGCCGGATCTTGGGCGGCCTCACCGTCGCGATCGGCCTGCTGCTCTTTTTCCTGATCCTCCTTGCAGTGCTGAGGGCCTAGAGGAGTCATCTTTTGGCTGACGGACGCATGCGCAATCTCTTACGCCATCCCCTGAGCCTGATCGGCACGGGACTGGTGTTTTTCAGCTTTCTCTCCATCGTTTCTTTGTTGGTGATCGAAGCGATGCTCGGCCGCGCGAATCCCTATATCGGCATCTTCACTTACATGGTCTATCCCGCGCTCCTGCTGCTCGGGCTGTTTCTCATTCCGATCGGCGCCCTGCTCGAGCGGCGGCGCCGGGTCAAGGGCGGAGATCTCCCGCCCTATCCGAAGATCGATCTCAACAACGCCAGGACCCGCGCGGTTTTGTTATTTGTCGTCGCGGCTTCGGTCGTGCTGCTGGGGCTGATCTCGACCGTGAGCTATCAGGCCTACCATTTTACCGAGTCCGTGACTTTTTGCGGCGAGCTTTGTCACTCGGTCATGGAACCGGAACATACGGCGTATAAAGAATCGCCTCACGCCCGCGTGACCTGCGCCGAGTGCCACGTGGGATCGGGCGCCGGATGGTATGTGAGATCGAAGCTGGCCGGCGCCTACCAGATCTACTCCGTGCTGTTCAAGAAATACCCGCGCCCCATCCCGACGCCCGTGGAGAATCTCCGGCCGGCGCAGGAAACCTGCGAGCAATGCCATTGGCCGGAGAAATTCTTCGGCGCCCAGTTAAAAGTCGTCACGCGCTTCGGCCACGACGAAAACAACAGCGCGCGCCAGGTTAGCATCCTGCTGCGCACGGGAGGAGGGAGTCCCACCACCGGCATCACGGCGGGCATCCACTGGCATATGAACATCGCCAACGAGATCCACTACCGCGCTTCCGATGCTCAGCGCCAAAAAATTCCGTGGGTCAGAATCAAGGACAACCAGGGCAGGGTGACGGAGTACTTCGACAAGACGGCCGCATTGAAGCCGGAGGAGTTGCAGAAGCTCGAAACCCGCAGGATGGACTGCATGGACTGCCACAACCGGCCCAGCCATATTTTCCGCGATCCCGACGGCGCCGTCGATACCGCGCTCCTGAGCGGCCTGATCGACGGCAGCTTGCCCTATATTAAGCGCGAAGCGGTGCAGGCCTTGAGCCGACCCTACGCCGACAAGGGCAAAGCGCGGGAAGGCATTGCGACCTCTCTCGATAGTTTTTACCTGACTCGCTATCCGGAGATTCACCGGCAGAAACGACCGGCTATCCAAAAAGCCGTGGCGGAGGTTCAAAAGATCTACCAGACCAACATCTTTCCCGAAATGAAGGTGGACTGGCGCACCCACCCCGACAACATCGGCCATACGTTGTTTCCCGGCTGCTTTCGCTGCCATGAAGGGAATCATGTAAGCCCGGAAGGCAAAGTCATCCGCAAAGATTGCCAACTCTGTCATACGATCATCGGGCAGGAAGCGAAGGTTCCGAGGCCGGCCGAGGTCGCGGCGGCCGAAAAATTCGACCATCCCTGGCCGCTGGGAGGAAAACATGCGCAGTTGAGCTGCAACCAGTGTCACTGGAGAGGGAGAGGGCTGGTGGCGGAATGCGCCACCTGCCACACGCGGCCGGCGGACGCGCCCATGGCCTTTTCGTGCGCGAGCTGCCACCTGAAAGAGCAGAGTTTGCAGCCGGTCGCGGCATGCGAGACTTGTCACCCAGCGCGTTCCGAGTTGCATCTCAACACCACGCACTCAGCCGCGCCCTGCACCACCTGCCATATTCCCCACGAGTGGAAAGTGGCGAAACGAGAGCCTTGCCTCAGTTGCCATCCGGACCGCACGGAACACAACGCCGGGGTCGCCTGCCGCGACTGCCATCTGTTCCGCACCGTCGCCAAGGCGCCCTGACAGCGGCCGGGCGGTTGGCAGCTTCCCCAACTATGAGAGCGAACCGCTCGGCTTCTCTCAGAATTGAAAAGAAACCGGAGCCGTCGCACGCGGCCGACCGACCGTCCTTTTTCAACCGATCCGCTCTCAGCCCGCAAACCCTTGGTCCCAGCGGGCCTTTTCAGTCGGCCCATAATCGGGAGACGCCGGCGCATTAGAGACGCTTATCTGTGAAATTATGGCATAAGGATTGCTGATCCTTTTATGCGACAGCCCGGCAAAGGAGGTCGCCATCATGATTAAGATCAATCGCATTCTGGTCCCAACGGATTTTTCTCTCGTTTCTCTGGGCGCGCTCAGGTATGGACTCTCGCTCGCGCGAGCTCACGGCGCCGAGCTCTACGTCCTGCACGTCGTCGCGCCTGAGACCGGCGAACCGAATCTGTCCCGCTACGTGGTCGACGATGCGATGCTGCTTTCGCAATCGATGATTTCCCAGGTGACACCGCTCCCGCTCGACCGGCTGCTCCGCGAGAGGCGCTTGGATCTCTATCATTTTATGCACGAGAGACTCCGCCCGGAAGAGCTGGCGGAGGTAAAAATCATTCCGATGGTCCGGCTGGGAGAAGTCGTGGAGGAGATCGGCGCGGCCGCCAAAGAGGTGGGCTGCGATCTGGTCGTGATGACCAGCAGAAAGCGAGCGCGGATCGCGCGCCTCTTCTCCAAGAGCTTGACCCAGCAGGTCGTCCGCCTGGCGCCCTGCCCCGTGCTCTCGATTCAGCCCTGGGCTAAGGTGAGAACGGAATCGGGAGAGCAGGTTCCGGCGAGGATTCTGGAACAGGGTGGGGCTTTTGCGGCGGGGTAGGCGCTTTTGCGGGCGAGACAAACAGCCACGGCGACGCTACGCCGTGGCTGTTTTTATTTATGCAAAAGGCATAGGCAGAAAAAGTCCAACCGTCGGCTTCTAGGCGGCCCGCTTCTTGCGCTCCGCCGCGACGGGAAACATGACGGGCTGGACGGCCTTCTTAAAATCGCTGTACGCCAGCCTGACCGTTTGCTGATGATTGCCGGCGTTGAAGAAAATTGTCTCATCTTTCTCCAGCTCGGGATCCGCATAGACCGGCAGACCGAAGAGATTCCCGAACGGCGGCATGGCGCCGATCTCGCAGCCCGGAAACAGAGAAGCGAACTCAGCTTCGCTGGCTAAGACAACCTCTTTGGCGCCCAGGCCGGCTTTGACCTTATCAAAGCTGACGAACCGGCTCGCCGGCAGCGTGATCATGATGAACGCGCCGTCGACTTTGAGAATGACCACCTTGGCCAGCTCCCGTCCGGGTATATGCTGCGTTGCGGCAATTTCCTGCGCGGTATAAGCCAGCGGGTGGTTGTACACCTCATACGCAATCTTCTTGGCATCTAGAAATTCCTTGAGCTTAGTTAGAATCGGCATAAAAACTCCTTTCAGCGGTCGAGCCGGAGTTCGCGCTGTTGAGGCTCACGCGCGCGCCGTGGCGGTCAGCTTGCCCGGAGAGGAATAGCTGCGCGGCAAAGGCGAGAGGCGCTTGCGCGCCGGCGGGCGGCTTCCCGCCTTGCAGGCTCTTTTCCGGAGCTCCTCCTCTTTCCATTGGCGGATCTCGGCGCGTAGGCAGGAGGCGCTCACCCCGAGAGTCTCGCAGACGCTGTCAAAGGAAAAAATTCCGTCGATCTCGCGCTCGAAGATCCACCTCTCGGTCTCCGCGAGCACCTCCTTGCCTTTTCCATCTCTCGCCGCGAGATGGCGGAGAAAGCAGTCGATCCCGTCTTGCAGCAGCGCCAGCATGAGCCGGGACTCTCCGCTCCTCGCCCTGCTGCTCTGCTGGCTTGCTAAATACCCTCCATCGACCCTGAGCGCCGTGGGATGCGAGACAAGTGCGAGCGCGTTCTTCAAAATTCCGTCTCCTTCTACAGGTTGTTGATATAAGTTTCTTCATGCTTCGACGACGCTCAGCATGAACGGAAATTTGTCGATGCTTCCCAGGCGTCCTCCGTTCGTCCTGAGACTTGTCGAAGGGCGAACGGAAGTTTTTTCACCGGCCTGCTAAGCGGCCGCCGCGACCTTCGGTCCGCCCGCCGCCTTAGGCCGAATCGACAGGACCGGACAGGGGGCGTGGCGCACCACCCTCTCGGTAACGCTGCCGACCAGGATATGCGACAGCCCGGTTCTTCCATGAGTGGAAAGGACGACCATATCCATCCCTTCCTTTTCGGCTTCCTGCACGATGTTGTCGTCGGGCGCGCCGATCTCTACCTTGGTGCGGACCTCCACGAGCGGGAGAATATCGGAGAAATGCTCGTCGAGGAATTTCTGGAGCCCCTGCTCATATCTCTCCAGGATTTGGCTCAGCGGCCCGCCCAGCTCCTGCTGCATAAGCTCGTCGGTGCTGACGACGTGATAGACCGTTACCTGCGCGCCGACTCTCCGCGCCAGGTCGAGGGCGTAGCGGACACCGCCCTGCGATAACTCCGACATGTCGGTCGGAGCGAGAATTTTTTTGATCCTTTCCATAAAAGGCCTCCTTGCTCCCCGGATACCGCGTAAAGCGGCGAGGCCGCCACGCGGCTTTTCGCCGCAACTCCCCACGATGTCTATTCGAAGGCATAAAACGTGCCAAGGAAAAAAGCCGGAAATCTCTGGCAAATAGCACGCCGATCCCAGGCCACCTTCCTACTTCTGCAAGTGTTTTCGACCTGTCTTCGCAGTCTTAGGAAAAAACGCTCGCCGCCGCGCGCAAAATCAGCGGATTTCATGGCATCGGCCTTGCTTATTATCGTTGGTGAGATGATTCGCAAGATTCAAATCGGCGCAAGATTCGGATTGGCATTAGCGCTCTTACTGTTTGTCCACGCCTCTGCCGCCGCATACGACGAAATCGCCGTGACCAACGGCGGGACTATTAAAGGAGCCGTCAAGCTCGTCGGCAAAGCGCCCAAGCTGCCGCCGCTGGAGATCGTCAAATTCAAAGAGGTCTGCCGGGATGTTCCGAACGAGACTCTCGTGGTGGGTCCTGGCCAGGGCATTCGTTTTGCCGTGGTTACGCTGGAAGATATTACTAAAGGCAAGGCCGTGGAGCGGGAGACGCTTCACGAGCTGGACAATGCCAAGTGCCGCTTCGTTCCCCACGTGCAAGCAGCGAGCGTCGGCCAGTTTGTCGTCATCAAAAACAGCGACTCGATCCTTCACACCGCACACGCCTACTTCCCCGATCGGCAGCCGCAGTTCAACGTCGGGCTCTATCCGGGAAGAGTGAGCCGAAAGCCTCTGGTCACTCCGGGAGTGGTCAAGATCGTCTGTGAAGTTCATTCGTGGATGAGCGGTTACATCGTGGTCACCGAGCACCCGTACCATGCGGTGACGGATCTCTACGGCGAATACCAGATCGCGGATGTCCCTCCCGGCACTTACCGGCTCAAAGTATGGCACGAAAGCCTGGGGACTCAGGAGAAGACCGTAGCGGTGAGGGCCGGCGGCTTCGTCGAGGTGGACTTTGCGCTTTCGCCCTCTCCGGGAGCGAAAAAATGAAACGACATCGATTCCGGCTTCTTGTTCTAGCGGGATTGCTCCTCGCGATCGCAGTGCATGCGGGCGAACCGGCCAAAACCGGCGTCGTCAAGGGCACGATCACCATCGGCGGCAGGCCTACCGCCGACGCGGTGGTTTCGGCGGAAAATCCGGACACGAGACTGAAGACTCAAACCTCAAAACTAAAAACCGCGAAGGCAGTAATCGACCAAAGGGATCTGAAATTCATCCCGCGCGTCCTGGCCGTGGCCGCCGGCACGACCGTGGACTTCCCCAACAACGACAAGACGTTTCACAACGTCTTCTCCACCTCCGAGGCGAAGAAGTTCGACCTCGGCCTTTATCCCTCCGGGCAGAGCCGCAGCGTCACCTTCGACAAAGCCGGCGTGGTAAAAATTCTTTGCAACGTTCATCCGAACATGGAGGCTTACGTCGTCGTCAAGGACCATCCTTATTTCAACGCGACCGATGCGCGAGGCAACTACACCCTCAAAGGGCTGCCGTTGGGAAAATACCGGCTGGAAGTCTGGCACCCGGAATTCGGCGCGCGGACGGTGCCCGTTGAGCTGGTGCGTGAGGGAGAGGTGCTGGCGATCGATCTCGACCTGAAAAAAAAGTAAGGAAACACCTCCCCCTAATCTCCCGCCGGACAGATCCGGACAAAATCAGTGACTTTTCTTGGCCACCGGCCGCATGCGGTGGCTCTCCCCTCCGGCATTTTTCGTTGCCCGATAGAGAGCACACTAACTTGACAAGTTGACGGTTGAAAGGTTATGAGGGCGTCGCGGGATAAAACATGAGCGGCGCGAAGGAATTGGAAGTCGGCTTCCCGGAGATGCGCTACGACATCACTATGCCTTTTTTCGAAGGCAAGGTGAAGATCGACGGCGTTGTGTTGAAGCCGGGCAAGATCTCTTCGATGGTCTTCGCCGACAGCCCTCAGTTAAGAGAGGGAGACTTCGGCCTTTGCGATCTGAACCTGGGCTATTTCCTGCCGGCCATCGACGCGGGATGGCAGCTCATCGGTCTTCCGGTATTCTCCAAGCGAAAGCCCGTCTATCCATTTATTTTTTGCCGCGCGGACCGCGCAATCGATTCGCCCAAGGATCTGGAGCTCAAGAGAATCGGGACGCGGCAGTACCGAACGGCCATCAGCGTCTGGACCAGGGGGTTTTTAAAGCATCGCCACGGCGTCGATGTTTCCAAGATGCAATGGGTCGCGCAGGTGAAGGAGGTCTTCCCCAACTACGACAGGGAGGCGAAGATCGAGTACGTCGACGGGCAAAAAAGCGCGGTCGATCGGCTGCTCGACGGCGAGGTGGACGCCATCATCACCGACATCTCGGATGCCAGGCTCTTTGAGACGCTTGAAAACAGCTCAAAGATAAAGCGGCTCTTCCCCGATTATGTGAAAGAGGACGAGCGGCTCTACCGCGAAACGGGCATCTTTACTCCGGTGCACATCATCGTGATGAGCAAAAAACTCGACCGGCAGTATCCCGATCTCGCGGGAAAGTTCTACGCCGCTTTTGAACAGGCCAAAAAGACGGCCTACGAAGATATCTTAAGCGACCGAGCGGGCTTCTCCGTCGTCTATCTGCGCGAGCGGGTCAAAGAGCAGTTCGAGCGTTGGAGCGACCCGTGGAAATACGGCATCAAGGCGAATAGGAGCACGATCGACGCCCTCGTCAAATACAACTACGAGCAGGGGATGACCCGCTCGGAACTTTCTTATAAGGAGATATTCGCCGGAGCGACGCTGGAAACTTAGCAGGTCTAAGGAGAGACGATGCTTCCCAAGGAACAGAATGAATTGCTTACGCGCACCGGGCCCGGCACTCTCATGGGCGACCTGATCCGCCGCTACTGGGTCCCGGCGTTGCTGTCGGAAGAAATTTCCAAACCCGACTGCCCGCCGGCTCGCGTCAGGATCATGGGAGAAGAGCTGGTCGCGTTTCGCGACAGCCGCGGGAGAATCGGCCTGATCGCCGAGCACTGCTCGCATCGCGGAACGTCGCTCTATTACGGGCGCAACGAAAACGGCGGCGTGACCTGCATCTACCACGGCTGGAAGTACGACGTGGACGGCAACGTGCTGGAGACGCCGGCGGAGCCGCCGGAGAGCGATTTCCGAAAGAAGCTTTATCATCCGGCCTACCCGACGCACGAGGCGGCAGGCATCGTCTTCGCCTACCTGGGGCCCAAAGATAAAATGCCGCTCTTCCCAAGCTACGAGTGGATGCAGGTGCCGCTCGAGCAGACCTACGTCACCAAGGCGCTCCTCGAATGCAACTATCTCCAGGGTCTCGAAGGCGAATGCGACTCTTCGCACCTCTCTTTTCTCCACCGCGCGTTCGACGCGAGCCCCGGCCAGCGGCTCTACCAGCTCGACACTTCGCCGGTCTATGAGACGGAAGAGACCGACTTCGGCGTGCGGATGATCGCGCTCAGAAAGGTGCCGCCGGATCAGCAATACGTCCGGGTATCGAGCTTCGTCATGCCCCTTTCCGGCTGCATCCCGGCGGGCGGCCGGACCGGCGAGCTCGACGGCTTCGAGGTCCACAGCTACGTGCCGGCGGATGACACCCACGCGTGGCGCTACGACTTCGGATTCAAGCGCAGCCGGCCGGTGCGCGAGGAGGAAGTCCACAGGCGGAAGCAGATCGGCCCTGATTACCGGAGAATCCGCAACATGCGGAACGACTATCTGCAGGACCGCGAGATGCAGCGCAGCCGGAACTTCACCGGCATCGAGGATTTTCTGAACCACGACGCCTGCGCCACGGAAAGCATGGGGCCGATCTTCGACCGCAGCAAGGAGCACCTGGGGGTGAGCGACAAGGCGCTGATCGCGGTGCGCCGTTACCTGCTTCGGGTCGTGAAGGATTTCCAGGAAGGAAACGCGCCTCCCCACCTCGTCTACGAGGGCGCGCACAACCGCTTCCCGCACGTCGATTCGATCGCGGAAGTGATCCCGGCAAACGTCACCTGGCGGGAGCACTTCGGCCATCTGACCGAGACCGCCACGGTCGAAAACCGGCTGGCCGCGAGGTCGGTCCGCAAAGTTTCTTAGAGTTCTCAAAGGCCGGAACAGCAACTTGGGTTTGGAGGAAGAATGAGTGTCGTAGAAGAGCAGCTAAAAATCGCGGCGGA
>Ga0156192_1069_pt1 | contig 26401 bp, 28 predicted proteins | sample RifCSPlowO2_12_FD_107845 | JGI IMG/M metagenome (GOLD analysis project Ga0156192, IMG submission 107845) | Deltaproteobacteria bacterium RIFCSPLOWO2_12_FULL_60_19
GATCGGGTCGTGGACGGCGCCGAAGGCGATGTCTTTGAGATTGATGATCGCGATGTCGGCCTTCGCGCCTTTTTGTAGCCGGCCCAGGTCGTCTCTGCCGACGAGCTTCGCGCCGCCCAACGTCACGGCGTTGAAGACATCGCGCGGATGACCGGCGGTGAAACTCTTCTCCGCCACTCTTGAAGCAAGGGAAGCGTAGCGCATGTCTGAGATAATGTCCTTGGGGAAGGTGTCCGTGCCGATCCCCATGTTGATTCCAGACCTGAGATACTTGTCGAACGACTCCATCACGATGCCCAGCTTCAGATATTTCAATGGGCTGTAGGCAACGGATGCGCCGGAGTCGGCGATAATCTTCAAGTCGTCGCCGTAGGGATAGGAAAGCCAGCTATGGCCGCTGATGAAGATGCAATGGGAAAGCGACACTTCCGGGTCGAGAAAGCCGATCTTCTGCAGCAGTTCGATCGGTGTGCAGCGGTGGCGCTGCATCACGGTGTGGAATTCGAACAGATTGATCGTCGCGTGAATCTGCACGCGCGCGCCGATATCTTTGGCGGCCTTTCGGGTCTCCTTTAAAAGCTCCGGCGTGCAGGTGTCCACGTGGCCGGGAAACAGCATGGTTCCCATGCGTCCGCTACAAGCGCCGTTGAAGTTTTTGGCGAAGGCGACGGCGCGCTTCAGCCCTTCGCTCCCCCGCGCATCGTCCCAATCGTATTCCAACCGACCTTCACGGTCCTGGAAGAAATTCACGTTTTTGTAGCTCGGCCCGGTGTAGCAGCGGATTCCGACCGCGTCCACCATCGCCACATAGCGCTCGGGCTCGGCGCCGGGCCCGCCGATCTCCAGGGTGGTTGTGACGCCGCTCTTTAGCACATGGATCAGCGAGAAGCGCTGGCCGATGTCCACGTCCTTCAAATGCGCGTGTTTCGCGCCTTCGCGGGTCGGCGCGCCGTGGGCGAGATAGTTGGATGCGAAGTAGTCGAGCTTGTTAGCGTCGTTTAGCAGATAGTCGCTGGCGTTGATGCCGGAATGAAAATGGGTGTCGATGAAGCCGGGGGAGACGAGGCATCCCCTGGCGTCGATCTTTTTGTCGACGGGATCGACGTACGACTTGCCCACAAACAGAACGCGGTCATTTTCAAAGACGACGACTCCGTCTTTAATGATCTCGTGTTCTTTGCCGTCGAAGCCGACGACATATCCGCCTTGAATGAGCGTCTTCATTTCTCAGTCCTTTCTCTAGCTGTAAGTTCCGTTCCGTGCCCAGCGAATGTAATGCTCCACACCGCGGACCGGATCGTACTCCGGCGCGAAGCCGGTCTCTTCGCGGATCCGTGAGATATCGACGCAGGCGTCGATGTCCATCGGAGTCTTGGTTGACGTCAACGGCCCCGGGCCGTCGCCGAGGTGAATTTCGGTTTTCGGCAGCAATTTTTTTATCGCGTCGGCGAACTCGGAGAGGCTGACCAGCCTGCCGAAGCCGACGTTGTAGATGCGATGGCGCAAGGTTTTCGCATTTAGCAGCAGCATGACCGCCCGCGCCGCATCTTTGGCGTAGATAATGTCGTGGGCTTCAGCCGGGTCCTGGTTTTCCAGCGCAATCGGAAGGCCCCTTGCGGCCTTTTCCACCATGTGGCCGGCGAGGTTTCGCAGTCCTTGATACAAGGGGCCGTACATGCGGGTAGCGCGAGCCGAAATCACCTCCATGCCGTATTCTTTGCAGTACATGAGGCTAATGATTTCGCCGGCCTTTTTTGTTCCCGGAATAAAACGATCGGAAGTAATCAGGAGCTTTTCCTCTTCTTTGTGCGGCTGAGCGGTCTTCATCCCCTGGTACACCGCTTCGGAGCTGATAAAGATCACCCGCTTGATCTCAGCCGTCCGGGCTGATTCGAGCACGTTGATGGTCCCTTTGATGTTTACATCCATCGCCTCGTAGAGCGAGGTGCTTCCCTTCTCTGAGCGGACCGCGGCGTGAACGATGCTCGTGACGCCGAAATCACCGACTGCTTGCGAGACCCTATCGAGAGAGGTTATGTCGAGCGGAATGATGGAGAGGTTTTTGTCCACAAACGGCGCCAGCAGGTTGGGAACCTGCGCGTTCCGGTTCCTGGTCGCCACGACCGCTTCGCCGGCCTCGCAAAGAATTCGCGCGAGATTGGCGCCGAGAAATCCCAACCCGCCGGTGATCAGAATCATGCAAAATCCCAGGCAGCAGCCAACCTACAAACGAATCAGCTCGTCGCCGACTCTGTTCAACCGCTGATTGCCTTTTTCGGTGATGAGATAGGTCTCGCCCCAGAGCAGCGAGTGATCGTCGAGGATCGGCCAGGGGTGGACGATAAAGACCATCCCGGGAGCGATCTCCGTCTCGTTCTGCGGCGACGGGCGGTCCTCGACCATGTCGATGCCGACGATGTGGCCGTAAACCGGGGTGCAGCCGAGCCCTGAGTTTTTAACCGATTGCTCCATCACGCTCATCGACTTCGAAACTTTGTATCCCGGCTTCAAATACGGCAGCGCCTCCTTGATTGCGCGGACCGCCCCCTGATGCAGCTTCACCAGTTTGGCGTCCGGTTTCCCCAACGAGACGGCGCGCGCCAGTTGCGTCCAGTAGCCGCCGTAGTTGGCGGTCAGCTCCGTGAAGACCATGCCCTTTTTATGGATCTTGCGTGACGACGGCACGTAGGCATCGACCTTGGGCCCCTGGGAGATGATGTTAAAAGTTTTCTCTACGCCGTTGCTCTTGAGAAGATAATCCATCCGCGCCATCACGTCCCACTCGGTTTTCCCCGGCTTGATCTGCTTGATCCCTTCGATGAATGCCCGATCCACCAGCGCCGCCGATCGCTTCACCAGCTTGACTTCCTCCGGCGTCCGGTAGGCGCGCAATTTTTTGAGCGTCGGGCCGAACTCTTTGAGCGTGACGCCCGGAAACATCTCTTCGAGCCGTTGGCCCCAGAGGAATGGAAAGTTATGTAGCCCGTCGATGCCCAGGGTCGCCCGGGCAAGATTTTTCTCCTGCAAAACGTCCGTCAAGCTCTGAAAAAAATTATTGCTGAGCCGCAGATCGGAGGCCCAAGAATGCTTCGCCGCCCTCATCGCTTGAAAGCGCGACTCCACAAGCAGGATAGGGGGTTGATCCTCCCGGCGAAAAAAGATCAGGACGAGCGGAATGTTGATGTTGGGAAAGTCGGTCAGAAAGCGGAAAGCCGCGCCGTCTCCGCGCACGGCGCTGGACCCGCGAACGATCAGCGCGTCGATGCCTTGCTCGGCCATCTGCTGACGAACGATCCGGAAGCGGCTCTCTTTTTCCTTATCTGACAGGAACATTCCCGTAGCCTCCTGTTTCTTCCGCTCTCAGAGCGGCCACCGTTCAAGGCGATACGCCTGGTCCCAGAAGAGAAACTCATAACGGCTGCTGAGAATAAAGTGAGATTGCATAAGCTTTTTCTCGCCGGCGGTCGCGCTCTTCCCGAGTTGATCCATCAGCCGGATCTGCTCGCGCACCGGCTTCCAATACTCCTCCGAGGCGTACGTCTCGATCCACTCGCGATAGATTTTCGGCCGCTTCGGGCGGTTGCGGTAGAGCCGCCTGCCCACCTCGCTGTAAATCCAATAGCAGGGAAGAACGGCGCCGACAATCTCCCCGAGGCTGCCGCCGCGCGCGACGGCCTGAAGGTGCCGTGTGTAGGCTTCCGTAATCGGGCCCTTCGGCGTCGCGTCAAGCTGCTTCTGCGAGAAGCCCAGGCTTTTTCCAAACGTGGCGTGAAAAGTTCTCTCAACCTCGACCGCGATCAGCGCGTGGCGGGTGAAAACCTCCAGAGTTTGCAGATCGGGGGACTTCGCCCCGCCGAGGCAGAGCACCTGGGCGAAATCGAGGAGGTAAACGTAATCTTGCCGCATAAAATAAACAAAACGATCCATCGGCAGGGTGCCGGCCTGAAGCTCGTCGAGAAAGGGATGAGTGTAAATGGCGCGCCAGATTTTATCTGAGCGGCGCTGCAACAATCGGCTGAACGGCGCGGCCACTTCAAGCTTCCTGAAAGCGGGTTTTTGCCGGACTAAGGAAAAACCAATTCGCTCTTGCTCGCGGCTTGCAGTTTAAACGAAATCTTTCTATAACATAGCGGCCAACCGTTGTCACTCTTGTTGCCGCAACGACGACATCGCGGCGGGAGCGGAAAGGGAGAGCGATGAAGAAGAAGATTCGAACGCGCGTGAACGGCAAGAAAGTCGAGATGGAGGTTGCCACCAACCGTCTCATGATCGACTTCCTGCGTTACGATCTCGGGCTCACCGGAACGAAGGAGGGTTGCAGCGTCGGCGTCTGCGGCGCCTGCACCGTCTTGATGGACGGAGAGATGATCAGCTCGTGCCTTGCACCCGCCGTGTTTGCCGACGGCCACGACCTCACCACGGTCGAGGGGCTGGCAAAAGACGGCGAGCTCCACCCGGTGCAAAAGAGCTTCATCAAATACGGCGGCTTCCAGTGCGGCATCTGCACCCCCGGCCAGGTCGTGGCCGCCAAGGCGTTGCTCGACAAGGTGCGCAAACCGAATGAAGAGCAGGTCAAAGAGTGGATGATGGGGAACCTGTGCCGCTGCACGGGTTACTACAAGATCATCGAGTCGATTCAAAAAGCGCACCAGTTCGCCAAATAGAGGATAGAATCATGCAACCCTTTGAATACCGCACGCCCAAGAGTCTCAAAGAAGTCCAGCAGGATCTCAAACAGTTTGGAACCGATGCCAAGCTCGTCGCCGGCGGGACGGCGCTTATCATCATGATGACGCAGCGTCTGGTGCGGCCCACCTGTCTCATCAGCCTGCGTAACGTGCGCGGTCTCAGCGGCGTCGGCGAAAAAAACGGCGCGCTCAGCATCGGCGGCCTCACCACGCACCGCGCCGTGGAGACCTCGCCGCTGGTCCGGCGTAAGTTGCCCGTGTTGGCCGAAACCTACCGCCATGTGGCGACCATTCGGGTGCGCAATATGGCGACCGTCGGAGGTGGTCTTGCCCATGCCGATCCCAACCAGGATCCGCCGCCGGCGTTGATTGCTCTCGGCGCAACCTTGAAAGCAAGCTCGGCCGACGGCAGCAGAGTGATTCCGCTCGAAGAGTTTTTTACCGACTATTATGAGACCGTGCTGAAACCGGATGAAGTGATCACGGAGATTTCGGTTCCGCGCCTGCCGCCGAACAGCGGCGCGGCTTATCTCAAATTTTTGCCGCGCACGGCCGACGATTACGCGACGGTCTCCGCGGCGGCCGTGGTGACGCTCGACCGGTCGAAGAAAATCTTCTCCGACGTTCGCATCGCGCTGGGAAGCGTCGGCACCACGCCGATCCGCGCGCGCGACGCCGAGGCGGTGTTGCGCGGGCAGCCGGTCAAGGCCGAGGCGCTGCGCGAAGCCGCCGAAAAGGCCAAGCAGGCGGTCGATCCGCTAAGCGATTTTCGCGGCTCTGCGGCCTACAAAAAAGAGATGGCGGGCGTGTTCGTCCGGCGGGCTTTGGAAAAAGCCCTGGAGGGGCTCGTCAGACTGGCGAAGGCGACGCCGAGCCGGCCGGCGGGCAAAAGGAAGAATAAATGAAGTTCACTCAACGGGCGGTCATTCCGGTGGCGCGCGGCCCGCTCTGGGACTTTCTCATGGACGTGCCCAAGGTGGCAAAGTCGCTCCCCGGTGTGGAAACGGTAACTCCGATCGACGGCACGACCTATCAAGGAACGTTGAAGGTGCGCGTCGGGCCGATCTCGCTCAACTTGCAGGGGAAAATCATCGTCGAAGAGCGTGACGCGGTGAATTGCAAGGCTTCGCTGCGGGCCGAGGCCAACGACCGCATGGCTGCGGGGGCCGTGAAGGGCAAGACCACTATGGAGCTTAAAGAGATCGGCCCGCACGAAACCGAGCTGCTGGTGGAGACGGATGTCAATATTCTGGGCAAGATCGGCGAGTTCGGCCAGCCGATTATTCGCAAAAAAGCGGATCAAATGCTTCAGGAGTTTGTCAACAATATCAAGAAGCAGCTAACTCAGAGTTAGCGGCGTGCGCTGGTTCCTCTCCTCCTTTTCCAATCCCCCGGATATTGCGTCATAGCAGGCCTGGCTCAGTTGCTTGCGGCCGGCCGAGTCATTGTTGTAGCGCGTGGTGTCGATCGGCGGGTGAATTTTGATCGTCACCTCGATCCGCCGATGCGACAGTAAGTTCCAGAAGTGGCTGGCGAAGTCCATATCGCCGTACCAATAAAGGTTGTCCCGATTGGCGCTGGAAACGGCCTCGCCGTCGATGCGGCGGTAGCTGATGGTCAGGGGGACGATCTCGACACGGGCGCGCAGAGCGGCGGCGAACGGGGCGGTTTGAAAGGGCAGCAGCCGGTCGCCGTTGGTGGACGTTCCCTCGGGAAACATTAAAATATTCGCTTTGTGACGCAGTCTCCCGACGATCTGTTCTACCGCCCGAGGGATCCTGTCTTTGTGCTGCCGGTCGATATACACGGTTCCGCACAGGACCGTCCACTGACCGATGATGGGCCAGCTTCTCACCTCTTTCTTGGAAACGTAGATCACCGGGAACAGGCTCCCCAAGACCATGCCGTCAAGATAGCCCAGGTGGTTGCTGGTAATAAACGCGCTCCGGTGATCGACCAGGTCGCGACGACCTTCAAGAGAAATCCGCACGCCCAGTATCGTTCTCAGCAGAGTGGTAAATTGTTGCGTGACGCGGGTGACGATTCTCCACCGCTCCGACGGGCGCCACACCGAGGCCCAGACGTGGCCGAGGGCGACCAGAAGAAAAAAGGCGAGCCACAGACATATGATAGCAGCGAGTTTAACGACCCTCATGTATACCTTGGGAGCGAGAGGCCAAATCGCTTGAGAAACTCATCGCTCGCCTGAGCGGCGTCTAATAGCAGAAAGAGATCGGTCGTGCCAAACTCGAGATCCAGGGCCGGCGGGCCGCAGACCAACGAACCCACTCGCAGGTATCCTTTGATGAGACTCGGCAGTCGCACGAACAGCGCCTCTTTGTCGCCGATGGGCGCGTTTTCGTCCAAGCCGGCGAACGCCTTCTCCGGCAGAGGTTGGACGCGAAGGTTGTCGGGCGCGTAGTAATCTTGCTTGAGCAAAGAAAAGAGCGGGCTGACTTCGCGCGGCTCGGTCGTCAAGATGCTGCCGCAGCCGAAAAGATAGCGAACCCGATGGGTCTTCACATACCCTGCAATGGCCTGCCACATGAGAGGGATGAGGCCTCGATCGCGATAGTCCTTGTGGGCGCAGGAACGGCCGAGCTCCAACAGCTCCCCGTCGACCTTTTTGATCTTCTCTAAGTCGAACTCCCTTTCGGAGTAAAAGCCGAAGTTTTTTCGGGCCGCCGAGCCGAGCATCAATCGGTAGGTTCCGACCACGTTCCCGGTCTTCCCCTCCCGCACGATGAGGTGGTCGCAGATGGGATCGAAGTCGTCGATGTCCAGACCGCGCGCGTAGGAGGACTGGAGCCCCTTGTTCATCTCCACGTTGAACACCTCAAACCTGAGTCTCTGGGCTTGACGGATGTCGTCCGGATCGCGCGTGATCTTTATTTCAAATTCGCTCATCTTATCAACGGTGGCGCCAGCGGGGCTTTCGCTTTTCCAGAAATGCCTGAACGCCTTCTTCGACGTCTTCGGTTTTTAAAAGTTCGTCTAGATAAAGCTCCTCGGATCTCCGGAGCGCCGCGGAAAAATCTTTGGCGGAGATTTCTCTCAATCCCTTAAGCGCGATGCGCAAGACGGCGCGGCTTTTTCCTTTGAGATCGTCCAACAGCGTCTCGACGACCTGGCTCAATTCCGACGCCGGCGCGACGCGGTTGATCAGTCCCATCGCCAGCGCCTCTTGAGCCGTCAGCGTCTTGCCGGTGAGAATGAGCTCTGCCGCCCGGTGATACCCGATCTGCGACGGAAAGCGGGCGAGGGCCACGGGAGGATAGCAGCCGACGTGAATCTCCGGCGTCGCGAAGGCACTTTCCTCCGAAGCCAAAATAAGATCGCACGAGCTTGCCAGCTCAAAGCCCCCGCCAAGACAAGCGCCCCGGACAACCGCCACGGTGACTTGAGGGAGAGCGAGGAGGGTGCGGATCGCGCCGTGGACGGCCTGCAACATCTCCGGAACCTTCTCACGGGCGTGGTCCTTCACATCGACGCCGGCGGAAAAGGCCCGATCGCCCGCGCCCCGGATCGTCACGATGTCGATCCCGTCGTCTCCTGCCAATGAGTCTAAGCTCTCTTGCAGCTGCCTCAACGTCGTCAGGTCGAGGACATTCAGGGGAGGGCGATCGACCGTCAGCCACGCGGTCCGGTCTCGTCTGTCCAGCAAGAGGCTCATCCGGCCGTCGAGAGGCCGCTTTTTGGTCTCTGCGTCACAGTTTTCCAGCCCGTCGCTCCTGGCATGCGGTGTCGAACCATGCAGATCGTCCATTTTTAAACTACGAGGGCGATTTTTACAAGAGAGGTCGCAAAGCTTTGTGCAGTTTGACAAACAGGCTCGGAAAGCATTACACTAAAACGGCTTTTTGTTAAACAGTAAGGAGGGTGTTATGAAAAGACCACGCGTGTTGATCGTTCTGATGGTCTTGTGGCTTGCGCTCTTCGGCATACCCTGGAAGGCGCTGGCAGGCCAGGATGAATACGACGACAGCCAGTCTCACCCACTTAGAGTTCTGTCCTACGCGGTTTACCCGGCGGCTTTGGTTGCAGAATGGTTTATCTTCCGACCGATCCACTTTCTGGTCGGCGCCACCAAACCGCAGGAGTATGTCTTCGGCCATAAGCCCCATCCTCCGCTGTTGGCCGATCCCCAGCCCGATCACAATTACGGCATGAGCACGCCGCCGCCGGCCCGGGCGCCGGAGAAACCCAAGATCGTTCAGCCTCCGGCGCCGGCCTCGGAGAGGGTCACCGTCAAAGAGGTGCCGGTAATTAAGACCGTGTACCAGGAAGTGGAGAAGATCGTCGAGGTCGAGAAAGTCGTCTTCCCCGATATCGCATTTCGCGCCAACTCCACCGATTTGACCGATCTCGGCAAGGGCAAAGCCTATCTGGTCGCGCAAAAGCTAAAGGAGAATTCCGATGTCGTCGTGGCGATCGAAGGCCACGCCGACGCGGTGGGAAGCGACGATTTTAACCAGAAACTCGCGCTCAGGCGCGCGCAGAGAGTGATGGCGGAGCTGACTCAGCTGGGGGTCGATGCCAACCGGTTGTCGATCGCCAGTTTCGGCGAGTCCAAGCCGCTGATCGACCAGCAAACCGACTGGGCCCATGCGGTCAATCGACGCGTGGAGTTTCGAGTGACAGCTCGTTGATCACCGGCCCATCCATCGTACCAAGGCCCAGTCCGGCGTTCCGGCTGGGCCTTTTTTTCACCTGTTATTTCATCCTGCCATGGCCTACCAACCGAAAGATGCCTTTTACCGCAAGGCCAAGAGAGAGGGATACCGCTCGCGCGCGGCCTACAAGTTGTTGGAGCTCAATCGACGTTTTCGCGTTATCAAGCCGGGAGATCGCGTGGTGGATCTCGGCGCGGCTCCGGGCGGATGGTTGCAGGTCGCCGCTGAGCTGGCCGGGCCGAAGGGCAAGGTGGTAGGCGTGGACCTCCAGCTGATCACGCCCTTCCGCGAGCCGAATCTGATCGTGCTGCAGGGCGACATCACGACTGAAGAATGCATCGAGAAAATCCGGGAAGCATTAGCTGCGCCGGCGAACTGCGTCCTGTCGGACGTATCGCCGCGCCTGACCGGCATTCGCGACGCCGACATAAGCCGGTCGATTGAGCTGGCTCGAATGGCGCTCAAGGCGGCTTGCAGCCTGCTCGCGCCCGGGGGCAATTTTCTCGTGAAGATTTTTATGAGCGAGGAGTTGGGCGCGTTCTCCGCCGGGATCAAGGAGAGATTTCGGTCGGTCGATCGCACGCGCCCGGAGGCGACGCGCAAAGGATCGTCTGAAATTTATCTGTGCGCCAGAAGCTATCGCGGGCCTCAGGCAGGCCGGTGAAGAAGGAGCGTCTGAATCGTGCTCGGAGAAAATCCGTGTTCGTGCTCGTGAGGGGGGCGAACACGAGAGCCCGGAGAACCGCTTCGGCGTGCCACGAACACGAACACGAAATCCGCGCGCCTTGCGCCTCCATTCCTTACTTGACCAACGCCTTTTCCAACTCCTGTGTCCGGGAGAGGCGCTCTTTCGCCCGCCCACGGTGGTAAATCATTGCGCCGGCTGAAAGCGCGCAGATCGCGCCGGAAAGGGTAACGGCCCACGGGGTTCCCGTCACCGAAGCGACGCTGCCGATGAACAGCGTCCCAAAGGACCAAAGACCTTTGTCCATAAAGAGGAGACTCAGGGTGCGTCCCAGAAGGTGGGGCGGGGTTTCCATCTGGATGGTGGCGTTGGCCGTGGCGCGGAGCGCGATGTGGCTGGCGCCGACCATCAGCAGGCAGAGGCAGGAAACGAGCATCGAACGCGAAAAGGAAAAAAGTATCAAGAAAAAGGCGAAGGCGAAAACGCCGGCCGTCGTAACGTCGCTCCGCCTGCGGATATTGCCCAAAGAGGCGAGCAGGAGCGCCGCGACGACCGCGCCCAAGCCGGGCGCCGCCACGAGAAATCCAAAGCCGGCAGGGCCGACGTGCAGAACGTCGCTGGCGAAGACCGGGAGAAAGCGCGAGTACGGAGAGCCGACGAGCGCGACCACGTACATCAGAAAAAACGCGCCGAAGACTTCCCGGTTGCTTCTGACATAGTTGTAGCCCTCGATCACCTCCTGCCAAAAATTTCCCTCCCGCTCATCCCGGCGCCAGGCCGGCAGTTCCATCATCACCAGCGAAATGATGATCGCGAAGAAGCTCACGGCGTTGACGAACAGGCAGCCGGCCACTCCGATCACGCTGATCAGCACCCCGGCCAACGAGGGACCCACGAGCTTGCTCAGATTCACCACCGAGGAGTTGAGCGCGATGGCGTTCATCAATTCGTCGCGCGGGACGAGCGCGTTAATCAGCGACTGGCGCGCGGTCTGGTTCAAGGTGTTGACCGTTCCGAGAAACAGCACGAGAACGACGACGTGCCAAAACTGAATGAGATCGAAATAAACCAGGGCCCAAAACGCGACGGCCTGGAGCATGGCGAGAACCTGGGTGATAAGCAGCAGCCGGCGGCGGTCGAGGCGGTCCACCATAGCGCCGCCGATGGCGCTTAGGAACAGGCGCGGAGCTGCCTGACAGAAACCGATAATGCCGAGGAGAAAAGGCGAGTTGGTCAGCGTCCAAACCAGCCAGCTCTGGGCCATCGCCTGCATGAAATCTCCCGTGTGGGAAAAGACGGTGCCGATGAACAGCAGGCGGTAGTTGCGAAAACGGAGCGAGCTTAAGATCTGGGAAAAACGGGAGCGTCGCCGGTCGGTGTCGGCCATTATTCCACCGTGACGCTCTTGGCGAGATTGCGCGGCTGGTCCACGTCCGTTCCGCGCTGCACCGCCGCGTGGTAGGCGAGCAACTGGAGGGGAATGGTGAGCACCACGGGCGTGAGATAGTGCGAGGCTTCGGGAACGATCAGCGTGCGATAGGCGGCGGCCCGAACCGCCTGATCGTCGTGGTCAGTCAGGGCAATGACCTTCGCCGCTCTGGACTCCACTTCCTTGAGATTCCCCAGAGTCTTTTGAAAATAGCGGTCGCGCGGCAACAGGACCACCACCGGCATCTTCTCGTCGATCAAAGCGATCGGGCCGTGCTTCATCTCGCCGGCGGGATACCCTTCCGCATGGATGTAAGAGATTTCCTTGAGCTTCAGCGCGCCTTCGAGAGCGATCGGATAGTTGATGCCCCTGCCGAGGTAGAGAAAGTCGGAGACGCCGCTCAAATCCTGCGCCAGACGCTGCACCTCGCTCTCCAGCTTCAACGCTTCTTCGACCGCGTGGGGAAGATGCAGCAGGTCTTCCAGCAGCCGTTTCGCCTCGGCCTTGGCGAGGTGGCCGTTCAGCCGCCCCAGGCCGATCGCCAGGAGATAGAGAGCGGTCAACTGGGAGGTGAAGGCCTTGGTGCTGGCGACGCTGATCTCGGGACCGGCGTGCGTGTAAAACACGCCGTCGGATTTACGCGCGATGGAGGAGTCCACCACGTTGCAGATGGAGAGGACCCGCGCCTTTTTCTCCCGCGCCATCTCGACCGCGGCGAGCGTGTCGAGGGTCTCGCCGGACTGGCTGATGAGCAGGAGCAGCGAGCGGGAATCGATCAGCGGGGCGCGGTAGCGAAATTCCGATCCGTAGTCCGCCTCCGCCGGGATGCCGGCAAGCTCTTCGAGCATGAATTTTCCCACCAGGGCGGCGTGCCAGGCGGTGCCGCAGGCGACCAGGTAGATTCTCTTGATCCGGCGCGCCTGTGCCGCGCTGAGCGAAACACCATCCAGGGAGACCGTGCCGTCTTTGAGCGAGATCCGTCCGCGGAAGGTGTCGGTGATCGTCCGCGGCTGTTCGTAGATCTCTTTGAGCATGAAGTGGGGATAGCCGTCTTTACGCGCCGCCACGGCGTCCCAGGTGATTTCCTTCACCGGCCGGCTGACCGCCTTACCCTTCTCGTCGAAGATGCGAAAGCTTCCCGCCCTGACCTCGGCCACCTCGCCGTCGTCGAGGAACGTCACCTTGCGCGTGTGGTCGAGAAGGGCCGGTATGTCGGAGGCGATGAGCGTCTCGCCGTCGCGCGAGCCGAGGACGATGGGAGTGGAGTTCTTCGCCACGATCAGCCGTTCTGGGTCTTTCTGGTTGATAAAGACCAACGCGTAGGAGCCGCGTATTTCGCGCAGGCTCTGCCGGACGGCCGTGAGAAAGTCCGTTCCCTTTTGCACCTTTTCGTTTACTAGATGGGCGACGATCTCCGTGTCGGTTTCGGACACGAACTTCGCGCCTTTGCCGAGGAGCTGCTCTTTTAGCTCCAGATAGTTCTCGATGATGCCGTTGTGGACGACGACGATGCTGCCGGCGCGATGGGGGTGGGCGTTCGCTTCGGAAGGCCTGCCGTGAGTTGCCCAGCGGGTATGGCCGATGCCGACGCTGCCCGCGACCGGTCGCTGCCGGAGGGCGGTCTCCAGGTTGGCTAATTTTCCCTGGCAGCGGCGCGTGACGATCTCACCGTCGGAAAAAACGGCGAGCCCCGCGGAATCGTAGCCTCGATACTCAAGCTTCTTGAGACTCTCTAAAATAATCGGCGCCGCCTGGCGCGGGCCGATGTATCCGACGATGCCGCACATCAGGCTTTCACCTTTCCCATCTTGCGCCGCTTTTGCTCGGTCCATCCCTCGCGCGCTCTCTCCACCCGCTCGTTGTAGACCAGCGCGCCCGCCGGCACGTCGCGCCTGACGGTCGTCGCCGTCGCCACGTAGACGTCGTCGCCCAGCCGAACCGGCGCGACTAATGTGGTGTCGCTGCCGACCTGCACCCGCTCGCCGATTGTCGTCGGATATTTGGCGAAGCCGTCGTAGTTGCAGGTGATTGTCCCGGCGCCGATGTTGGTTTCGCGCCCGACCGCTACGTCGCCGAGGTAAGTCAAGTGATTGGCCTTCACGCCGTCACCGAGTTTGGCCTCTTTGGTCTCGACAAAATTTCCGATATGAACTTGGCGTCCCAATTGAGTCCCCGGGCGAAGGTGGGCGAAGGGGCCGACGATCGCGCCGTCGCCGACTTTACAATCGGTCAAGACCACGGAAAATCTGAGATGCACGTCATCGGTCAGCTGGGCGTTGGTGAGGTAGGCCGAGCCGTCGATGCGGCAGCGCTCGCCGACAACCGTCTCGCCTAACAGGTGAGTGTTCGGTCCGACAACGGTATCGCGGCCGATCTTGACTCCTTCTTCGATGTAGGTGGTCTCCGGGTCCTTGAGCGTCACGCCGGCGGCCATCCATTTTCGATTGATCTTTTCCTGCACCAGCTTCTCCATAAGCGCAAGCTCCTCTCTCGTGTTGACGCCCATGATCTCCCGCGCGTCCTCCGCCTCAACCGTCCTGACGGGTTCTCTCATCTTAAGCGCCGCGGCCACGATATCCGTGAGATAATATTCGTTCTGCTCGTTGCGGTTGGATAGACTCTCCAGCGCGGCGAAGAGAAAGCGCGGAGAGGCTACGTAGATGCCGGCGTTGATCTCGGCGATTTTCTTTTCAGCCGCCGTCGCGTCGCGCTCCTCCACGATCCGCGCGACCTCGCCTTTGCTGCCGCGCACGATTCTCCCGTAGCCCGCCGGCTCCGGCAAACGGGCCGTCATGAATGTCAGCGTCGCATTCTGCTCTCTGTGGTTGCGCAAGAGCCCAAGCAGAGTAGCTTCGGTGATAAACGGAACGTCGCCGTTCAAAATCAGCAGCTCTCCCGGAAAATCCCGGAAAGTTTTTGCCGCGCAAGCGGCCGCGTGGCCGGTGCCGAGCTGTTGCTCCTGCAAGATCCACGCGACGTCGCTGCCGTCGCAAGCTTGCTTTACCAGCTCCGCGCCGTGTCCCACGACGACGGCGATTTTCTTTGGCGTTAAGCCACGCGCAGCCTTTAGAACATAACTGAGCAGCGGTTTTCCTCCGAGACAGTGAAGGACCTTGGGAAGACGCGACTTCATGCGCTTCCCCAGCCCCGCCGCGAGGATGACGATGCCGAGACTGTTCATAGACTTGTTCGCACGCGAAAAGATTGGGCAAATTATAGCGTAAGTAGGAGGTCAATCAAAGGGAGAAGAATTTATTTAACGTCAACCACGCTGCTTGCAGCGTGGAACCTTTTTATGGGGTTTCCAAAGGGGGCGTTAGCATCCCTTTTGGTCAAGGGCGGGCTTAAAACCCCGCCCGCGAAGTGGCTTCGTTTATTAGCGTTCCGCTGGCTGCATGGGAGTTCGCGGAATGCCCGGCCGCTGGGGATGGCGTTCGCTGCAGGTCTTGATGAAGAACATGAGCAGGGAAATGGAGATAACGATCGAGGCGAGGGTAATGAAAGGTGTGAGAAAGGCGCTCCACCTTTCCTGGCGGCGCTTGGCTTTGAGCGCTTCCAACTCTTCCGGCGATTTTGGCTGGTCCATCCCTAACCTAAACGTCGGTCTCCTCAGGAGCTAGACTTTTACCTTGGTGAACACCTTCAGCGGGTTCTTATTAAAGATCTTGAGCTTGTCCTCGGTGCTGAGGAACGACAGGCTGTCGATCACCGGCAGGACGTCGTCCGAGGGTCTCCCCGTATCGGGCCGGGCAGCGCCGCCGGAGCCGGGGAACTCCGTCCCGAACATCACCTGGTCCACCCCCTTCTGCTTGATTGCTGCGGTCAGGAAATTCTCGTCGTAGGCGCAGCAGTCGTAGTAAAGGTTTTTGCTGAGGTCCTTTTGCGCGATATGATGATCGGTTGGGATGAAGCGATTGAGCGAGCCGCCGCAGTGGCAGATCACAATTCTCAAGCGCGGAAAGCGCTGGAAGACGTCGCTGTGCGACAGAATATGCATCGCGATGAACTCTTCGGTGTAATTGTTCATCTGGTAGTTGTGCGGGATGACTTCGATGCGCGGATCGAAGCTCGTGGAGGGGTGGGCCATGAGCGGCACGTCCAGCTCCTCGGCCTTCTTGTAGAGCGGGTGCCAGTAGGGGTCGTGCATCCCCGGCGCGTCTTTGCGGCCGCTCGGATCGGGATTGACATAGGCGCCGACGAACCCCAGCTCCTTCACGCAGCGCTCCAATTCGGCGATGCAGTTGCTCGTGTCGAGGGCGGCGTTCTGCGGCAGCTGCGCCATGCCGAAAAAACGGTCGGGGTGAAGCTTGACGATGCGCGCGATCACGTCGTTGGTGATGCGGCAGATGTCCTGCTGGAGAAACGGGCGGGTCCAGTGCCACATGGCGACCGGCCGGGGGCCGATGAGCTGGACGTCGATATGCCTCTCGTCCATGCCTTTGAGGTGGCTCTTTTGGGCGTTGGCGAGCTGCTCGTCGGTCATCTCCAGCTTTCTCCCCGGAGTGTTGAGCGAAATCATTCCGCCGAGGTGGCCGCGGAAATGAGGCGGCGTGCTCATGTGGCCGTGAACGTCGATAACTTTGTTGTTCTGGAACATTTTGTCCTCCTCTTTTGGTTTTCTTAGTTCGTATGGTACGCGCTCTCGGGGACGAGCCGTTCCGGTCGACGGCAATAGGTCCCTGCTTTTTCCGATCCTGCACGTTCAGTGCCGTCGTCCTTCACAGCTCGCCCCCTCGATCGGCACGGTATCATGGATTGTCCTCGTACCATGAATAAATCGGGCTAGTCTTCTTCCGGCGCCGGAACTTGATGAGACAACATAATTTCTTTTCTTTTTTTGGCCGACTGCATGATCGCCAGGCAAACTTCTAGCGTCGCCATTCCCCACGGGCCCGTGTGGCGAATGGGCCGGTCGAGAACGACCGCATTGTAAAGCTCCTCCAATTCGGCGCGTCTCGACGTGCTCCCTTCGACAATCGGGACATCCTTGACGCCGTCGTCGCCGTGGACGTAAAGGCCGTGTTGGGACTGGCGGATATCGCCTCTCTCGCAGGAGGCGATGAGAATGCCCAGGTCGTTCGGCACCCACGGCCGCCGCTCGCCGCGGTTGCGGAAAAGCTGGCCCTCCTGAGCGCCGCCGATGCGCATGGCGTCTTTGTCTTCGTTCTCGTTTCGGGTCCCGTCGAGTAACTGTTTGCGGATCGCCGCCCTCTCCTCGTAGGTGTAGCGGCTCCGATTGGTTCCCCACGGCACCAATTCCGACGCCAGAAAATAGCCGTAGCCGTTGTGCACCAGCGTGGCGGGAGTGCCGTCGGCGAATTCCATGAAAGCCGCGTAGTATCCGGGGATAGGCCGGCCGCGAAACCACTGGCCGGTCGTGCCGCGCACGCTCCGGACCATTCCTCCGCCGAGGAGGCGCAGCGTGTCGATCTGATGCGGCCCCTGGCGGTAGGGAACGCCTCCGCCCTGCGAGACGTCCAGCTCTTCCGCCGTCCTCGGTCGCAGCATCCAATCCGTGTACGCAAAGACGTTCACGGCGCAGAGCCGTCCCAGCTCTCCCGACCGGATGATTCTCCGCATAGTCCGGATGTGCGGGCCGAAGCTCTGGGTATGGCCGCAGATGAGCTTGATTTTGTTCTTGTCCGCGGCTTCGATCATCCCTTCGGCCTCGCTGAGCGAAATAGCCATCGGTTTTTCGACCACGACGTGCTTGCCGCGATTGGCCGCGATGATCGTGTGAGGGGCGTGGAACTTATTCGGCGTGGAGATCCAGACGGCTTCGACCTCGCGATCGTCGCAGAGCTTCTCAACGCTGTCGTAGGTCTGCGCGTTATATCTCTTGCGGAAGGTGTCGCGGACGCGCGGATTCACGTCTGCGCCGGCCACCATCTGGATATTGGCGGTGGCTTCCATCGCGGGTAATATCTCCGAGGCGCCGACGCCGATGCCGACGATGCCGAGTTTTAATTTCCGGCCGCCGGACGGCGCTGTGTTTGTTGCGCTTGCCATCGCTCTCTCGATTAATCTCCCGTTACTTAGCAGACTCTCCCCATGCCCTGTCAAGGCCGACGATCTTGCGTTGAGCTCGTCGATTTTTTCCGGCGATTTCGCCCGGTCCGTCGCTAGCAGGGTGCTGAAAAAAGCCACTCGTGCTTCGAGAGCCCTCAGCACGAACGGAAATTCTCCAATGATTTCAGTCCATCCTCCGTTCGTCCTGAGCTTTGTCGAAGGATGAACGGAGTTTTTCAGCATCCTGCTAGGCTAAATGGCGGCTCAACGCGCGGCGGCCGAGCCAAAACATCGCGGCGTCAAAGGCGATCAGCACGATCGCCATCAGCAGCAGCCTTGGCGCGTCCCAGCCGGTGAGAATGAGAGAGCGCATCGCGTCGACCGCGTAGGTCATGGGATTGACGGCGGCGACGGCCCGCATCCAGGCCGGCAGGCTGTCGAGCGGCACGAAGGCGCTGGAGAGGAAGGTGAGGGGCAGAGTGGTGATTCCCATAACGGCGAAAAAGTCGCCGTGGTTTTCCAGCCTGAAGGCGAGGACCAGAGAAATAACCGTCACGCCGAAGCCGAGCAGCAGGCTGATGACCAGCAGGGCGAAGACCCCGCCGACACCGGTGGCGATGCGGACGCCGAAGAGTAGTCCGAGGACGAGCATCAGCAGGCACTGTAGCATGGTGCTGACGTTGACCGCGAGAAAACGGCTGACCAGGATCGATCCGCGCGAGATCGGCGCGCTCATCAGCCTCAGAAGAAAACCGTTTTCTCTCTCGAAGAGCAGCGGAATGCCGCCGGCAATGGAGTTGCCGAAGACCGTGAGCGCCAGGATGCCCGGCAATAGATAGCTCCGATAATCGCCGCCGACCGAATCGCTCGCCAAGCCTTGAAACGCGCCGCCCATAAAGATCAAAAGAATTATCGGGTTGAGCAGCGTGAAGGCGAGGGTAAACGGCTCGCGCTTGAGGTGCAGCATCCAGCGTCTGAATTGCGCGTTGGTTTCCTGAAAAAACTCAGCCATCGTTCTCACCCCCGCGCGCGAAGGCGCGCCCGGTAAAGTGGAGGAAAACTTCGTCCAGTCCGGGGCGGCTGTAGGCGATCGACTCCAGGGGAATTTTCAGCGACGCGGCGGCCTCCAGAATTTTGGGCAGCGCGGCTTCGTTATTATCCACGTAGAGTTTGAGGATGGCGCCGTCCTTGACGGCCTTGCGAACCATGGAGAGCCTGGCCGCCGCCGTTTCCAGTGTCGCGAGCCATTCTCCGCTCGCCTCTTTCCCGCGTGCGACCTCCACTGACACGATCTCCCGTTTGAGTCGGCCCTTAAGCTCGGCGGGCGATCCCAGGGCGGCGATTTTACCGTGGTCGATGATCGCCAGCTCGTCGCACAGCCTCTCCGCCTCGTCCATGTAGTTGGTGCAGAGAAAGATCGTCGTCCCTTCCTCTTTGAGCCGCAGAATGTGATTCCAGACATCGCGCCGCACCTCGACGTCGAGACCCAACGACGGCTCGTCGAGAATGATGACCGGCGGGCGGTGAATCAGCCCGCAGGCAAGATCGAGTTTTTTCTTGGTTCCGCCGGAGAGATGGCGCGCGCGGCGATCCTCGAGGCCCGCCAATCCGACCAACGCCAGCGCGTCCCGGATTCTCAACTGACGCAGGGCCGCAGGCACGTGATAGAGATCGGCGTAGTACCTCAGGTGCTCCAGCGGCGTGAGGTAGGGATCGACCGTCAGCTCTTGCGAAATATATCCGACGAGACTGCGGGCCTTCGCCGGGTCGGTCAGGACGTCGACCCCGGCCACTTCCGCCTTGCCGCCGTCGGGGCGAATCAGCGTGGCAAGAATCTTTACCGTCGTCGTTTTGCCGGCGCCGTTGGGTCCGAGCAGGCCGAAGATCTTTCCGCCTTTGACCTCCAGCGAAATCCCGTCGAGCGCCGTGACGATGCCGTAGGCTTTGCTGAGATTCTCTATGCGGACGACCGGCTCGGACATAGTAAACGAAAATCATATTATGGGCTTGCCGCGAAGTCCACCGCCCCCGGGGAAAAAAGTCTTGTTAATAGGAGGGAATTCGTTTAGAACCAGGGCATGCCGGGGCGGAGTCTTGTGATCGACGTTCATCATCATTGGATGCCCGAAGAGCACTACCGGCGGCCGGAGCTTTACGTGCGCCAGAACGAAGAGGTGATCCACGAGCCCGACCGCTTCCGCATCCAGCGCGCCGGTGTGCAGCTCTTCTCGCCGCCCAAAATGACCGCGCGGCTCGACGAGCAGATCCGGGCGATGGATCGCGCGGGGGTGGATCGGGCGGCGCTCCACGTCGGCGTTTGGCTCGATTGGCTGGATCTCAAAGCGGCGCGGCTGATCAACGCTCGGATGGCGGAAGCCGCGGCGCGCTATCCGGGCCGCATCATCCCTCTGGCGCACGTGCCGCCGCTCGAGCCCGACGCGGCGCGGGAGCTGAAGCGGGCGGTGGCGGATCTGGGATGCAAAGGCGTCGCCATCAACACGCATGTCGGCGGCGTGCTGCTCGACGACGAGAAGATGCATCCCTTCTATCGGGCGGTGTCGGAGCTGGACGTGCCGATTCTCGTCCATCCTGCGGCGGAGATTCCTCTGGCCCACCCTCACGGCATGGAGCAGTTCAACCTCACGCGCAATCTCGGCCGCGCGTTCGACACCACGATCAACATGGCGCGCCTGACGCTGGGCGGCACCCTCGAGCGGTTTCCGAATCTGCGGTTTGTCTTTTCGCACCTCGGCGGGGCCTTCTTCGCGATCAAGAACCGTCTCAACCCCGCGTACTTCGACAAGCGCGCGAAGGGCTTTTTCGACAAGTACAAACGGCGCATCTTCATCGACACGGCGCCGCCGTTCTGGAGTCCGGAGGAGATTCGCTTCGCCGTCAGGATGATGGGCGAGAATCAGGTGCTCATGGGGAGCGATTTTCCGACCATCGACCGCCTGCGGGACGCGGTCAAACTCGTGCGGCAAGCGAAGACGACGGCGCTGGTGAAAAAAAAGGTGCTCGGCGCCAACGCGCAGAAGCTGTTCCGCTAGGAGAGAATGGTCATGGCAGAGCCCGAGACTCCGGAGAGCAAACAGGACAACTGGTGGGAGTTTTGCCCGGTCTGCGGCGCCAAGCTCGTCAACCAGAAGTGCCGCTTTGTCTGCTCCAATTCCAAGTGCCATTATTTTCAAAGTTGCAGCGAGTTCGATACCTAATTCCATTCCTTCTATGTCTAAAAGCGTAGGCATTGTGATCATCGGCAACGAGGTCCTGTCGGGAAAAACCCAGGACACCAACTCCCATTTCTTGTGCAAAGAGCTGCGCGCGCTCGGCGCCGAGGTGCGGCGGATCTTGGTGATCCCGGATGAGATCGAGTTGATCGGCCGCGAGGTTGCCGGCTTCGCGCGCGACTTCGATTTCGTTTTCACCACCGGCGGCGTGGGGCCGACCCATGACGACGTGACGATGGCGGGGATCGCGCACGGATTCGGCGTCAAAGTCGTCCGCCATCCGGAGCTGGAGCGGGCGTTGCGCGAACGGCACGGGAGCAATATCAATGAGGCGAGACTGCGGATGGCCGAGGTCCCGGAAGGGGCCGCGTTGGTCGGCGGGGGCGCCGTGCAAACCGCAGTGGTAAAATTCCGCAACGTCTATATTTTCCCCGGCATTCCCAAGATTCTCTACGAGCGCTTTGAAATCATCAAAGAGACATTCCGCGACGCGCCCTACTTTCTGAAAGTGGTCTATGTGAGAGAAGGGGAGGGCGTGATCGCTTCGATCCTCAACAACCTCCTCGCCGGTTTTCCCGAGCTGCTGCTGGGCTCCTACCCGGTGCTCGACAATCCCGATTACAAGGTGAAGGTGACCCTGGAATCGAAAGACTCAAGCTATCTCACTCGGGCTTTCGAGCGTTTCCTCCAAACGCTGCCCGCGGGCGCGGTCCACCGGATCGAATAAAGTTTAAGCGATGGAAGGAAAGCGGCCCTATCGATACGCTGCCGGCTTATAAACGGGCTCCGCTCCCTCCGTTTCCCGGCATGATCGCGGCCTTGGGGCCGGGCGTCGTTTTCATGGCGCTGGCGCAGGGCAGCGGGGAGCTGATCTGGTGGCCCTATATCATCGCCAAGTACGGCCTCACTTTTCTGTTTCTGCTGCTTCCCGCCTGCCTGCTCCAGTTTCCCGTCACTTACGAGATCGGCCGCTATACGATGCTCACGGGCGAAAGCATCTTCCAGGGGTTCATCCGTCTCAACCGGAGGTTCGCTCTGCTGCTTTGGATCTTGATGACTCTTTCGTTTCTCTGGTTCGGCGCGTTTGCCGCGGCCGGCGGGACTTCACTTGCCGCGCTGACCGATTTTCCTTCAGGCTGGGACCGGCGCGGCCAGACGCTTTTTTGGGCCTACCTCTCGATCGCGCTCTTTGTCTCGGCGATTCTATTGAGCAAAGTGATCTACCGGCTGGTCGAAGGCTTCATGTGGGCGGTCGCGCTGATCACGCTGATCGGCCTGCTATGGGCCTGCGCGCGGACGGACGTGTGGGAGGTCTTGCCCGCGTTCCTGAAAGGGTTGACCATGCCGCAAGGGCCGATGCCGAGAGCCTGGGATCCGGCCGACGCCACCAAACTGCTCACGGCGATAACGTTTGCCGGCCTGGGAGGTTTTTGGACGCTCTTTTACTCCTATTGGATACGCGACAAGGGAATCGGGATGGCGCATTACATGGGGCGGATCACCGGCCCGATCACCGGCAAGCCGGAGGTGATCCCCGCCTCCGGCTCGACGCCCACGGAGGACGAAGGGCTGGCCCACGTGCCCCGGTGGCGACGCTTTTTGTTTTGGGACGTGAGCATCGGGATCGGCGGCAACATTCTTACCACGCTCATGACCTGCCTGCTCGCCTATGCGCTGCTTTTTCCCAAGGGGCTGCTGCCGGAACACTATGAGATCGCCGTGGTTCAGAGCCGCTTCTTTGAAGTGAGCTGGGGATGGATCGGCAGAGTCATCTTTCTGGTGATCGCCGCTGCTTTTCTCTCCGACACCTGGCTGGCGACGGTCGACGCGGTGAGCCGCATGCACACTGACTGCGTCTATGGATTTTTCCCGCGGGCGCAGTCGATCCCGACGCGCCGATGGTATCTCTTTTTTCTTCTCCTGCTGACCGCGGTGACCTCGGTCACCATGCTGCTGAGCGAGCCCGGCCCCCTGATCCTGCTCTCCGCGGTGATCGGCTTCGTCGGGACGGTGCTGTTCTCGGTCGCGCTCATTTTCTTGAACCACGTCTACCTGCCGTGCCATCTCCCGCGGGCCGCGCGTCCCGGCAAGCTGAACCTGGTTCTGCTCTCCCTCTCCTGTCTCGCCTATGTTATGTTGGCGGTGGCTTATCTGCTTACCGTGACGGGCATCGTTTAGAAAGAGCGCGATCGTGACTGAAATTCTCAACTGGATCATGGAATCGATCCGCGCCTACGGGCCGTGGAGCGTGTTCATCGGCGTCATCATCGAGTCGGTGATCGTTCCGATTCCCTCGCCGCTGATCATCATGGGCGCCGGCTTTGTGCTGATCAGCCCGGAGTTAGTCGCCTCTCAGGCGTTGGTTCCCATACTCTTGCTGATCGTCCTTCCCGGCACCGTCGCCTCGACCCTCGGGGCGTACATCGGCTACGGCATCGGCTACTACGGCGGCAAGCCGCTGGTCGACCGTTGGGCGGGTTTTCTGGGTTTCGGCTGGAGCGACGTGGAGGCGATGGAGCGGCGCTTCCGTGCCGGGCGGATTTATGCTTCGATATTTTTCTTGCGGGCCCTGCCGATATTTCCGCTGTCGGTGATCTCGGCGGCCGCGGGTCTGCTGCGGCTGCCGATCAAGCCGTTCAGCCTGTGGACTTTCTACGGCACCATTCCACGCTGTCTCTTTCTCGGTTACCTCGGCTGGTGGCTGGGCGAGACCTATCACCAAATCGCGTACGGGATCGACAAGGCCGAGACGGTCGTTTCCATCGCGCTGATTCTCGCTGTCTGCGGTCTCATCGTGTGGCTGAGGGGAAAGGTGAAAGGGAAGTTGCTCAGAGGGGATTAAAGCTCAAGTATCTCCGACCCGGTGTCCCATCCGAGATAGATTCCCCAAAGAATGCTGGCGACGCCGGCCGCAAGCCGAATCCAGCGATTGAGCAGAGTAAACCGTTGCGCCGTCAGTATAAAGGGGAGACCGATCATGCTGCTCAACAGCAGCATCCCGCCGACCGAGCCCAGGCCGAAGATCAAAATATAGACCAAGCCCGCGACCACCGTGGGGATGGTCGTCAGCACCAGGAGCATCAGCGTCGCGCTACCGGCCAGGCCGTGAACCATCCCGACGAAAAACGGCCGGCGCATCGCTTTATAAGCGTGGACGTGGCCGTGATCCTCCTCGACGCTGCCATGCTCGTGAAAATGGACGTGAGTTTGCGGATTGTGGGCGTGGGTGTGGAGATGGGCTTTCTCCCGTTGGAAAGAGCGCCACAGGATGTTGACCCCGAGGAACATCAGCATCAGCGCGACAAGAAATTCCAACCCCAACGCGAGCCGCGGTGGAATCGTCAGGCGCAGGCCGATTACCAGCAAGCCGACGATGAAGAGCGTGAAGGTATGGCCCAGCCCCCAAAACGCGCCGATCAGAGAGGCCCACTTGAGGTTCTTATGCTCGCTGACGATCGTCGAGACGGCGATCAGATGATCCGCATCGAGCGCGTGTTGGAGTCCATAGATCAACCCCACACCGAATGCCGCGTAAAGCGATGTTTCCATGACGTCAACTTCCGTGTTCGTGTTCGTCACTCGTGTTCGTAAACGAGCACGAAACCCGAGCACGAGCACGATTTCACCGGCCTGGCAGGGGTTGCCCGCTCTGCATGCCTATCCAGATCTCTCCTCCCTCGAAGACTTCCTTCTTCCAGATCGGGACGCTCTTTTTTATCTCCTCGATGGCAAAGCGACAGGCCTGAAAGGCGTCATCGCGGTGCGCCGCCGAGACGGCGATGATCACGCTGGGCTCGGTGATCGCCACCGGGCCGATCCGGTGGACGATCGCCATGCGCTCGATCTTCCACTTCCGTTTCGCCTCTTCGCCGAGCCGCGCCAGCTCCTTTTCGGCCATCTCCGGATAGGCTTCGTAATCGAGCGCGATGACTTTCCGTCCCTCGTTGTTGTTTCTCGTCGTGCCGACAAATGTCGCGATGGCGCCCGCCTCGGGAGCGGTCACGTAGCTCACCAGCGCTTGAAGATCGAGGGGCTCTTTGGTTACGCGAAACATGTTTATTTAGCCGCCGCTTACCGGAGGGACGAAGACCACCTCGTCGTTTTCCTTGAGGATATGATTGGGACGCACATAATTCCGGTTGACCGCGTAGAGGAGTCTCGTCTCGACCGGCGCGAGCCTGGGATAGTCTTTTCTGAGCGCCTCCCAAAGATCGGCCACCGTCCCGCCTTCCTTCATTTCTCTAGTGATTTCCCCCGCGCCGGCGCGCTCCCGCAATATAGCAAAGAATTTCACCTTAACCTTCATTTGCCGCGCAACTGCGAGACCATGTGTCCCAATTCCGGCAATATCAGGCGGTTGAGGGCGAGGTCAACGGCTGCCCTCGAGCCGGGAAGCGAGACGAGGATCTTGTCCTTCGCCGTTCCCGCCACGGCGCGGCTCATCATCGCCGCCGAGCCGATCTCCTGATAGCTGAGAAAACGGAAAAGCTCGCCGAAGCCGTCCAACCGTTTCTCGAGCATGCGGCTTACCACCTCGTAGGTGCCGTCGCGCGGGGCGATGCCCGTGCCGCCGTTGACGATTACGGCGTCGATGTCCCCGATCGCCAGCATCTCTTTCAGCAGCGATTCGATCTGGAGCGGCTCGTCTTTGACGATCCGATAGCCGGCGACGCGATGGCCGCGCTCCGTCAGGAGATCCTTGATCAACCGGCCGCTTTGGTCCGTGGACTCATCGCGCGTGTCGCTGACCGTCAGCACAAAACAGCCGACACTTTTTTTCTCTTTTTCCTTGTGTTCGGCGACCGACATGCAAGCGCCCCCTCACGCGCAAAACAAAATTAACTATAACAGCCGCCTATGGCCAATTCAAATCAGCATGGATGCTCGCGGCCCGGCCAGCTACACTCCGGAAGAGCTTCTTATTGCGCGGCTTGCACAAGCAAAATATGATGCGGATGTGGAAACAGGAAAGGAGCCTTTCTGCCTCTATATTCACGTTCCCTACTGCGCGGCGAAGTGCCCCTATTGCGATTTCAACGTGCGCGTGGCGCGCCGGATTCCGGAGCGCGAGTACACCGCGGCGTTGCTGCGCGAGCTTGAGTCGTATGCGCGCTCGGACGATTGGCGTAGCAGAAAGCTAAAGACTGTTTTTTTCGGCGGCGGAACGCCGTCGATGTTTTCTCCGGGGAGCATCGGCAGGATCATCGACAAGGCGGCGTCGCTATTTTCCTTTGGCCGAGACATCGAAATCAGCCTGGAAGCAAATCCCGACGGCGAGGATCAGAAACATTTTCCCGGCTATCGAGCCTGCGGCGTCAACCGGCTGAGCCTCGGCGCGCAATCGTTTCAGCCCCGTCTGCTTAAACTTCTCGGCCGGCTCCATTCCGCCGACGAGACGCGCGACGCATTGCGCACGATCCGCAACGCTGGCTTCGGGAATTTCAGTCTCGACCTGATTTACGGAATTCCGGGACAATCGCCCCCGGACTTAAAGGCGGACATGGCGGAAGCTCTGAGTTTTCATCCGCCGCATCTCTCCGCCTACAACCTGACGATAGAAGAAAAGACCGTCTTTCATCACCAACTCCGCACCGGGAAGATCAGCCCTATGGCTGAGGAAGAGGAGATCGCAATGGCGGAGTTGATCGAAGAAACACTCTCGAACGCCGGGCTGGAGCGCTACGAAA
>Ga0156192_1082_pt2 | contig 25018 bp, 22 predicted proteins | sample RifCSPlowO2_12_FD_107845 | JGI IMG/M metagenome (GOLD analysis project Ga0156192, IMG submission 107845) | Deltaproteobacteria bacterium RIFCSPLOWO2_12_FULL_60_19
CGGCCATGCAGATCGTCCGATTCTTACCACTGCTAACAGACGCCCCAAGCCGCTGTCAAACCGCGGAAGGATACGAGATGCGGGTTCAATCGAAAACCCAAAACCTGTACTGAGCTAAGTCGAAGTATCTAAAATCGAAACTTGATTGGTTCTGGACGGAGGGCGTGTGAAAGTGTTAGAAGAGGGCGTCATCGAAAGGAGGCACGACGATGGCAATCGGCGCGGCGCGAATGCGCGATACGTTTGAGGCTTACATTGACGAGGTCCGTTCGGTTTGGGGCGACGGCAAGGATGGCCAGCTCCCGTTCAAAGTGAAGGCGTTGATGGAGAAGCTTTTCGCCTCCACGAGTCCACAGGATGGGTGGATGGCCCGGCTTATCGGCGAGGCCAAACCGTCGAGAGAACTCTATCGCGACCCTGACTGCGGCTTTATCCAGATGGGCCATGTTCACGCGCAGGGCCACGGCAACCTGCCGCACGACCACGGCCCCTGCTGGGTGATTTACGGCTCTTACAGCGGCGTGACGGAAATCACCCTCTACCGCAGGACCGACGACGGCAAAGAGCCCGGACGCGCTGCCTTGGAAAAAAAGGCGCTGCACCGCCTCTCCCCCGGCGTCGTCCAACCGTACCTGCCGGGAGACATCCACTCGACGAAGGCGGTCGAAGGCCCGGCGGTGGTCTTTCGCTTTCTCAGCTACGATCTGGAGAAGATCGAGCGCCACCGCTACAACATGGAAAAGGGGACCATCGCCCTGGTCTGACCGATGGGCAAGCAAGACATCTTCTTCGAGCAAATCCGCTCCGGCGGCTGTCTCTCCTATATCGTCGGGCGCAAGAAACAAAAGGTCTGCGTCGTCATCGATTGCTGAAGCTCGGCCGTCGAACAATATTTCAGGATTTTGAGAGTAGTTTGGCGGCGATATCTTCGGATAGCAACCGCTTGTCGACCTTCGTGTCGGAGATCATGGGCAGGCTCTCGACGACCTCGAGGCGCTCGGGAAGCTTGTAAGGGGCGATTTGTTTCGCTTGAAGGAAAACCACGATCTCCTCCAGCGCGGGCCGCTCGCTCCCACGCGGAACCACGTAGGCGCAGACCCGCTCGCCCAAGATGGGGTCCGGCATGCCGATCACCGCCGCCTGCCTGACTTTGGGACAGGCAAGGAGATGCTCTTCGATCTCGCCGGGTTGGATGTTCTGTCCGCCGCGAATGATGAGTTCGCTCTTTCGTCCGACGATGACCAGATAACCGCTCTCATCCAACCGCGCAAGATCTCCCAGCGGCAGCCAACCGTCGCCGGTCCAGCTCCTGTCGGTGCCCTCGCGATCCTTATAGAAACCACTGGAGCAGGTAGGACCCCGGCCTTGCAGCTCCCCGATCTCGCCGGGAGCGACCTCTTTTGTCGTCTCGTCTACGACGCGGACTTCCGTGCCGACGCGGGGTTTGCCCACCGTGCGATAGCGTTTCTCTTTCGGATCGTCCGGAGCGGTGAAAACCACTCCGCCCCAGTCCACGGCGCCATAGGTGTTGAGCACGATGCCTCCCAACTTTTGCTCCGCCTCCCGCGCCAACGGAGCCGGAAGAGGCGCGCCGACGCTGAGCCAAAAGCGGACCGAAGATAGATCGTAACGGTCGGTTCGCGGACAGTGCGCCATGAGGGCGAGTTGAGCGGGAACGACACAAGCCACGGTAACTTTTTCCCGTTGAACGAGATCGAGGGCCGCTTCGGCCTCAAAGTGATTCATAAAAACGGTCTTCGCGCCGATTTGCGGGGCGGCGAAGTAGACCGGGATGTTGGGCCCCCCTGCCGCCGGCGAAAAAGCCGCGATCACGTCTTTTTCCGAGAGGTTGAGGATGTCTATGTAGCTCCGTCCGTAGAGCAGCCGCGCCGCCGCCGTGTATTCCGAAAATTTAGGACGACCCGTGCTTCCCGTGGTCGAATTGATCAGCGAGACTTCGTCGGCCTGAAAAAAACGCTGCCGCAGAGTCGCTGGCGAGACTCTTTCCTCCCATGGAGTGGCGGCGAGTTCATCCAACGAAAGCGCTCCCTCGGGCACGTTTTCTCCTGCAACGAGAATACGATGCAAGCGGGGCAACTCCTTTTTCAGTTCCACGATCATGCCGAAGTAGTCAAAGTCCCGGTAGATCCACGGGATCACCACCGCCGTCGCCTCGGTGTGACGCAGGCAATAGCCCATCTCGGTTTGCCGCAGGGTCCGCGGAACCGGCAGGCAAATTATGCCCGCTTTCTCACATGCAAGCCGAATAAGCGGCAGCGCCACACGATTGGGCAGTTGGACGACCAGCAACTCGTCGCGGCCTATTCCCAGGTGTATCAGGCCTAAGGCGACGCGATCCGTCCATAGCCTGGCCTCAGCCCACGATAGACGACGTTGCCCATCGGTGACTGCCGTGCCTTCAGGGTTGCGCGCCGCATTCCGCTCCCAGTAGTGTGAGAGAGTAAACGGCTGCCACACACCCCGAATCAAATAATCCCTGACGATCTCGTCTGTCAGGCGAGTAGGGCGAGACATTCTCAGCACCGGCGCGCTGTTATCCGAGATGCCTTAGGGAAGTAAAGACATCCTGCCACGGCTGCCCGGGCACGTACGGGGGAAGTTCTTCCAATACCTTCATGCTCCACGGTTGTGGCTGAAGGCGCCCGGTCTCGGAACGAATCCAAAGGGTATCCCCATCAGGGAGCCGCGCCGCGTCGCGCGACAGCTCGGCGCGAACCAATTTCGTATCGTATTTACGCGGACCCGGCGTAAGATCCTTGATAAACAGCGCGCGTTTGCCTTCGCTGAGATCGCTCAACCGGCGCACAAAAGTCACATATTCCCGCTTCATGATTTTCCTCCCAACCCATAACTCTCCCAGTTGGCCAGAACCTTCTCTTTCACCGCGTCGCGATAGGTGGTTTCAAACGACGACTTAACCGGGATGGATTCCTCCTCCCAGTCCTCCGGCCAGGTGGCGTCGAAAACCACCGAGGCGCCCTTGAGCCGCCGGCGCTCATCGGCGCTAAAGCACGGCGTCAGGGCGTTGGCCCGCCCTTCATAATGCTCCACCGTGATTCCCTTCGCGGGGTGGCACTTGGTGGCAAACGCATGGATGACCTGATTCATGTCGAAGGGATCGAGATCTTTATCCACCACGATCACTTTCGAGACCATGACGCGGCGCGCGGTAAAAAAGTCCAGCACCTGGCGCGCCACACGGCTGCCGCCGCGCTCGACGCTGACTACGATGAGATGAGTTACTCCCTCGGGCGGGACATAGACCTCCCGAACCGGCACCCCGCGGCGCTGGAGCCCGCGCTTCATTGCGATGGCCGCGGTGAGAGAAGCGGCAATGGAGCTGTCGTCGGGTGGAACGCCCAGGGTGCTCAGAGTTAGAATGGGATTAGTTCGATGCGTGATGGCCGTGAGCTGAACCAGAACGCCTTCGCTCATGGTGCCGCTGCGATAGCCGGGGTATTCGCCGAACGGTCCCTCGTGGGCGATCTTGTCCGGAAGCACCTCTCCTTCCATCACGATTTCAGCATGGGCCGGAACCATGAGGTCCTGGGTTTTGCACTGAACGAGATCTACCGGCGCGCCTCTCAGCCCGCCGGCATATTCGACTTCATTCTCTCCGGGTTTAAACGGATCCGTCGCCACCATGTGGCAAAGCGACTCACAGCCGGCGACGATCGCGATCGGCATGGGCCGGTTGAGGGGGAGGTACCTGCTCTTCATCATCATCGCAAGCTGGCTCGTGGCCTGGGGCCAGCCGGTGAGCAGATTTTGGGTGTGGGTCATGAAACGATACATGCCCCAGTTGATCCATCCCGTCTCCGGGTCCTTCGTTATTACGATGTCCCATGTTCCGACGTAGCGCCCTCCGTCCCCATCGTGCACCATAGGCGCGGGCAGCCGATAGATGTCCACCTCGGAGCCGGTCATGACGTTCTCCTGGCAAGGCGCCGCTTTGACCACTACCGGCTTTATCTTCTTGTCGCGCCGCTCCTCATAAGCTGCGTAAATCTGACGAACTGAGCTGTTCGGCGGAAGACCCAGCGCGAGGGCAACACGGCGCCAGGTCGCCACCGGGCCGTTAAGGATTGCGTAACCTGGAGGATAATCCTTGATCTTTTCAAACAGCAGCGCGGGGCCGGCCTGCTCGAAAACGCGGCGGCTGATCGCCCCCACCTCCATGTCCCAGTCCACCTCTTTCTTGATCCGCACCAGATCGCCCGATTTCTCGAGCATGGTGATGAACTCGCGTAAGTCGGAAAACGCCATTTTTCCCCTCCTCCGGTTATTTTTTATCTCCGTACAGCTTGGCTATATATCCACTGTCCTCGAGCTCTCTTAAAAAACGCGGCTCCAAGAATGATGTCGGATCGGCTCCCTTGGCTTTGGGATTGGTTTTTTCAATATCCTTCAGGATAACTTCAATTCCCTTGGGATCCGGATAAGGGAGCCGCGCCATAAACTTGATAGCGTAGGCGTTGTAGGATTCCTCTATCGCTTCCGCATCGTCGATTTTCATAAGCTTGCCAATCGAGCGTAGGCTCGCCTGCTTGTTCGTCTTGTAGAAGTGAATTCCTTCGGCAAACGCCGTGGCGACGCGACGCACCAGCTCTCTTTTCTTATCGATCACGGAACGCGAGGTAACCAGAGAAGTCCCTAGATAATCCAGGCCAAGATCGGCCAGTGCGGCCAGCTCATTAAAACCCGCCTTGCGCGCCCTGACGGTCAACGGCGGCTGAATTAAAACCGCGTGAACTCTCCCGGTTTGCAGGGCGACAAAGCGATCGGGTGGTCCCCCCACGGAGACAAATGATACGTCTCTATCCGGCTCAAGCCCCCATTTTTTGACGGCGACCCTCGCGCCGTAGTCATCGGATGACCCCGGCCGGCTGACGCCGATCACTTTTCCTTTGATGTCGGCCGGGGTTTTGATGGCCGGAAGCGAGAAAATAGAATGCTCCATCGTATTGACGAAACTCATCAGAATAGCTGTATTGGCCCCCGCGAGGTTAGCCGTGATAGCGGCCGGTCCGGCAAAGACGACGAAATCAACGCTCCCTGCCACAAGCGCGGCGATGTTCGGAGGGGCCCCGGCGATGTAAATGATCTGGGGCTCGAGATTATGTTTGCGGAAGATGCCGGCATCCCGGGTGACAAATAGGATTGCCTGGGAGCCGGTGAGCGCGCTGTGGCTGATATTAAATCGGTCTTGCGCCTGCCCCAATCCGGTTAGTCCTGGAAGCGCCACCACGAATAAAATAGACACAAGGGAGCCTCTAAAAATTCGGTTTTGCATTTTTAGTTACTCCTTTATGAGGCTTTGATACCCCGCTCTTTCAGCAGGGTTACGAAGGCCCGCATCCATACATCGTAATCAGGTCTCCTCGCCGCCGTGACAATATTCCCGTCTACTACCGCTTCACGCGGCGTATGTACCCAGATGCATCCGGCCGCGATGACGTCGGCCTTCACCGAATGATGTATCGCAGTCAATCGCTTCCCTTTTATCCCTAATGAGACAAGGGCCTCCGTAAGAATTTGGGGGCTGTGACAGATAAACGCCATCGGCTTGTCGCGTTCAAGGAAATAGCGGACAATCTCAATACAACGCTTATCGACCCGCAGATGCTCCGGGCCGCGGCCTCCCGGTATGATGAGAGCATCGAACGTGGAAGGATCGATCTCATCCAGCGACGCATCCGGCACGATTATGAACCCGGGCAGTTCCTGAAAGGTATCCCAGGTGCCATCCAAGCCATGCGGCATGTGAACGACAGTTCTAAGAGGCCTCTTCACGGGCGCAGCGACGGTTACATCAAAGCCTTCTTCCAGCATGCGGAAATAGGCGTAATCATGATGGCCGGAGCTGGTAGACTCCTCGATAATCATAAGAATACGGGCGCTATTAAGCGCTCCTTTCCCTGCGGTAACAGGTGTTCCTTTCAGCAGAGAGAGGAATGCCCGTATCCATACATGGTAATAAGGTCTCCCGCTTACCGTCACAATATTCCCGTCTACAACGGCTTCACCTCGCGACTCGACATAGATGCCTCCGCGCATAGCGACGCGAGGCTTAATAAGACTGTTGCCAGTCAATCGCCTCCCCTTCACACCTGCCTCAAGAAGAATAAGGGGGCCACGACAAATGGCTCCGATGGGCTTGTTGGTTTCAACGAAATGGCGGACAAGTTCGACGCAGCGCTCAATATTCCGGATATGCTCTGGGGCCCGACCTCCTGGCAGCAGCAAACCGTCGAATGTGGAGGGATCAATCTCGTCGAAAGAAGCATCCGCGTCCATTGCGTACCACGGCCTCTCGATATACGTATCCCAACCCTCCTCCTGCTGATGAATGACAACATGTAGGCGTTTCTTTTTGGGCGCAGCGATGGTTACCTCAAACCCTTCTTCTCGCATGCGGAAAACCGCGTAATCCAGATCAGGAGTAGAACCGTCCCCGGTGATGATTAAAATGCGAGTCATACGCAAGCCCTCCTTCCACAAAATCTTCGCTCTACTCCACGATCTTGGGACTCTCCTCGTCCAGAAACTGGTGGCCGCAATAGGGGCAGAGAAGCTTTATGCCCTTGTGTCGCAGCTCTTGCGCGTGGCAATAGAACTCGCCGCGGCATTCGGGACAGGTCACCCAGAAAATCCCGGCCATGATTCTCCCCCTTTCGTTTCAGCTCCTGCGCAGGCGCTCCAGAACCGCGGGCGCAACAAATTCGTCGAGCCTGGTTTTCGCCATGGCCTCTTTGGGCACCTCCAGCCGGGCCGCAAACGGCCGCTTCACCGGACGTGTCGCATCGATGATCATCTTGGCGGTCATGATGTCGTCGGTCTGGGACGGATCGAGCGTATTCCCCTTTACATTTTTGATGATGTCCACGTCCTGGTCCGCCTGGACCCGCGTGGCGACCGCCCACATGACCTCTTCTTCCCGGTAGATATCGATGTCGGCATCCACGACCACCACATGCTTGACAAAATCGCACCCCGCCAGCGCCGCGAGCGCCGCCTGCTTGGTTTCCCCGTCGATTTTTTTGTCGATCGAGACGTAGCAATGAAATCGGCCGCAGCCCGAGATGGGAAAATGGACCCCCTTGGTGGTCGGAACGATTCCCCGGATCAGGTTGAAGAGACTGCCCTCTTTGGGAATTCCGCCCAGAATCCAGTTGTCCCGGTGGCCGACGAAGATATGTTGGAAGACGGCGTCGCGGCGATGGGTGATCGCCGTCACCTCGATCACCGGACGGAGTCGTTGCGGGCCGTAGTAGCCGGGGAATTCCCCGAAGGGCGCCTCCACTTCCCTGACATCGGGAAGCACATGCCCCTCGATTACGATCTCCGCATCGGCCGGCACCATAAAATCGTCTCCCCAGGTCTCAGAGGCCGTGAGACGGAGCGGCTCTCCCATGATGGCCCCGACGCGGGCGTAGTCGTCCACGCCGAACGGAGAAACGTTCAGCGCGCCAAGATAGAAGGAAGGATGATGGCTCACCACGATCGCGACCGGCGTGGGCCGTTTTTTCTCTTCGTTTTTGCGGTGGATCTGCCAGTTGTGCCGGGGAGACATATGAATGCCGAGCCGTCGAGGCCCTTTCACCATGTTGCGGAGAAAGGCGAGATTGTAGAAACCTTCGTCTGGGTCCTTCATCACCGGCGTCATGTCGATATAAGGCGCAGAGTCCATCGCATGGTGGCGCACAATCGGGAAATCGTAGAGATCGGCTTCCTGGTCGTGTTTTACAACCTCTTTGACCGGCGCCTCGCGAGCCGACACCTTGACCGGCGGAATCAGTCGCTCTTCGCGCTTGGCGTACTCGAGGCTCAACGGGAGCCCTGCATCCTCGGGGTCGAGAGCCAACGCCAGGGCGCAGCGCGCGCGCGTGGCGAACAGATTGCTCAAGAGCGGGAAGGAAGAGGGCTTGCCGTGGAGGTTCAACGGCCTTTCGAAAAGAAGAGCCGGGAATTGCTGCCGGTTCTCAAGGTGCTGCAACAAAGCGGTGACCTCGAAATGGGCCGGGTCGATCGGGCGGTCGATGCGCAGGAGGTCGTCCGGCAGCCGGTCTACCAATTGAGAAAGGAATTCCTTAAGTTTTTTAGCCATGGTGTCTCCTATCCGCCGGCGCGCAGACTTTTCCCCGCTTCGACCGAACGGCCATTCTGGAGCTTTTCCGAAATCTCTCTCGCGGCCGTCTTCAGCAGCGAGATGAATCGCGGCAGTTTTTTCCGCGGCGGACGAAACCGGACCCCGGTAATCGCAATGGACCCGACCGCCACGTTTTCCGCGTCGAGAATAGGCGCGGCCAAACCCCAGGCCCCCTGGTGACGCTCCTCCTGCGTGAAATCATACCCGCGGCTTCGAATCAGCGAGAGAGCCTTTTCCAGCTTGGCCTTGTCGACGATCGTCGAGGCGCCGAGTCGCTTGAGCTTCACGGTCTCGAAATAACTTCGCATCTCTTGCTCTTCCATAAACGCCAGAATCACTTTCGCGGAGGCCCCGGCGTAAAGCGGGAAGTGCCTCCCGATCGGGGCGGTGAAGCGGATACTCTCGGGACTTTCGACGCAGGCCGTGTACCTGGCCTCCCACCCGCTGCGGAGGCTTAGAAAACTCGTCTCACCGGTCTCTTTGGCCAGCCGCTCCAACGCCGGCCGGGCGAGCGCCGGAAGATCCGGCCCGCTCGCCCGCCCTAGCTGACAGAGGACGCCGCCCAACGTGTATTTTTTGTTTTCCGCAACATAGGAAAGAAACCCCCGGGTGCGCAGCACCCGCGCGAAGCGATAGACGCTGCTCGCCGGCCAGCCTAGGATTTTCGCCAATTCCTCAACGGCCAGCTCGCGCTGAGTTTGGAAAGCCGACAGGAGATCGATGGCCCGGTGAAGGGATTTCATGGTTATCGTATTGTGATAACAGTACTATCACAATAAAATAAGACGAGATGCGCTGTCAAGCGGAAAATCGGGAAGGATCTAAAAGCCATTGACACGGCCGTTTTGAATTAAGTAAACTACGCTGCGTCTAAAGTTTTCGAAAGGAAACCTCGTATGAAGATATTACACCGCGCCCTGTTGCTGACGTTCCTGGCCGTAGCGGTTCAAAGCTGCGTCGTTCCCGACGTGGACCGAAGGGGCGGGAGAGACCGTTATGACGACCGCTTTGTGTCTTGCGGGAGGGACCATCGGCTCTACATCATGGATTTGGATATGTCGCCCGATCCGGTCGGACAGGGCGATCGGATTCGCGGCTGGCGCGTGAGACTTCGCGCCGACGCCTCGGGAGAATGCCAGACGACGCTCCGCATCCGCGAGCGGCGCGACGGAGACCTTGTCGGACAGGCGAGAGTCTACCGCCTGAAACCCGGCATGAATGAGATTGATTTCGATCCGGTCGAACGCTACCGGTTCAGCCGCAGCGAGCACTGCTTCGAAGTGATCGCCGACATCGCGGGAACGGGGCGGGCGGTCGACGCGGCGCGAACGTTCTGCGCGCGGGAACGGCCGGGACGCCGCTGGAGCCTCAGGTAAGTCGTAGCTCGTGCTCGTTGCGCGTGCTCGTGACGAACACGAATCACGAACACGGCTATACCTAGCCTTCGCCGCGATCGGTGATCTGTTCCACCGGCTTAAGCCGGATATCCAACAGGGCCAGTTGCCCTGCGGCCAGCGATTTGAGCCCGCGCTCGACGGCCTTCCTCACCTCACCCGGTTCTTCAACTTTTTCCCCGTAGCCTTCGAAAGCCTTGGCGAACGTCGCGTAGTCCGGGCAAGGCGCGATGTTAAGACCGGCGAACTTATTGCTCTTCACCGCCCAGCCCTGCGGATAATATTTCGGCACGCCCGATTTCTGCGAGAGATAGCCCTGATTGTTGAACATCACGATCAGGATCGGCAGTCCGTGCTCCTGCGCAGCGCCGAGCGCGGCCGGCGCCGGATCGTAATTGAACGAGCCGTCGCCGATCAAGCAAACCACCGGACGTTTCGGATTGGCCGCCTTCACTCCCAGGGCGGTGGAGAGGCCGGTGCCTAAGCCGCCGATGCAGCCGGCGAAGAAAGATCCCGGCTTGAGGGAATCGAAGTAACGGTGGACGGCCAGCCGATGCGTAATGGTCTCTTCTACGACCATCGCGTCGGCCGGCAGCGCATGGCTGACTTCATGGGCGACCCACCGGGTGTCCATCGGCCTGGTATTCGCCAGCGCCAGCGCATCTTCGCGCCATTTGCGCCGTCGCGCCTCGTTGCGGCTTTGCCAGGCATCCGCCCGGCGGGAGCGCTCCGCATCGCCTCTGGAGACCCGCTTCTTGAGAACGCTCAGCAAATGTTCCAACGAACTCTCGATCTCTCCGGTCAAACAGAGATCGGCCTGGTAGCCGTAATAGGGCATCTCGGCGCGCAGCGGATTTTCATCCAGCAGGGCGATCTTCGCCCCCGGCAGCGCCGGCCTTCGCGAAGCCGGATGCCAGGGGGCCTTCGTCGCCAACAACAGGATCAGGTCGGACTCCTTTAAGTATTCCGCCGGCTCATAACCGCCGTGCAAAGGATGAGTGCGCGGAAAATTCAGACAGCCGGTGCTTCTCGTCTCGACGACTCCGGCGCCGAGGAGCTCGGCGATCTCCACCAGACACGCAACCGCTTTGGCGGTACGGCCCGCGTCTTCAGCAACGATGACCGGGTTTTTGGCCGCGGCGAGCAGCTCCGCCAGCTCTTCGATCCCCCTGGGATCGGCCGTCGGCCCGGGCGCGCTGCCGTTCTCCGAAGGGAGATTGTGCGTCATCTTGTCGAACAGGTACTCCATGGGCAGCGAGACGAAAACCGGCCCGCGCGGCGCGGCCATCGCCAGCCGGCAAGCGCGCTGGATGGTTGCGGGTAAGAGCGCTTTTGCGTTCAAGCCATAACTCCATTTGACGCACGGCTCGACCAGCCTCGCGGGGCCGCCGATGTCGGCCAGATGGGCGAGCCACTGTCCGCCCACGTCCGGCCCTTCGTCTTCGCCGAAGGCGATCGACTCTCCGGTCAATACCACCATCGGCACCTGCTCGTGGAGCGCGCCGCGCAGCGCCATGGTCGCGTGCAGCGAGCCGACCGTGGTGTGGATCATCACCGCCGGTAGCTTGCCGGTCGCCTTGGCGTAGCCGCTCGCCATGCCCACGGCGACTTCTTCATGCCGCGTGCTCAGATAAAGCGGCAACCGTTCCGCCCCCGGCTCCGCCAGCGCCTCCCATACCGGAGACCATTCCGATCCCGGCGAGGCGAAGATCCGATCCACGCCCATGCCTCCCAGCACGCGGAGCATCGTCTGCGCTCCGGTCAACCCTTTCGTTTCCATCTTCGTCATTCCTTTCTAAGATAAGTTGTAAAATCGCCGCGCGTTGTTCGCCAAGATATTCCGCTTCGCGTCGAGCGACAGGTCTTCGCGCGCCCAGAGGACCGAGGCCGACTCCGGCCAGCTCATGTCCCAGTGCGGATAGTCCGAGGCATACATCAGAGTCTCCGAGCCGACCTCCTTGACGATGTAACCCATCATCTTTTCTTCCGGCTCGCAGCCGTAATAGATTTTGCCGCTCAACAGATACTCGCTCGGTTTTTTCCTGCACTGCGGCGCTTCGACCCTGCCGCGCTTCTCCCACTCTTCATCCATGCGCTCGCTCCAGTAGGGCAGCCAGCCGCAGCCGATCTCCAGGTAGCCGATCCTGAGCTTCGGAAACAATTCCGGAATGCCGCCGAAAACCATCGCCGTCAGTTGACGCAACACCGGAAACGGATGGCCCGTCGTATGGATCGAGATGAACTGGTCGAAGATCTCGCTCCCCGCCTCGTCGCCGCCGAAGGCGTGAATGGCGATCGGCGTGTCGAGCCGCTGGGCTTCTTCGTACAGCGGATGGAATTCGGCGCTGCCGAGATTCTTGCCGTGCGCCTGCGCCGCCAGCATGCCGCCGACGAGGCCGAGTTTGGTCACGGCGCGGTTCAGCTCCTTGGCTGCCTCCGCCGGACTATTGACCGGCAGATTCGCCACCGCTTTGAGCCGCGGCGAGCCTTTGCAGTAGTCCGAGATGAAGTCGTTGTAGGCGCGGCACAGCGCCACGTGGCAGTCTTTTTCCTTCACCCTCCCGATGCCCAACCCGGAAGTCGGATAGAGCACTGCGCTGTCGATCTGTTGCAGGTCCATCGCCGCCAACCGCTCTTCGAGCTTCACGCCGGAGTGCCCCAAAGTCCCGCCGAGGTTGCGGTCGTACGTCTCGCGCGGGATGAACGGCGGCCGCCGATTCCGATACGGCTCCGGCAGATACGGCTTGATCAGCTCGTCGAGGTCGCGAGCGTGGCCGTCCGAGTCCACAACCTTCATCGCTTCTCGAAGTGACTGCATATAATCTCCTTCTTAGCGGCCTTTGCGCCTTTGCGCGAGATCCTTCCGATCCGATCCCTATTTTCGATCGCGCCAAGACGCCAAGAGCGCAAAGAGTATTTCCTTCCCAATCCATCAATATTTCGGGCTACCGCTTCCAAATCTGGTCGAAGAAGCCGCTCTTTTCCATCTCATCGACAAATCTCATGTCGACCAGCTCTTGCGGCTTGACCTTGTTGGCGCGGGCATCGATTTGGGCCACCTCCTCCAGTATCGCCTGCAGCGCTTCATTCTTGATCGCCAGGCGCGGCTCCAAGGCCTTGATCTCGGCGTTGTAGGCGGAATCCAGGATGGCTCTGTCGGTCACGCGGAGATATTTCCCTAGCACCTTGTAGGTAAACTCCCTGTCGCTGTGCAGGACTTTGGCGGCTTCCGCCATGGCGCGCATGAATTGCCCCATGACCTGGGGCCTCTTTGCAATCACCGAACGTTTCGTGACAAAGGCCGTGGCGGAATACGGAATACGGAGGTCCGGACCGTAAATGACGTAGTGATAACCTTCGGCAATGGCTCTAGCGTCCGACGGCGCGGTCATCGTAGCGACTTCGATTTTTTTGCTGACCAGAGCCGCCAGGCTTTCCGGATCCCCGCCGGTCTGAAGAAAACTGAAGTCGCGGCCCGGTTCCATGCCGGACCGCCGGAGCGCCTGGATCGTGAAATAGTGCGTGTTGCTGCCGATGCGGCTGACGCCGATCTGCTTGCCTTTCAGATCTTCGGGCCTCTTGATGTTTCCGCCCGCAAGTATGCTCTGCGTCATTACATTTTTGACCCCGCCGACAAAGACCAAGTCCGTCGCTCCTTGGACATAGGCGCGCACGTTTCCAACGCCGCCGGTAAGCGAGATTTCCGCGTCGCCGCCAAGCATGGCGGCGGTGACCATGCCGGATGAAGCGATGTATACCAGTTGGAAATCGAGGTTGTGCTTTTTAAACAGCCCCGCTTCCTGGGCGATCCAAGGCATGGACTGCGACATCACACGCGCGGAATGGATGCCGATGAGCTTGTCCGCCGCGCCGGCCGTCGCCACCGCAAGGGGCAACGCAGTCAGGCAGAGACCCAGCAGCGCAAGAACACATTTTCGAGCCATTTCTCTAGTCATCGTGATTCCTCCTCGTAAAATGAAAAGCCCTGTGGCCTCTAACCTTATCCATCTCTCGTCGGACATGTAAATGAGCCCATGCGACTTTTACCGCGTTTGCCGCCCGCTGTCCAGACTGGAGCAACAGTCCGGGTGGCAATGGTCTGTTTACATCGCACCCCCGACAGACTATATCAATGGCCGCGTCTATCAACTTGTATCGAACACGGGGTCTGAATCCCCGTGTTCGACCAAAGGGGAGAGCTGCCGCTTCTCCCCTTTGGAAACCCCATCGGCTTTGTGCCCGCCTCAAGAGGCGGGGTTTAGATTGAATCAAACTCTGGCCGGAGGTAACGATGATTTTCCTCACCAACGAACATATCCAGCAAGTCCTCGATATGCCAGCCTGCCTGGCGGCGATGGAAGAGGCTTACCGGGAGTTGAACGAAGAGCGGGCAGGCTACCGGCCGCGAATCGACTTTTACGTCCCGCAGGAGCCTCACTATTACCGCTGGGGCACGATGGAAGGCGTCTCGCGCAAGCTCGGCATCTTCGCCATTCGGATGAAGTCCGACATGCTGGCCTGGGAGCAGCAGGGGGAGTTTCGCGTCGAAGACAAATACTGCATCGAGCGCGGAACCTACTGCGGCCTGATCTTTCTGTTGAGCGCGCGCAACGCCGAGCCCCTCTGCCTGATGAACGACGGCTATCTCCAGCACATGCGCGTCGGCGCCTGCGCCGGCCTCGGGGCGAAGTATCTCTCCCGGCAGAACTCCAAGACGCTGGCGATGCTGGGGTCAGGCGGAATGGCGCGGACCTACGCGAAGGCGATCTGCCGGGTGCGGCCGATTGAAAAGATCCGCGTCTTCAGCCCGACGAAAGCCAACCGGGAGAACTACGCGAAGGAGATGGAGAATCAACTGAGAGTTTCTATCGAGCCGGTGGAGCGAGCTGAGAAAGCGGTCAAAGGGGCGGACATCGTCGCCATGACCACGGACTCGCTGATTCCGGTGATCAAAGCCGAGTGGCTTGAGCCGGGCATGCACGTGACCAACGTGCGCAACAACGAGGCCGGCGCGGATGTGCTCAAGCGGGCCGACGTGATCGCGCGCCTGGGAAGCGCGACTTTCGCGATGGACAAGCCGCCGCCGGGAACCATCGTCGGCAGCGACGGGATGTTTTCCTATTTCGCCGGGACGGACGAAGAGAAGAAGAAAGTCCCGCTCGCCCCGTCGCGCGAGATCGACAACGCCAAGATCGGCACCGTTCCCGACATCATCGCGGGCAAGTGGAAAGGCCGCACGGGCGACGAGCAGATCACCTTTCTCAACAACCAGGGAACGCAGGGGTTGCAATTCGCCGCCGTCGGCGGCACGGCCTACAACCTCGCCAAAGCGAAGGGCTTAGGCCACCCGCTCCCGCTCGAGTGGTTTGTGCAGAATATCCGCGACTGAACAAAGGTCTTCGCGAATGCTAAAGGCCAGAATTATGGCGAAGAACGGAGAACGCTTTTTTGCAGGTCAACGAGAACGGTGAGTTTTCTTAGCGGGCGCGAGCCAGCTCGTCGTCAATGAGGCGCACGAAGCTCTCAAGCGGCTGCGCGCCGGAAAGCACGCGGCCATTGATGAAAAAAGCCGGCGTGCCGGTTACCCCCGCCCGTGTTCCCTCTTCTATGTCTTTCTGGATGGCCACTTGATATCTTCCGCTGCTCAGGCACTTCTCAAACCCAGCGACATCGAGACCCACTTCCTGGGCATAAGCCTTGAGGTTCTCCGGGCTGGCCTTGGGCGCGTTGATGTAGAGCTTATCGTGGTAAGGCCAGAACTTTCCTTGTTCATTGGCACACCGGCCTGCTTCGTGCCCCTTCCTTGCCCCCGGATGGAGTTGATCGATAGGATAGTCCTTATGAACAAGCTTCACTCTTTCTCCGTACTTTGCGAGGATCTCTTCGAGCGTCGGCTGGGAGCGCTTGCAGAAAGGACAGTGAAAGTCCTCGAACTTGACGATGGTCACCGGCGCTTTAGCTCCTCCTCGGAAAGGCGCGCCGTCTGTCGTCACCTGCGCCCGGAAGACGGGCGGCGCTTTCAGATTGACCACGACCTTGGCCTGGGACCGAAGAGATCGAAGGAAGACATCCCTTTGGGCCGCCAGCTTCTGGTTTTGCAACTGTGTCCTTAGCTGGTCCCGCACCTGAGACTCTTCGCCCTTCAGCCGGGCCTTGTTGGCCTGGTAAAACTTTTCGATCTCCTGCTCCGTGACCAGTCCGACCTTCGAAGTCACCTCGGCGTCGAGCAGCGCTGCGACAGAGATTCCCCGCTTCGCCGCCTCTTTGGCCAGAAGCCGCTCGTTGATCACCGCCTCGACCTTCTGACGCCTCATGTTGTAGATCTGCTCTTGCAGCTTCATGAGCGGCGCGCCAACGGACTTATCCACCTCGTCGGCGGTGATCTCCTGTCCGTCCACCGTGGCCAGCAGTTCGCTTGCCGCGCGCGCGAGGGCTGGTGTAAGAGCCAGCAGTAAGAGTGCCACTCCGACGATCATGTGAGAAGATATTACCGGCTGGCGCGTTGAGTTTCAAACCCTCCGAAAAAAAAGGCAGGGCGGGATCTCTCCACCCTGCCATCATAAGGTCTCAGGAAGATGAATGTTACGGGACTACGGGGCAGCTGAAAACGCCCGCGGTCGTCTGAGACGCAGGACATTCGATCACGTTGCCGCACTGGTCGAACTCTACGTTGATATTGTTTAACGCGTTGACCAGGTCGGTCGCGCTACAACCGCAGTCATTGCTGCCGCTCGCGAGATGTTGATCGGCGCAGGCCTGTATTCGACAGCGAATGCGCTTTTCTTCTCCTTTTGTCAGGGGGCCGCCCGTATGGTGCGCTTTTCTTACAAGGCATGCCACGCTAAAGTTGCCGCCGGTTTTGACCCGGTCCGGCTTGTGAGCGGCCTCTTATCAACCCTCCCACAGGGGCTTGACGTTAGTGTCCAGCCACTTCTTGGGATCTTCCAGAAAGAGCTTGTCTTGCACGCCGATCGCCTTGGTGCCGGGGCCGAATGCCGAGTCGATCGAGGTCTTCGACGGAAAACCCTTGCGGGAGGCTTCCCGGCCCACCGAATCCAGGGCCGCCTGCCCTTCCGGAGAGATCAGCCATTCACCCAACAGCTTGGCTGCGTTCGGGTGAGGCGCCTTAGCGTAAACCGCCGCGTTTCTAGCGAAGACTATCGGGGGCACTGTCTTGACCAAATCGAGCGGCGTGCCCTTTTCCTTCTCGCTCATAACGTCGTGCAGCAGCGCCGGCATCGCGATTGCGTACTCGCCGGAGATGACGAGCCGGAACATTGCGCTGGTGCTTTTGTGGACCGGAACGCCGAGCGCTTTCAGTCCCTTGACGAAGCGGGCGAACCTCGCATCGTCCTTCCAGAGCGCCTTAAGCGCGGCAAGCTGGGTGCTGAGCGGCCCAGCCCTCATCGGATCGTCGAGCGCAACATTTCCTTTGTACTTAGGATTGGTCACGCCTTCCCAATCTTTCGGCAGATCGGCCGGCTTGAGCTTCTTGGTGTTGTAGGCCAGCGCCTGGATCTGCAGGCTGACTACCGGCATGGTCGGGTCGTGCAGGATCAGGAACTCTTTTTGCACCGTTTCATAAGGCATGATCGCGCCCGCGGCCCGGAGCACCGGCGGAGCGTTGTCGGAAAGGATCGAATCGACGCTCCCTTGTCCCGCTTGAAACTCCGTCATCACCCGGGTGATGATCTCCGGGTTTCTCCCCTGCCAGTAGCTCGTCTTGATGCCGGGAAAGCGCTTGGAGAATGCCTCGGTGATTTTGACGAGGTGCTCCACGTCCCACACCGAGTAGATCACCAGCGCGCCCTCTTGCTTGGCTTTCTCGTAAAGGGCGCTCGTGGTTTTATTGTAAACGTCCTCCGCGGCGGACGCCGCGAATCCAACGCCGCCGGCTGCCAAAACAGCCGAGACGGCCAGAAGCCCGATCACCGACATGATTCTTCGTGACATCGCATTCCCTCCTTATCGCAACCCTTTAGACGATCCATACTACCAAAGCCATCGGCGGTTCAACCCTAAAATAGCCCGATGGGGCTTAGAGCGTAAACTTAATGTTGAACGCGAGTTTGGCAACCGAAACGGCGACGACCAGGATGATCAGATAGATCACGCCTCCGGCCGCCGCCTCGGCCCATTGCCCGACGCGGAAATATTCGAACAGCGTGACCGGCCCGTACTCGGTTCCCGGCGCCACCAGCAACACCGCGACGTCGACGTTCCTGAGAGACTCGATGAAGATATAGAACAACGCCCCCGCGACGGTGGGTCTCAACAACGGGAGTGTGACCTTGAAGAAGACGTGCCGCCAGCGCGCGCCGTGGACCCAGGCGGCCTCGTCCAGCTCTTTGTGGATGTTGACGATCGCGCCCGAAGCGTTTCTGAGGGCGTACGGAAAGTAGGCGACGAACAGGCCGATGCCGAGACCCCACAACGTATTGTAAAGAGGCGTCCCGATGATCGCGATGACCAGGCCCAGAGAGAGCACCAGCGGCGGGAAAGCCAGCGGCATGGTGCCGACGACTTCAAAAACCTTGCTGCCGAAAACCTTGGTCCGGTAGATCGTAAACGCCATAATGATGCCCGTGAGGACCGTGATCAACGCAATCAAGACAGAGAGAGTGAGTGAATTGTATAGCCCGCTTAGAAAACTCGGATGGTTCAGCACCCGGACGTAATTCGAAAGGTCGATGTTGGCGGGGAATTTCATGAAGGTCTCGTAGTCGTAATAGGGGATCAACGAGACCACGATCAGCACTACGAACGGGATCACGATGCCGACGAGGAAGTAGGCGAACACGGCCACGAAGGTGACGTACTTCCATTTTCCGATGTCGATGATCTTGACTCGATAGCCTTTGCCGGTGATCGTCGCGTAGCGCTCGGAGAAGCGTGTGGCGCGGATATAGAACAGAAGCGAGACGATCGACAGGAAAATCAGCACGGAGCTGTAGGCCGTAGCCAGCCCGGGGTTGAAGTCGACGGACATGGCGTCATAGACCTTGGCCACAAACACATGAATCCCGCCCGGGCTCCCCTGCAGGACGGGGGTCTCGAACGAGCGCAGGCCGCGCAGAAAATTCAAGACAAACGCAGACAGAAAAGCCGGGATCGCCAGAGGGAAGGTAATCCGCGACATGGTGTGCATCGGCCGGCTCCCCGCGATATAGGCGCTCTCCTCCAGGGAGGGATCGAAGGAGAGAAACACCGGAAGCAGGAACAAATAGCCCAGCGGGACGCAGGCCAGGCCGAAAACCCAGATCATCGCGCCCATCGAAAACGCATTAAAGACGTGCGCCTCGATCCCCCAGCTCTCGCGCAGAAAGCTGTTCAGCACGCCGGACTTGGGCGCGAGCAAGAGAATCCAGGCGATGTTCTTCATGATCGGCGGCATCAGAATCGGGTAGAGCGGCATCAGCTCCACGAGGGTCTTGCCGGGGGTGTTGGTGCGGGCGACGATCCAGGCGAGCATCGCGCCCAGGCCCGTTCCCAGCGCCGCCGAACCGGCCGCATAGACCAACGAGTTGTTGAGCATCGACAGGATCTGCGGATCGCTGAAGACGCGCAGGTAGCCTTCGATGTTGAAGCCGACGGAAACGCCGAGTCGCCCGGTCGTGAAGCTGCGGAAGACCACGATGAGAATGGGCGCGACGAGCACGGAGGCCGCGATCACGCTGGACAGAAGCGGGATAAGGGATCCCTGCCGGTAGGCTAGTTTGATCAGTTTCCAGTTAATGGTAGTTCTCCTGTTGCGGTTGGGTCTTTCGCCGGCTTGCCGAACGCTGCGCTAAGATTTGAGGATGATGCTCATGGCCGATGGATCGATATGCAAAAATATCTTTTCCTCGCCGCTCTCGACGTTGATCATCGGACAGAGCTTGTGCGAGGTGACCACGATCTCCTTCGACCCTATTTGAATTCTGTGGTCGGTCAGCCCGCCTCGATAATCGCGGCTGCTCATCACGCCCTCCAACACGTTCTGCGAATTCTCAAACCTATGGCTACTGAGCTGCACCTCGCCGGTCCGGATCACGATCTTGCAGGCCGCCCCCGCCGCCGCGCCACGAGGCGCCGGACAGAGAAGCGTGGCGTTGGCGAGCGCCGGCGTCGAGACGAGACAGGTGTCGCCCTCAACGCGAACGATTTTTCCCTCCAGCAGCGCCGAATGGCCGATGAACGAGGCCACAAACTGATCGGCGGGCCGGTTGTAGATCTCGTCCGGCACGGCATATTGAAGGATTTTGCCCCGATCCATGACAATGACGGTATCTGAGATGACGAACGCCTCCTCCTGATCGTGCGTGACATAGAGCGCGCTGATGCCGACTTTCTTGATAAGCTTCTTCAGCTCGACCCGCATCTCTTCTCTCAGTTTCGCGTCGAGGTTGCTGAGCGGCTCGTCGAGCAGGATCAGGCGCGGCTCGAGCACCAGGCTCCTCGCGAGCGCGACCCGCTGCTGCTGGCCGCCGCTCAGTTGAGACGGGTAGCGGTCTTCCTGCGTCTGCAAGCCCACCAAGTCGAGCGTCACTCTCACGCGCTTTTTGGTCTCCTCGTCGGGAAGCTTTCTGAGCTTGAGGCCGAAAGCGACATTGGTAAAGACCGTCATGTGCGGCCACAGGGCGTAATTCTGAAAGACAAAGCCGATCTCCCTCGCGTAGGGCGGAACCAGAACGCTTTTCTCGATGCAGGTCTGCAATTTGCCATCGATGTAAATCGAGCCTTCATCCGGGACTTCCAGCCCGGCGATGCAGCGCAGCAGCGTCGTCTTGCCGCAGCCCGAGGGACCCAGCAGGGAGAGAATGCCTTTCTCGAACTCGAAACTGACGTCGTCCAAGGCCTGAAGCTCTTTGTACGTCTTGGAAAGACGCTCTACTTTGAGAATCGCCATCGTGTGATTTTCACCTTCCGTGGATTCGTTGGTTGCCGATTACAAACCCGGGGTGCCGCGGACGGGCTACGGATTCAACCGTCCCTCTTTTTTGAGTTCCTCCTGCGCCCGTTTCAGGATGCGGTCGTTGATGACTTTGTCCAGGGTCATATTTTTGTCCACGAGCCCGTTGCGGATGTCTTCATCGAGCATGAGCTGCATCCCCTCCATGGCAAAGGATAGATCGGAGGTGTAGCCCGGCGAGTAGAGATCGTAGGAGCGGCTCACCGTGTCCGCGTCACCCTTTAGGCCGGCTTCATATCCGGCCTTGATCGCCTCCTGCTTGTTGCTGCGCGCGAGCTGAAGGCCCTGGATCAACCCCTTGAGAAACCGTTTGCTCGTCTCTGGATATCTTTCCAGATTTTCCCCCCGCGTGACGATGATGCTCTGGGGAATGCCCAGGGACTCGCTCAGATTGGCGATCATCGGGAAACCCTTTCTCAGCAGCATCACGGTTTCTTCCGATGAGAACGGCGCGGCGGAGATCAAGCCCTTCTCTAAGGCGGTGGCGCGCAGGATGGTGCCGCCGATCGCCCGCAGCGTGACGTCTTTATCCGGATCGATGCCGTTGTTGCGCAGGAACATGCGCATGGCGAAGTCGGAGAAGGCGCCGGCCCCGGTGACGCCGATGAATTTTCCCTTGAGAGCCTCAATCGTTCGCGTCTCCTTGTTTCCCACAACGGTGTAATTGGTTCTTTTCGAAACCGAGCCGATGATCGAGATATCCAGTCCTCTCGCCCGGCTGCGGATGGGCGCTTGCGCCCCACCGATGCTTCCGAAATCCACGTCACCCGACACCAGCGCGGCGAGCGCCAACGGCCCGCCGCGGATGAGTATCGGCTCAATCGTCAGCCCTTGCGCCTTAAAAAATCCCCTGGCCATCGCCGCTCGGAACGGCAGCTCGCTGTTCCACGAGAGGCTCACGAACACGACGCGCAGCAATTTCCTTTCCTGAGCCTGGCTTGCGCCGTTCGGGAGAAAAGCGACCGTCAGGGAAAACAGGGCCAGCCAAAATTGCACTCGAGCTTTAAGCCACATTGTTACTCCTTCCCGGGCAGGCGCCTTAACTCCCGGTAAACCTTCTCCGCCGTGATCGGCAGGTCGAAGATCCTCACGCCCACCGCGTCGGCTACCGCATTGGCGATGGCGGCGGCCGTGGGCACGTTGGGGTTCTCGGCGATCGCCTTGCCGCCGAACGGCGTCGGGCCGGTGGGGCTCTCGACTAATACAGTCTTCAACGGCGGCACGTCGGCGATGCACGGCAACTTGGACTCGCCTAAAGTTAATGTCGCGATCTTGCCGTCAATCATTGGATTTTCTTCCATTAGCGCGAAGCCAAACCCGGAAATCACTCCCCCTTCGATCTGCCCCGTCAGCGTGAGATGATTGAGCACCGTGCCGGTATCGTGCGCCGTGGTCAAATTTAAAACCCTCACGCCGCCGGTCGTCGGATCGACTTCCACCTCAGCCACTTGCGCGGCGAAACCGGTGACCTTCGGCATGTCCTTGGGGACAAAATTGGTCAGGTGAAAGACGGGGCCGCCGTTTTCTTTCACAGCCAGCTCGATCATCTTTTGCGTCGTCGTCGACTTTTTGTTGGGCGCCGTGAACTTGCCGCCCTGCTGCCGAATCTCGTCCGGCTGACAGCCTAACTCCCGCGCCGCCAAATTGAGCAGCTTCTCGCGCACCTCATGGGCCGATTGGTTGACCGCGTGACCGGAAGTATTCGTCTGTTTGCTGCCGCCCGTGCCGGGATCGAAAGGCAAGCTATCGGTGTCTTTGAAAACCACGCCGACTTTCTCCGGCGGCAGCCCGAGCGTTTCACAGACCATCTGCTGGCTGATGGTATAGTATCCGGGACCGACATCGGGCACGCCGGTGAGGATGTTGACCTTGCCATCGGCCTCCAGCGTCAATGCCGAGCTCGCTTTCCCTTCCGGCGTGCCGCGATCATAGAGCGCCATGCCCCAGCCGCGGTTTTTCTTCGCTCCGCCCTTCTTCCAGCCGGAAGTTTTGACGACGCGCTCCAGCACTTCGCCCATGAGAATATCGCTCCACTTTTCACCCATGGGATTGGCATCGCCGTCGCGCAGAATATTTCTTCGGCGCAATTCGACAGCGTCGATGCCCATCTCTTTGGCGATGATATCCATCTGCGATTCAAACGCAAACACGACCTGCGGACTGCCGGGCGTGCGCGTTTGGGTGCAAGGAACCTGATTGGTATACGAGCAAAAAGTCTCGCAGCTGATCGCCGGCACTCTATACATGCTCGCCAGGCGCCGCCCGCCGAGCACCGTCACCAGCGGATTCGCTTTTTGCGAGCCGTAGGCGCCGCCGCTGAAATGAATTGTCGCCTTGATGGCGGTAAAATTGCCGTTCTGATCGACGCCGGTGCGCAGCGAAAGGACGGCGGGATGTCTGTGCCCGCCGGCGAGAAGTTCATCGGTGTAGTCGAAGACCAGTTTCACCGGCCGCTTTGTCGCCTTGGACAAATAATAAGCGACCGGCACATCGATCAATGACGCCTTGGCGCCGAAGTCGCCGCCGACGTGAACGATGTGCACCTTGATTTTTTCCTTGGGCACACCGAAGTCTCCGGCCATTTGATCGCGCAAGCCCCACGGCCCTTTATTCGACGGCCAGACTTCGACGCTCCCGTCGTCGTGGACGTGCACCGTGCAGGCACAAGGCTCGATATAGCCGTGATGGGAAAGTGGCGTGCGGAACGTGTGCTCGAAGACTCGCGCGGCGTTTTGAAATCCGGCTTCGATATCGCCGTTCTTCCAGACGACAAACGACTGCAGGTTGTGGTCCGACATGCCTTCCGGCAGTTTAGGCGCGTTTTTATACTTGTTTCGATCTTCGTGAATCAGCGGCGCAGTCGGCTTCAACGCTTCGACCGGATCATTCACATGGGGGAGTTCTTCGTATTCAACATCGATCAGTCCAATCGCCTCTTCGGCGATTGCTTCGCTGTCGGCGGCCACCGCGGCGACCGCGTCTCCGACGAAGCGCACTTTGTCATAAGCCAACACCGGCTGGTCTTTGACGCGTGTGCCGACGAAGATGTCTTTCACGTCGGCCCCGGTGAGAACGGCGCGGACCCCCTTCAACGCCTCGGCCTTCGAAGTATCGACGTTAACGATGCGCGCGTGCGGCACCGAAGCGCGCAGCACCTTAGCCCACAGTAGGCCTTCGAACGAAAAGTCCGCCGCGTATTTAGTTTGACCGGTGACTTTCCCTACACCCTCGATCCTGGGCAATGCTTTACCGACGACTCGATAAGACAAGTTCTCTTCCTCCCAAACCGCAGACTCGGGTTATTGCAGGTTATACAGCCGGGCGCAGTTGTCCCAAAAAATTTTTCTTCTGGAGCCGTCCGAAACGCTCGCCAGGCCCAGCATTTCCTCGACCGCATGCGGAAAGTCCGAGTCGCCGTGCGGATAGTCCGTGGAATAGACGATGTTGTCGTCGCCGACCAGCTCGACAATCATCGGCAGCTCCCGCTCGGCCTCCGTCGCGACCCAGCACTGCCGCTTGAAGTATTCGCTCGGCTTCATCTTGGCGAGAGGCCTGCTCCGAGACTTCTTCACCGCGTCGTCCATCCGGTGGAGCCAAAACGACACCCAGCCTGAGTAGCATTCCAAAAAAGCGACTTTCAACTTTGGATGGCGCTCCAACACGCCGCCGCAAATGATGTCCACCATCGCCAGCATGTTTTCCATCGGGTGACCGCAGATATGGCGCAGCAGGAGATCGTCGCCGAAACGTTCACCCGCCTGCGGCACCTCGCCGCTCGCCGCGGCGGAGTGAAATCCGATCGGGACGCCGATATCTTCCAGCGCAGTCCAGACCGTGTCGTAATATCGCGAGTGCCAGGCCAGGGCGCGCAGCGGCTCGGGGCGGGCGAACACGCCGACAAATCCAAGCTCCGCGACGATTCGGCGCGCCTCTTTGATCGCCTCGGTCACGTCATGGAGCGAAATCATGGCGACGCCCTTGAGACGCCTGGGGTCCTTCCGGCAAAAGTCATAGAGCCAGTTATTGTAGGCCCGCGCGATCGCAGCAGCGAGCCTAGGATCCATCTCCTCTCTCATCATGATTCCAAGACCTATCGAAGGATAGAGCGCCGCTACGTCCAATCCCTCCCGATCCATCGCCTGAAGCTGCGAGGCGGCATCGAATCCCCGCTCCCTTGCCTCCGCAATCTCACCATCGATCCGCGTCGCGTCGAAAATGCCGCCGCGATAGGTCGGCGAATAACCTTTAAGAATCTTCCCATCCAACAGGACCATGGCCGAGCTCCGATTCGGCGAGCTGATGACCTTGGGCGCCCGATCGCGCCACTCCGGCTCGATATATTTCTCCCACAGATCGGCCGGCTCCCGAACGTGCATGTCCGAGTCCATGATTTTAAATCCGTTTTTCATCCTCCTCGCGATTTCCTCAACCAGAAACTTGTGTGGGCGGGTTTTTGCCGGCGCTCAGTCCCGGATATCCTGGAGGAACCACTCCGTGGGGATC
>Ga0156192_1044_pt4 | contig 24932 bp, 21 predicted proteins | sample RifCSPlowO2_12_FD_107845 | JGI IMG/M metagenome (GOLD analysis project Ga0156192, IMG submission 107845) | Deltaproteobacteria bacterium RIFCSPLOWO2_12_FULL_60_19
TCGAACACGGGGATTCAAACCCCGTGTTCGATCTAAGTTGACTCTCTCGTGGGCTTGCAAATCTATAATACCTTGTCCGGCGCCAAGGAGCTTTTCGTCCCGCTGAAAGAGGGCGAGGTGCGGATGTACGTCTGCGGCGTGACGGTCTACGATTCCTGCCACATCGGCCACGCGCGCTCGCTCCTCACCTTCGACGTGATCCACCGCTATCTCAAATTCCTCGGCTACCGAGTCCTGTTCGTCCGCAACTTCACCGACATCGACGACAAGATCATCAACCGGGCAAAGGAGGAAGGGACGAGCGCCAAGGCGGTCGCCGAGAAGTATATCGAGGAGTTCAAGCGCGACGAGAACGCTCTCGGCCTGCTCCCGCCGACCGAGGAGCCCAAGGCGACGGAACACCTGCCGGAGATTATCGAGCTGATCCGCCGTCTGGAAGAGAAGGGGGCGGCTTACCGCGTGAACGGCGACTTGTTCTTCGCCGTGGATCGCTTCGGTGGCTACGGCAAGCTGTCGCGCAAAAAACTGGAAGAGCTGCAAGCGGGAGCGCGGGTCGAAGTGGACGAGCGAAAAAAATCGCCGATGGATTTTGCGCTGTGGAAATCGAGCAAGGCGGGCGAGCCTTCCTGGGACAGCCCGTGGGGGCCGGGGCGGCCGGGCTGGCATATCGAATGCTCCGCCATGAGCACGAAATATCTGGCGCAGCCGTTCGATCTCCACGGCGGCGGCAGAGATCTGATCTTTCCGCACCACGAGAACGAGATCGCGCAATCCGAGGCGGCGTTCGGCCTGCCGCTCGCGCGCGCGTGGATTCATAACGGGTTTCTCAACATCAACCAGGAGAAGATGTCGAAATCGCTGGGAAATTTCTTCACCATTCAGGACATCCTGGGCCGGCACGAAGCGGCTGCGCTGCGCCACTATTTTCTCTCCAGCCACTACCGGAGCCCGGTCGATTTTTCCGACCAGGCTCTCGACGAGGCGGAAAAAGGGGTCGAGCGGATCTACGAAACCGTCGACCGGTTCAAGCATATGCAGCCGGGCAGTCTCGATGCCGGGCAGGCCGATGCCGCATTGCTCGACGAATTTCGCGACGAAATGGACGACGACTTCAATACGCCGAGGGCGCTGGCGCTGATTTTCGAAGAAGTTCGGTCTTTGAATCGCACCATGGACGAACGCAAAGCCTCGAGCGTCGCCGCGCGCGCGCGCGCCGTCGCCCGATGCGCGGAGGCGCTGGGATTGCTCCAGGAGCCGCCGGAGGACTTTCTCGCGAGAAAGAAACGGCGTTGGACGGAACAGCAAGGGCTTTCATCGGATTCGATTGAAGCGATGATCCGACAGAGAGATCAAGCACGCCGGCAAAAACACTGGAGCGAAGCGGACCGGATTCGCGCCGAGCTGCAGGAGAAGGGGATAACCTTGGAAGACACGCCAGGAGGGACCCTATGGAAAGTAAAATGAGCGCAGTGCGGAGACTCCCGCATGCCGCCTTGGGGCTGGCCCTGATGGGTTTGACTGTTATGCCGGATTCGGTTTGGGCGCAGGAAAAGACCGCCAAAGGGGAACAGGCCGAACCGCCGCATCTCGAGTTGCGCCGCACGGCGAGGTCGCGGGAATACCAGGGGAGAACGGTCGACGGAGAAGATCGCGTGATCCGCCGGGGCGACTCGCTGTGGCGAATTTTGATTCAGGAGCGAGGTCTGCCGCAAAAAAGCTTCGGTCGATATATCATCCTGATCGGGTCGCTCAACCCGGCGCTGAAAAATCCGGACATGCTCCCGGTGGGCGGCACGCTCTTCATCCCGCTGGAGCCGGACGAGCTTTTGGGAGTCAAGCCCGCCGTGAAGAAGGGCGCCCCCGCCGCTCCGAAGGGGAGGCCGGTCGCGATCGTCGGTCTGGACTACGGGCAGAAAATTTCCGCACAGGAGAATCTCGATCTCCTGGCGTCGGTCATGGAGGCGTTGGGACAGGAGACGAACCGGGAGGGCGAGGAGGCGGTGGCGCTCAGCGATGGAACGATGCATCTCGACCGCGCGGCCTATCCGGTGATTCAGAATTCCAGGAAGGGGCAGAAAATTATCCTGGACTTGCAGAGCAAAATATCTCAGTCTCTACGGTCCAAGCTGGAAACGGGAAAATCCGGGATTCCTGTCGTTTCGTTGAAGAAGGGCGTCTCGCTCCACGAGACCGTAAGCAATGTGCTGTCACGACTGGGCTATCAGTCGTTGCCGTCGAACCAGCCCGTGGTGGTGCAGGACAAGGGAGTCGCCGTTCAGGTCAAGGGAGAATGGATGGCGATGCCGCAGGACGAGGGCGGGGTGGCGCCGCAGGTTTTGATCATTAGCTTGACCGATGCTTCCGGTCAGGCGCCGGAATATCTGAGGGGCTATCTGGCGCTCAAAGGGATGACCTTGACGGAGATCGAGCTTCCGTCTTCCCGCAGCCCGGCCGGTTCTTCCGCTGCAAGCAGCGGCGATGGGACGGCGCAAGCGCGGATTGAAAGTTGGCCGGCCGACAAAGCGGCGCTGATCGACGCGTTTCTCAACGACTATGGGATTTCTTTTTCGAGCGCCAACTGGCTCTCGGTTACGCTGCGTGACGGGATCCGAATGGAGGCGAAGGCCGACAGGCTGTTCGAATACGGCGGCAAGAGAGTCGCGCTCTCTTTTCGTCCGGTCGGCGGCGACGTTAAAAAAGCCCTGCAGCAGAGCCAGGGAGTGAGGGTTGTCGAGATGGACCCGGCGACCCAGCCGTCGCGCGAAGTGATCGCGCGGTTATTAACCGCCGTCGGAGAACCGGCGACCTATCGGGAGCAGCGCTTCCAGGCGAACGATCGGGGGCCCAAGGACAAATTGACCCTGGCGGTTTCCGGTTACTACCTGCCGCAGCGCTCCCTGCTCCTCACCGACCGGGAGATTCCCAAGGAGCTGGAGCGTTTTTTTTCCGACAAGGGGATGCGCGTCGTTCGTTTCCGGTAGGGGACTGTGGCAAAATAACTTCGATAGTGAGCGCCCGTAGCTCAACTGGACAGAGCATCAGACTTCGGATCTGAGGGTTGGGGGTTCAAATCCCTCCGGGCGCGCCAAGTATTTCAAGAAGTTACGCGCCGTAAGTCCGACCTTCTCTCCAATTGTTTCCACTTTTGTTTCCACATTCCGCTGAACCTTGCAAATACAGGAGCCAGAGTCCATAATTGCAAGGATGATACGGAGGCAGCTTCTTGACTCCTTGCTTCAAGCTTTGCGTGAGGCGCCGGCGGTGTGCTTGCTGGGTCCTCGGCAGGCTGGAAAGACCACGTTGGCGCTTGAGGTCGCCAGACAGCGGGACGCGTTGTACCTCGACTTGGAATCGGAACAGGACCGCGCCAAGCTGGCCGAGCCGGAGGCCTACCTGCAGCGGCACCTGGAAAAGCTTGTTGTCCTCGATGAGGTCCACCGCGTTCCCAATCTTTTTCCGGTCTTGCGCGGCCTCATCGACCGCGCGCGCCGCAGTGGACGCGCTCGCGGTCGCTACCTTCTGTTGGGTTCGGCTGCCTTGGGCCTGCTCAAGCAATCGGGCGAATCCCTCGCGGGCCGGATCCGCTTTCTCGAACTCACGCCATTTACCGCGGCGGAACCCACGGGACAGGATGCAGACACACTGTGGTCGCGGGGCGGGTTTCCGGAGAGCCTGCTTGCCGAGAGCGACGAGCACAGCCTGCGCTGGCGGCGCGATTTCATCCGCACCTATCTCGAGCGGGACATCCCACAGCTCGGGCCGCGTATCGCGGCGGAAACCTTGCGCCGGTTTTGGACTATGCTTGCCCACCGGCAGGGGGCGCCGCTCAACGTGGCGGAGTTGGCACGCAATATCGGGGTGGACGCCAAAACCGCGGGTCGGTATGTGGATCTGCTGGTGGATCTGCTGCTTGCCCGACGGCTTCCTTGCTGGCGTGCCAACGTGGGCAAACGCCTCATCAAGGCGCCCCGCCTTTTCTTGCGCGACAGCGGCCTGGTTCACGCCCTTCTGAGCATCGCCGACCCCGAGGAGTTACTCGCCCACCCGGTGTTGGGGGGCAGTTGGGAAGGGTTCGTGATCGAAAACCTGCTCGCCGGCGCGCCGGAGGGAACCGAAGCCTACTACTACCGCACGAGCGGCGGCGCGGAAATCGATCTGCTGCTCCACCTTCCCGGTCGGCAACGGTGGGCGGTCGAGATCAAGCGCGGCATGGCGCCGAAGGCCGCTCGCGGGTTTCACGCTGCCTGCGCGGATTTGCGGCCGAACCGGCGCTACGTGGTGTATCCCGGCCCGGAGCGATTCCCGCTCGGGCAAGACATCGAGGCGGTTGCTCTGACCGAGTTGGTCGCTGAACTTCGGCAGAGGACAAAGTCATCGCGATCATTGAGAGTCGGGGGCTAACTTCGGATCTGAGGGTTGGGGGTTCAAATCCCTCCGGGCAGCCGGTAGGGTATTGACTCAGGTCGCGGGAGGAGTAGACTTTAGTCAGTCATTAATTTTCGTTCAGCTAAAGGAGGTAGCGTCATGAAAAGAAGGAGTGTTTTAACTTTTGGCCTTGGCGTGGGGCTGATCCTGTTGTCAGCGGTGGCCAGTGCGCCTCCAGCTGCCAATGCGGCGCCAGCCGCCGGCGGCCAGCGGTCCGATTTCGCGCTGTTCGACGGGACACAGACTGACACCGGAGCGGCATGCGGGGCGAAACTCGGATCGTCCAACAACGTCGTGCCGTTCACCTACCATATCGCGGTCTCCAACTGGAGCGCCGCAACGAGAGTTCTCAGGGTTGTTTACGCCGATGGGGACATCGTGCGGTACCAGATACCGCCCAACGGCTCGTTCAGCCTGACACAGGCGGCCGGCGGAACGGCGGGCGTCGACGACCTGATTAGGATCTTCGACGAAGGGCCGGCTCCGTTGGGACTCGCCGGCTCCATGAGCATCCTCACGGTGGCAGCGGCAAAACCGCATCCTAGTCTGGGAGCGAATTTCTGCGTTACCTTAACTACGCCTGCTCCGTAGCTCTTTTGTGGTGAGCCGTCTCGGCTAATACGAACGAGGGGGCCCGGGTTGGCCCCCTCGTTAATTCCTTCTTAGCCGGATCACTGTGGCTTGGTATCCTGCCCCGACCCGTGGCGGTCGCGCAGGGCTTTCTTGAATATCTTTCCCGACCCGGTGCGCGGCAGCGCGTCAATGAACTCGACCGAGCGGGGGCACTTGTAGCTGGCGAGTCTGCTCCGGCAGTGGTCGGCGATCTCGGCCTCCGTCGCCTGCGCGCCGGATTTCAACACCACGACCGCGCTCACTGCTTCTCCCCAGCGCTCGTCGGGGAGGCCGATGACGGCGGCCTCGAGCACCGCCGGGTGCTCGTAGAGCGCGTTCTCGACCTCGGTGGTGAAGACCAGCTCCCCGCCGGTCAGGATCGCGTCTTTTTTTCGATCGACGATGTTCAGGTAGCGTTCGGCATCGATCGTCGCCAGGTCGCCGGTATGAAACCAGCCGTCGCGGAATGCCTCCGCCGTCGCTTCGGGCAGCTTCCAATAGCCCGGAGTGATCCGGTCGCCCTGCGCGATAATCTCGCCGACGGTTTGACCGTCCGGCGGCACCTCCCTCCCTTGCTCGTCGATTACGCGAAGCTTGACGCCGAGCGCTGCGCGTCCGGTTTTCGCGCGATAGTCCATTTGCCGCTCCGGCGGCAGTCGGCGCAGGTGCTCCTTTAGCAGCGAGAAGGTGAGATAGGGGCTGGTTTCCGTGAGACCGTAGGTCTGCACGTACTCGCAGCGGAAAGTCTCGATCAGCCGCCGGACGAGACCCGGCGCAATCGGCGCGCCGCCGCTCATGAGCAGGCGCAGCGACTTGTAACCGTAGGCCGTTATGTCCGGAGCGTTCATCAGATCGTTCAGCATCGTCGGGATCAGGTTGGTCACCGTCACGCCTTCTTCATCAAGCGTGCGCAATACATGCGGCGGATCGAAGCGGCCGACCATCACGTGCCGCGCTCCCACCCAGGTCATCGCCCAGGTCGCCCAGGCGTCGGCCAGATGAAACATCGGCGCGACATGCGCCCACACGTCGGTATCGGAGAGCGTCAACTCGGCAATCGTCGATAGCGCGTGGCTGTAAATATTGCGGTGAGTGAGCACGACGCCTTTCTGATGGCCGGTCGTGCCGCTGGTGTAGTAGATATTGACGGGATCGTTTTCCCGGACCGCTGGATCGAGAGTCGAGGCTGGGTTGACGGACGCAAGCGCGGCTTCATAGCCATCGGTAATTTCGTCGGCGTCGTCATCCGCCGGGCGGCTCCAGATTATTTCGCAGCGGCTCCGGGCCTGGCCGATCGCGTCGGCGGCGAGAGTCGCCCATGCGGTATCGGCGATCAGCACGCGGCAGTCGGTGTCCTCGAGGATGTAAGCGAGATCGCGCGGCGTGAGACGATAGTTGAGAGGAACGAGCACGGCGGCCGCGTGGACGGCGGCGAAATAGGCTTCGAGCGCGCGGTGACAATTGCGATGGAGCAGGGCGACGCGCTCGCCCGGCCTGACGCCGCGCGCGCCGAGCGCCGCGACGAGCCGGCCGACGCGCCCGGCGACCTCGCGATAGCTGAGTTTTGTCGAACCGCAGACGAGGGCGATCTTCTCGGGATAGGCGGCTGCGGCCCGCGGAAGTATTTCAGTCAAGAGCATAACGGAAGTTTTCTGTCTCTCCTCCGCGACAATGTCAAGTTCTCGGAAAGAGGGGTCGTCTCTCCTTCCAGGCGCGCCGGATATTTGCTACGTTCGAAGCTGATGTGCGGACGTTACACGCAGACCCAAGCCGGACCGATTTTACTCTCCCGCTTCCGGCTCGAAGATACGGCGCTCGATCTGACTCCCAGGTACAACATCGCTCCGGGACAAGAGGCGCCGGTCGTCATTCATGAGGCGACAAAAACGCCGGCGATGATGCGCTGGGGGCTGGTGCCGTCCTGGGCGAAAGATCCGGCGATCGGCAACAAGATGATCAACGCGAGAGCGGAGACGATCGCGGAAAAGCCGAGCTTCAAGCGGCTGATCGAGCGGCGGAGGTGTCTGGTTCTAGCCGACGGTTTCTACGAGTGGCGCAAGGAAGAGCGGGGCAAAGTACCGATGCGATTCGTGCTCAAGAACAGAGATCCGTTTGCCTTCGCGGGCCTTTGGGACAGATGGCGAACTCCCGACGGCGCGGAGCTGCGCACGTTTACCATCATCACGACCACAGCCAACGAGTTGATGCGCCCGGTCCACGATCGGATGCCGGTGATATTAGCGCCGGACGCTGAAGAGCCCTGGCTCGACGCGGGCTCGGTCAATCCCGCCGCGATTCTCTCTTCGCTGAAGCCCTATCCGTCCGAGTCGATGGAAGCGTACGATGTGACGACGTTGGTGAACTCGCCGAAGAATGATCTTCCGGAGTGCATCGCTCCGCCAGGCTGGTGAAAAAGGCTCATCTGCCGTCAGCCCGCCAGGGAATCTCTCTCCGGGCCGATGCGATACGTCGGTGTTACGCTGCTCCGAAGAGCTGAGAGTATCTTTGAGGCACGCTTGATCCTTCTCGTCCCACGCATCGGCCCTCCGAGAGACCCCCAGGCGGGCGCGCAACATCGGGTAACAGCACGATTGTTTTGCTAAGATGCCTTGTCGGTCCTAGAACGGGAGGAGGATATCAAAGTGGCGGCGATAGCGGTTGTCGCGGGGCTGATCTATCAGGGTAAGCGACTGCTGGCCTGCCAGAGAAAAGCAGGAGGGCCGTTCGGCCTGAAGTGGGAATTTCCCGGGGGCAAGGTTGAAGCGGGCGAGAAAAGTTTCCCGGCCCTCTGCCGCGAGCTGAGAGAAGAATTGGGAATTGAAGTGGAGTCGGCGAGAGAAGTGTTCCGTAACACTCATCGTTACGGCGCTCCCCCGGTCGAGATCGAACTAACGTTTTTTTTGGTGGAGAGTTACCGAGGGGCGGTGACCAATCGAGTTTTCGGCCAAGTCCGCTGGACTGAGTCCGAAGAGCTGGCAACGTTGGATTTTCTCGACGGCGACTTGCCGCTTATCGACCGGTTGGTGAACGACGGGTTGGGTTAAATCGGCCCACGTCGCGTCCGGCGAATTTGACGGAGGCGCTGAAAGCGCGTATCTTATAACCTTAACATGCGCGTGACAGTAAATCGTTGCGGCATCAAGACCGCTTTCTGCGCCGGCTCGCTTCTTTTGCTCTTCCTCGGCGAGGCTGACGCCAATATCTACCAATGCCTCGATAGCCAGGGCAGCGTGCTGTTTACCGATTCGCCGACGCAGGCCGGTTGTAAGCTGCTGATCGGTCGGCGGCCGACTATGACGACGCAGTCCGGCGGATCGCCGACTCGATACGACGAAATTATCCTGTCGGCGGCGGAACGGCACGGGGTCGACCCGGCGTTGGTGCGGGCGGTGGTCAAGGCGGAGTCGGATTTTAATGAAACGGCGCGGTCGCGCAAAGGCGCGCAAGGGCTCATGCAGCTGATGCCGGAGACTGCCCGACTACACAACGTCGCCAACGTTTACGACCCGGGGGAAAATATCGAGGGAGGGGTCCAGCATCTGAGGCTCTTGCTCGATCGCTACCGCGGCGACCTGCGGTTGGCGCTGGCGGCTTACAATGCCGGCATCCAGGCTGTCGAGAAGCACGGCGGCATTCCCCCTTTCGCGGAAACCAAAGAGTATGTCCGCCGGGTGCTGACCTTTCATGATCGCTATCGCAAGAACGGACAGATCTCGATCACCGAGCAGGTTAGCCAGTAGGTTGAAACGGCCTAAGCGGTGTGGACCCTCCCCAATCTTCTGAGCCTCTTTCGGATCGCGATCATTCCGCTCCTGGTTTATCTGCTGACCTTTACCGACCCGGTTTCCGCCCTTTGGGCCGCCTTTTTGTTTCTTCTCGCCTCGCTCACCGACTTTTTCGACGGCTATCTCGCGCGGCGGAACCAGTCGGTCTCAAACCTGGGCAAGATCCTCGATCCGTTGGCCGATAAGCTGATGATCCTCTCCGCGCTCGTCATGCTTGCGGCGATGGATCGCATGGATGAACCCGAAGTCCCGGCCTGGCTGGTGGCGGCGGTTGTGGCGCGGGAGACGGCAGTGACGATCCTGCGGGGCATCGCGCTCACCGAGGGCATCGTCATGGAGGCCGAAGAGCTTGGAAAGTACAAGTTCGTCCTGCAGAGTTTCGCCGTCTTCGGTCTTCTCGTTCACTACCCTCACCTCGGCATCGACTTCTACGCGATCGGGATGTATTTTCTGGTAGTCTCCGCAGTCATCGCGATTTGGTCCGGCGTCAACTATCACCTGCGTTTTTTCCAACTCTGGCGCCAGAAGGGCCCCGCAGCCAGGTTGTCGAGAAATTGACAAAATGACGAGGCTGGGATAAAAAAGAGTTGATGCGGGTGTAGCTCAGTTGGTAGAGCGTATGCTTGCCAAGCATAAGGTCGTCGGTTCGAAACCGATCACCCGCTCCAGTTTAAAGCCCCTGCCTTAGGCAGGGGCTTTTCATTTTCGGCTTCGTACGGCCGGTAACATGGCCGCTAAGCAGCGAAAATAAATCCCATCCGCCAAGCCTGCGCAGTCGCCGACGGCGCGGCGTGAGTGGCCGGGGCTCAACCAATGGTTGGGCCCCGGTCTGATCGCTCTGGTCTTCCTTGCACTGGCGGCCTGGAGCTGGCGGAAATGGCCAGATCTCCTGGTCGATTTCGGCCGGCAGCTTTACGTCCGTTAGTGATAAGAATTTCCTTTGAGGGGCCAGCCACTGAGAACTCACAATTGCCCAGAGCGACTTCCGCGGACCCGCTTTGGACGTAGAGTCCCGTGGGGACCACGTCCCTGTACGGGAGAACCCAAAGAGCCTGGCAGAAAGGGCCTGAGCGTCACTGCCCGCCCAATTTGTCGTGGGGAGGATCCGATATGGCGGTTCTATGTCAACCTCGCTCGCCAGCCAATGGGGGAAAGCTGAAGGCTCAAACGAGTTGGGAGTACGAAGGGTCGAAAGTGATTTCTGGTCGCCGAAGGATTTTTTTGACGACTTTCGGAAGGATGGACGCCCAGCCTTAGTCGATGTGGTGTGCGAGATGCGTCCCTAAAGGATTCATGCTAAGGAATCAAATAGGAAACAAATCTTCGACCCTGATACCGTAACGAGGGGATCAGCCCATCGATTTCACCCTAGTATAACTCAGCAGAGGTCTTATGCGAGCCACTGATGTTCATGTTCATCCGCCGACCAGAGGTCTGGACGGCGACGCCTATCGTTATTTCAAGCGAGACCCGAACGCTTTGCCAAAGACCGATGAAGACTTCGCCTCGCTCTACGCCGGCCAAGACGTCAAGGCTTTACTGATCGGCTGGCACCCGTCGACTGTTCATGAGGGAGCTCGCAACAGCAACGATTATGTGCTTGGTTTAGCGGAGAGGCATCCGCAGGCCTTCGCAGGCGTTCTCGCTTCGTTGGACATGGGCGAAGTAAATGCGCATCAGCGGATTGCCGAGGCCAAAAAACTAGCCGAAAATCCACTGGTGAAGGGCTTCAAGTTTCATCCGCCCGACCAAGGGTTCTATCCCGCCGATCGAAAACATTACGAGCTTTGGGAGCAGTTAGAGGCGTCGGGGAAACCCGTCATGTTCCATACCGGTTTTACCGTCCTGGGTGCGGACAGCGACGGAGGTAAAGGCATTGCGCTGGACCAAGGCCGCCCCATTCATCTCGATACACTGGCCCGTGATTTTCCGCGCATGAAGATTGTCGCCGCCCATCCCGGCTGGCCTTGGGTAGAGGAACTCCTTGGCGTGGCCACTCACAAGAAGAATATTTTTGTCGACACCTCCGGCTATCTGGCGGAACAGCTGCCGGAGCTTTTCCAAAGAGCGATTCGCGGCCGACTCCAGGACAGGGCGCTGTTTGGCACTGACTTTCCGTACGTCGACATTGAGAAGGCACTGGTCAGCTTTGAAAAGCTCGATCTCAAAGATAACGTCAAAGAAAAAATCCTGCTCGCCAATGCTCGGGCCGTATTTCACCTGGAGTAACGAGGATATCGCTCAATGAAACCATTCACTTGCCTTCTCCTGATCGTTTCACTCTTTGTCTTTTTCACGGCGCAATCGGGAGATTGTGCCGAGTCGACGCGCATACGAACCGGCTACCCGTCGCCGAGCGCCAGTTTCTCGCCGTTGTTTGTCGCCCAGGACGCCGGACTTTTCGCAAAACATGGCCTCGCCAGCGAGCTTCTGTACTTGCAAGGAGTTCAGATCACGCAGGTGCACGTAGCTGGACAGGTGGATTTCACGATCACGGGCTCGCCCCTGCCGCTGCAAGCAGCCGTGGAGGGCGCAGATCTCATGCTGATAGCAAGCTCCATCGACCGGTTCATTTACAAACTGATCGTCGATCCGAGTATATCGGCGCCTGCCCAGTTGCAAGGGAAGACGATAGGCATCACTCGTTTCGGCTCTCTCCCGGACGTTGCCATCCGGCTGCTCTTGAACAAATGGGGTATGAACCCCGACAAGGACGTCAAGCTCATTCAGATCGGCAGGATGACCGACATGGTGGTGGCGTTGTCAGGGAAAAGAATTGATGCCGGGGTGATTTCAGATCCGACTTCGTTTCAGGCGGAAAAATTGGGCATGAAAAGGCTCCTTGACATGGCTGACACGGATTTCGAGTTTGCCAATGTGGCGGTTATTGTTAGCCGAGCCTATGCAAAATCGCACAGGGAATTAACGTTGAGGTTTCTGAAAGCCTACCTAGAGGGAACCAAACGATTCTTGACCGACCGAACCGTGGGCATTCAAGCGCTGCGCAAGTATACGGGAATTTCGGATCAGGAAATACTTGCCAAAACTTACGATCTCTTCGCTGCCAAGTATATCAAAAAAAGCCCCACCCTCTCGATCAAAGCTGTCGACCAAGCGCTGAGGATGATCGCGGATCGAAACCCGAAGGCGAAGAACCGCAAAGCCGAAGAATTCGTCGACATGAGCTTCATGAATGAATTGGAGACGAGCGGTTTTATCAAGTCCGTCTGGCCGTAAGCAGGGCGAAAAGGATCTTAGATCGGCAAGGGACCGCTTCAGAAAGCAGGCATGATTGCGTTTCTATCGAGGAAAGAAAGCCGCTAGCTAGGTTCAGGAGGAGGTGACACATGAAAAAATGGCACATGTCTTGTCTGGTTCTTAGCCTCGCGATGATCCCGCTCCGCACCCCCGAGGCCACCGGCGCAAGCGCCACTGCGATCCGGATAGGTTACCCATCGCCTAGCGCCAGTTTCTTTCCGCTCTTTGCCACAAGAGAAGCCGGATTGTTTCAAAAATACGGTTTTGAACCGGAGATGATCTACATTCAGGGTGTCCAGATGATTCAGGTCCACGTAGCGGGGCAGCTGGATTTCTCGAGCATATCGTCGGTGGTTTATCTCCAGGCCGCCGTGGAAGGGGCGGACCTTATTCAGATTGCCAGCTCGATCGATAATCAACTGATGAAGATCATGGTTGACCCAAGCATATCGAAGCCCTCGGACCTAAAAGGCAAGACTATCGCCGTCACCCGATTCGGCTCCCTCACGGACCTGCTGATCCGCCCCGCACTTAAGAACTGGGGACTGGATCCTCAAAAAGATGTTAAGCTCCTTCAGATCGGGCGAATGCCGGATATCGCGACGGCGATCGCGCTGAAGAAGGTCGATGCTGGCGTTATCTCGTTCCCAACCTCCGTCCACGCGGAAAAGATGGGGATCAAGACGTTGCTGGATTTCGCCGACTCAGGTTATGACATTCCCGCCACAACGGTGGTAGTGAGCCGCCGATACGGCAAGGCCAACAGAGACGGCGTGTTGAGATTTCTCAAGGCCTACATTGAAGGCACAAACCGTCTTTTTGCGGATCGGGAGCTTGGCATCAGGGCACTGAGGAGATATGGCGGCATCAGCGACCGGGAACTTCTCGCCCACACCTACGACCTTTTCACCTCACGCTACATTAAGAAGATTCCAAAGGTAAACCCGAAGGGAATTGTGAACTCGCTCGAGCTGATCGCCGAGAGCAATCCCAAAGCAAAGGGGCGCAAGCCCGAGGAATTCATGGACGCAAGCTTTATGGAGGAGCTGGAAAAAACAGGCTTCATCAAATAGCTTTGATCATAGCCTCAAAGCATTGCTGCTAAGGAGAGTTTTTTGACATGGCTGAGCTTTTAACAAGAGAGCGCACGGCGGCACAAGTTTACCTGGAAGTGGCGGCGGCGCACGGAGTCGAGTATGTTTTCGGCCTGCCGGGAACGAGCGGCCAGGAGTTCATCGGCACCATCGCAGATCAGGAGAGAATTCGTTTCATCCTTGCGCTTCATGAGACCTGCGTGGTTTCCATGGCGGACGGCTACGCGCGTGTTTCGGGCAAGCCGTCACTGGCTCAGGTAAGCACGCTCCCCGGCACGGCCAACGCCGTGGGGGCGCTTTATGACGCTTTCCGCGATCGTTCGCCGGTCGTCGTGACCTCGACGCATGTCGACACGAGGATTGCGGACCGCGATTCGCACACCGAGGGACGGGACCTGATAGAGATGACGAAGCAGTTCACGAAATGGAGCTGCGAAGTTCACCGAGCCGACCGTATTCCGGAAATTCTAAACCGGGCATTTAAAGTCGCCTCGACGCCACCCACGGGCCCGGTCTATCTGTCTCTACCAAGCAACCTCCTGGGCGAGTCCATTACTATCCAGAATCCCGACGCGAACCGCTCCCACATCGTTCCCCGGCTCGCGGGAGACCCGGATGCCTTGAAAGATGCGGCACGACTGCTCGCCGAGGCCAGAAGGCCTTTGATTATAGCCGGTAGCGGGATAGTCAAAGCCGGCGCGACCGAAGAACTCGTCAAGCTGGCCGAGATGGTGGCGGCGCCGGTTGTTATGGAACCCCGGTATTCTTTCCTCAGCTTTCCAACGACCCATCCTTACAGCTTCCAGATTCCGGAACGGCAAGTATCTTTCAATCTTCCCGTGTGGGGAGATCCCGATCTAATTTTTGCCGTAGGTTGCCGCCTGATCCGGGAGTACCGTTACCTCTCCGAGCCCGCCATTAAACCCGAGACTCGCTGTGTTCATATCGAGGAGGATCCTTGGGAAATCGGCAAGGTATTCCCCATCGATCTAGGCATCGTGGCGGACCCGAAGAGCGCGCTGCGCTCTCTCGTGGAAATCTTTCCGATGGTTGCGGAACCGGCCAATGGAACCCGGCGCGCGGAAAGAGTGGAATGCCTTGCGAAAGCCAAAGAAACGGCCAAAGTGGAGCTTGAAAAGAGAGTGCAAAACGGCTGGGACGCAACACCGATCAACGCCGCGCGCCTGGCTCGCACGATGGATAAACTCGTGGAGCGCGATGCTCTGATCGTCAATGAGAGCCCGACGAGCAAAGACATCATCATGTCGAATTTCCAGTTCGCCCCCGGCAGATCCTATTTTTCCAACTCGTCCGGCGGATACCTCGGCTGGGGTTTAGGGGCGGCGATCGGCGCTACACTGGCATCTCGCGGCCGCCGCGTCGTTGCCTGTCTCGGCGATGGCAGCAGCATGTTCGGCCTACAGGGATTGTGGACACTGGCCAAATATCGTGTCCCGCTGCTGGTGGTCGTGTTCAACAACCGCGCTTACATGGCCGTGAAGAACCAGTTTCGGGGCTCCGAGGATAGAATCCGAGTCGCCGCCGAGTTAGGCGCCGAATTGGTGGGTCCCGAACTCAACTTTGCGCGGCTGGCACAGAGCTTCGGCATTTTTGGGCAAAGGGTAGAACAGCCGGAGCAAATCGAAGCCGCGCTTAAACGTGCTTTGGAGCAGTCCGGTCCGGCGCTGGTGGATGTTGTCATTAGTCAAAACACGAGAAAAGACTAAGGGAGATTAATATGACGGAAGAAGCCCGAGAAGCTTTTGCGAAGGCGTCACTTGGCGCTGAGAACACGGCATACGATGTAATCGCCCGGCTGGATCCGGAGTACTTCGAGAAGCTCAAGGGACTCTATGTCGACGGCACCTTTGGCCGTGAAGGAGCCCTACCGCGACAGACGAAGGAGCTGATCATGATCGGGATTTGCTGTGCGTTGCTTCGCCCAAGGGGCATTCGGGTGCATACTGAGAGAGCCTTGGCTCTAGGGGCAAGTCCCAAGGAAGTACTCGAGGCGATGGAGGTGGCGGCGATTCCCGGCGGCATGCCGGGGTTGTGGGCCGGGGTTGAAACGCTTCAGGAAATCCTTAAAGCGAAAGGTCAGGAGTTTAAATGACCGCAAGAAAACCCGGAGCGCTCGATGGAATCCGCGTACTGGACCTGACTCGGGCACTCGCGGGCCCGTACTGCACCATGTTTCTCGGCGACATGGGCGCCGAGATAGCGAAAGTAGAGCAACCCGGCGTCGGTGACGACAGCCGTGGCTGGGGTCCTCCTTTTATCGGCCAAGAAAGCGCTTACTTTCTCGCCATTAACCGGAACAAGAAAAGTTTGGCGATAGACATCAAAAGCGACCAGGGGGCCGAACTGGTTCGTCGTCTTGCATGTAAGGCGGACGTGCTCATTGAGAACTTTCGGCCCGGGACCATGGATCGTTTGAGTTTGGGCGAAGCGGAACTAAGAACACTCAACCCACGCTTGATTTATGCTTCGTTGTCCGGTTTTGGCTCCGATGGGCCCATGAAGGATTGGCCCGGTTACGACCTTATCATCCAGGCCTGGGGTGGCTTCATGAGCATCACGGGCAGACCCGACGGCGAGCCCACCAAGGTCGCAGTGGCGATCATTGATATCGTCGCGGGTCTGATGCTGGGGAAAGCCATCACAGCAGCGCTTTTCGCTCGTGAACGCACCGGCGTCGGTCAAAGGATCGACAGCTCGCTGCTCGAGGCGGAAGTAGCCTGTCTCATTCCCTACGGGAGCGATTACCTGGCGAGCGGGAAAGTTCCCGGTAGAAACGGCAACGCCCACCCGAATATCGTCCCGTATCAAAGTTTCAACACGGCAGACGGTTATATGGTCGTTGGCGCGGCAAGCGAGGGAAACTGGCAGCGTCTGTGCAAAGCGACACAAAAATCGGAGTTAGCCGATGATCCTCGCTTCGCCAACAATGGACAGCGGGTCGCGCACAGGCAGGAGCTGATCGCTATTTTGACTGATGTATTTCTCCAGCGTGATACGGCTTCGTGGATAAGACTCCTGAGCGAGGCTGGTATTCCATGCGCTCCGGTGCAGACGATCGATCAAGTCTTCCGCGACCCGCAAGTCCTCCATCGAGACATGCTGCTCGAGATCGAGCATCCGGCTGCGGGAAAGGTGCGTATGGCCGGCATGCCGGTCAAGTTCTCAGGCACGCCGGCGTCGCTGCGGCTGCCGCCGCCGATGCTCGGACAACACAGCGAGGAGATTTTGAATACGTGGCTGGCCATGCGTCGTGAAGAGATCGCTGAACTGAAAAGAAAGCGCGTTATATGAAGGGAATCACTTTTGAAGGGTTTCGTCCCGGGGATCGTTATGTTACGAGCAGGCGCACGATTGCCGAACACGATGTCCTGCAGTTCGTGTGTTTGGTGGGCCTGACCGAACCGCTGTTTCTCGACCTCGAGTACATCAAGAAAGAGAGTCTGTTCGGGGAACGCATCGCCCCCGGAAGCCTGACCTTCGCGATAGCCGAGGGCCTGACCGTACAAACAGGAATTATTCACGGAACGGGCATGGCATTTGTGGGCATCGATAAAATGCGCCTTTTTGGCCCCGCCAAAGTGGGCGACACGATCAACGTGGAAATCGAGGTGCTCGACAAAAAACAAGTTCCCGCGCGCGGGGGCGGGATCGTCCGTTATCGCCAGTGGGTTCGCAACCAGCGCGGCGAGACCATTATGGAATACGATGTGGCTCGTTTGATTCGGAATGATCAAAAAGAAAATCAGGAGTAAACGGCGTGACTGAACAGACACAGTTGAAGTTTGGCATCTTGCTGCCGACGCGAGAAGTGGTCATCTCAGGCCGGTCCGATCCAGGCAGCATTTACAAGCTGGGGGATCGCGCCGAGGAGCTGGGTTTTCACTCGGTTTGGGTGGGTGACAGCATCACGGCAAAACCCCGCTTAGAAGCCCTCACTACCCTCGCCGCCGTCGGTGCGAGAACTCGTCGTGTCCGTCTCGGTACTGCCGTTTTTCTTGCAGCGCTGAGGAATCCCATCCTCCTTGCTCACATGACCGCGAGTCTGGACTGGCTCACGGGCGGCCGCGTCGATCTCGGCATCGGTTACAGCAGGCCTAACGACCCTGCCCAGGAGCAAGAATTCCAAATGTTGGGCCTCTCGGCCGATAAGCGGATCAAGATGAGCGAAGAGCTCGTTCAGGTCATGCGCCGCTTATGGCGCGAGAACGATGTTTCCCACGGCGGTGCGTTTTACCGGTTTGAACATGTAACCCTGGAACCAAAACCGGTCCAGCCGGGGGGATTGCCCATTTGGTTGGCCTCCAACAACGTCGAGCCGGGGCTGAAGCGCGTGGGCCGAATGGGAGATGGCTGGCTCAATAACATCACCAAGCCTGACCTTTATCGGGAATGCTGGGAGAAGATTCGCGCCTATGCGTCCGAAGCCGGGCGCGATCCCGGCGCCATCCAGCCGGGGCTTTATCTCACCTGTGCCGCCGGTGGCAAAGAAGCATTGGCGGAGGGACAGAGCTTTCTCGCCCAATACTACAACAGACCCTACGAGGCGGTCGCCAAGGCGATGCTTTGTGTGACTGGCACTTGGGACGAGGTGATCGACCGGATCGAGGCATACCGTGAGGCGGGCGCGCGCACCGTCGTGATCCGCTTTGCCACGCGCGATCAAATCGGTCATTTGGAAGCCTGCGCCGAGTCTTTCGCCAAGCGCGGCTTACATTAAGGGCGAGACAGGACTGTCGGGAAAAAGCTCCGCTATGCCACGCAATGTGCAGGTGTTTGCCATTGACAAGCTCCCTGTAGCCTCACGCGAACGGCTTTACGCGCCGAGCGTAAATGATCGCCCTACTTCAACGATGACCAGTTCTTTGCTGTCAGCGCCAGTCCCGAGGCATTGATGGCGGCGGCGAGGATGAACATCCACGAGTAGCCCGCCAGATCGACGGCGAGTCCGCTCAGCAGCGCGCCCAGCCCGTTGCTCGCCGGTAAGGCCACGGAAAAGCTCGCCATGGCGCGGCCGCGCCGTTCAATCGGAGCTTTTTCCATGGCGAGAGCGAGAATGCGGGCGCTGGCGATGCCAGAGCCGATGGAGTAGAGCGCGCCGGAGAGCATCATTCCGAAGAGGTCGGCGGCGAACGACATCGTCAGGAGAGCGACGCTCTCCAGCGTGAAAGCGGCGATGAGCGAGCGGCCGCAGCCGATTTTGTCCGAGACGCGGCCGAGCAGGGGACGGGCCAGCACGCTGGTGACGCCGGTTACGACGAAGAACCAGCCGAAGTGGCCGATGCCGAGCTGGCGGGCGTAGAGGACCGCGAAACTGGTGAGACAGGGCAGGGACACATGCGAGGTGAGGAGCAGCGTGGCGGCCAACAGGATGTCGCGGTCAAAGACGCTGACGATGTCACGCCACCAGGATTCGGTCGGTTCGGTCTGGCGGCGGCGCGGCGCGCGCGCTACCTGGCGTGACAGCGCCGCGCCGCCGCCCGCCCCGGCCAGCGCCAAGGACATCGCGAGAATAAAGGCGGCGCCAAAGCCGCCGAAGGGCGCGTCGATGATCCATAACGCAACCGCGGGAAATATGATCGTCGCGCTGGACTGGACGGCGCCGTAATAGCCCGATGCTTCGCCGCGCCGCGCGGCGGGCGCGCTAGTCGCGAGCAGGGTGTAGCCGCCGGTCGTCATGCCCGACCAGCCGATGCCGCGCAGGCCGTTGGCCAACATCGTCACGCCGGCGAATGGGATGAGGCAGAGCGAAATGCTGAAGGCTTGGCCGAACATTCCCAGGATCAGCACGCCGGTTTCGCTCCAGCGGTCGGCCCAGTAGCCGATCACCGGACGGGAGAGCACGCTGGCAACGCCGAAAGAGGCGATGACCAGTCCGACGATAACAGGCGAGCCGCCGAGGGCGGTGATGTAAAGCGGGAAGGTCGGTTGGAGAACGAAATGCATCCCGTAGCCGAGAAACTGGACGGCGCAGAGCAGTATGAAGGTGCGCGTCCAGATCGATGTGGACTGGCCGTTTGTCATGGAGTCAGAGGCGTTTAGACCCATTCGAGTTTACCCTCGCGCCGTTCATGAGCATGAAGATCAGGCCTACGGCTTCCAGCGCGGCCAGGAGCAAATACATGCCGACATAGCCGGCGCCTTCGACGGCGCTGCCGACGAGCAGAGAACCCAGACCGTAGCTCAAGGGATAGCCCATCGAGAAGGTCGCCATCGCTTTTCCGCGCCGCATGGGATCGGCGCGCTCCACAGCGAAGGCGAGCGTCGTCGAGATGCCGATAGCGTTGCCGGCCATGAAGAGGGCGCCGGCGCAGATCATGCCGAACAGATTGGCGACCATGGCGATCAAGAGCAGGCCGATGACCTGCAAAGTGAAGCCCGCGGCGATCGAGCGGGAACGGCCAACCTTGTCCGAAAGCCGGCCCAATAGAGGGCGGCCGAGCAAGTTGGTCAGGCCGACGACGATAAAAAAAGGGGCGAAATTCCTTATGCCGAGATCGCGGGCGTAAAGAACGCTGAAGTTGGTGAGCGCCGGCAAAGCCAGATTCAACCAAAAGAGCAACAGGGAGGGTAGAAACACTTCGCGCTCGACGAAGCGGAAAATCTGGCGCCACCAGGGTGTGGAGTCTTTTGACAGAGGAAGACCGACCGGCCGTGGCAGGTGGCGTGAGATTAATCCGCCCACAGCGGCTCCGACAAATGGCAAGAGCGCCGTCACCGCGAAGACGACGCCGAAGCCCCCGAACGGAGCGGCGATCAACCACAGGGCAAAGGCGGAAAATAAAATGGCGGGGGAGCCTTGGACGCCGCTGTAAAGACCCGAGGCCTCGCCGCGCCGCGTCTCAGGCGCGGTGAGCGCGAGCAGCGCATAGCCGCCGGCGTTGAGCCCCGCCCAGCCGATGCCTCTTAGGCCGTTGGCCAGCATGGCGGCGCCGGCAAAGGGAATGAAGCAGAAAAACATGCTGGCGCCTTGAAACAGCAAGCCCCAGTTCATCACTCCCGCGTCGCTCCAGCGATCGATCCAATGGCCGACCAACGGCCGAACGATCACGCTGGTCGCGGCGAACGCCGCAAGCACCAGCCCCACCATGAAAGGCGAACCGCCGAGCTGCGTCACGTAGAGCGGCAGGGCGGGCGCGAGCATCGCATGCTGCGCGTAGCCGAGCAACTGGGCAGCGCAGAGGAGCGCGAAGGCGCGGGTCCAGATGGTGGTGTCGGGATTTCCGGAAGTCATGAAATGGGGGGCATGGGATGGTAGCGTGAGCGTGCGCCTTCCGGCCGAGCAAACTCTACCTTCGTCAGTATCCCGCGCTACTTTGAAGATCAAGTCTCGGACGTAGAAAAAAGGGACGCGGTGCAGAATCCAGAAGCTTGGCAATAACTCGCTCGTCATCAACGTAGAAGGAGATCACGGCCAAAGGCCCGCATCTCATCGTCGTGCTCAACGGAACCCGCACCGCCGAGGTTCAGGACACCAAACATGCTCGTGGGCCGTTCTCGTTTCAGTATTCCACCGCCGTCGTGAAATTCCGCAAGGTGCAAATCAAGCCGCTGTAGCTAAATCCACCCGGCGAAGATCGTCGCTTGCACAATCCCGCATATGATTTGCGGCTGCTGCGCCAGACGCTGCACCTTCGTCCGAACGCCCAAGTCATCGCCGCTACGGACAAGATTTCATCGGCCGTTGGCTTTATGAACAGGGCGCAAAATTGCCCGCACCGACCTGCCGCCGACCCGCTTTCGAGAACCCAAAGAGCCCAGCCCAAGGTAGGGCTGGACATTGCCCGCCAGCCTATAGTAAGAAAAGCTCAAACGAGCTGGGAGTAAGAAGGGTCAAAAGTGGTCTCTGGTATTCTAGCATTGCTGTCCGGCGAGGCATGAGATTCTTCCCATAGAATAACAGTCCGACTCATTACGGGGAATGAAGGCATATGGTGAGCAACGAGTTTACAACCACGACGAGCACCGTCGTGATCCGCTTTGCCACGCGCGATCAAATCGGTCATCTGGAAGCCTGCGCCGAGTCCTTCGCCAAGCGCGGCTTACATTTCGGCCTCCTTACTTGACGGGCGCTTCACCGGCCGGACGATTGACGCAGCGCCTCGTCGACAAGAGACAAATCCGCCAGCTGCGAAGCCTCCACGTCGTCTTTGATATTGCCGGCTTCCTTTTCAAGCGCGATCAGCCGTTTGACGGCCTCGGCAGAAAATGTTGTGGCAAAAGCCCAAGAAAATCCGTATCATAGCCAGAAGCGGGACAATGCCAAAGCGCTGAACCGGTAGAAAGACTAGTGGATGCGGCGGATTGAGATTGAATGGGACGAGGACAGTATTAGCCATATCTGGCGGCACCACGTAGAGCCGGAGGAAGTTGAAGAAACTTTGGAAGGACGGTATATTTTTCGCAGAGGACGTGACGGAACCTACTATGTCCTTGGGCAGAGCAAAAGTGGAAGATATTTGTTTATTGTGCTTGCTCGTGAACCTTCAGGACGTTATCGCGTCGTCACGGCACGCGATATGACCGAGCCGGAACGCCGCTGGTTCAAAAGAAAGGTGCGGTAACATGCGACGAATTCCTAAATTCACATCAATTAAAGCCGCGCGTGATTTCTGGGACACGCACGATGCCATAGAAGTTTTTGGAGATCGCGGCTGGAAACTGTCGGCGCCCGGTGGGACCAGCGTGCGATCGCTTTACGTGACCAAAGTTGGAACTAAAGGGGCGATGGTCCACGTTCCTCGGGATTGGCTCATCTCCATAGGCGCAGGGAAGGGCCGAAAGATCAAAGCGCGGGTGAAAGGCAAAAGTCTTGTAATGGAGTTAGCCTAAGGCGGTCGGCGCCCTTGGGTGGGCTACTGCTGGTGATAGGAATTTTCTTTGAGAGGCCAGCCACTGAGAACTCAAAATGTCCTTCGAGAACCCAAAGAGCCTGGCAGGAAGGGTCTGAATGTCGCTGACCCCCAATTTGTCGTGGAGAGTGCCCGATAGGGTCTCCTGTCAACCTCCGGCCGGGTCTTAAGATAGGCTGGACATTGCCCGCCAGCCTATAGTAAGAAAAGCTTAAACGACCTGGGAGTAAGAAAGGTGATTTCTGGTCTTCTAGCATTGCTGTCCGGCGGGGCATGAGATTCTTCCCATAGATCCAAGTGCTCAAGGATTTTTTGAAGCCCGTCAGGTTGGTCAATGAAGCTGATGATTCGCCTCTCTCCATCGCATTTAGGGCAGGTCAGGGGGTCCGTTTCATAGACTTTTCTGATGAAGTAGGACCAGCGCTTCTTTAATTCCCTTGATACCGACAGGGGATCAAGCTCAATGATCTCCTGTTTTTCAATTCACTTGTTTTGGTGATCATGTTACCTTGCGGCCATGGTAAGACAATGATCTTTTCCGCGTATCACTGGACGCAAAAATGAATCGCCATCTAATCTCCTATCCGATCACACAGCAAGTCCAGGAGGCACGCCTAAGGTTCAGTCGAATTAATGAGGCTGTCGCCATTCCAACCACCGGCCGATCTGAACTGGAAATCGTCCGGCTGTTGGGCAATGTACATTACGCGCACATTGAGAGGCTGCTACAATTGATAGATAAGACGTTGGCGGTATGCGGCTGTATCGGTAAAAGTCTCCTTGAGCAAACAAATTCATTCCAGTTTGGAAGTCGGCTCGCAGAGTTTTTTCTGTTTTCCCATCTTCGTGAGCACTTAGGCGAAAAGGTTCACCCACCTACAACGGGACCGAGTGAAAAGGGGCCAGATATTGAGATTCCGTGGAACGACCTCTTGGTCAAGATTGAGGTGTATTCGCCTATCGATTTGATGGGCTTTCAATCCCTGGAGAGACATTTTACATCTCTGTGTAAATACCTGCCAGTAAGAAAGGGGTTCACTCTTGAAATTAGTGTCGATCCTCTCGATCAATCAGAACGAGGGGTGTGGTACCCTTATTCAATACCAAACGAACAAAAAGTTATCAGCTGGTTACGTGAGACGAGCGCAGGTATGCATGAGTGGCTGAGCACTAGCGCTCCAAGCGACCACTACTGCCTGAAGGGTCCGGGCGAAAACATTGTGATCGATGTGACTTTGAAAGATGTGGTCGACGATCCGAACTATCGAAGTGTTGGTTTTACGCCCCGTACACGATCGACAGATAGCCGCCTACTATTCGAATGTGGGAACGGAGAATCGACCGCAAGTTCTTGTTGGGGACAGAAATTAAAGGAGAAGCTCGCAAAAAGACAGGCAGGCCCGCCGGCATCAGAGGTGCTGCGTATCCTATGTGTTGACTTCGCGCACGCCGATACCGGCTTTCCGGATTTCATTTGTTGGCCAAAAATTGCCGAGCGGATTTCTGAGACGGTCACTCTCCTGGTTGCCAGTATTTCCGGTGCGACCCCTTACGATATTTTACTGCCTGCACGACTGGACCTTAATTGCTGTTTTGGATCGCCAATCTGGATTGACCCCACTAAGAAAGCAAGAGCTGGGGAGTTCATCCCAACTGCCGGACTTGATCGCCCGTGCGTTTACGAAGTTCCAGACTAACGCCCACTGATGGAATCATTAGCTTCATTGACTAACCTGAGGTGATTCGAAAACTCCTTCAACACTTAGGTCTATGGGAAGAGTCTCGCGCCCCGCCGGACAACGTTGCCGCACGAGAAATCACTTTTCAGCCTGCATACTCGCAGTTAATTTAACGCCTTCATACCCCAACCGGAGGCAGAGGCCTTCAAGGGGCGCTTCGGCGCTGGGTCGCGGAAAAAATCCGGTGTTTCGAGCTTGTAGTAAAAAATCAACTTCCTATCAGTTCCTGATTAGATCTTTCTCTTTTTCCGGTCTTCAAGGATCTCCGGCGCGGTCCCGGTTCTTGTTGTTAGGCCGCGAATTTGCTTTCCATCTCCCGTATTGTCTTCAACAAGATTGGGAACGCCACTCCACTGTTAATGTCGTGCTCCCAGAGCCGCACGAGGCTGTAACCTTCATAGCCGCCAGCGTTAAAAAGCTCGTTAATCTCTAGGTCGCTTTTCGGGCGGCGGCCGTCTGGGCAATGAGCGGGACAGGCATGCCAGTAGCATCCATCCACCTCGACTAGAAGTCTTACATGCGGAATGTACACGTCGAACTTATGATAAATCCCATTTCCTAAAAGTTCGGGAAGCCAAAACTCTTTTCTAAGATCAATCTGGTTCTCCTCGATGAATTTCCTCACGAGGATCGCTGGTTTTGAGTCCCAAAATGGCCCCTGCGTTTGGAGACGCGTCACGACTTCCCTATTTGCCTTCAGTGACGCGCTAATTTTCGCCCTGCTTTCCTTCGACAACTTTCGCCTGCTATTCGCTAAGCCAATTCTTGCTCGGTGCTCCGAGGTCATTATGCGGCCTTTCATTGCGGCGCTAATCTTCGCGCGGGCGTCGTCCGTTGGTTGCCGTCCCTTAGCCTTTGCTGAAATTCTCGCGCAGGTTTCTGGTGATCGTTTCCGCCCCTTGTGAACTGCAATCATTCGGCGTTTTTCATCTTCAGTGTGCCGCCGCCCCCTCATCTTGACCAAGTCGGCCTCGGAATGTTTCAGCCCCGTTTTGAGCGCGCGCATCTTTTCCTTGTACTCCCGAGTATTGACCGCCTTCTTGTGATTATGAAGCGCCTCGACCGTCGGTTTCCGCCCTTTCCGTGTCGCGCTCATCCTGGCCTTGGTTTCTTCCGAGTGCCTTTTCCCTGTCATTCCCATTCTTCTTC